>WNFM01270715.1_pt1 | contig 11738 bp, 10 predicted proteins | sample 5400271 | NCBI WGS metagenome assembly WNFM01 (sample SAMN13153352, study PRJNA577476) | soil metagenome | isolation source: 60 cm saprolite on Douglas fir-dominated hillslope | place: USA:California | collected 2013-09-17 | reverse complement strand
GGCCTCGTCTTCATGCTGGCCGGGCGCGTGCCCAGCCGCGGCGAGACGATCAGCCATCCCGACGGTATCAGCTTCGAGGTGCTCGACGCCGATCCCCGACGGGTCAAGCGGCTGCGCGTGCGCGGCCTGCCCCGCGCGGCGGCGCCGCCAGCGGCCAGCTCGGCCGTCGCATCGACGCAGCAACCTGCCGACGCAAAAGCGGAGGTCAATAGGGGCGATGATGACTGAAACGCCGACAAGCCTCGACTTCGAAGGGGTGATGGCGGGCGATCAGGTGCAACGTTTCGCCGCCTGGGCGGGCGCGCTCACCGGCTGGCGCCGCCTCGGCGTCGCCGCGTTGCTCGGCGTGCTCGCCGCGGCGGCGTTGCCGCCGGTCGATCTGCTGCCGCTGATCGTCGTCGCTTTCAGCGGCCTGGTCTGGCTCGCCGCCGGCGTATCGGGCTGGCGCCAGGCCTTCGCGCTGGGCTGGGGCTTCGGTCTCGGCTTCTTTCTCGCCGGCTTTTACTGGATCGCCCTGGCGCTGCTCGTCGACCTTTCCACCTATTGGTGGCTGCTGCCGCCGGCGCTCATTGCGCTGCCGGTCTTCTTCGGCATCTTCAGCGGCTTGGCGCTAGTCGCCTATGACTGGATCGGCGCCCGTGGCATCGGCCGCGCCTGCGCCCTCGGCCTCGCCTGGACGGTCACCGAGTGGCTGCGCGGCCACATTCTCACCGGCTTCCCGTGGAACCTCGTCGGCTATGCCTGGTCGGGCGGCTTTCCTGGCGCCGGCACGGTGTTGCAGACGACGGCGACGACCGGGATCTACGGGCTCAGCCTGCTCACCGTGATCATCGCCGCCTTGCCGGCGTCGCTCGGCGATCCCTTGTTCGGCCCGGCGCGCGCCTGGCGCCGCGTCGCGCCCGTCTGTCTCGCGGTGCTGCTGGTGGCTGGGCTGGGCGCCGCCGGGGCGATGCGCCTCGCCAGTGCGAGCGGCGCGATGGTGCCCGATATCCGCCTCCGCCTCGTGCAGCCCTCGATCGCGCAGAGCTTGAAATGGGATGCTAAGGAGCGCGAGAGCAATTTCCAGCGCCTGCTCACGCTGTCCGCCGGGCCGGGTCGCGAGCAGATCACCGACATCATCTGGCCGGAGGCGGCAGCGACCTTCTATCTCAATCGCGAGCCGGCGCGCCGCGCGGCCATCGCCACGGTGGTGCCGCGCGGCGGGCTCCTCCTCACCGGCGCGCTGCGCACGGAATCGCCGCCAGAGCCGCCGCAGCATGCGTGGAACAGCCTCGTCGCCCTCGACGACACCGGCGCCATACGCGGCAATTATGACAAGTTCCATCTCGTGCCGTTCGGCGAGTATGTGCCGCTGCGCTCGCTCATCCCGATCCCGGCGATCGCCAATGACGGCGTCGATTTCGCCGCCGGCCCGGGACCGCGCACGCTCGACCTGCCGGGTCTGCCGCCGGTCGGCGTGCTGATCTGCTACGAGGTGATCTTCCCCGGCGCGGTGAGCGATCCCGCCCATCGTCCGGCCTGGCTGCTCAACGTCACCAACGATGCCTGGTACGGCTTCAGCTCGGGGCCGTTCCAGCATTTCGCCAGCGCCCGGGTCCGCGCGATCGAGGAGGGGCTGCCGCTCGTCCGCGCGGCGAATAACGGCATTTCCGGGGTGATCGACGCTTACGGTCGGATCGTCCGGCGTCTCGGGCTCGATGATATCGGCGTCGTCGATTCCGGCCTGCCGGTCGGCCTCGCCGAGCCGCCGCTCTATGCGCGGCGGGGTGATTGGCTGCTGCTCATCATGATGCTCGGCGCGAGCATTCCGCTGCTGCGTCGACGCCGGCGCTAGAGCGAGCGAATCCGCGCAGTTGCCACACGACGAGCCAGTGGTTGACCGGTAAACAAACGTATGAATATCTAGGCGCGCTTGAATTACAAGATTTGCGAGTGTTCATGATCGACAAGGTCAAGATCGGGCGGCGACGGCGCCAGAAATCCGACAAGCCCAACCCTACCGACATCCATGTCGGCGCGCGCGTGCGCTTGCGCCGCACCTTGCTCGGCATGAGCCAGGAAAAGCTTGGCGATGCGATCGGCCTGACCTTCCAGCAGGTCCAGAAATACGAGCGCGGCGCCAATCGGGTGGGTGCCAGCCGACTTTATGATCTCAGCCGCGTTCTCGATGTCCCGGTCTCCTTCTTCTTCGAGGACATCGCGCCCGGCGAGGATGTCGCGGCGCGTCCGGGTGGCCTGGCCGAGGCGGGCGAGGGCTACGAGGCCGATCCGATGCTGAAGCGCGAAACGCTCGAGCTCGTCCGCGCTTATTACAAGATCGCCGATCCCCATATCAGGCGTCGTCTCTTCGATCTTGCCAAGGCGCTCGCCAAATCCACGGAGCCGGGCTGACAACCGGGCTGACAAGGGCGTCGACCAGCCCGGCGAGCGCGCGCGAAAATCGCTTGACGCCGGTGGCACGGGCTTGTCACAAGTCGCCACCGCCGTCGCGCCGCCGCGCGCGCCCCGGTCAATACTGGATAATCTATCGCGCGCTCGCGCGACGATGGGGGTAAGCGCAACTGGGACGAGCCAAATCTGGGCAGTAATTCTGGACCGTGACTGACCGAGGCAAGCCCGCACGAGCAGCGAAAGGATCGATTGTGGCCAAGCGCGATTACGTATTTGCCAGTGAGTCCGTAAGCGAGGGGCATCCGGACAAAGTGTGCGACCGCATTTCCGATGCCGTGGTCGACACCTTCCTCGCCGCCGATCCGCAATCGCGCTGCGGGGTCGAGACCCTGGCGACGACCAATCGGGTCGTCCTCGCCGGTGAGGTGCGCGGGCCCGGCAGCATCGGCCGCGACCGGCTGATCGAGGTGGCGCGCCAGGCGATCAAGGAGATCGGCTACGAGCAGGAGGGCTTCCACTGGAACATGGCGGAAATCGCCTGCCACGTTCACGAGCAGTCGGCCGACATCGCGCAGGGCGTCGACGCGGCCGGCAACAAGGACGAGGGCGCCGGCGACCAGGGCATCATGTTCGGCTATGCCTGCACCGAGACGCCGGAGCTGATGCCGGCGCCGATCTACTACGCCCACGCCATCCTCAAGGCGCTGTCGGATGACCGTCATGCCGGCAAGGCGCCGCTGCTCGGTCCCGACGCCAAGAGCCAGATCAGCCTGCAATATGTCGACGGCAAGCCGATCCGCGCCACCTCCGTCGTCGTCTCGACGCAGCACAGCGCCAAGATCGAGCAGGCGGAAGTGCGCGAGATCATCCGCCCCTATGTCCTCAACACGCTGCCCAAGGGCTGGATGTGCGACGAGGATCATTTCTACGTCAACCCGACCGGACGCTTCGTCGTCGGCGGGCCGGACGGCGATGCCGGGCTGACCGGCCGCAAGATCATCGTCGACACCTATGGCGGCGCGGCGCCGCATGGCGGCGGCGCCTTCTCGGGCAAGGATCCGACCAAGGTCGACCGCTCGGCCGCCTATGCCGCACGCTATCTCGCCAAGAACGTCGTTGCCGCCGGCCTCGCCGAGCGCTGCACCATCCAGCTCTCCTATGCCATCGGCGTCTCGAAGCCGCTCTCGGTCTATGTCGACACCGCCGGCACCGGCCAAGTCGATGAGGACAAGCTCTCCGACCTCCTGCAGGAGCTGCTCGATCTCTCGCCGCGCGGCATCCGCACCCATCTCGGCCTCAACAAGCCGATCTATGTGCGTACCTCGGCCTATGGTCATTTCGGCCGCAAGCCCGAAGCCGATGGCGGCTTTTCGTGGGAAAAGCTCGACCTCGTCGATACGCTGAAGCGCGCCTTCTAAACGGGACCTCCTCGGGAGATATGCGGGAGCAGCCCGACCACAAGCCGGGCCAGCGCCGCATCCTCTACGGACGTCGCCGCGGCCGGCCGCTTCATCGCGGCCAGCAGGAGCTGATCGACACGCTGCTGCCGCGCCTCGCGGTGACGCTGCCGCAGGGCGATACGCTCGATCCCACCGCCCTTTTCGACCCGGGGCGGCGTGAGATCTGGCTCGAGATCGGCTTCGGCGGCGGCGAGCATCTCGCCGCCCAGGCGGCGGCGCATCGCGACATCGGCATGATTGGCTGCGAAGTCTTCGAGAACGGCATCGCCAAGCTGCTCGGCGAGATCGCGCGCCAGGACCTCGCCAATATCCGCATCCTGACCGACGATGCGCGGCTGCTGCTGGCGGCGCTGCCGCCGGCCAGTATCGCCCGGGTGTTCATCCTCTTTCCCGATCCCTGGCCGAAGCAGCGCCACCACAAGCGCCGCATCGTCACCGGCCCGACGCTCGACACGCTTGCCGCATTGATGACGGACGGCGCCGAGCTGCGCCTCGCCACCGACGATGTCGACTATCTCGGCTGGATGCTGGCCCGCGTCCCGGTCCATCCCGCCTTCGCCTGGCGGGCCGCAGGGCCGGCCGATTGGCGCAGCCGGCCGGCGGACTGGCCGGCGACGCGTTACGAGGCAAAGGCGATCGCAGCGGGGCGGCGACCCTATTTTCTCCGCCTGCGCCGCCGCCCGCGCTAGCCGCCCGAGCAACCCCGCGCGATCCCTTCTGCAGCGCGGGCTTGCAGCGCGGGCGGATTTGACTATATTGCCGCAAAAGTCCCATACGGTCCGCTCTCGGATCGACTGAAAAACCCGGTGGGCCAAGGCCCACCTTTTTATTTTGCGGCCGGCGCAGACCGGCACCTGGAAGGCGGAATTGTTCGAAACGCGTCCTCTTACGGCCATGATTGCGCCCTCGATCGAGGCGATGGGCTATCGCCTCGTCCGCGTCACCTTCACCGGTGGCCGGCGGCCGACGCTGCAGATCATGGCCGAGCGGCGCGACGAGACGGCGATGACCGTCGACGATTGCGCCGATATCAGCCGCACCGTCTCGGCGCTGCTCGACGTCGCCGATCCGATCCCGGTCGCCTATGCGCTCGAGGTGAGCTCGCCCGGTATCGACCGTCCGCTGATCGAGCGCGAGGATTTCGTCCGCTACGCCGGCTATGAGGCGAAGATCGAGATGGCCCATCTGATCGACGGCCGCAAGCGCTTTCGCGGCCGTCTGCTCGGTGCCGATGACGGGACCGTGCGCATCGCGTTTGACGACCGCGAGGTGGCGCTGCCGCTCGCCGACATCGTGCGCGCCAAGCTGCTGCTGACCGATGAACTCCTGGCCGCGGCGCAAAGACAGCAAGCCGGCGGCCATCCGGAATCACAACGCATTCAAGAGAACGCCTGACATGGAAAACGTTGCCACCTATTCACCGTCCGATCTCCTGCAAGTCGCCGACGCCGTCGCACGCGACAAGGGGATCGATCGCGACGAGGTGCTCCAGGCGATGGAGCAGGCGATCCAGAAGGCCGGCCGCTCGAAATACGGCCAGGAGTACGACATCCGCTCCGAGATCGACCGCAAATCCGGCCAGATCCGGCTGCTGCGCTTCCGCGAGGTCGCCGACCCGATCGAGAACGAGGCGACGCAGATCCCGCTGACCGAGGCGCGCCGCTTCAATCCCGATGCCGAGATCGGCGACTTCATCACCGATCCGCTGCCGCCGATTGATTTTGGTCGCATCGCGGCGCAGACCGCCAAGCAGGTCATCGTCCAGAAGGTGCGCGATGCCGAGCGGGCGCGCCAGTTCAAGGAGTTCAAGGACCGCGTCGGCGAGATCGTCAACGGCCTCGCCAAGCGCGTCGAGTTCGGCAACGTCATCGTCGATCTCGGGCGCGCCGAGGCGATCCTGCGGCGCGACGAGCTCTTGCCGCGCGAGAGCTTCCGCCAGGGCGAGCGCGTGCGCGCCTATATCTACGATGTGCGCCAGGAGGCGCGCGGGCCGCAGATCTTCCTGTCGCGCACCCATCCGCAATTCATGGCCAAGCTGTTCGCCCAGGAAGTGCCGGAGATCTATGACGGCATCATCGAGATCCGTGCCGTGGCGCGCGACCCCGGCAGCCGCGCCAAGATCGCGGTGCTCTCCAACGACAGCGGCATCGACCCGGTCGGCGCCTGCGTCGGCATGCGCGGCAGCCGCGTCCAGGCCGTCGTCGCCGAGCTGCAGGGCGAAAAGATCGACATCATCCCGTGGTCGGCCGATCCCGCCACCTTCGTCGTCAATGCGCTGGCCCCGGCCGAAGTCGCCAAGGTGGTGATGGACGAGGAGCAGCGCCGCATCGAGGTCGTCGTGCCCGACGATCAGCTCAGCCTGGCGATCGGTCGCCGCGGCCAGAATGTCCGTCTCGCCTCGCAGTTGACCGGCTGGGACATCGACATCCTCACCGAGGCCGAGGAATCCGAGCGCCGTACCGAAGAATTCCGCACGCGCAGCCAGCTTTTCATCGAGGCCCTCGACATCGACGACGTCATCGCCCATCTCTTGGTGACGGAAGGTTTCACCTCGGTCGAGGAAATCGCCTTCGTGCCGTTGCCGGATCTCGCCGGCATCGAAGGTTTCGACGAGGATGTCGCCGGCGAGCTGCAGGAGCGCGCCCGCGTCTTCATCGAACGCAAGAACCAGGAGCTCGAGGCGCGTCGCCTGGAGCTTGGCGTCACCGAGGAGCTGGCGGCGGCCGCCGGCATGACCCCGGCGATGCTCGTGGCGCTCGGCGACAAGGGCATCAAAACGCTGGACGATCTCGCCGATCTGGCGAGCGACGAGCTGATCGAGATCGTCCAGAATGTCGCCAAGCTGTCGCAGGATGAGGCCAACGCGATCATCATGGCGGCGCGGGCGCATTGGTTTGCCGACGGCGAGACGGCCTCCGTTGCGTCTGGCGGCGCTACGGCGGCGCCGGCCGAGGAGTAGGGAGCCACGTCGCCCACGTCGCCGACCGGTCTTGCGGCGCCCCCCGAGGGAGCGGAGGCAGCCGAGCCGAGCGCGACGCAGCGGCGCTGTCTGGTTACCGGGGCGATCCTCGCCAAGGCTGCCATGGTGCGTTTCGTCGTGGCGCCGGACGGGTCGGTCGTACCGGATGTCGCTTGCAGGCTGCCGGGGCGGGGTTTGTGGTTGACCGCTCGGCGCGATATAGTAGAAGCGGCGGTGGCCAAGCGCCTGTTCGCGCGGGCGGCGCGGGAGTCGGTGACGGCGTCCGGCGATCTCGCGGAGCGGGTCGAGTTCCTGTTACGGCAACGCTGCCTCGACCTCATCGGGTTGGCGCGGCGGAGCGGTAAGGCGGTGGCCGGCTACGAGAAGGTTCGCTCGGCCCTGCGCGACGGCGAGGCGGCGGTGCTGCTGGCGGCGATCGATGGCGGCGAGAGCGGCCGCGAGAAGGTCCGTTCGGCCGGCCCGACGCTGCCGCTCGTCGACGTGTTGAGCGCCGCCGAGCTGGGTGCGGCCTTTGGACGCGAGCACGTTGTTCACGCCGTGGTCGGGCCGGGCCGGCTGGCCAAGGCGCTGGTGGTCGATGCGGCGCGGCTGCTCGGGTTCCGGGCGGCGCCGACGGAGTTTGAAATTGGGCGGGGACGGCAGCAACGCCGTCGCCGCAACGCGAATGATGGTACCGGATCGAGATGACGGATAACAACGAACAGGAACAGAAGCGCCCGCTCACCCTGGCACGGCCGGGCGGACGCCTCGAATTGCGCAAGCCGGTGGAGACCGGGCAGGTCCGCCAGAGCTTCCCGCATGGCCGCTCCAAGACGGTGATGGTCGAAGTTCGCAAGAAGCGGGTCGTCGGGCCGGGCTCGGAGCCCGCCGAGGCGCCGTCCGGCGCCGGCAAGGAAGCCGCTTCCGCCAGCCCGGCGCCCGCCGCCGCGCCGGGGATTCGGCGTCCCGTCATCATGCCGCGCACGCTGACCGCCGAGGAGGTCGCCGTGCGCGCCCGCGCCGTGCAGGGCGCCAAGAAGGCGGACGAGCAGGCGCGCCGCCAGGCCGTCGTCGATGTCGGTCGCCAGCGCGAGGAGGAGCAGCTTCGCGCCGAGGAAGAAGCCAAGCGCAAGGCGGAGGAAGAGATCCGGCTCAAGGCCGAGGAAGAGGCGCGGCGCAAAAGCGAGGAAGAGGCGCGCCGCAAGACCGAGGATGAATCCAGGCGCGAGATGGCCGAGCGTGCCGGCAAGGCCGCCGCCGCCAAGGTCGCGGCGCTGACCGCCGCCGGCAAGGTCAAGCCGGCCGGCGAGGAGGAGTCCGAGGAAGAGGCGCCGATCAAGCGCGGCCTGCGCCCCGACGGTGACGCGCGCCCTCGACAGCGATGCCGACGAGCGCATGCGCAGCCTCGCCTCGGTGCGCCGCGCCCGCGAGAAGCTGCGCCAGCAGCAGGTCTCCGCCGAGCCGACCAAGATCGTCCGCGACGTCGTCATCCCCGAGACGATCACCGTACAGGAGCTCGCCAATCGCATGGCCGAGCGCAGCGCCGACGTCATCAAGGCGCTGATGCGCATGGACGTCATGGCGACGATCAACCAGGTGATCGATGCCGACACCGCCGAACTGATCGTCACCGAGTTCGGCCACAAGCTGAAGCGCGTCGCCGAGGCCGATGTCGAGATCGGCCTCAAGGGCGAGGTCGATGTCGAGGACAATCTCAAGTCGCGCCCGCCGGTCGTCACCATCATGGGCCATGTCGATCACGGCAAGACGTCGCTGCTCGACGCGCTGCGCCACACCGACGTCGCGGCCGGCGAGGCCGGCGGCATCACTCAGCATATCGGCGCCTATCAGGTCGAGCTGAAGGGCGGCCAGCGCATCACCTTCATCGACACGCCGGGCCATCAGGCCTTCACCGCGATGCGCGCGCGGGGCGCCAACGTCACCGATATCGTGGTCCTCGTCGTCGCCGGCGACGATGGCATCAAGGAACAGACGATCGAGGCGATCCGTCACGCCAAGGCGGCGCAGGTGCCGATCATCGTCGCCATCAACAAGATGGATAAGGCCGACGCCAATGCCGACCGCGTCCGCCAGGAGCTGCTGCAGCACGAGCTCGTCGTCGAGAAGCTCGGCGGCGACATTCTCGATGTCGAGGTCTCGGCGACCAAGAAGATGAATCTCGAGAAGCTCGAGGAGGCGATCCTGCTGCAGGCCGAGATCCTCGATCTCAAGGCCAACCCCGACCGCCCCTCCGAGGGCGTCGTCATCGAGGCCAAGCTCGAGCGCGGCCGCGGCGCCGTCGCCACCGTGCTGATCCAGCGCGGCACGCTGCGCGTCGGCGACATCTTCGTCAGCGGCAACGAATGGGGCCGCGTGCGCGCCATCATCGACGAGCGCGGCAACAATCTGAAGGAAGCCGGACCGGCGATGCCGGTCGAGGTGCTCGGCCTCAACGGCGCGCCGCTCGCCGGCGACGATTTCGCCGTCGTCGACAGCGAGAGCCGCGCCCGCGACGTCACCTCGTTCCGCCAGCGCCGGCGGCGCGACCAGACGGCGGCAGCCGGGGCACGCGGCACGCTCGAGCAAATGTTCTCGCAGATCACCGCCGGCGTCGCCAAGGAGTTCCCGGTCCTCGTCAAGTCGGACGTTCAGGGCTCGCTCGAGGCGATCGTCGCTTCGCTCGCCAAGCTGTCGACCGGCGAGGTCGCCGTCCGCGTCCTCCATTCCGCCGTCGGTGGCATCAACGAGAGCGACATCATCCTCGCCAAGGCGTCGAACGCCGTGATCATCGGCTTCAACGTGCGCGCCAATCCCCAGGCGCGGGATCTGGCGCGGCGCGACGGTGTCGAGATCCGCTACTACTCGATCATCTACAATGTGATCGATGACATGAAGGCAGCGCTCTCCGGCATGCTGTCGCCGACCTTGCGCGAGCGTTTCCTCGGCAACGCCGCCATCCGCGAGGTCTTCGCCATCACCAAGGTCGGCAAGGTCGCTGGCTGCATGGTGACGGAAGGCACGGTCAAGCGTGGCGCAAAGGTCCGCCTGCTGCGCGACAACGTCGTCATCCACGAGGGCAGCCTGAAGACGCTAAAGCGTTTCAAGGATGAGGTCCGCGAGGTCAAGGAAGGCTATGAATGCGGCATGGCCTTCGAGAACTACCAGGACATCCAGGCCGGTGACACGATCGAATGCTTCGAGGTTGAGGAGGTTGCGCGCGCCCTTGCCTAGCGCGCGTGTCATCCCCTCATTCGCGGCCTCCGGTCGAGCTTGATTTAATCCCTGGGCCGCGCGGCGGCGATCAGGGGAGTGCAATGACCAAGAAAACCAGCAGAGCCAGGGCGGGTCGCCTCCCGACCCAGCGCCAGTTGCGCGTCGGCGAGGAGTTGCGCCATCTGCTGGCCGGCATTCTCGGTCGTCACGAGCTGCGCGACCCGGCGCTGCACGATGCGACGATCACGGTGACGGAAGTCCGCATCAGCCCCGATCTCAAGAGCGCCACCGCCTTCGTCATGCCGCTCGGCGGCACGCATGTGCCCGAGATATTGGCGGCGCTGCAGCGCGGGGCCGGCTTCATGCGCGGCCTGATCGCCCGCGAGCTCGACCTGCGCTACGTGCCGTCGCTGCGTTTCGTGCTCGACACCACCTTCGATCACGCCAGCCGCATCGAAGCGCTGCTGCATCGTCCCGATATCGAGCGCGACATCGCCAGCGCCAGGGAGCGCGGCGAGGACGGGGAGCACGGCGGCGAAGGCGGCGATGGAGCGTAGGCGCGGCGGCCGCCCGATCCATGGCTGGGTCGTCCTCGACAAGCCGCTCGGCCTGAGCTCGAGCCAGGCCGTCGGGGCCGTCCGTCGGATCACCGGCGCGGCCAAGGCGGGGCATGGCGGCACGCTCGACCCGCTGGCGACCGGGGTGCTGCCGATTGCTCTCGGCGAGGCGACCAAGACCGTCGCCTGGGCGATGGCGGGGCGCAAGACCTATCGCTTCACCCTGCGCTGGGGCGAGGCGCGCGACACCGACGATGCCGAGGGCGTCGTGGTGGCGACGAGCGCCGTGCGGCCCGCTGCGGCGGCGATCGTGGCGGCGCTGCCGGGCTTCACCGGCACCATCCTGCAGACCCCGCCGGCCTATTCGGCGATCAAGCTCGGCGGCCAGCGCGCCTACAAGCTGGCGCGCGCCGGCGCCGAAGTCGCGCTGGCGCCGCGGCCGGTCGAGATCGCCACCCTGCGCCTGATCGGCCAGATCGATGCCGACCATGCCGAATTCGAGATGGAAACCGGCAAGGGCGCCTATGTCCGCGCCCTCGGGCGCGACCTCGCGGCCGCCCTCGGCACCCTCGCCTATGTCAGCGCGCTACGCCGCCTGGCGGTCGGGCCCTTCGGCCTGGAACGGGCGATTTCGCTGGTAGTGCCGCCGCTTTCGGGCACCTGCTTCCGATCGAGACCGCGCTGGACGACATCCCGGCACTGGCCCTGACGGAAGCCGAAGCCCACCGCCTGCGCCACGGCCAATCGGTTGTTCCGCTCCTAGCGGCCGACCGGGCGCTTATCGATCAACTCGGCACCGGCGCAATGGTCCGCGCCACCACCGGCCAAACGCTGGTGGCTCTTGCCGAGATCGTGGCGGGTGGGTTGCGGCCGGTGCGTGTGATTAACCCTTAGACTTTGGAGAGACCGATGTCGATTACTGCTGATCGCAAGCAGGAGCTGATTCGCGAATACGCGACCAAGACCGACGATACCGGGTCGCCCGAGGTTCAGGTCGCCATCCTGAGTGAGCGGATCAAGAACCTCACCGAGCATCTCGGCACGCACAAGAAGGATTTCCATTCCAGGCGTGGCTTGCTCGTCATGGTCGGGCAACGCCGCAGCCTGCTCGATTATCTGAAGCGCAAGAATGCCGTCCGATACGAAGAGCTGATCGGA
>WNFM01324340.1_pt1 | contig 11739 bp, 14 predicted proteins | sample 5400271 | NCBI WGS metagenome assembly WNFM01 (sample SAMN13153352, study PRJNA577476) | soil metagenome | isolation source: 60 cm saprolite on Douglas fir-dominated hillslope | place: USA:California | collected 2013-09-17 | reverse complement strand
GCGCTCGGGCTGATCCTCGCGTGCCGCGGGCGCGTCGTCGTAAGCGGCGTCGGCAAGTCGGGGCACATCGCCCGCAAGATCGCATCCACGCTCGCAAGCACGGGGACACCGGCTTTTTTCGTTCACGCCGCCGAGGCGGGACACGGCGATCTCGGCATGATCACGCGCGATGACGTGGTGCTGGCGCTCTCGAATTCCGGGCAGTCGGACGAGCTGCTCACGATCATCCCGCTGATAAAACGCCGCGGCGCGAAGCTGATCGCACTGACCGGCAATCCCGACTCGGCGCTTGCCCGGGAAGCCGATGTGCACCTTGACGCGGGCGTTGCGCAGGAAGCCTGCCCTCTGAATCTTGCGCCGACGGCAAGCACCACCGCGGCGCTCGCTCTCGGCGACGCTCTGGCGGTCGCCTTGCTCGACGCTCGCGGTTTCGATGAGCAGGATTTTGCTCGCGCTCACCCCGGCGGCGCGCTCGGCAGGAAGCTTCTCATCCATGTCTCCGACGTCATGCGCACCGGCAACGAAGTCCCGGCCGTATCCGACACCGATTCCTTTTCCGACTTGCTGGCCGAGATATCCAGGAAAAGCATGGGCATGGCCGCGATCCTCGGCCCCGGCAAAAAGGTCGTCGGAATATTCACCGACGGCGACCTGCGCAGGACGCTGGAGCGCAAACCCGACGTGCGCGCGCTCAAGATCACCGATGTCATAAAGCGCAATCCACACACGATCGCCCCGCACAAGCTCGCCGCCGAAGCCCTCGAGTTGATGGAGCGTCACAAGATCAATCAGCTGCTCGTCGCGACGGAAACCGGAGAGCTCGTTGGCGCTCTGAACATGCACGACCTGTTTCGCGCCAAGGTCATTTGATGCGCGACGACGTTCTGGAGCGAATGCGCCGGCTGCGCCTGATGATCTTCGATGTCGACGGGGTGCTCACGGACGGGACGCTGTACTTCAGCGAGACCGGAGCCGAGTTGAAGGCATTCAACGCTCAGGACGGCCACGGGCTCAAAATGCTGAAGGAGAGCGGGGTCGAGGTCGCCATTCTTTCCGCGCGTCGCTCGCGCGCCGTCGAGGTCCGCGCCGCCGAGCTTGGCATCACGCTCGTAGAACAAGGTGCCGGAAACAAGAGTGCCGTTTTCGAGAACCTGATCGGCCGCTTGTGCACCTCGGCCGCCGCCGCCGGATACATGGGCGACGATTGGGTGGATCTGCCGGTGCTCGCGCGTTGCGGTTTCGCCGCGAGCGTGCCCGAAGCGCCGGAGCTCGTGAGAGAGAGAGTCCACTACGTTACGCGGGCTCCCGGCGGCAGAGGCGCCGTCCGCGAGGTCTGCGAGCTGATCATGCGGGCCCAGGACACGCTGGAGCGGCTCATCGCCCGCCAGCTCGCATGAAACCACGCGTAACGCCTCTGCTCCCGCTCGTTCTGATGGCGTTTCTCGGGTTGCTGACCCTTTGGCTGCAATACGCCGTGGTGGAGGGTGCCGGCGGGGACGCAAAGTCCGTCGGGCACGATCCCGATTCCATCGTGGAAAACTTCACCGTTCAAAGGCTGGACGCCAAGGGCAAGCTGCGCTACACGTTCTCTGCGCCGAAGATGATGCATTTTGCCGACGACGGCTCGGGCGAAGCGCTTTATCCGCGCTTTGTTGAAATTACCGCTGACGGCGGCAATTTCATCGCGACCGCAAATCGCGGCACCATCAATCGCCAAGGCGAGGAGGCTTTCGAGGCTTTCCTGTACGGCAATGTGCTCTTCTTGCGCGAGGCAACGCCGGAACGACCCGAGTTTCGCGCTCGAACGGAGTTCCTCCACGTACTCGCCGAGGAGGGTATCGCGCGAACGGATCACACGGTCTCGATTGCGGAGGGGAACTCGATGTTGACGGGCGTCGGGATGATCGTGAACAAGAACAATCAGCAGTTCATGCTGCAATCGCAGGTGAAGGGCATCTTCGATGTGCCACCCAGGAAATAGGGCGCGCGCAGCCGCGGCCCTGAGTCTTGCGGCAATGTGGGCGTTGACATCAGAATCGGCGCTTGCCGAGAGAGCCGATCGCGACAAACCGATCAACATCGAATCCGACAGCATGATTTCCGACGGAGCCAAGAAAGTTTCCACTTTCGAAGGAAAGGTCGTGCTGGTCCAAGGCTCGCTCATCATCCGCGCGGACCGCATCGTCGTGCGGCAGGACGGCGACGGCTTCTACTACGGCGTCGCGAGCGGCAAGCCGGCGACGTTCCGCCACAAGCGGGAAGGTTACGGAGAATACATCGACGGAGAAGCGTTCAGGATCGAATACGACAACAAGCTCGAGCGCGTCGAGTTCTTCAACGCCGCCCGGCTGCGCCGCGACAGCGGGGACGACATTCGCGGGGATTTCATCTCCTACGACGCCCGGACCGAGCGCTTTACGGTGAAGTCGACCGGCGAGGCGTCCGGGGCCGAACGCGAAGGGCGCGTGCGAGCAACCATCATGCCGAAAAAGCCGGCGGAGCCCGAAACCCCGCCAGACTCCGGTACGAGCCGGAAGGACTAGTCTCCCCGTACCTCCGAACGGGGCGAACTCGATGAGCCAGCTGCGGGTCCACGGACTCAAAAAGCACTACGGCTCGCGCGCCGTGGTCAAGGACGTGTCGCTCGAGGTGACGAGCGGTGAGGTCGTGGGGCTGTTGGGCCCGAACGGCGCCGGGAAGACGACCTGTTTCTACATGATCGTGGGGCTGATCGCGGTGGACGACGGCGCGATCCATCTCGACGGAAGAGAGATCAGCCACTTCGCGATGCATCGCCGCGCCCGCATGGGACTGTCGTACCTGCCCCAGGAAGCCTCCGTGTTCCGCAAGCTGACCGTCGAGGAGAACATCCGCGCGGTGCTGGAACTGCAGGACCTTCCCGAGGAGGAGATCGAGTCCCGGCTTTCCGGGTTGCTGCGCGATCTCAATGTCCGGCGGCGAGCGCCGCCGCGTCGAGATCGCCCGGGCGCTCGCGACGCGTCCGAGCTTCATACTGCTCGATGAACCCTTCGCGGGCGTCGACCCGATCGCGGTGCTCGACATTCAGAAAATCATCCGCTTTCTCAAGGAACGCGGCATCGGCATTCTCATCACGGACCATAACGTGCGGGAAACGCTGGGGATTTGCGACCACGCCTACATCATCAACGACGGCCTGGTGCTCGCCTTCGGCAAACCCGACGAGATCGTTTATAATGAAAACGTTAGACGCGTTTATCTCGGCGAGAATTTCAGGCTGTAGGGGACAACGCCGCGAACCACCCCCCGTTTCCCAATTTGGCCCGCCTGAATTACGATCCTCCTGGCGAGGTACCCGCGTCCCATCTCGATGAAACAGACTCTACAGCTCAAGCTCTCGCAGCACCTGACGCTGACGCCGCAGCTGCAGCAATCAATACGCCTGCTGCAGCTCTCGACGATGGAATTGAATCAAGAGCTCGAGAAATTTCTCGCTGAAAATCCCCTCCTCGAGCGCGAAGACGCCGACAGCGAGATTCCGGCACCCCCTGCGCACGTGAACGGCGAGCAGGCGACCGCCCTTCAGGCGCCCGCGGAGGAGGCGAGCACCGAGAATCCGTCGCAGACGGACATTTTCTCGGCTGACACCGATTGGGGAGGCGAAAGCGGCTCGAGCTCGGGCACGCGCGACGATGCCGACGATGGCGATTTTTTCCAGGTCCCCGCCGAGTCTCCCAATCTGCGGGAGTATCTGCACCGGCAACTCTCCCTGACCCAGCTCGAACCGCGCGACCGCAGCCTGGTCGCGTTCCTGATAGAAGCGCTGGACGAAGGCGGCTATCTCACGCAGCCCATGGAGGAGCTCGCGCAGCTCGTGCCCGAGGAGTTGCAGATCGAGCCCGAGGAGCTGGCCATCGCCCTCAAGCACCTGCAGAATTTCGACCCGACAGGCGTGGGTGCCCGCAATTGCGCGGAATGTCTCGAGCTGCAGCTGCTTGTCCTGCCGGAGTCCACGCCGAGCCGCGCCACGGCTCTTGCCATCGCGCACGAGCACCTCGAGCTCCTCGCGGCCCGCGACTTTGCGAGGCTCAAAAAGGCGCTGCAATGCGGAGACGACGAGCTGCGCCAGGCCCAGCGACTGATCCAGAGTCTCAACCCGCGTCCCGGCGCCGCGTTCTCGACCAACGAGACGCGCTATATCGTACCCGACGTCGTAGTGAAGAAAATCAAGAATGTCTGGGTGGCGAGCCTCAACCCCGACGCGATGCCGAAGCTGCGCATCAATCGCATGTATGCGGATATTCTGCAGAACAACCGCAGTCATTCGGGCAGCCAGCTGTCGCATCAACTGCAGGAAGCGCGCTGGCTGATCAAGAACGTGCAGCAGCGATTCGAGACGATCCTGCGCGTGTCGCAGGCGATCGTCGACCGCCAGCGCCATTTTTTCGAGCACGGCGAGGTCGGGATGCGACCGCTGGTGCTGCGCGAAATCGCAAACACGCTCGGCCTGCACGAATCGACCGTCTCGCGCGTTACGACCCAGAAGTTCATGTTCACGCCGCGCGGCATTTTCGAGCTCAAATACTTCTTCGGGAGTCACGTCGCCACCGAGACGGGGGGCGCCTGTTCGGCGACCGCTATCCGGGCGCTCCTCAAGCAGCTGGTTGCGGCAGAGGACGCCCGAAAGCCTCTTTCGGACAGCAAGATCTCCGAGATCCTCAGCCAGCAGGGCATCGTGGTCGCGCGTCGCACCATCGCCAAGTACCGGGAGTCGATGCAGATTCCCTCCGTGAGCATGAGAAAGTCCCTTTGACGCGAAGGCCCGCTTCGCATGAATCTCACGATCATCGGGCGTCACATGGCGGTCACGCCTTCGATCCGCAGTTACGTCGAGAGCAAGCTCTCCAGGATCCGGCGGCATTTTGATCACGTCATCGACGTCAACGTGATCCTCGCCGTGGACCATCTGGCGCGAAAGGCGGAAGTCAGCTGTCACGTCGCCGGAAAGGAGATCTTCGTCAAGAGCGGCGACCCGGATCTGTACGCCGCGATCGACGCCGTGGCGGACAAACTCGATCGCCAGATCATGAAGTACAAAGACCATCTGCACGCGCATCCGCACGATGCGCTCAAGCACCATTCCCCCTCGGATTGACGTTGTCATAGCGGGAGGCGTTTTCAACAGCCCCCCAAGCCGATGGTGTAGAATTCCACGCCTTTCCGGGCCGCCGGGTACGATTTCTGCGTGCACGAGGTCCGGACTGGACGAATCTCAGAGTCTCGATGAACCTAGTTGCCAAGCTGCTGCCCCCTTCGAACATCCTCCTGGACCTGGATGTGACGAGCAAGAAACGCATGTTCGAGCAGGCCGGGCTGCTCTTCGAGAACAACCAGGGGGTGGCGAGGAGCTTGGTGTTCGACAGCCTGTTCGCCCGCGAACGTCTCGGCTCGACCGGCCTCGGGCAGGGACTCGCCATTCCGCACGGCAGGATCAAGGGTCTGAAGGAAGCGGTCGGGGCCTTTGTGCGCCTGGCGCAGCCGGTTCCGTTCGACGCGCCCGACGGCAAGCCCGTCAGTCTGGTGTTCCTGCTGTTGGTGCCGGAACAGGCGACCGAGCAGCACCTGCGCGTCCTGTCCGAGCTCGCACAGATGCTGAGCGACCGCGAGCTGCGCGAGAAACTCTCGACCGACACCGATGCGGGCACGCTGCATCAGCACATCACCGCCTGGCAGCCTCATGTTGCAGATCAGCGTCGCGCAGCTGTATGACGACAATCGCGACAAGCTCGGATTCGCCTGGATCGGCGGAAAGGCCGGCGGCGCGACCAAGCTTTGGCGCGACAGCACCGGTGTCGCGGCGCTTGTAGGGCACCTCAACCTCATCCATCCCAACCGCATCCAGGTCCTCGGCAACCACGAGATCGCCCATCTCGCCGCATTCGAGGAGGCCGATCTATTCCAGACGCTCGGCAATCTGTTCGCGGTTCACCCGGTCGCGATCGTCGTCGCCGACGGAGCGCCCGCCGATGTGCGCATGCTGAAGGCGGCCGAGGCCTCGGGTACTGCGGTGTTCGCCACCGATATGCCCGGCGCGCAGGTCATCGACCGGCTGCGTCGCTATCTCGGCAAGGCGCTCGCGGAGACCACGCAGTGCCACGGAGTATGCATGGACGTGCTCGGGCTCGGGGTGCTCATCACGGGTGACTCGGGAGCCGGGAAAAGCGAGCTCGCGCTTGAACTGATCAGCCGCGGCCACGGGCTCGTTGCCGACGACGTCGTCGACGTCTCGCGCATCGCGGCGTCGACGCTCGAATGCCGTTGCCCGCCGGTATTGAAGGATTTTCTTGAGGTGCGCGGCCTGGGCGTGCTCAACATCCGCACGATATTCGGCGAGACCGCGGTGCGCCCGAAGATGAACTTGCGGCTGATCGTGCACCTCGATCGCCAGGGAACCAACGACTCGGAGCGGCTGCCGCTGCACGAACAGTCCGAAGACATCCTGGGCGTGACCGTCCGCAAAGTCGTCATTCCGGTTGCGGCGGGCCGCAACCTCGCGGTTCTGCTCGAAGCCGCCGTGCGCAACTACATTCTGCAGCTTCGCGGCATTCACTCGACGGCCGAGTTCATGCAGAGGCAGCAGGCGGAGATGAAGAAAGATTGAAACGGACGCGGAACTCGCCGTTTCAATCTTCGCGGCCAATTCGGCTTCCAAGGACGAGCCGGCTTTTGCGCGGCTGCCGCCAATCCGTTAAGGTATCGAAATGCAACTCGTCCTCATCAGCGGGCTGTCGGGCTCCGGCAAGAGCATCGCCCTCAATGCCCTCGAGGACAGCGGCTACTACTGCGTCGACAATCTCCCGGGGCAGCTCCTCCAGCAGTCGGCGGAGCTGCTGCGCAACGCGGGTCACAATCGCGTCGCGATGAGCATCGACGCGCGCATGGGCGATTCGCTCGAGCTCGTCCCCGAATATGCGGCGGCGCTGAAAGCCCAGGGCGTGGACCTGCGCCTGCTTTTCCTCGACGCAAAAAACGATACGCTGATCAGGCGTTTCTCAGAGACCCGCAGGCGCCATCCCCTCGCCACCGGAACGCGCACGCTCGAGGAGGCCCTGACACGCGAGCGCGAGGTTCTCGCTCCGGTGGGTGAAATCGGCTATCGGCTCGACACGACCGATCTGCTGCCGAATACGCTGCGCAACTGGATCAAGGAATGGCTCGACATCCGCACCGAAACGACGATGCTCCTGTTCGAGTCTTTCAGCTACAAGCAAGGCGTTCCCCTCGACGCGGATCTGGTGTTCGACGTGCGCTGTCTGCCCAACCCGCACTACGACCCGCGGCTGCGTCCGCTCACCGGCCTCGACGCGGACGTGGTCGCGTTTCTCGAGAGGGAGCCCAAGGTCGGCACGATGCTGGGGGACATCCGCCGGTTCGTCGAGACCTGGCTCCCCGCATACGGGCAGGACAGCCGCAGCTCGCTCACGGTCGCGGTCGGCTGCACCGGCGGCCGGCACCGCTCGGTGTACCTCGTCGAGCGCCTCGGCGCTCATTTTCGCAGCCTCACGCCGGTGCTGGTTCGCCATCGGCACCTCGTCCCTGCGGCATGAAGCCGACCGTCGCCGTCGCGCTCACCGGCGCTTCCGGAATGCCTTACGGCCTCAGGCTGGTGGAAACCCTGATACGCGCCGAAGCCCGGGTCTACCTCCTCTATTCCCAGGCCGCTCACGTGGTCGCGAAGCAGGAGCTGGACATCGCATTGCCGCCGCGCGCCTCCGACGCCGAGCGCATGTTCGGCGAGCGCTATTCGGCAAAGCCCGGCCAACTGCGCGTGTTCGGCCGCGAGGACTGGTTTGCCCCGGTCGCTTCCGGGTCGAATCCCCCCGACGCGATGGTCATCTGCCCCTGCACCGTAGGCACCCTTGCCGCAGTTGCCGCGGGTCTCTCCGACAATCTCATCGAGCGCGCGGCCGACGTGACGTTGAAGGAAGGCCGCAAGCTGATTCTCGTCCCGCGCGAGACGCCGTTTTCGGCGCTGCACCTGGAGAACATGCTCAAGCTCGCGCGCGCGGGCGCGGTCATACTCCCCGCCAATCCCGGGTTTTACCACCGCCCCAAGCGCGTCGAGGACCTGGTCGATTTCATCGTCGCGCGAATACTCGATCACCTCGGGATCGAGCACGATTTGATGCGCCGCTGGGGCGAAGAGCGCTAGGCCGGACTCGCTCTTGGAATCGCTGCGCGTCCCGATTTTTCCGCTCAACACGGTGCTCTTCCCGGGAGGCTTGCTTCCGCTGCGGGTGTTCGAAGCGCGCTACATGGACATGACGCGCGAATGTCTCAAGCGCAACGAACCGTTCGGGGTGTGCCTCATCCATCAGGGGTCGGAGGTCGGCGCGCCCGCCGTGCCTGAAGGGGTCGGGTGTCTTGCGAAGATCCAGGAATGCGACATGCAGCAGCAGGGCATCCTGAACCTCAAGACCCGCGGCGGCCAGCGGTTTCGCATCCTCGAACGCAAGACCGGCACCCAGGGTCTGATCTCGGCCGACGTGGAGCTGATAGAGCCCGACGCAAGCGTCGCCGTTCCGGAGGAGTTTTCGGCCTGCGCGCGGCTCCTGCAAATGGTGGTCGCCGAGAAGGGCAAGTCCGTTTTCGCCGAGCCGCACGCCTACGACGACGCCGCGTGGGTCGGCTACCGCCTGACCGAGATCCTTCCGGTGCCGCTCCTCGCCAAGCAAAAGCTCCTCGAGCTCACCGACAGCCTGGCGCGGCTCTCCGTCCTGCAGCGATTTCTCGAAAGCCGCGGTCTCGCCGCCGCTAAAGGGCCTGCAGAGAATTGAGCAGTTTTCTCACGGGCGCCGGCACCGCCGCCTGGGCCGCTTCTTCGACGGGGAGCCAGACTTGTCCGGGCTCCGAGGCGCACCGCGATGCGCTCGCCACGCGGCAAACTACGGGCGTGATATCCAGCGTGAAATGGGTGAAACCATGCCGCAAAAGCGGCAGACGCTCGGCGCTCGCGAGCCTTGCGCCCAATCGGCGCCTGCAGTAATCGCGCGGATCGGCACGCGGGGAAATTTCCGGGAGGCACCACAGCCCGCCCCACAATCCGACCGGCGAGCGCTTCTCCAGCAGCACTTCACCTTCGCGCAGAAGCAGCAGCATCGCGGTTTTCCTGAGCGGCACGGGCTTGCGCGGACGCGGCCGCGGATACGCTTCCACCTTTCCCTCCGAGCGGGCCCCGCAGCTCGCCCTCAAGGGACAACGTGCGCAGTCCGGCCGCGTCCGGGTACAGACGCGTGCACCCAGATCCATCAGCGCCTGGGTATAGCGCTCGACGTCCTTCCCGGGCACCTGCGACTCGGCGAGCTTCCACAGGCGATTCTCGACGCGTTTTTCGCCGGGGTAGCCGCGCACCGCGAAATGACGCGCGAGCACGCGTTTCACGTTGCCGTCGAGGATCGCTTCGCGCTCGCCGAAGGCGAACACCGCGATCGCAGCCGCGGTGGAACGGCCCAACCCCGGGAGCGATGCGAGCGCCTTGCGCGTCCGAGGAAACCGCCCGTCCCGCGATTCGACCAGGACTTGCGCCGCGGCATGCAGGTTGCGCGCGCGCGAGTAGTAGCCCAGGCCGCTCCACAGCGCGAGCACGTCGTCGAGAGGCGCCGCGGCGAGCGATTTCACGTCCGGGAAACGCGCGAGGAAGCGCTCGTAGTACGGAATGACGGTCGCGACCTGGGTCTGCTGCAGCATCACTTCCGAGAGCCAGATGCGATACGGATCGCGCGTCTGCTGCCACGGCAGGTCGTGACGCCCGTGGCGGACTTGCCAGCGTATGAGCCGGCCGGCGAGAGCGCTCACCGTCTCAGAAGGCTCTTGAGCCGGTCCTGCGCACGCTCTTTCAGCTTGTCCTCGGCCCTTTGCCTCACTGCATCGCCGACGGTGGCGCGAAGGTCGGCGCGGAAGCGCGGCGCATCGAGCGGTCCGCTGACCTTCACCGGCACGGTGACGCCGCGCAGCTCGGCGAGATCCTTGCCGCCCTGACCGCTTGAGCTAGCGACCACCGAAGCCTTGATGAGGTAGTCGATCGAGTTGGCCCCGATGTCGACGTCGCCCGAGCCCGCGAGGCGCAGCAGCGGCGACTTGGCGGAGAGGTCCTCGTTGTGCGCGATGCCGTTGCGGATGACGAAACTCGCTCCGAGCTCGGTGAAATCGGTGCGCTCCGACGGGGTCGCCCCCTGCTCAGGCGGAGGGCTCGACCCGCGGAGGGACTTCGCCTTGCGCAGCAACTCGCCCAGATTGACGCCCTTCAGGCTGCTGTCCCGCAGCGCGAGGCTCGCGTTGCCCGAGAGCGCTTTCTTCATCGCGCTCACGGTCGCGCCGCCGGTCTGCACGTCGAGCGCGACGCTGCCTCGACCCTCCAGAAGATCGTTGTTGAGAGCGTCTTTCAGCAACGGCCCCAACGTGACGCCGCGGAGGTCCGCCTTGAGCGCGAAGCGATTGGTATTGGCGTTGGCGCTCGCAGCGCCGGAGAGCTTGCCTTGATACAGATCGGCTGTCAGCGGCTCGGCGTCGATCTTGCCGCCCGAGGCCTTTATGACTAGGTGCACCTTTTCCAGTTTCACGTTCGATGCGATCAACCGCTCGATCTTCAGGTCGCCCTTCAGGTTGAGCGCTTTCAGCGCTGAAAGATCGATCGGCTCCTCGGGTTTCGTCGAGGACGCGCTCGCGCCCTGCGGCGCGCCGGCCGCCGGTTTGGGCGGAGGCGGCGGCAGATAGCGCTCGAGATTCACCTGGTCCGCGGCGAGCGTGAAACGGACCGCTTGAGGCGAAGCATCGAACTCCACGTCCCCCTTCAGCGAAAGCGGAGGCGCCTTGGAGCCCGGCGCGGCGTCGGATATCTTGAGGTCGATCCCGGAGAACGCGAACGTCTGCTTTTCGAAATTGAGGCGGTAGTCGCCGGACAGGCGCACTTGGTAGTCGGCCTTGGGTTGCGCCGCCTCGACCCGCGCGGCGAGCGAGAGCTTCCCGGGCACCCCGCTCGCGATCCGCCCGGTCTTGAGCTCGTCTATGGTCGCCTTGTACCTTTGCCCGCTCGATTCGTCGCGCCAGGCGATCGTGCTCGAGCGAATGTCGATTCCCGCGACGTCGAGGCGCATCGCCCCTTGCTGCGGGGCCGCCTTGGGCCCCGGCGCCGTGCTCCCGGCCAGATCCCCGAAATTGGTCTTTCCGCCCTTGCCCTGCACCAAGTCCAGCGCGAGCCCCGAGAGGGTCACGCGATCAACCACCACCCGCTTCGAGAGCAAGGGCCACAGCGCGAGCGCTATCTTCGCTTGTTCGACGCGGGCGAAGATCCTGCTGCTGTTGGGCTCGGACAGGGACACCCTTCCGACGGCGATGCCCATGCTCGGAAAGAAGCTCAGTCCGAGATTGCCTTCGATCGCGAGCGTGCGCCCGGTCTTGTCCTTGACCGCAGCGACGATTTCCGGCTTGTACTTGTTGGGATCGAAGGTCGCGGCAACGATGGCGATCACGAGCGCGATCAGCGCGACGAGGCCGCCGGCGACGAGCAGCAGGGTCTTGAGGACTTTCAATCCGGCCTCCGTTTTCTATTCATTGGCGACGCCGAACGGCACATGGCCGGTCGTCACGTGGCGGCTCGCCGACTCGACGTGGCTGTGCTGGTCGTCGAAAAAAATATCCGCGCCGAAAGCCTTCAGGAACGGGCCCTTGTCCAGCCCGCCCAGGAACAAGGCCTCGTCGATG
>WNFM01297621.1_pt1 | contig 11742 bp, 9 predicted proteins | sample 5400271 | NCBI WGS metagenome assembly WNFM01 (sample SAMN13153352, study PRJNA577476) | soil metagenome | isolation source: 60 cm saprolite on Douglas fir-dominated hillslope | place: USA:California | collected 2013-09-17 | reverse complement strand
CCCCGATCTGAGCAGCCGCCATGGCACGGGCCGATTGGTTATGACCTCGTCTCCACAGATTGCCCGCTCCTCGCTCTTGAGCCAGGTCCTTTCCCGGTGTAGAATCGGGGCCACCTGGCAATCAATAGCCGGATGACCCTGGATGACTATGACGCCGGCTCCCCAGGTGATGTCGCAGCGACATAGAGCCAAAGGCTCGAGGGGGCAGGCGATGAGCAGATCGACGGCGGGCAGGTATTCCGAGGTGGCGGGCCAGAGGCCCTCCAGGGTCCGCATTGTTACCGACAGCTCCTCGGACATCTTGCCGGACCATGCCCGGGCCATCGGAGTCGTCGTGGTGCCCAACTGGATCATGCTCGACGGTCGGGCCCTGCGCGACGGCGTCGAGATCACCGCCGCACAGTTCTACGCACGCCTGCCCCACGCGCGCGACGTTCCGTACACCCAACCGGCCTCGGTGGAAGACTTCTCCACCACCTACCAATGGCTGTTCCGACAGGGGGCCACCGCGGTCCTTTCAGTCCATCTCTCCGGTCGGCTCAGTCGCGTCGTCCAGAACGCGGCAGCGGCGCGCGACGCCCTGGCCCCAGCCCCGATCGACGTCATCGACTCGCGGCTGAGCGGGATCGCCCTGTGGCCAGCGATCACGCGCGCCGCCGCCCTCGCCGGCCAGGGAGCCCCCCCGCAGGAGATCCGCGCGCAGGTGATGGCGATCCTGGCGCGCACGCGGCTGTACGTGATGGTGGAGTCGCTCGAACCGCTGCGGCGGGCGGGGCGCATCGGGCGCGCCCGCGTGCTGCTGGGGACGCTGCTCGACGCGCACCCGATTCTAACGATCGAGCAGGGGGAGATCGCCCCGGTCGAGACGGCGCGGCCGCGCGGGCGGGCCTTGCGGCGTATGCGCGACCTGGTGCGCGGTATGGGTCCACTCGAGACGCTGCTCATCTGCGGCACGAGCATCGAGGCGATCTCGGAATGGGAGGCGGTGCTCGCCGAGGGATACGAGGGCGTGATCCAGAAGACCTGGCTGGGCCCGACGCAGGGTTCGAACACCGGGCCAGCCGTCGCCGTCGCCGCGGTCGTGCGGAGCTGACTGCCACCTTGCGCCCGATCTTGGGGCCGTGCGCCACAGCCCGCGCAAGCGGGCAAGGATGCAGCACCAGGGAGAGCTCCCAGATCGGGAACCTATCAGGTGGCCGAGTGTGCTCTGATGGCGCTGGGCTGCCAGGCTTGTGAGTCGTCGGCAGGGAGATGGTGGCGCCTGCCCTGGCCGGGATCCCAGTCAGGCAAGCAGGTTATGCGCCGTCCTCGTGCTCTACGTGGCGAATGCTCACCTTCACATTGTTGAAAAACTGTTATGTTCCCGCGTGCTCCTGCTCCGAGAGCGAACGAGCGCTGTGAGGGCTGAATCTGTAAATCGCGGCATAGGCTGCAATCAGGGGACTAGCTATTTTGCGGGGTCACGAGTATACTGCGGGTTGGACGCGAGCCGAAGCGTGATACAATAGTCCGGGTTGGCGCAGGCCACGATAAGCCGCCTCACACCACGCGCGTGTACGGTGGGGCGTCTACCTCGGTTGTGCTTTGCAGCGGATTCCCCCCGCTCACCGATGGCGCTGTGCGCCAGACATAGGGAGGCGAGATGGAGCATCAGGGCCGCATCCTGGACGGTGACCTCGAGACGCTCGGCCTGCAGGCGACGCTGAAGATGCTGGCGCTTGGCGGCAAGACGGGTGTGCTCAGTGTCGTTTCAGGCGCGGAGTCACTGCGCATCTCGCTGACCAATGGCCACATCGTCGCGTTGGAGGAGCCAGGTAGCCAACCTCCCGACCTGATCGAGATTTTTCGTCTGCTTGGTCGCGTGCCGCGCGCCCAGGCGCCTGAGTTGCGGCGGCTCACGGGGGATAATCCGACTGCGGTGCTGGCGGTCCTCGTCCAGTGGCAGGTGATACAGCCCGCTGACATGCAACAGCGCGTCGAATTCGGCGTGATCCAGGCGGTAAGCCATGCGCTTCGCTGGGAACGCGGGCGCTTTCAATTTGACCGCGACATCGTCGATATACAGGGCCGTATTGGCGCGCCACAACCATTTAATGTCGATCATATTCTGCTCGAAGCCTTGCGCATGGCCGACGAATGGGATCAGGGCGGGGCGCCTGCGCTCACGCGCAACATTGTGGCGCGTTGGATGCCAGAATTCCAGGGCGATGTGCGACGGCTGGGGCTCAGTCACGAAGATATCAGCGTCCTCTGCTTGTCAAACGGACAACTGCCTCTGCGCGCCATCGCCTATGGTCTGCTGCTGCCCGAGGCGCGCGTGGCGGCCGTGATTCACAAGCTGCTGCAGCTCGGCCTGATCGAAGTGGTGGACGCGAGATTGGAGGCTGAGCTCGAGCGCAGCCTGGTGAATCTCATCACGCAGACGCAACATCAACTCGCCGATGATGCGCGCGCCGCGCCCGATCAGCGTATCCTCGTGTTGGTCCGCACGATGGGCTCATGCGTGAACGGGCTGCTGGCGCACCATGCGCTCTTTGCGCGCGCGCTGCGAGGGCGCGGTGAGTTGCCCCGCGCGGAAGTGGTGCAGTACGTCCAGCAGGTGTTCGCGCCTACGCTGGCCACCATGCACCAGCGTATTCCGCGCATGGAGGAAGTCATTCGTCTCCAGGATGGACAGCTGGACTATTCTGATGTGCTGTCGCTGGCCACGGTCGTGCGCGGCAATGAGCTACTTGCCTGCTACTGGGACGCGGTGCAGTTCCTCTACGGCCTCATGCAGGCGATGTTTGAGCAAGTAGTGTTAGATGAAGCCGGCAATTCACGGGCCGGAAGGCAATACGACGACCTGTGGGCGGCGTTCTCGCGCGAGGTGGAGGACGAGCTGGAGCGCCAGCGCGTGCGGCTTGCTTCTCTCAACGTGCAAACGGATCGGGCGGTTCGGCGTCGCGCTGATACTGGCAGCGCCCAAGTGAACGCGAGTAGCGCCTACACTGCTAGGCATGTACGTGATTCGCAACGGAGGTTCAGCTAATTGAACGAGCCAGTAGTCCTGGTCGTAGACGATAGCCCGACCGTGCGCAAAATCGTCCAACTCACGCTGCAGCGCGAACGTATCCGAGTGGTGACGGCAGGTGATGGATTGAGCGCTCTGGCCGCGGTCAGCGACGAGGAGCCGGATTTGATCCTGCTCGATATCATGCTGCCGCGCATGGACGGCTACAACATCTGTCAGGTCATTCGCAAGAATATGGCCTATCGCGACATGCCGATTATCATGCTGAGCGGCAAGGACGGATTGTTCGACAAGATGCGCGGCAAGCTCGCGGGCTCCACAGAGTACATCACCAAGCCATTCGATTCGGCGGAGCTCGTCCAAGTGGTCAAGCGACACCTCGAGAACATGCCGCCGCGCGATCGTTCGAGGCAGCGGGCACGCCAGCAGGTGTTGCGCCGCCAGATGTGAGCGCAGCGCCCTGCTAGGAAGCACTCAAATTTAGGTGTAAGGGAGTTCGCACATGCCTGGGCCCAAGGTGCTCGTGGTTGATGACAGCTGGACGGATCTCACGCTCATTGCCACCCCGTTGCGCGAGAGCGGATTCGAGGTCATCACGGCGGTCGATGGCGACGAAGCGGTGGAAAAGGTGCTGCAGGAACGTCCACACCTGGTGGTGCTGGATGTTATCCTGCCGAAGCAGAACGGCTTTCAGCTGTGCCGTCGCCTCAAGCAGATGGAACAGAGTCGCGATATTCCTATTATCTTGATCAGCGGCAAGAGCACCGCGCTCGACAAGCGATGGGGCATTCAGCAAGGGGCTGAGCTGTACCTCACCAAGCCGTTCAGTAAGGACGAGCTCATCGCCAGCGTGCGCAGCTTGGTGTAGTGCGCGCGACACGCGCGTCCGCTGTGAGCATATCCGTCGAGTGATGTGGAGCGCATGCCGTCGCGTCGGCCGGACGCCGGGCTCGATGCGCGGCGCAGCATTGGAGGATCAGGTGGAGCACTCGCGCGACCCATTTGCTGAGGGCAGCGCTGCGCCCGACCGCCAGGATGGGCCTAGGACAACGCTGCAGGATGCCCTGCGCGCCTTGGCCTCAGCGCAGAGAGAATCGCGGAGTTGGCCCGCCACGCCGGCTTGACTGGAGCGCCGCAAGCGAGTGAGCTTGCTCGTCTGCTCGGGCAGAGTTCAGGCGGCGTGTCGGTTGACGACGTGCCCGAGGGGCCCCGCTATGTCGTCTTTGTGGTTGGCGGTGTAGAGTGTGCGATGCCAGCTGCGTGCGTGCAGGGAATCGATCGCCTGGTGGATGTGACACCCGTGCCGCACACGGCGGCCTGGGTCCTGGGCGTCATGCAATTTCGCGGCACGATCGTCAGTGTGGTCGACCTGGCCGAATTCCTCCAGGTCCCCACTGCCGCGCGCGGCGTACCCTCCCGCCTGCTCATCGTCAGTCAGGGGGGCATGTCCATCGCCTTCGTCGTTGATGCGGTGCTCGAGATGCGCGCCGAATCGAGCGGCATGCGCGAGGACCACAGCGTGTCCCCACCGCATTGGCTCTCACGGTACGCAGCGGGCGTGCTCGAGTCGGGTGATCGCAAGGTCGTACGCGTTGACGCCCACGAGCTGCTCTTTGCGGAGCCCATCCATCAGTACCAATCAGAGACATGATGAGGTGGCCTGAGCAGCTGCGAGCAGCGCGGCCACCCCGCATGTCCTAGCGTGGATCTGCGGCGTGGTAAGCTGTTAGCGTGTGTGTGTTTTCGGCGCCGGGGTGACGACGTCGTCACGTGCGCCATACCTACCCTGGGGCGGTGGGCGTGCTGCTGGGGCGCACCTGCGCTGGGGGTATTCAAGGTGTATCGAGTGCGAGCACGTGTGCAGGTCGTTCGGATGGTGTCCCACGACCAAACTCTCCGAGGACCTCTACCAAGGCTGCGGAAAAGGCGCACGACGGAGGAGGCCCAGGCATGACCACGGAAGATCGTCCCAGTGGCTCGCTAGGCGGGCGCATGACTCTCTTGCTGGCGGTGGCGACTCTTGCCAGCGGCGGAGCGGTGCTTGCGCTCGGCTTATGGGCCATTCGCCTCGTGAGCGCGTCAGGCGCCAGCGCGGGGCAGCTGCAGACCATCGTCCTGGGTGTCACCTTAGGAGCTACCGCGCTGGTAGTGCTGGTGGTGGTGGGGACGTGGCTGTGGATGCGCTCACTCATGCGCGACCGGGTGCTGGGGCTGGCGGAACTGTGTCAACAGGCTCTCTCAGGTGACCGCACGCTCCGCGCGGCGGTGGCAGGCGACGATGAGTTCTCGACGCTTGCAGCCGCCGTCAACCTCCTGTTGGACGGCGCCGTCGCAGCCGGCCCACTCGGAGACACCCAGGATGCGGCCACTCTGCAAGGCCAAATCGAAAAGCTGCTTCAAGAAGTCAGCGCGGTGGGCGACGGCGATCTGCGCGTCCAGGCGGAAGTGACGCCCGATACGTTGGGCGTGTTGGCCGACTCCTTCAATTACATGATCGAGGAGCTGGCCAAAGTGGTTGGCCGTGTCCAGGCGACGACGCTGCAGGTGACGAACGCCACGCGCCGCCTGCTGGACCGCTCGGCGGAGGTCGCTCAGGCGTCGGAGGCGCAGGCGGCGCAGATCACGCAGACGTCGGAGGCGGTGGGCCAATTGGCCAACTTCGTCCAGCTCTCCGCGCGCAATGCATTGACCGCCACGCAGACGGCGCAAGAGGCCCTACACAGCGCTAAGGCCGGCCAGCAGGCGGTTGTGCAGACTATCGATGGGATGGTGCACATTCGCGAGAACGTGCAAGAGACGGCCAAGCGCATCAAGCGGCTGGGCGAGCGCTCTCAAGAAGTGGGCGAAATCGTGCGCCTGATCGAGGATATCGCGGATCAGACCAACTTGTTGGCGCTCAATGCTGCTATTCAGTCTGCCATGGCCGGGGAACACGGTCGTGGCTTTGCGGTCGTGGCAGACGAGATCCGCCTGCTCGCGGAACGGTCCGCCGAAGCGACCAAGAAGATCGCTACGATCGTGAAGAGCATTCAGGGCGATACCTACGAGGCGGTGGTCGCCATGGAGGAAAGCACGCAGGAAGTGGTGAGCGGCTCGCGCCTGGCGGACGAAGCTGGGCAATCTCTTCTGAGTATCTACAGCGCCGTGGAGCGGCAGGCGCAGACCATCGAAGGGATTGCGCGGGCTGCTTCTGAGCGCGCTCAGACGTCAGAGGCAGTGGCCGCGGCGATTAGCCGCATTGCGGACATCACACGCCAGACGAACTCCGCGACACAGGACGCCGCCTCGAGTGTCAGCTATCTGGCGGAGCTGGCGGAACAGCTGCGCGCCTCCGTTGCCGCGTTCCGTTTGCCCGAGCGAAGCCCTGACGGCGCCGCGGCGCCGCTGAGGGGTGGAGGCGCATTTCCACCGCTGCTCAACCTGCCGGACTTGGGCGCTCCCGCGTGGGGCGGGCAGGAGTATCCGCTGCCCGCCTTACCGCCTGCGTCGTCCGCTCCGGCGCCATTCGGGGGCTACTACGGCGCCGGTGGTGACATGACACAGCAGGGAGGGTACCCGGGCTTCCCGGCCGACTCCTCACAGCCCGGCTATTTCGGTGTACCAGGCATGGACCCCGATCCGCAGTACTCGTCCGGGCCACTGGGATCGCCCCAGTTCCCTGGAGATCACTATTAACCGGCAGAGCGCACCGGTCGCAAGGCCGTGCAAGCTGCCTCAGTGAGATCACCAGCGGCGCAGGTCGCAGGTGGCGAGCACGAAGTTCGACGGTCCGTACGATTGGGATGGATGCGCTATATGTCCACAGACTTTGACAAGTTTGCGATTCTCGAGAGCTTCCTCGACGAGGTGACCAGCTATCTGCCAGAGATCGAGGCCAACCTCGACCGTCTCCAGCAGCAGCCGGGTGACCGTGAGGCCATCGAGGAGACCTATCGACGCGCGCATACGATCGGCGGATCGGCGGCGATGATGGAATTCACCGCGCTCGCGCGGGTCGCTCAGGGCATGGAAGGCATTCTTGGAGAAGCGCTGGACGGGGCGGCGCCGCTCGACGCCCCCGCGATTGGCCTGCTTCGGCGGTCCTTTGGCAGACTTGGTAGACTGCTCGAACAGGTGCGCAGCGGTGGCGACGGCGCGCAAATTCTCGCGGAAGATGACGGCGATCGCGCTGCCTCGCGGGGGACTTCCGGAGCTCGCGCTGGCGGTAGTTTCCCCGGCATCGCGCCCGATACGTTCCCGTCGGTCCCAGCGGCGGCTGTTCCTGCGGAGCCAGCGCCCCGCCTTCCTAAGTGGCTGCAGGCATTTGGTCGGCGCGGCGACACGTCGCATCACGAGTCGGCCAGCGCGGCGCCTCCACGCACACCGAACCGCTGGGAGACGTCACTGCCCTCCCAGCCAACGGGCGCGATCGGAGCGGTTGCCGACCAGCGGTCTACTGCTCCTCAGCTAGATGCAGTGAACCCACCGCCGGGCGTGCCTGTTGCCGACGCCTCCCTGGATGATATGCTGCAGGCGTTTCGCGGCCAGGGCGCTGCGCCCTCTACGAGCGACGCTGGCGCGGCTCCTGTGGACCACGTATTCGCCGAACAGGCTTCGCCAGCGAGTCAGGGTGCCGGTGCGGATCGCCCCACCGCTCCCGAGCTTACGGCCTACCGCCCAGCATCGCCGCCGCGCCCCCCTGCCGGAGGCGCAGGGCTGCCCACGCCGAGCGAGAGCGCCGCGACCCGCGAAGCGGACAACGCCGCCCGATCTCTTCTTGCCATCAGCCCCGCCTGGGAAGAGCTGCAGGTCGACGAGACGAGCGTTCAGCGCCAAGTAGCGAGACTGCGCGATGTCACTGCTGCTCTGCGTGAGGCGGCTCAGGCGATCGAGGACGAGCGCACAGAGTTGCGCACGTTTCTTGACGGGTCCAAGGACGCGATCGACCGGCTGGAGGAATGGGCCGGACAAGCCATGGGACTGGATCTGCGCCAAAGTCCCGAGCATGTGCGCCGCTACCTGCCACTGTCTGTCATTTGGGTCACCTCGACACGTCTCAAGCGACTCATCGCGCTACTCAATAACTCTACTCGCCAGCTCACTGCCTCGCAGGAGGACATCACCGAATCGCTGCGTGAGCTGCATGACGCCATCGTGCACGTGGGTGGTCTCTTCACATCAGTTGCCGCAGTCGCTGGCGCGGGCGGCATAAAGGCCACTGAGGGCGGATACAGCGCCACGGTCGCGCAGGTCGCCCATTTCACGTGGGCGCCGCCTGGTGTGGCGGCGGATCAAGCGCCCGTCGTTGAATCGAGCGCGCGGGACGAGACGCCAGCCGACCTCGCAGATGATGACCCTACAAGCGCAGAGAAGTTGCCCCCCGGCGCGCGTGCCGAGCTCGAGCGCACCGTGCGAGAGGAGCTGCGTCGAGAGCTTGAAGACGACGTACGGGCCGAGATGGCCGCGGAAGTGCGCCGCGAAGAAGCCTCGCGACTGCGCCAAGAACTCGAAATCCAGGTCCGCCGCCAGGTGCTCGCCGAGCTGACACCGGGCCTCGGTGCCAGCGGCAGTGTCGCGGCTGTGCGGCCGGACGGCGCGGTGCTCCCGGCGATGCCCTCGGCGGAGGAGCGAGCCCCCAAGCCGATCCGGGTGTCGGAGCAATCACCGGAAGCCTTCGGCGTCTTCCAGGAAGAGGCTGACGAGCACCTCCAGCACATCGCTATGGGCTTGCGGCAACTCCAGAGTGACCCCACAGACGTGCCAGCCCTGCAGTCCGTGCGCCGGGCCACGCACACGCTAAAGGGCGCTGCGGGCATGATGGGGTTTGTCGCCATCCAACAGATCGCCCACGCCTCCGAGGATCTGCTCGATCGTTTGGTTGACGGATCGACGGCGCTCACGCCCGAAGCCTTGGGCGTGCTGCTGGATACGGCCGACACTCTGGAGCGACTGAGCGCTGGCAGCGTTGCTCCGAGTGACGAGCAAGCGATAGTCGATTCGCTGCAGCGACGCTTCGATCGGTTATTGGGTGGCGGGAGAGCCTCGGATGGGCTTGCCAGCTCACGTACGGTGCACCATCAGGTACCTGCGCGTCCTGCAGCGCCCGCTGTGGTCGCCAGTCCATCTGGCGAGCCCAGCGCCTCCGGCGATGCGAACCTGAGCGTGCGTATACGCTTGAGCAAGCTCGATGAGCTCATCATGCTCTTTGGCGACTTGCTCCAGAATCGCTCGATTCTGGACGAGCGTGTGACCCGGCTGGCCCGTATGATCGCTGACACCACGGTGGTGAGCCAGCGGCTTGGTGAACTGGGCGCGCAATTGGATATCCGCTTTGAAGCGGCCACATTGCCGAGCGGTAGACAGGCGAATGGATCTCTGGGGATGGCCGGGCAGCAGGAGTTCTCCGGTAGATCGTCCAGCGGCTGGCAATCCCGATCCGGAGGCAACGGGGGCGTTGGCGCCTACGGTGGCGCGCACCTGAATGAATTCGATGAGCTTGAGCTGGACCGCTACAACGAGTTCCATCGCCTGTCTCGCGGGTTGAGCGAGAGCGTCGCGGATATGGGAACGCTGAGCAGTGAGATGGAAACGTTGGTGCATGAGGTCGAAGCGATCTTTGCCCGCGAGACACGCCTCAGCTCGGTGTTCCAGGATCGCTTGATGAAGGCGCGGCTTGTGCCTCTTCAATCGCTGGTGCCGCGTCTCTATCGGGCCACCAGCGCCTCTGCCATCAAGCAGGGCAAGGAGGTCGAGTTCTACGTGCAGGGTGGCGACACTGAGGTCGACCGCACCGTGTATGAGGATATTGCAGACCCTCTACAGCACCTGGTCCGGAATGCCGTGGTCCACGGCATCGAGCAGCCAGACGTGCGCGAGCGCGCTGGCAAGCCGCGGGCAGGCGGCGTATATCTGTCGGCCGCTGAGGAGGGCAATCAGGTTGTCATTGTCGTGCGCGACGACGGCGCCGGCGTGGATGCCGAAGCGCTGCGCATCGCCGCCATCGCGCGTGGCTTGATCGATGCCCGCGCTCGGCTGACGCAGGCCGAGTGTCTGGACTTGATGTTTAAGCCTGGCATGACCACCACCGAGAAGGTGGACGAGGAGAGCGGACGCGGGGTAGGACTCGACGTGGTGCGCGACGCGGTGTCGCGTCTGCGGGGGACGATTGAGGTGGAGTCCACCCCAGGCCAGGGGACAGCCTTCACGCTGCGCCTCCCCGTCAGCTTGCAGATCACGCGCGCGGTGCTCGCCAAGGTCGGCCCGCAGCTCTTCGCGATTCCGATGGCGGTCGTGGAGCAAATCGGTCGCCTGGACTACTATGAGCGTGTGCGCGGCGATGGGCCACCCGGCATTGAGGTTCGTGGCAATGCGTATCCGCTGGTGCATATGGCGAGCTACCTCGATGTCGTACCTGGGCCCATCGACCAGAAGTCGCCGGTGCTGCTCTACAGCGCCGGCAAGCAGCGCTTTGCCCTGATTCTCGACGGGATTCCCGGGCGCCAGGAAGTCGTCGTAAAAGGCTTGGGCCCACACTTACGTGAGGTGCGCGGCGTCGACGGCGCCACGGTGCTTGGCGACGGCAAAGTGGTGCTCATCCTGAATTTGCCCGAATTGCTGGCGCTACCGCTTCGTCCAGAGGCCATGCGCCCGGTGCTGCCGGAAGCCGGTGGCTCGCACGTCCGCTTACCCACTGGCGCCCCGCCGGCTGGCGGCGCGGGAGCGCAGCTCAGCCCTGAAGATATCGCGCGCATCAACACAGGGGCCCTCGGCGGGGCGACAGGCCCGTCACGGTCAGCCAGCACGGCCGCGCCGGTCGTTCCCTCGCGTCCTGCTATCAGCGGCCGGAAGTCTGGGCGCTTGTTGGGGGATCCAGCGGTCGGCGACTCCTACGTGCTGGTGGTCGATGACAGCCCCAGCGTGCGCCGCGTGGTCGGCAACATGCTCAAATCCCACGGGTGGGACGTCCAGTCGGCACGGGATGGCATCGAGGCGCTTGAGGTGGTTGCCAAGCGAGTGCCCGCGGCCGTCCTGCTGGACATCGAGATGCCGCGCATGGATGGGTATGAGTTGTTGGCCATCCTGCGGAGCCAGCCACAATACCGCCAACTGCCCCTGATCGTCATCACCTCGCGCGCCGCCGCGAAGCATCAGCAGCGAGCGATACAGTTGGGAGCGGATGCCTATATCGTCAAGCCGTATCAGGACGATGAGCTCCTGGGAGCGCTTGAGAATCTCGTTGCGCGCCAGGCGTAGCACGACGCACGCGCTGCCTTGTGCGCAGCAGAAAGGCTGCCCGGAATGCAGGGGGCACACGAACGGAACGTCCTGCGTTGGGAGGCGCGCCAGGCCATGCTGGACACGCTGATCCTCAGCTTGGAGAGCGAGCTGACGGCTGCGGCCCACGATGCGACGCGCGCAAGCGCCTTGCAGCGCCAGCTGGCGCAGGTGCGCCGTCGCCGTACCGAGCTCGGCCCCTCCCCGCACCCGAAGATGGGCTGACCGCGGCACGGCCCGCGCTCTGATAGAATCGGGCTTGAGCCCGCCGCAAGCCGCTGGGATTCAGCCCAGGCGGTGAGGCGCTCCGAGGCTTTAGCCCGTGCAAGACGTATATCATGGTGGTATACTTTCTGTATGAGGAAGCTCACCACCATTCGGCTGGATGATGCGGACCGCGCGGCCATTGCCACTATTCGACACCGGTATGGCGTCGCCAGCGACAGCGACGCGATTCGCCTCGCTCTGCGCGTCGT
>WNFM01145565.1_pt1 | contig 11747 bp, 9 predicted proteins | sample 5400271 | NCBI WGS metagenome assembly WNFM01 (sample SAMN13153352, study PRJNA577476) | soil metagenome | isolation source: 60 cm saprolite on Douglas fir-dominated hillslope | place: USA:California | collected 2013-09-17 | reverse complement strand
CAACAAGGCTAGACGTGTTCGTGACGCTGTTTTGCGAAATCAGCGCAAACTGATTTGCAGTTTTCCCGCTGGAACCAAGAAATGAGCTGATGCTGCCGTCGCCGCCGGAGTTTTGCAGCATGCCCAATAAACCGCCGGCACTACCCTGATTTTGAATGGAGCTCAGTGCATCGTTGAGCCAACTCGAAGCGGAGTCTGCACCTAAAAATATGCTGGCTTGGGTGATTGGAGATGCGCTGATAATTGACATACTGGCAAACGCAATTTGAATTGCGAAAGACTAGATCAAAAATATTAAGAAAGTCTGATCGTTAGCAATTTGCTAACCAAACTTTTTCTCGAAAGCTGGCCTGAATTTATTGGCATTTCTGCTTAACCATGAACTTTTACGGGCCGTTGGTGGGGACTATGCGATGAATTTCCCGATCCACTGGATCACACGTGTGTAACTGCCAGTACGGCAAATAGACCAGAAAGGTACCTAAGATGTCTAACATCGTTCTATCCGCAGGCGTGCGGTCGAACCTGCTGCAGTTGCAGCAGACTTCTGACCTGATCACGCAGACGCAGACCCGGCTGGCGACGGGAAAGCGGGTCAATTCGGCCCTCGACAACGCAATCAACTTCTTCACCGCCCAGGGCCTCGACAATCGCGCCAACGATCTGAACGGGCTGCTGGACTCCATGTCCAACGCCATCAACACGATTCAGGCCGGCAACAACGGCATCACGGCCATCACCAAGCTTGTGCAATCGGCACAAGCGCTCACCAGCCAGGCCAACCAGACCACTGACACCACGGTCCGGGCGACCTTGAGCTCGCAGTTCGACGCGCTGATTACCCAGATTGGCCAGCTCGCTGGCGATTCAGGCTTCAACGGCGTCAACCTGCTCGGTGGCGACACCTTGACCGTGACGCTGGACGAAACGGGCAACTCGACCACCAGCGTGACCGGCGTCAACTACACTGATGCCACCGCGGCCCCGTTGAGCATTGCCGTGGCGGCCAACAGCTGGGCCGGCTCTGCCGACATTCAGGCGGCGACCGACAATTTGACCGCAGCGCTTACCTCGTTGCGTACAGAGTCTCAGACCCTCAGTGCGAACCTGTCGACTGTGCAGATCCGCCAGGATTTCACGAAGGCGACAATCAACACACTGCAGACCGGTTCTGCCGACCTCACCCTCGCCGATTCGAACGAGGAAGGTGCGAACTTGCTCGCCCTGCAGACCCGCCAGCAGCTGTCGACCACAGCTCTGTCGTTGGCCTCGCAGGCTGACCAGAACGTGCTGCGCCTGTTCCAATAAGCAGCTTCAAACACGAATAAAACGGCGGCCTTTTAGGCCGCCGTTTTTTTTGCGTGCTGCGCAATCGTGGTTAATGAATTCTTAATTTTAGACTTTAACCGTCTGTCAACCCTAACGTTTCATTATCATCGCTAAGCGATTTGGCCCTATGCAGGCAAGGAGTTTGCCATGAGTGAAATTGTACTCTCCCCCGGCGTTCGTTCGAACCTTCTGCAATTGCAGCAGACGTCGGATCTGATCACCCAGACGCAGACTCGACTCGCCACCGGCAAGCGCGTCAACTCAGCGCTGGATAATCCGATCAACTTTTTCACCGCCCAGGGCCTGTCTGTGCGAGCCAATGACCTCAACGCCCTGCTCGACTCGATGTCCAGTGGCATCAACACCATTCAGGCCGCCAATAACGGCATCACGGCGATAACCAAGCTCGTGCAGTCGGCGCAAGCGCTGGTCAGCCAAGCGCAGCAAACCGCGGATCCGACCGTACGCGCAACACTGGCTAGCCAATTTGACACGCTGCTGCCGCAGATCGACCAACTCGCCGGCGATGCCGGCTTCAACGGTATTAATCTACTCGGCGGCAACGACCTTACGATCACGATGAACGCAGACGGCACTTCGAGCGTAGTTGTCACTTCCTTCAACGACACGACCGCAGGCGATCTGGCGATCAATGCTTCGCAGAACAGCTGGGTGGCGAATACTGACATCACCGCCGCCGGTGACAATCTAAAGACCGCGCTGACGACATTGCGGTCGCAGGCTCAGTCGTTAAGTTCCAATTTGGCGACCGTGCAAATTCGGCAAGACTTCACCAAGGCGATGATCAACACGCTAACCGCGGGCGCGGACAGTCTCACGCTTGCTGACAGCAACGAAGAAGGTGCGAACTTGCTCGCCTTGCAGACACGTCAGCAGCTGTCGACAACGGCTCTATCGTTGGCCTCGCAAGCCGATCAAAACGTGCTGCGGCTGTTCCAATAGTCGCTTTCGTATAGCCCGTCGCCGCGGACGCAAAAGTCGCCGCACCAAGTTCAATAGACGGCTGCAAGGAGCGGCATCAAATGGGTCTCAAAGTCGAGCTGAAGGCCGGAGAACGCTTCATCCTCGGCGAGTGTCTGGTCACCAATGGCAGCCAGCGCACCCGATTGCTTATCGAAGGCGATGCGGCAATCTTGCGCGAAAAAGACATTATGACGGCGACGCAGGCCAACACCCCCGCCAAGCGCATCTATCTCGCGGTCCAATTGATGTACACCGCCCGCGACCCCCGTATTCACCACGAGACCTATTTCGTGCTGATGCGCGACCTGGTGCAAGCCGCACCGAGCGCATGGCCCCATATTGTGGCGGTGAGCAATCACATCTTGGCCGGCGAACTGTACAAGGCGCTCAAGAGCGCCAGAGCCCTTATTGCCTACGAAAAGGAGCTGATCGATCATGCAACACGCGGCACAAACATACGACGCGGTCGCCAAGCAGACCGCAAGACCGCGTGAGTTAGAAGCAGATCTGCTTCTAAACGCGGCCGCGCGCCTGCAAGCTATCCGCGACGGCTGGGACGCCAAATGGGCCGAGTTGGATGCAGCGCTTGTCTATAACCGCAGGCTCTGGTCGATATTCGTGACTTCGGCAACCAGTCCCGATAACCCGTTGCCGCCCGGTGTTAGGCAAAATGTCGCGAACCTAGGCCTATTCGTTTTCAATCACACCATGACAATCATGGCCGACCCGCGGCCTGAAAGTCTCGGTTCGCTGATCAGTATCAATCGCGAGTTGGCCGCCGGATTGCTCGGTCGCGCCTAAGCGGTACGACGAAAAAACATTAAACCAAAAAACCGCGGCAATGCCGCGGTTTTTTATTTGTATTTCGGCGCTTCGCGAGGCCGCGCGCCGCCTATTATTTCAGATAGTTTACCAGACTGGTCTGAAACAGCATCGAGGTAACCTGCAACGATGCCTGCATGCGCGCTTGAAGTGTGAGAAGTTGTGCGCCGACGTCTTCATTCGACACGCCATCGATTTGCTGCAGAAAGTCATTGAGTGTCGTACCGGTCTGCTGGTGGCGGGTCTTGGCAGCAGTTAATGAAGTTTGTGCACTGGCGAGATCCGTCTCGATATCAGCGATGCTCTGGGTACCGGTCGCACCCAGATTGACGGTCAAGCGCTGATCGAGAGCGCTGCTCAGGCCAACGCCATTCGGATTCGTCGGCGAAATCGATACAGCGGCCAGAGTGGCGACGTTCTGCACCAGGTTGCGAATCGCATCTTCATTGGCGCGGGCGCCGTACGAAACAGATAACGACTGGTCGATTCGCGCAGTTGCAGTTGAGCGCGCGGGGTCGGTGCCGGTTTCGCCGGTATACCAAATCACCGTGTTGGCTGCCGTGCCGGCAACCATTCCTGTCGCAGCATAGAATGGTGGTGATCCACCGACGCGCTGAGGCGGATTATTGGCATCGGCGTTGAAGAAATCGTTCGATGCGGCAACCGCTGACGCTGCAGTTAACGCCGTGCCACCAAGTTTTCCTAAAGCGGTGGTGAGGGCGGCCTGGAAATTGGTCGCCGTTTCGGTCGGCGTGGTGCCAACGGTGAATTGGTTGGAGCCCGGGGGAGAATTTGTCGTGGCTGTCAGCGTCAAGTTCTCGCTTGTGCCGTCAGGCAGATTGAGGCGCATCGTGACCGTTTCGCCGGGGTTCGGAACGGCAGAGAAATCGATACCCATCGAGGCCGGCGAGCCGCTCGGCGCCGACACGGTGGCGCCGGCCGCATTAGTGGTAATGGACGCCAGTTTGAACCCAAACGGAGATGTTGAATCCTCCGTCAGCGACACTGAGGTTGGGCTCGGCGCATCAATAACCAGCCGCCCGAGCCCGTCGGAGCCAAGGTCCGCCTGGTTGCGCTCAGCAATGAGCTGTTTAAGGCCGGCGCGCGCGCCATCACCATTGAGAATGTGATCGAGGGTTTCCACGGCCGGTTGGTCGGTGGCGCGACCAGAAAACAGATAGCGATTGCCAGCCTGACTATTCAGCAATCCAAGCACTTCGTCGAGCGATGACAGGGCGGTCTGCTGCGCCACGCCAGTCCCACTACCATTGCTGACACCGTTAGCCTGTACCATCGCCGATTTCACCGTGCTGGTGATGTCGGTCATGTTGCTCAGCGCGGTGTTCATGAGATTGATGCGCGTCATCACATTGTCGATAGTGTCGTTATACCCGCTGATCTGCGACAGCTGCGCATTCAGACTGACGGTGACACCGCGGTCGAGCCCAAGGCCTGCATAAGTCGCTGATTTCTGGCCGGTACTGAGCTGGCGCTGCAAATCGTCAAATTGGGCGCGCATCTGCGTCAGTTGCTGGATGGCCAGTTGCGATTGGACTCCGATCGATGAGACGCTCATACCGTCCTCACATCTGGATCAGGGCGTCGAACATAGCTTTCACCGCCGACAACACGCGTGCGTTGGCGGAGTATGAATTCTGCAATGTGAGCAAGTTTGCCATTTCCTGATCAACATTGACGCCCGACGTGTCGTTGAAGCGCTGCTGCAATGAATTCAACACCACATCCTGGCCTTGCTTGAGATTGTCGGCCGAAGTCGCTGCCTCACCTTGCTGGCTGATGACCTGGCGCAGATAGGTGGTCAGCGAGCCGGTGAACGGTGCAGTAACGGTACCGATGCCCGTATTTGGCGAAAACGTCAGTGACGTGCCGGTGAGCTGCTGCAATAGGAAATCAGGCCGCGTGCTGTCACCAGCTGCGGTACCAGCTTGGAAAGCGACGAGAGTCGATGGATCCGCCGCCACCGCGGGGTTAACGGCAATGCGGCCCGCTAATCCAAGGCTTTCGAAACCGCGCGATGTAATCGCCCCCGTATAGGGAGACGATCCGTCGGTAAACAACGGAAGTTCTGCGCTGCCGCCCGCAAGCGTGGTGACGGTCGAGGTGGCCGAGACCGAATTCACGTCGGTATTGCCGGTACCGTCGTCCAGAACTTCGAGAGTTGTCCCCGCCGGGTTTGAAGCCACCATGCCGGTGCCGGTGAACGCCGCGTTGATCTGTGTAATTACCGAACCCATACCACCGGAAAAATCGATGCCAAATACGGTGTCGTTCGGTGTAGAAGTCGCCGTATTTGACAATGGTAACGCCGCAGGATCATCAACCCGCATCAACGTGATGGTATGCGGTGTATTCGTCAGGGTATCGGTGTAATGGACTGTGATTGTATTGCCCGCCGACAAGCCGCCGATATCAACATCAAAGCCGTTTTGCGGCAGTGCGGACACCGGGCTGCCTGCGGTCGTTTTGTCCGAAAGCGCGGATGCCATCCCCGCAGCAAGAGCGTCGAGTTGATTTTGCGCCTGCACAAGATCCTGATCGCGCATCTGCAGGTAGCCTGCGATGGTTCCGGAACGGATCGCATGGGCCTGAATCAAATCGATCGGAGCGCCGTCGGGCGGAATGAGCGTTATCGTGCCGACACCGCGCTGCGTAGGGTCAGCGCTCCACTGTGATGCCGGCGTAATAGTGCCCACCGCATCAAAAGTTAATTTCGCAGCTTGCGTTCCGACCAGTTGGGTGCCCGAACTTGTAAAGATGTTTATCTGGCTGCGATCTCCCTGCACGACGTTGATATCCATGAGCTTCGACAACTGGTCGATATAGGCGTCGCGCTGGTCCATCAAAGTTGCTGTGGCGCTATCTCCTGGCGTAGAGGCAGCAATCTGCTGATTGAGTGCCGCGATCTGGCTCATTGCACCGTTGGCCTGATTGACCGCGTCGGCAATCCCAAGTTCCGCATTGGCGCGCAGACTCTGAACGCTGTCACTCAACTGATTGATCTGCTGCGTCAATAACTGTGCGCTACTGATAACGGCACTGCGCGCGCTCGGATCGTCAGGACTGGTCGAAAGGGCCTGCAGTGCAGTGGTGAAATTGTTGTACACGGATTCCAGCGCTGTACTCGATCCGGGCTGGCCATAGATGTTTTGCAATTGCGAGTACATATCCGCGCGCGTGTCGGCATAGGAAGCGCCGGCATTTTCGACCCGCAACTGTCGCTGTACGTACAGATCGATTTCACGTTGGATATCGCTGACCCGGACGCCAACGCTCGTGTTGCCGCCGGTCGCGATCTGGTTGACGACCTTGCGGGTGTAGCCCGGGGTGTCGGCGTTGGCGACGTTTGCGGCAACCATCGCAATATTGGCCTGCGTGACCTGCAGGCCTGAGAGGGCGGAATTGAGCGCTTGTGTCAGACTCATATTGCCTCGATCACTCTGCGATTATGTCCGGCGCTCACGGACGACTATCGAATGACATTCAGCAGATCTTGCGACATTTGATTTGCCGTCGTGATCACCTTGGTGTTCGCGGAATAGGCCTGCTGCGTAACAATCAACTTGGTGAATTCAGTCGCGATGTCGGTATTCGAGGCCTCCAGCGACTGTCCGACGATTTTTCCCGATGAACCTGCGAGCGCCGGCCCTGAAGCATCTGTCAATTGATAGGCGCCACCGTCGAGGCTCTTGAGATTATCCGGGCTATTAAAGTGGACCAGCGGGACTTGGGCCAACGCCACATTTTGTCCGTTTGAAAACGTCCCGATGATATCGCCCGAGTCGCTCACTGCAATTGAGTTGAGCTGGCCCGCGGCGTAGCCGTTCTGTTGCAAGTTGTTGACCGTCGCGATGCCGCTTGTATTGGCGAATTGCGTGATCCCGCCCGTAGGACTCTTGATTGTTATGTTGCCGAGCGAGGTACCGTTGATCGTGACACCGGTGAGCCCGATCGTCGTGACAGGTGGATTCAACTGACCAGTCGTGCCATCAAACGTGAAGTCGATGCCGGCATTTTGCCACGCGACCGTGGCCCCCGCCGCTGTCGAGTCTGTTTGATAGAATAGTTCCCAGGTATCCTGGCCACCGGCGGCAACACTGTCGGTCTTGGCCCATCTCAATTGAAGATTGGCGGGCGTGCCGATCGGATCATAGACCGTCACCGAGCCGCCATCGATCGATTCATTCACAAACGTGGACACATCGGTGCCGATGACCGTTCCTGTTCCAGCAACCGTAGGGTCAGCACCCGGAGTGAAATCTGCAGGGTTAAGCAACTCGGAATTTGGCGATGCTGGATTGAACGCATTTGTGGCTGGATTTGATGGAAGATTGATACCGTAGTTCACCTGGTTCGTCGCGCTGGCGGGCAAAAAGTTGCCCTGGAATTGCAAGGGAGCCGCGACGCTTCCGGCCGCATTGCCGGTCGTGGGATCAATCGGAATGCCTTCGAGATAGTAGCCGGCGCCATTCACGAGGTAGCCATTGGCATCCTGCTTGAAGTCGCCGCGACGTGTATAACTGTCAATACCGCCGAAGAGCGGCTGATTGCCGGTGAATCCGGTCGGAGCTTGCACGATGAAATAGCCATTGCCATTGATGGCGATGTCCGTGGTCGAGTTCGTGCTCTGGATTGTCCCTTGCACCGTGTTCGTGGCAACCGAGCTTGCGATCACACCGCCCGCGATTTGGTGCGAAGGCTCCGAATCCCCCGGGATTAAGTCCGAAAACTTCGTGTCGATGCCTTTGTAAGCCGTCGTCTGAGAGTTCGCGATATTGCCGGATATGTTTTGCATGGCGAAGGACTGCGCCTGCAATCCACTCACTGCAGTTGTAAGAGCGTCGAACAAACCCATGACTTCATCTCCGCAAACGAGACACACTTCGCCCCACTGGGGCTCTGAAAACGAATTCTTGGATAGTCCGTGGCAATAGGCGTGCCACAGATTTAATACAATAATATCAAATAGTTATGAGTTGAGCCGGCTTGGAAGAACCGCAGCGAAGCGGTTCTTTCTTCCGTCGAGCGGCAGATTTTGCCGGGGGCGGGTTTCCGGTCAGGCAGCTAAGGATGTTTGGAAAAAGTGGGTGCTCGCCAGCAAACTCAAGACGCGCCGCCAGACTCTGGCGTGAACTTCAGTGCAACGCCGTTCATGCAGTAGCGCAAACCGGTCGGTTGTGGTCCGTCATCAAACACGTGACCGAGATGACCAACGCAACGCGCGCAATGCACTTCCGTGCGCGCCATGAAAAATGAGCGATCCGTTTTTGTCTCAACCGCATTGGCCAATGGTCGATAAAAGCTGGGCCAACCCGTGCCACTTTCGAACTTGGTTTCGGACGAAAACAACGGCAAATCGCACCCGGCGCAGGCAAAGGTGCCCTTGCGCTTTTCTTTGTTAAGCGGGCTGCTTCCGGCGCGTTCTGTACCGTGCTGACGCAGTATCGTGTATTGGTCCGCCGTGAGGCGTTGGCGCCAATCCATATCGGACAAATTGCGATAATCGACGGTGCCGCTTGCGGTCATCGTTTCTGCCTCACCAAATTTGGTCGTGAGAGCGAGCGCGGAAAGCGCGATGCCCGCCATCAACAGTGCGCGTCGGTTCGTCATCTAACCTTCTCCAACTCGCAAGTTCTGTAACATGGAGATACAGGTTTTACGCGTAAACGCTATTCAACTTGTCATCACCAATCTATCACGTTGATGCGAGGCAACCCCGGCGCAATTATCAACCCGGGAACCGCAGAGGCGCAAAAGGGAGCCGCTATCGATGGAAAAGGCTAGATAAATGAGGCTGAGGCGCGTTACGCGACTGCCAACCGGCCGACGCGAAGATGGCTTTGCTTTTCCGCTGCGCGCCACAAACGGCTGTCCGGCCGAAGCGGATATGAACTGTGCCACTCCTCAAGCTTTTCTCGATAGAGCGAAACGTAAGCGTCATCGGCAAGCGTTTCGATGTTGTCGAGATCGAGGCCGAGGCCGATCTCGTGATAGACATCTAGATTGTGCAAATCCGGTACTGGCAAACTTCCGCGTCGGAAATCGCTCCACATCTGCCGGTACAAATCCTCGAGGTCGCGAACAAGCCGTGGCGTATTGAACAGTAACCCGTTATCTCGGCCGGCAATCAACTTCGCCTTCGTCTCCGCCAGCTTCTCTCGATTGTGTGCGAGTTCGATTGCTTTCGACACGTATGCGTCCGGCGTCGGGCAACTCAGCTCGCTGACACCGGCCGCTTGGACTACGGAGGAACATACTCTGGCGGCGAATGTCCGACCGGCAAACGTCACGATCGGCACACCCATCCAGAGAGAGTCGGCAGCGGTGGTGTGTGCGCCATAAGGGCTGCTGTCGAGAAACAGATCCGCAAGCGGGTAGCGCGCGAGATGCTCGGGATTGGGGAGCTTCTGCGCGAATACGATACGATTTGGGTCAATCCCGGATGCCGCCGCGGCCTGGCGAAGCCGTTCATTGGCATCGTCCGTGGCGCTCAGCAACCAAAGGACGCTGTCAGGCACGCTGCCAAGGATCATCATCCAGCGCCGGAATGTCCCCGGTGTCGTCTTTTGCGAACCGTTCAATGAGCAGAAAACGAATGCATTTTCTGGGAGTCCGGCGTCAGCGCGCGAAGGGCGCTGCGCAGCCACGACACGCTTGCGGTCGTTGGGCTGGTAGCACGCAAGCCGTAACACCTTCTCCGAATAATAAATCTCGTGGTCGGGCGGAATGATGTTGGAATCGGCAATTATATAGTGGTGATACGGCGTCCCTAACGTGCCTGGGAACCCGAACCAGTTCACTGCGATAGGCGCTGGCCTCCGGGCGAATACTTTGGTGCGCGCGTCTTTTGTGTAGCCATTGAGATCGACCAAAATGTCTATTTCATCGGCCGCAATCTTCGCAGCTGCCTGGTCGTCATCAAGGCTGTTAATGTCGACCCAATGGTCGACAGCCTTTATGACCCGCCGCTGCGTACCATCAGTGCGATTGATCCCACAATAATATGCAAAAACCTCGAAGTTCTCGCGACTATGCTGCTCGATGACGTCGGTCATAGCGAAGCCAACGGCATGCTCGCGCAAATCGGACGATACGTATCCTATGCGTAGCCTGTCCGGATCGCGTCGGCTCGCCGGCATATGTTGCATGACCCTCGGCATGCCGATTGCATTTTTCGCGTACTGATAGGCCTTTGCCAGCTGAAACATTGGATCGTCGGCCAGGCACTGCAGCGACAACGATGATATCCCGTCCAAAAGGTCTTTTCGGCTGACGCGATCCCACTCGGCAATCACTGGCCATTTGCATTGCCGCTGGCGCAACGAAATCCAATGCTGCAAGACCTTCGTCTGGCGCGGATTGATATCAAGGCTCTGCTTAAGGGCATCCTCGGCCGGAGCATCGTTGTTTGCGCTCTCCAAGACGCGCGCGATCTGTTCCAGTGCGCTGACTTTATGGGCTACGGATTCACCATTGATAGCGGAGAGATCCTGAACGAGTTTGAGCCATTGTGTGACCGCCGCGCCGGCCTGCCCGCTGTCCTCAAACACTCGACCAAGATTGATATAGCAAGGATGAAAATCCGGCTTGAGGCGAATGCATTCTTGGAAAGCATTTATCGCCCCTGCCTGATCTCCAATCGCTGCCAGGGCAACACCGAAATTGAAGTAGGCCGCATGCAAAAGACCGTCGCCTGAATTGTGGGCGATCCAGGTCTTGTATAGATCGGCGGCGAATTGTTTTTGACCGAGGGAATCAAGTTGTGTCGCGCAACCAATGAGATCTACGATCGAAAGTTGATGGCCTATCGCCCGACTTACCGAATCGTTGAATAGATCCGTTGCGGCTTTCACGTCGACTGGCTCGGATAGCATGATGACGTCCCATAAGCGTTGAAGGTGCTAACCCAATTGCGGCGACCAAAGCCGCATTAGGAAGCGCATTACACTACGCGTTACAGTACGCCTTACGTGTTCGACGTCCGGTGCTGGGGCCAACACAGGTACCCAGGCAGTTGTTCGGACCTACTCGTTACGCAACGAGAGTTACCAAGGCATCCAACTGAGCGATCGACATAGCCTCGATCTGCGCCGGTGTGAATGCATTACCCTGCGTCGTGGTCAAGGAACTAATTTCAGTTGTCGTCAGACCAGGGATCGCAGCAATGCCAAGCGCGGGTATGGCGGTCGTGCTGGTCAGCGCATCGAAGTTGCCCGTCGACATGGCGTTGATTTGGTCGCTCGTCAACGCCCCGGCCTGAGCCGCGGTCAACGCGGCCATTTCGGTGGTCGTCAATTTGTTGATTTGCGATGTCGACATTGCGCCGAAGTCCGCGGCACTAAATATGTGGACTTGCGCCGCAGTCAGGTTGCCAAGCGCCGTCGTCGTCAGGCCCGCTACCTGCGTCGATGTTAACTTGGATGTGACGAGCGAATCCAGGTTGGTGGTCGTCAGGTTGTTGAGTTGCGTTGAAGTCAATCCGCCCACCTGCGTCGTCGACAGCGCCGCAATCTGCGTGGTGGTCAGGTTGTTGAGCACCGTCGTGGTCAGCGCGCCGACCTGCGTTGCGGTCAGCGCGTTGGCCTGCGTGGTCG
>WNFM01125272.1_pt1 | contig 11747 bp, 11 predicted proteins | sample 5400271 | NCBI WGS metagenome assembly WNFM01 (sample SAMN13153352, study PRJNA577476) | soil metagenome | isolation source: 60 cm saprolite on Douglas fir-dominated hillslope | place: USA:California | collected 2013-09-17 | reverse complement strand
ACCCTTACGCAAGTTTCCTAATCATACTTGCGCCTCCCAGACGACTTTCGAGATTAGCTTTTACGGCTCTAGGGTATACTCGAAGGCTGGTGCCGTTTAGGACGACACACGGGTTCGAATCCCGTTAGGGTCGATGAACCATGTTAAGCGTTGGAATCCAAAATCTTACGTCAGTAAGCCTATCTTCCGAATGGCGGGAATGGTAACATAGCGTGGTAACAGCCGTGAACAGGCTCGACGTTAGCGGCCGCGACCCGACCGAAAAAGGCTTTAAGATAGGGCCACTCTTGTGATATCGACAGCGTCCGACAGCCAGGCTTTCTCGATCGTTCCGCAATGAGTGCAGACAACCACGCACGAGCTGAATACCTGCTCAAGGAGTTAACCGAAGGGAAGTCTGTCGAGCACAAATCATGGATTGACCCCAAAACTCCAGAGGGCCAGGCGCAGATCGTTCGCGCGTTGATCGCGCTGCGCAATAACGCTGACGGTGGCGCACTACTTATCGGCGTCGATGACAAAACCCGAACATTACTGGCGCCTCCAACAGGGCTCGACGTAAGGACAGCATTCAAAGAGGATTTCATCCAAACGTTGCTCGCGCGGTATGCAGCGCCGACATTTTAAGTGTTTTTGGAATTCGTTGAGGTCGGGTCCACCACTTATCCTGCTATCTTAGTCTCGAGAGGAGTGACAGCGCCGATCATGTGCAGACGGGATTTGGCGGACGGAAGTGGCCGATCTGTGCTTAAGCAAAAAGCCATTTATGTCAGAACAGTGCGTCACGGCAACGTCAGCACGTCCGAAGCAGACGGTGAGGACCTGAGGGAGTTAGTCAAGACGTGCATCGCCAACCGTGAGCTCGACTATGCCCGATTCCTCACTAAATTGTTCGGAGGCGTTCAGCCAAACGAGCTTCGGGCAGCGCTATCCGGTTTGCAGGATCTCGCACACCAAGCCAATCGCATGGTCGGGAACACGGAGGCGCTCCGTGATGACTCCTTGGAGCGGTTTGTGCGCGCGACGCAAGGAGTCGGGTTGGACCCGAACGACTTCGGCTTCCGCGATACGGCTTTACTTATCGTCGGTCCGCGGCGGCAGGAGTGGTCTACGAACGAGCAGTTCCTTAACACGCTCCGCGTGGCAAACCCAAAACTGAGTGGCTGGCCAATATGGTTGGTGTCGACCTCTTTTCAGAGACAGGAAGATCATCCTTGCGTTAGGGGAGAGATCTGGGAACAGCACGTCTTGAATAAACCGATCCCCGAGAGAAGGGTTTGGGGCGGCGCGCACTGGGATTTCAGTGTTTTTGATCCAGCCGGCAGGTTTTTCCTTCGTCGCGTTTTGGCAGACGATTTCAGATGCGGTGAGTTTTATCTCAGAACGAAGCTATCGTTGGACCCACCGCTTCAGATGGCCGAAGTTGCCGAGATCCTCCGCACGGGTCAAAGATTCGCGGAGGCCCTTGGGTACGACGGTCCAAAAACTTCGCTCTACTTTCAATTCTGGTGGTCACTCTTGGAGGGGCGCATTTTTGGAAGCTGGACTCATCCGGGCGTTGACTTCTTTGTTTCATCCGTGGCCACAGACAACGATCGGCAGAGCACAATCCGCATGCCGATGGACGCTTCAGTGGAGCAACTAATCGCCGGTGTAGCCGAAGCCCTCAAGCCGCTTACTCATGCCTTTGGCGGTTACGAGTTGCCTGATGCCTCGGTCGCATTTTGGGTTAAGCAAAGGCTTGGAATTAGTTGAGGCATTCCGCCATAGAAGAATCGCTCATTGGTCGGCATTCTTGTTGCTGGCTAGCTCTTCTAAATATTTCGGGATGCCGGCGAGCAGCTCGTCTACACCGCGATGGAGCGTTTCGAGACCGTTTTCGATTCCCGTTCGCAGACCGGTGAGCTCAACGATCACGTTCTTCACTTCCTGGCTGTCCGGTCCTTTGCCCTCGGTTAAGATAAGGCGATTGGCGGCCTCAAATCGCCGGTAGTTGAAATTCATGGCATCTACTAGACCCTTGGCGTGACCATAAACACTGACGATTTTGTTGAGCAATTGCGGGTCATCGATTTTAGCCAGAGCTGCCGCATTGGAATCGTAAACGTTGAAATAATTTTGCTGCGCCGTAGACGTAGGGAACATCCCGGGTGGGTGTTCTTTCAAGCGCTTTTGTAGCGGGTCCAAACGGTCTGTTTTAAGAACGAAGAGCTCCGTCTGAATTGCCAGCAAGGTACCCAATAAAGCTTGGCGTTCGTTTTGGCGGTCTCGCTCCAACTGTCACGAGCGGCTTGCTGTTGCGCGCGCAGGGCGTACTTGCCGGCAATGCGCCGCCTATCCAGGCCGGCAGCCAGTGAGGCCAGAATGGTTATCAGCTGCCAAAAAGCTGTCGAGTAAAAGAATCTGGAGGCCGAAGAGGCAACTAACATTCTCCCTTCTATCCGTAGCCTTGCGACAAGACAAACACATCTTCAACCAGCCTTAATGCGCGCGAGGAGTCCGCTCTTCAAGATCTTCTCGAGGTAGTTCTTTGCGGACATGGTAGAGATCTAAGATGGCCTCTTTTGTAGACCGCGTTCGGAAATCGGAACTCAAGCATCCCGCACAGCAAGGGTTCGACGCCGAATACTGGCGGAGAGTTTCCCGGTCAGGCGAATGCGATGATGCTGATCGCAACCTGGCCGAAGCAGGTTTATTCGTTTTCGAAGAACTGGAAGCGATTCGGCACGATTTAGAAAACATTTTTCCACCTCCGATCACAAAGTTAACAGCTCTCCGACTATTCACCGGATTCGAAAACCGAATCTTCCAGTCCGTCGACAAACAGACGAACGAAGCTTGGCAAAAGCTGCCCGAACACCGCGCAATTTCCGACCATTTCTTAACGCCTCTGACTGGCGATTCGGGTGATCAAGAAACGGACGCGGAAACCATTCTTGAAGAATCTGTCGACGGCGCGACGCTTATTTTTAGGCCCATTCTACGCTCGGATGACCTCCCTCAGGCGGATACCGCGCTTGATAGAGAGCTTCTGAAAAAAATAGAAATTACGCACTCCAAAGCCCGGCTCTATCGCATGTACCAGCAACTCTGGATGGAATGCCTCTGGACGGAGTGTCGTTTCTCGAAAGCTGAGGGCACCGCAATTTTTGACGCGTACCAGACTCCGTGGGCGAAGAGCTTCTGTGTTTTTCAGGCGCGGCGCTTCTTCCTAAAAATGGAGATCGCTCTCCGGTACAGCAATTCACGAAGGGAACAACAGGACCTGCCTGATCTTCGATCGATAAGAACCCCGCGGCGGCGCATCAGATTCCGACAAGAACGAGACGTTCTCTATGCAGAGGCCATCAACGAACAGCCTTCTTCAGACGAAATTTTAAAGGACTACGTTGTCCAGCTATGGAGTCAGAAAACTTACTTTGACGGCATTTTAGATAAGCCGTTGCCAGCAATCAGAAGCCTAACGGCAAACAAACTGATTATTTCTCGCAAAGTTCTTACGGAGGTTGGACAAGCTGCACAGGCAGCTTTACCTAGGAACCCTGAGGTCCAAAACGCCCAAGACTTACTAGCGTTCTCCCCAATCCTCTCGCGAGGATCAATCCGAGATTTACTTCACGGAGTTGTACCGGGCATAACTCGGGAGGATGCAAATCAGATAATCGAGTTCTTCACATTAGGCAAAACCAAGGAGACCAGTCAGGACCTGTGGTTCAGGCCGATCATCAGGATTGATCAGGATAAAATTTTGATCGTTGTGGCGGCTCTTGCCCACGGAAGCCTCGAACGGGAAATCGAGAATTGGTTTTCGTGCGGCAAAGCTCCCATCGGCCTAGACGGAGGGCCATTTGAACAAAGCTTCCGAAGCGAGGTTCAGGCCGCAATTTCTGGTTCAAGCCTCAAAGAAAAGACACAATTATATCCCTCTGCTTTCCGCCTTAAGATGGATGGTGGAGACGAAGAAGAAATCGACCTCTTCATGCGGCTCGGCAACAAACTCTTGATTGGTGAGCTGAAATGTCAATTCTATCCGGCTCGCCCGATCGAATGGTTCGACCACATGCGTCGATTGGAAGAGGGCTGTACTCAAGCAGCCCGAAAAGCGAAGGCTGTCATGGCAAATCTCGAGTTCGCGCTACAACAAAGCGGTTTTGGGAATCATGACGCTGCATCAAGCTGGAGCGTTGTTCCATTCGTGGTTTCAAACCATCAACTCGGTAGCGGAACATCTTACGGAAACGTACCGATTATAGATCCAACGATTCTGGTCTCCTTTTTCAATCCGGGCGGGTTTAGCCTTGGGGTCCAATACGACTTGCAGAAGCGAGAATTCGTCGAGCCCGGTCAAACGTTTCGGTACTATCAGTCGGACGCCGAGGCGATCGCAACGATCGAACAGTACCTCTTAAATCCTCCGCAGGTCAGAAACCTCGAAGACTGCACAGAGGCCTATGAATCGGAGATTTCAAGTTCGATAATGCCTGAAAAGCCCGCGGTAATACATCGAATTCGGCTTAACCGCACTAAGACGGCGGCCCTACTGCGAAACGACACTCACTAGGTTAAACCGCTGCACAGAGTGCCGAGCGACCGAGCCGATCCAAGAGAACCATCAGGAAGCAATGAGGACGTGGAATAGCAAAATGCGTTGAGATCACTCGCCCGGCGTCTCGGACTCCTTCCAATCGAAAGTAACAAACTGTAGCTGAGATCCAGAAAAATCGGTAATAGGACCATGATAGCCGATCGTTCGGAGGATCAGCCGATGGAACATAGTTATGAGACGCCCTCGATGCGCCCAAATTTCCTCGTCGGATACATCCACAATGTGTCCGTGGGCAATCTTCGGGCGGAGCGCAAGCCATGATTCAACCTCTTCAGGTCTCAGGACTGAAGCATTCGCAAGCGTTTGTAAAATAGACTTATGCGAGCGCCTTGCGAGGCCACTTAACAAACCCTGCGCTCGTTCCTTCATTTCGCCATCCCCGGGCCATTTGGCCAAGTATTGATGCAAGCTATTGAAAACCTCTTTTAACTCTTCGGATGGCGGATCACCCAGCTGACTAAAAAGGCCTTCTATGGCCAGCACGAGAGAAGCCATAAACCCGTGGACAGTTCCGTTGCTCGCACTGATCACCTCATACAGATGGTTTGCCGTGGCGACCGGTGAAAGTTCCTCCCACCCGACATACTGACGCAAGAATGCCTTGAAAATCTCCCAGCAGGCGGTCGTTTTCTGAGGGTGTCCTCCGATCGGGTCCGGCAAACGAGTTCTTGCATTGAGAGTACATACTCGGATGATAATTTGTGCATCGTTATCAGAAGATCGAACGACTACGCGCGGCCGGCTAATTCGGCAGAGGACATAAGCAAGGGCATCAGCAAGGCCAATTTCTGCGATCGGCGGCATGAGTCCTGGCCGGTTTTGTGCGATTACCTCAGTGAATCCTGAAGTCAAATCTTCCCGAATCTCAATTGAAAATTGGCTATCCGAAATCCTCGAATGATCCGTGCGCCGACTTCGGAACACTATCTCGTCGTCTCGTCTCACCTCGGTCTCGGTGGCACTTTGCATAGGTAAAGCTAGCTTCTCCGCGTAGTACAAGGCAGTGCTATTTGTCCATTCGGCCCCAAAGCCTAACTTTACGCGCGCCCCGATGGATGGTAGCTCGCCCGAAACCACCGCGTGGCCGCCATCAGAAAATCGAACATCAGGTACGAACCATCCACCAGTCCATTGAGTCTCATGAAAGTCGGTTCCAAAGAGTCTAAGCGACTGTTGTGAGTTAATGGACTCCAATATGCGGGGAAGTCTGTTTTCCCGCTCCGGCGATTGGTCGAACAAGCGAAATGCGATTTGCCCATCGACGCCACCGGAAATCGTACCCGGCCCTTGAAACAGCGGCTCTTCATGATCCAGTATACCTTTGACAATAATCTCCGAGCATTCGAATTCAAAGGGGCGTCCGATTACAGACCGCAAAACTGTTTCGACATGTTGCATAGATAACGTGGGCCCGCCTCTTCCGTGGCTTTGTCCTGCTAACCCAATAACGCGTCATTCTTGGCCCGTGGCGAACGGGAAAATTAAAGGATCACGTTATTCGACCGTTGCCAAATGCAGTAATGAGAAGGCGTAATCGCTATCGGCGGTTCCCAGTTTCCAAAGAGCCGCGCCTCAACGTTCCTTACTCGATTTTCTTTGATGGTGGGCGTTGGAAAAATCTCACGGAAAGCTTCCAATAATTCCTCTTTCCAAGCTTGCTTAAACGCTTCGTCAATAGCGTTACGTTCGGTTGCGTCAGCAAAAGCGGTTCCTTCTGAATTTCCTCGACCATAGTTTTCGGAACGCCAATTAGGAATCGCTTCGGTGCTGAGATCGAGCCCAGGCTAGCAGGACTCACTTCACAAATCCGCAATTGATAAGCAACGAAGTACGGCACTAGTGCACTCATCCGAAAATCCTAAGCAACGTTTGTACCGTGGATCTTTACCGTAAAAGCCGGCTGCCCGGGCAAGCCTCGGGTTAGGGTAAAATCGTTTCGCGCCGAAAGTCCTGATGAGCGCAACCGTATCGAATGATGGACCAGCTGCGTCGCGGATAGGCAAGACGTCGGGAAGGAATCCAGGCATGACGGAGCGCAATCCAGACGATATTGTTTGGCAGCAATACGTCATTTTGTGTATAGGACACTGAATCGCTTTAGCCATAGCAAGTTGAGAGTGTTAACAACACTACAGCTTTCCTCCGATGTGTCGGCAAGGTCATAATGGCTCAAGGTAGCGAGGTGCTGCCCTGTCCGAAGAGGGTATCAGGCACTATCGCCTCTACCGCACATCCAATGGTTTGGAGGCTATTCCTGATCCTGTGAGCTTGTGCGTTAAGGGTGTTCTGAGCACTTCGGTCCAAGCACGCGATAACGACCCTGTCGGGTCGCACCTCAGTCGCTCTGACGACGAGGGAGTCGCCCAAGTCATTGTTGATATCTCGACTCGACTCTTTCACCTCGCCGATGATGAAAACCCCGTCCGCGACGCAACAAATATCGATCTCAGCGTCGCGCGGATCGCTACGGCGCTCCGGATATTTTCGATATAGAGCCAAAGGAGGTGCGAAGAAAAAGCAATTACTCGCTTCGTCTTGGATGTGGCCAAGCGCCCAAATCATTCCGAGCAAACCATGTTCCCGGAGTCCTTCAGCAAGAAATTCATTCAGATAGAAATCCCACTGCAAATGTGCTGGAAATGGTTTCTCACCGCCGCAGACGTCGCATTTTAGAACAGGGCCGACTGCAGCAACCGACACCCAATTTCTGTGGCCGCAATGATAGCATCTCCAGCGGTGTCCTTGCGCAAGCACTCCCTCAAGACACCGTCTCTCTATAGCTCGTCGCAAGTCGAGCTCACATTCCTCCTTAATTTCGGCGGCTACTCCTTCGAGATTGGGATCCAAGTTTTTCAGTTCCGCAAAGTCGCTGTGACGCTCCCTTAGTAAATCCTCGTAGGTTCCAATGGGTCGTGGGTTCTTAAAAGCTCCTGGTGCAATCCTGGCAACTGCCTCAGCAAGACCGTCCCAATTGCTATCGGAAGTTATGTCGGTCGTGTTTGCACGACGTGTCATCTCCCTTTTTAGGCGAAGCACCAGCTCGTCTCGCTTCTCGTCCGATAGGTTCCTTGCTGGTGCTGCCATTTCGGCGAACCTCTTTTGCCAAAAACGATTCGAAAGCACTCTGAACGCAGACGCCAGATTTCCGAAAAGCTCGAGCGCTCCAATTAGATAGCGACCTTTATCCCCGGGGGCAGTGAATTGGTAAGTCTGTTTGTGTGACGGACCGCGGCGATCCCTCGTTAAAGGGTCATCTAAGAAAAAGTGTTGAATTGCCTCAATGTCCTCTGGCAGTCGGAGTTCCTTGCTCGGACCATCGATGCTTCGGAAGAGTCGAGGTTCGCCATCCAGATTGATCTTGCTATACCTCTCTTCCGAGAAAGCTCGTAGCATTTGCCACCGTCGCGGCAGCTGCCACCAGTGCGACACGTTAATGAATGGTGACTGAGTATTGTGTCGCTCTATCCTTACATCTACCGCCCAATGCCCTGTTCGCAGATTTGGAGGGACCGATGCGAGTTCTGCAATATGGCGCGGGGGCGGGCAATCCAATGAGAACTTGGTTTCTGACACAAATTGTGTAGGGCGCCGGGAGGTCCAGCGCTGTAGTGGAGTTAGGTGTTCGGGGGCAGGCACACAGTCGAATGCGGATTCGATAAGTTCCACGTTGATCTGGGAGTGTGTCGCCGCTCTAAGGCGATCCCGAAGTGGCATCAATTCGGGGGCAACAATGGACGCAGAACGAATTGTGACATGGCCGGAGCCGGACTGACCCCCCGGCGTAATCCAGTTGCGGCGGGCAATAAAAGCAGTGATTGCTTCAAGGAATCCGTCGTCGCCGAGTCGTGCTGTCGGAATCCGCATAGCTGTCAAACCATCCTGCTGCCAAAGTTGGTTAAGCAATCTTCCGTTCCAAAACGAGAGGCGATCGACCATGCTGTCTCCGACGACTAGGTTTAGCGAGTTAGCCCAAGGATGATTGGTATAGGGAACATTCAGCTCAGAAAACGCGGACGCCAGTTGTGCCATAGTGACAATCGTTGCGTCGGTTGTCATTCGTTGGAGCAACTCGGCTTCCGACGTAACCTCGGTTTCGGCCTTCGGATACTGCCATCGATTTGGCGGAGCGTCTGGGGGTGTCAGCGCGAGGGATGCAACATAGTCCCGTACCTGTGCGTCCATCGGCCAAACCAAAGTTCGTCCCGAAGAGGAACTACGAATTCCGAAACTATCAGTAACGAATCCATCGCCATGCCATTCGGGATAAGCATCGACGATTAGTGCCGGACCAGGTGAAAGAGCGCCTCTGGACAACTTCAACGCTGGAAGCACGGAGAAACTGTGTACCGGTTCAAGATGGAATAGGGGCCAGCTTGGCCAGAGCTGTTTGCGACCACCGATTTCTTTGTCAGGATGCCTCTGTAGGATCGGAGGCATGCACAACCGGTCGACGTGAATAACAAGTTCTTCGGAAAGGTCACAATAGCTATAGAGGATGTCGGGGTCGAAGGAGCGAAGCCAAGCGAGGTAGCGGTCATCAACTTTGCCCGCGACGACTGGGACGATCAAAGTGTCCACCCCTCTCCACCGGGCATAAGATTCGGCAAAGATTTCGGTAAGTATCTCGGAAGCGTCGGCATGGTCTTCTAGCATGTAACAGACACGGATGGGCCGCGTCCGCGCCCTTACTGCAACCTGGTGTTCCAATCGTGTCGCTCTCATCTGGCGGACTTTGCTAGACCGATGTCATCCTTTTCGAGCGGTGCAATCCACTGCATATTATTAGGAACTTCATATCTATTAGGAGCGGTTCTGTGAAGTGGATCTTTCGTGAGTAGCGGCTAAGCCAGCCTTACACACAACGCTCGGATCAAATGGCCGCAGGGGAGGTACCGGGATCGGCTGACCCACGAATGGGATGAGTTGAGGTACGGCCAGACGACTGGCGCAATGCTCGCCATGCACAGAGTTCTCCAAATAAATTGCCAAATCCTTGCCACTCCACGCTCTTGTGCAAACTTTCTAAGAAATTCCTCGCCGTCGTCAATCGCTCAAGAGCGCTGCCACCCTCGTTCTCGCCAACCAACTCAACCACCAATGCCGCCCTCTCGCCTTCACCATAAGGATTGGCGCTTTATCTATGAGCTGGCCGTCGATGATCGCATCCCTTTGCGCCAACTCTCTCGCCTATTCTCTATCTCCTGGGGCACCATGTCTGCTCGCTCTCGACGAGAAAAATGGTTCAAGCACACAAGTCGCCAAACCAGGCTCCCGCAGCTTCCCCTAAAATCCTGAATCTCTGTCGCTGAAACCTAACAATCCCCATCCGTGGATGCATCTTTGCCCAGGACGGGGCGCAATGCTTCGGGAAACAACGCCAATGGCAGGGTCCCGCTCGCGCTTCTCGTCGAGGACTTCGATCATTCGGCATTGGCTTTCGCGCTGACTGGCATCACGCCGAATTGGGCGTTTCGGCTTCGGATTCTGCGAGCCAGCGTGGCCATGACGGTGAGGGCGAAGAACGGGGTCTCTTGAACTAGAAACAGGAATTGTTTCTCGGTGATGGGGATCAGTGAACAATCGGTTTTGGCCACAGCGGTGGCGCTCCGTGGGGATTTATCGATCAAGGCCAACTCCCCAAAGAACCCATCTGGGGAGACGGTCTCGGCGATTTGACCGCGGACCAAGATATCGACTTCGCCGGTCTTAACGACGTACATAACGTCGCGTGCTTGGCCTTCGTTAAAAATCACGCTTCCAGCTGGGTAGGAGACAGGCGTTGTGTCTTTCTCAAAGATATTTCCCAGCTTCATACTTTGATCCTTTTCGTTCGGGCAGGAAAAATTGGCAGATTAGGCCCGAAACGAGCCTGCACAAGCCAGACGCAAGGCTGCGTTCGAGAGGTAAGATCTTTGTTTTGCAACCGGTTAGTCAAGATTAAAGCGGTCCGGAACCTCGAAGCGCGATGATTGCGGCCTGGAGCTTTGAGCCTGGTTGCTTCCAGGCTCTGACAAGTGACTTCACGAAAGGGCAAAGGGGCAGGATCCTGTCAGGAATTATTGCATGGCATGTTGAACAGCCAGGGATTTTTCATATCGGATACGGAAGGTCCCTTTAGCATCAAGGATGTGCTGAAAGATGACGAGGCGCTGACCGAACAGATTTTGGAACTGGTGAAGAACCAGCATGAATACTGAAAGTCATCACCTCACCGTCAATGGCCTGCCGGTCAGCATCGTTCGGAAGGCCATTAAGAACCTGCATCTGGGCGTCTATCCGCCGCACGGACGCGTGCGAGTGGCAGCGCCTTTGGCAGTGACGGATGAGGCCGTTCGACTGGCGGTCGTCGGCAAACTTGGGTGGATTAAGCGTCAGCGTGCGAGGTTTAAAGCCCAGCCACGGCAATCCGCACGCGAGATGGTCAGGGGAGAAAGCCACTATTTTCTGGGCACCCGTTACCGCTTGCGTGTCATTCAACAGGATGAAGCGCCGAGAGTCGTGCTACGCAACCGATCCGCAATGGAACTTTATGTGCAGCCCGGCACCAGTGCCGAGCAACGCGAACGGGTATTGCATGGGTGGTATCGCCAGCAACTCAAAGAAGTGATCCCTCCGCTCTTAGAAAAATGGCAGTCAGCTCTCGGTATTAAGGTCGCTGACTGGCGCATCAAGAAGATGAAAACCAAGTGGGGCACCTGTAGTGTCGAAGCTCGTCGCATCTGGCTGAATCTAGAACTCGCTAAGAAGCCGGTGCAATGCCTTGAATATATCGTCGTTCACGAACTCGTGCACCTCATCGAGCGGCATCATAACGATCACTTCATCTCGATAATGAACAAGCACCTGCCGCAATGGCGTTTGCGTCGACAGGAGTTAAATGCTGGACCGCTTGCCCAAGAGGCTTGGGACTACTAGCTCACTGCGACGACCCGCTCAGACGTGACAAAGCCCGAACCTTCCTGATCCGGACGTGCTGGCCCTGGAGGTCGCCGAGGAACTCGGAGCTGCGCTGCAGCAGTTTGCGGCGATCGCGGAGGACTTAAAACCGTCCTAGATTTCTCGAACAGAGTCTGATTCTATCAGAGCGTCCGCTGGTTTGCCTTCCTTCGGGCTCAAAGGCCTCGACGAGATGAATCCCCAG
>WNFM01357432.1_pt1 | contig 11751 bp, 15 predicted proteins | sample 5400271 | NCBI WGS metagenome assembly WNFM01 (sample SAMN13153352, study PRJNA577476) | soil metagenome | isolation source: 60 cm saprolite on Douglas fir-dominated hillslope | place: USA:California | collected 2013-09-17 | reverse complement strand
TGATAGGCTTCACTTCGAGCAATATCAACTCCATTAATGCGTCCTTCGAGTAGTATTTTAACTCCTTTTGCCCCAGATTGCATAACTCGCTCCATTATTTTTGTAGCGACTCGTCTTGAAGGCATCCTGCGCTCAAGCTCTCCAGCAATTCTAACCGCCACTAATTGTGCAGATAATTCTGGATTTTTTATCTCAGTTACATGCAAATCAATCTTTGTGGGAACTGCTCTTCCCGATCCACGCACTTCACTCATAAGTGCGATAACTTGTTTCTTAATATCTTCTATTCCACTTCCACCTCGCCCAATAACTACTCCTGGTCTTGAAACAAGTAATGTTATAACAATACTTTTTGGTAATCGCTCAATCTCAACTGACTCAATTCCCGCTAACTTCAACTTTTCCATTAACATTCGTCTTATCTTAACGTCTTCAATTAAAGATTCTTTATAATTAGTACCCACATCAAACCATCTGGACTTCCAAGTTCCAAATCTTCCCACTCTAAATCCAATTGGATTAACTTTCTGTCCCATTTACTTGTTTCCTTTCTTTGTTGTTGCCTTTTTCTCAGTAACTTTTTTCTTTTCTACTGGTTTTAATTCCTTAATTTCTTCTTTTACAACTTCTTTTATTTTTTTACTTTCTTTAGTTACCACAACTACTCTTATATGACTCATTCTTTTCATAATAGGATGGTGTCTTCCTTTTGGCGCTGCTATTCCTCTTTTAAGAGTTGGTCCTTCCCCAATCTGAATCTCTTTAAAAACTAAATCTTCCCCTTTAGCTCCTTGCATTTTAGCGTTCGCAATAGCCGCCTTTATTGTTTTTTGTAATGGTTCCGCCGCTCGTTTTGCAACATACGGCAAAACCTCAACTGCTTTTTCAGGAGTCATTCCTTTTATTGCAGCAACAACAACCCTAATTTTTTTAGGACTTATTCTAATAAATTTTTGTGTTGATATATATTCCATAATTCTTATATATTAGGTCTTATCCATTGTGCGCTTCACGATTTGTCCATGGCCACGGAATGTTCTAGTTGGGGAAAATTCTCCAAGACGGTGCCCAACCATATCTTCACTCACATATACTTCAATAAAAATGTGACCGTTATGAACTGAAAAATACTTCCCTACAAATTCAGGTGGTATTTGGCAATTACGACTCCATGTCTTAATTGCATTCTTCTTTTCACCCATACCAGCATTAACCTTTTTAAGAAGGCGTTCGTCTACAAATGGTCCTTTTTTACTTGATCTTGACATTAATGATGGCTCCCTAATTTTCTTCGACTTACAATCATTTTATCTGAATACTTTTTCTTGCTTCTTGTATTTCCTACAGCTGGCTTTCCCCAAGGCGTCTTTGGATATTTAAGCCCTACTCCACTTCTTCCTTCTCCACCTCCATGTGGATGTGAATGAGGATCTTGAGCAACTCCACGAACAGTTGGTCTTATTCCACGTCTTATGTTTGTTCCAGCTTTACGAACAATCTTATTTCCAACTTCTTCATTCCCCACTTGTCCAACGGTAGCATAGCATTCAGGATTAAATCTTTTAATTTCTCCAGATGGCATTTTAACTAAAACCCAGCCTTCTTTAGTTTCTTCTCTTCCTTGTAACGTAGCAACACTTCCAGCACTTTTTACTATCTGTCCGCCCTTACCAGGCATTATTTCAATATTATGAATCTGAGTCCCAACTGCAATTTTAGCAAGTGGCATCGAATTTCCAATTTCAAGTGGCGCATCAACACCGCTAACAACCTTTTGCCCTAATTTTAGGCTATAAGGGGCTATTATATACCTTTTATCTCCATCTGCATAGGAAACTAAGGCTATTTGAGCACGACGATTTGGATCAACCTCAATTGATATAACTTTACCAAATATCCCTTCTTTGTTTCGTCTATCAAAATCAATTTCTCGCAAATATCTTTTATTACGTCCACCTTGATGACGAACTGTAACCTTCCCTGTGTTATTTCGTCCTGACTTTTTTGGTAATATTCTTTTTAAATTTTTCATGTTTATAAATTTATTTACAAGCTTTGCTTATTTTTTAGTTGTTTCTTTCTTAGATTTACTTTTTTTAATTTTTTTCTTTTCCTCTTCAAATAAATCAATTTTTTCTCCTGGCTTCAAGATTACAATTGCTTTCTTTCCAGCTTTAATTCTTTGCATTTTTCCTCGACTATTTTTCTTTACTCTTGCTTTATATGTCATTGTCTTAACTTGAAATACGGTTACTCCAAATGTTTGAGATATAACATTTTTAATAGCAACCTTATCTAAATCAATTGGTACCCAAAAAGTAAAACACCCTTCTTTAGCTAACTTTAAACTTTTCTCAGTCATTACTGGTAATAATTTCATTTTGATGTTCCTTTCTTTGCTACTACTTTCTTAACTGTTTTTGCGGCGGATTTTTTAACTGCTGCTGTTTTAACCACACCTGCTTTTTTCTCTGCTTTAAAAATTGTTCCGTCTAATACTATGTTCCCCCCAAAGAAAACATCATATACATTTAAATCCAAAAAGTTTAAAACTTTTACATTTTCAATATTTCTTAGGTATCTTTTTGTTTCAACATTTTCTTTACTTAGTACAAAAGTAACCTTTGGACTTTTTCTATCATTCTGATTACAAGCTTTGCTTATAAATTTTTGTGCTTCATTTGTTTTCTTGAAGTTTAATTCTCCTACCATTACTCTTTCTTCCTTTACAGCTTGTGTCATTGCAATAGCTGTTGCTTTTCTTTTCATTCCAGTTGGAAGAGTCAATGTTCGACTTACTCCTTTTGGTCCATGAGCTACTCCTCCACCAACAAATATAGGTGCACTTCGAGCCCCGTGACGTGCTCCACCAGTCCCCTTTTGTTTGTACCATTTCTTTGTTGTTCTATTAATCTCTCCACGTCCCTTTGTATAAGCTTCTCCAATATGAAGTCTGTCACCATAAATATGTATAGCTTGAGCTAAAAGTTCTTTATTCATTGGAGCTTCCCATACTGAAGGAAGTGTAACTGTTGCAGTTAACTTTACTCCTTTGTTTGAATATGAATTTACTTTAAGCATTTATTTTTCCTCCTACTTTTGTTAGTGTTACTAAACTTCCGTTTCGTCCTGGAATTGGTCCTGAAATCAAAACTTCATTTTTTTCATTATTAACTTCAACAATATTTAAGCCTTTGATTTTCTTCTGTTCACTTCCCATGCGTCCTGCCATGTGCTTTCCTTTGTAAACACGTCCAGGAGTTGTTCCTTGTCCAATAGACCCAGGTGCTCTTTGTCGATCTGATTGTCCATGAGTCTTTGGTCCACCGCTAAAGTGCCATCTTTTTACTCCTCCTGCAAACCCTTTTCCTTTTGATATTCCAGTAACGCTAACCAAGTCTCCAGTTGCAAAAATATCGGAAACTTTAATTATGTCTCCGATTTTGTATTTTGGCTCTTCTGTTGTTCTTACTTCTCTTAAATATCTTGGTGCCATTTTAGTGTCTTTTTGAAGTACTGCCTTGAGGTGTCCTTTGATTTGCTTTGTAGTATTTTTAAGTTTCTTTTCTCCGAATCCAATCTGTATTGCCCAATAACCATCTTTCTCTTCTTTTTTAATTTGAGTTACAACACAAGGTCCTACCAAAACTTTTGTGACAGGAACCCTTGACCCATCCACATAGGTCTGACTCATCTCCATTTTTGATCCTAATATTGTATTCATAAATTTTTAAATTATTTACTTCATGTCTTTTCCCCAATAAAAAAAGGTGTCCCGCTGACACCTTATAAATTAAGGTTACTTAGCGACAAACCCGAGGTTACCTAGACAACAATCACCTCCATGTAATTAAGGGAAATTATATCATTCTAAGGCTAGTCATTGCAACCAAAGGTTACAATTGAAGATTTAGCAGAACTTTGATAAACTATAGGTATGAATACCGAAACTAAGTCCTTCTGTTGGTCATGTGGTAACTCTTTGAAAAATTGCATCTGTGGTTCAGAAAATGTTCCAATAGAGCTCAAAAAACCAAAAGAAATTTTACCAATCTGTGGTACATTTAACGAAAAAGATTTACATGATATGAGCAATAATATAGATACATATCCATGGCTTGACCGAAATCGATGGCACGAAATTCTTCCAAGACCGTGTTGTAAATGTGAACAAGCATGGGGATGTACACACAGTGAATGGTTAAATGGAACCTGTCCACACTGTGGAGCAAATGGACAAGATTGAGACCCAAATTTTTAATTTATCGAAAAATTACATCTTAATCTCAATGGAGACTCCAGCAGGAAGATCTAAATTAGATAAACTATCGATTGTACGATCTGATGGATCTACTATATCAATAAGTCTTTTGTGCACTAACATTTCATAATGATCTTGATGATTTTTAATTCCTCTTGAGGTTGATGGCACAATAGCCATTAATGATCTTCTTGTAGGTAAGGGGATTGGTCCAACGATTTTAGCGCCCGTTGCTATTGCAGTCTCCAATATCTTCCCGGCCGCTTCATCAATGACGCGGTAATCGTAAGCTTTTAGTTTGACTCTTAGTCTTCCAACTGGCATATATCGTTTTAAATGTGCACTCTCAACTTGAAATTAAGCAATAATCTTTGTGATAAGACCTGCTCCAACTGTTTTACTTCCTTCTCGAATAGCAAATCTTAGTCCTTCTTCCATAGCTACAGGAACTATTAATTTAACTTTCATCTTTGCATTATCTCCTGGAATAACCATTTCAACACCTTCTGGAAGAGTTGCTTCTCCAGTAACATCTGCTGTACGAATAAAGAACTGTGGCTTATATCCAGTGAAAAATGGTGTGTGACGTCCACCCTCTTCTTTAGATAAAATATAAACTTCAGCTTCAAATTCTGTGTGAGGTGTAATTGATCCTGGTTTTGCCAAAATCTGTCCACGCTCAACGTCATCTTTTTCTACTCCTCTTAATAATACTCCAACATTGTCTCCTGCCATTGTGGAGTCCAATGTCTTTCTAAACATTTCAAGTCCAGTAACAACAGTTTTCTTAGTGTCTTTAAGTCCAATTATTTCAATTTCCTCATTTACTTTAAGTTCTCCTCGTTCAACACGTCCTGTAACAACTGTTCCTCGCCCTTTAATTGAGAAAACATCCTCAACAGGCATTAAGAAAGGTTTGTCTGTCTCTCTTTTTGGATCTGGAATAAATTCGTCCACTGCTTTCATTAATTCCAAAATTTGCTTCTCAGCTTCTGGGTCTCCAGCCAATGCTTTAGTTGCAGATACTCTTACAATTGGAGTTGTGTCACCTGGATATTGATACTTTGTAAGTAATGCTCTGATGTCATCTTCAACAAGTTTAAGTAAATCTTCATCATCAACCATATCAACTTTATTTAAAGCAACTACTAATGCTGGGACATTGACCTGACGAGCTAAAATAACGTGCTCACGAGTTTGTGGCATTGCTCCATCTGCAGCTGAAATAACAAGAATAGCACCGTCCATTTGAGCAGCACCTGTAATCATGTTTTTAATGTAATCTTGATGTCCTGGAGCATCAATATGAGCGTAATGACGCTTTTCTGTTTCGTATTCTACGTGAGTAATATTAATGGTGACTCCACGAGCTTTCTCTTCAGGAGAATTATCAATTTGATCAAATTTACGAGCTTCTGTGTGACTTCCTGGTTGCTTAGATAAAACTGTGGTAATTGCTGAAGTTAAAGTTGTTTTTCCATGATCTAAAGTTGTTTTTCCATGATCAACGTGACCAATAGTCCCAATGTTGACATGTGGTTTTGTTCTATCAAACTTTTGTTTTGCGTCTGCCATTTTTATATTATATATTATTTTCTGACAAAGTAAATCCCGACTCAATCGGGATCACTTCAAGTAGTATAGAGGCTCACCTTTTTCGTGTCAAGAGCAAACTTGATATAATACATAATAATGACAAAACAACTAACAAGAAAACAAAAATCAATAATGATAATTGTAATATTTCTTATTCTCCTTTTCTCAGGGTTAATATGGTTTTTTACAAGTCCCAACACCAGTTTTGAGGAAAAAATTAAAGTAACTTCAAAAGAAATAAAAATTTCCCAATCTTCTCTTTTAAAAAACTCCAAAATCAGTATAACTGAATAGGGAACGCTTGATTGTATTTATGGAGAATTAAAACAAGATTATTCAACAGAACTAAGTTATGATCAGGTTATAAAGGAATATACTAAAAAATTTGAGGCCATTGGATGGAAAAAAGAAGCACTCAAAGAAAATACTTTTGTATTCAGAGAACCTCCAAACAGCAAAGACAATTTTTGGATAACAATATCAAATCTTAGTCAAAATTCATACAAACTTGAATATTTTATCGGAGAAAACCGTTGTCTGGGAGGATAAAATTAAACTTAGCTGGTTCTAGCCATCTCAACTTTTCCAGCTTTGGCAACTATTTGAGCCGTAATATTACTTGGAACTTCTTCATAATGGCTTGGTTCAACATAAGCACTAGCGCGTCCCTGAGAAAGTGATCGCAAACTTGTTGCATATCCAGATAGTTCCATAAGAGGAGCTGCTGCATTAATAATTGTCATCATTCCTTTTTCATCAGTCCCTGAAATCTGTGCTCTCTTACTTGAAAGATTTCCAATAACGTCTCCCATAAATTCAGCAGGGGTCGATACTTCCATTTTTACAATTGGCTCAAGAAGAATCATGTCAGCTTTCTTAGCTGCAGCTTCAACCGCCATGGATCCTGCAATCTTGAAAGCAATTTCGGATGAATCAACGTCGTGATAACTTCCGTCATAAACTGTAACTTTAACGTCCACCATTGGAAATCCTGCCAAGATTCCATTTTCAAGTTTTTCCTTTACTCCCTTTTCAATTGGAGAAATATATTCCTGTGGAATTGATCCACCTTTTATAGCTGATACAAATTCAAATCCTTCTCCACGTCCACGAGGTTCAATACGAAGTAAACAATGTCCATATTGTCCACGTCCTCCAGTTTGCCTGATATATTTCCCTTCTCCCTCTCCAAGCTTTTTGATAGTTTCTTTGAAGGCAACTTGTGGAGCACCTGTTGTAGCAACTACTCCAAATTCCCTCTTCATACGATCAACCAATACTTCAAGTTGCAATTCTCCCATTCCAGAAATTATTGTCTGCCCAGTTTCTTGATTAGATTTAACTCTGAATGTCGGATCCTCATCAGAAAGTTTTGACAAAGCAATTCCCATCTTCTCTTGATCTGCTTTTGTAGCAGGTTCAATAGCAAGGGAAACTACTGGTTCAGGAAAAGAAATGGACTCAAGATAAAGTTGATGAGTAGGGTCCGTTATCGAATCCCCAGTTGTTGTATCTTTTATTCCAACAACAGCTACAATTTCTCCAGCAAAAGCCTGATCAACAAGCTCTCTCTGATCAGCATGCATAAGAACAAGTTTTCCAATTCTTTCGTATTTTTGCTTAGTTACGTTATAAACAGAATCTCCTGGCTTTAAAGTTCCTGAATAAATACGTACATAAACAAGACGCCCGACATGAGGATCAGTCACAACTTTGAAGGCAAGACCTGAAAACGGTTCATCATTTTGTGGTTTTCTCTCTTCAATTTCATTTGTTTTAGGATTTGTTCCCTTCATTGGAGGAACATCTGATGGAGCTGGCAAATATTCGACAACGCCGTTAAGTAACATTTGTACAGTTGCCATTCGAGTGTCCCCACCTAAAATTGGGAAGAATTTCCCAGCAACAGTTCCTTTTCGAATTGCGCGTTTTATTTCAATTTCAGTTAATTCCTGTCCCTCCAAGTATTTGGTCAAAACTTCATCATCAAATTCAGCAACGGCTTCAATCAATTTCACTCTATATTCTTTTGCTTTATCTAATAAATCAGCTGGGATTTCTTCAACAGTCAATTCTTTATCCTCAATTCCCTTATATGTAAAAGCTTTCATTTTAATAAGGTCAACGGCTCCACGAAGCTCATGTTCATTTCCAATCGGGATTTGAATAGGTGACGCATTTGCCCCAAGTCTGTCGTGGATGCTTTGAATGCTCCCTTCAAAATCAGCTCCAATAAGATTCAATTTATTCAAAATACAAATTCGCGGCACTCCGTATTTATTAGCTTGTCTCCAAACAGTTTCAGATTGTGATTCGACTCCCGTTCGTCCATCGAAAACCATGACAGCTCCGTCCAAAACTCTAAGGGATCGCTCAACCTCAGCAGTAAAATCAATATGCCCTGGAGTATCAATAATATTAATTCTGTAACGTCCTTCATCAACAGCCGATTTTTCTTTAAGTTCCCAAAAAGTCGTAATAGCAGCAGATACGATTGTAATTCCGCGCTCACGTTCTTGAGGCATCCAATCAGTTGCAGTTGTCCCTTCAGTTACGTCTCCCTTTTTATAAGTGCGTCCCGTCTCAAAAAGAATTGTTTCAGTAGTTGTTGTTTTTCCAGCATCAATGTGTGCAATAATCCCAATATTTCGGATCTTCTCCATAGGAAGGTCACGGTCTATTGTAGACGCCATAACCATTGATGATTTTTTCTTTGCCGTTTGCCCCGCCATATAAAAATCCTCTTTCGAGGAGCAAGTGAATTTTATCAGTTCTGAAGCTTCGAAGCAATAATAGGTTAGCTAAATCATGTGGATCGATCTACCACAGCTCTTATTTGATCAGCATGACGTGCCGCTTCAATATCTCCTGTCAATTTCTCAGAACCATGTTCAGATCTGTTTTCCATCCCGCCAAATTTATCTTCATTGTAATAAGTTAATATAACTGATTTTGCAATAAATGGATCCATACAAACACCAGATAACGTCATTATATTCCAAACGTGGTACATCCCACCATCTCTATTGATTGGCATAAAATTTTTTTCTGTTTGATTAGAAAATGCAGACACTAAAAATAGCTTTGAATCTTCACTCACTATACCTGACTCAAATTCATCAACAAGCCAATTAAGTGATATATGTGGAGAGAATTCATCTTTAAAAAGACGAGTCAAATCCACAGCCTGCTGGTAATTTTCTTCCCCTTTTAAGGTTTTCATGTTATTTCTAACAAACATTTTAAAGAAAAGTGTTGTATCCCACATTGCCTTATATAAATCGCCTCCGTTTGTATGTAGAAAATATGCTATTGCAGCAGATGACGATAACGGCTCGGACTGTCCTTTTCTTTCCCTTTCAAAATAGTCTTTTGCTTTTATAAGTAAATCTGATATTTTCTTCTGAAACATTTCTTGATCTTTCATGTCAATTTTTCCATAAAAAGCTAACTCGTAAAATTTTCTTTGTGTTAATCCGTTACTTTTAATATAATCCTCAATTACACCACTAACAATTCCAGACCCGGGGTCGTTATTGATCAAATCAAGAGCCCCATCAATACTCATTGAACTAAAAGATACCACCTGTTCAATTGTTTTGCCGCTTGCCCTAAAATCTATTATTTCATCTTCAGTTTGAGGTAAAAATGTTTCCGATAGCTTTGAAAAAAAAGATTCACCAGGAGTACCTTTCTTTCCAAGTAATGCTGGGATCCCTGCCACAACCAACGAAGCATCTATATAATTAGGACGTTTTCTAAAAGTAATCGGAGGAAGATTTGAATCATTATCTTTCCATCTGTTATAAATATTAAAGCCTTCTTGCAACACACTTTCAGGCAGTCGAAAATACTCGTTAGCAGTTGGAATTTCAATCTCATTAAACTCAACCGGTATCTGGCTTTTAATTTCACCCTCACTTGCAAGTAGTGCAGTGTCTAACCCAACGTTTGAAGTCAAATCAAAACCAAGTTTAGCTCCGAGAGCTAAAATCCCTAGTCTTTTTAAAAACTCTCTCCTACTATGATGGTGTTTATTTTTAGTTAAGTCAGACTTTTGTTCTAATTTTAAATCCACACCAGAATCAGCCATAAAGATATATTACAGTAAAAAACTATAAATTTATAATTTCAACCAAATCTTCATTTGATTTCTTTTTAATTTGGTCACCAGTCATTCTAATTATTTTATATCCTAAAGATTCTAAAAGTTTGTCTTTTCTTTGATCTCTAAGTTGAGCTTTTTCATTCAAATGCCAATATTCTCCATCACATTCTATAATCAGGTTTAATCTAGGTACATAAAAATCAGCATAATAACGACCAATTTTATACTCCTGAATAAAATCAATCTTAAATTCTGTAAGAACATTCCTCATTCTCTCTTCAAGCGAAGATTCCCCTTTATATTGATAAAAACAATTTCTTGAACAAAAAGTTCCTTTTCCGTTGTTTAACTCCCACCTTGGAATTTGAAAATTTGTTTTGCAATTTTTACAAACACAATCAACATAATCTCTTTCAAAATCATCCTTACAGACTTTACTGCAAAATTTAATTAATTTAATCTTTGATGGCCAAATTTTAAATTTCTTTCCACATTGCTTACAATTTATATCTATTTTTGGAGGATATGTTGTATGTTGACACTCTCTACTGCAATATAAGCCAAAACCTTTTTCAACCAAATAATTTTTGACCTTAAAAGTTTTTCCACAAACCATACATATCCTTTCTTTCTTTTTCCTAGTTGCATTCCAATAACAATCTAATGAACAATAATTAGTTTTTCTTTTAAGATAACGAGGGATTTGAAATTCTTTATTGCAATGAGGGCAAATTAAATCTAATTTAAAAGGCATTAATTAATCTTAATACCGAAACATATCCGAAGTCAATATGAAGTTACCATTTAAAATGACTGAAAGCTCGATTAGCTTCGGCCATCTTTTCAATATCCATTTTCTTCTTAACAGAAAGTCCTTCTCCCTTTGATGCATCCATTATCTCAGCTGCAAGCTTTTCAGCATAAGTATGATATTCAGAATTACTTCTTGTTCTGCTCATTGTAACAAGCCACCTTATTCCAAGTGATTCGCGACGAATTCCACGAACTGACATTGGAACCTGGTAAGCAGCTCCTCCAATTCTTCGTGCCCTCACTTCCATCGTAGGCATAATATTTTGAAGTGCAAGCTTAAAAATATTCATTGGATCCTCTTTTGTCTTGTCTTTTATAATTTCAAAGGCGCGATAAACTTCTTTCTCAATTACAGTTTTCTTTCCATCTTTCATTGCACGATTGATTAACTTCGTGACCATCACGTTTTTGTAAATTGGATCAGGCTGTAGGGGTCGCGGTCGCGCTTGCTGTCTTCGCATTGCTTGCTCCTTTCTTTGTGCCATAACGGCTTCGGGCGTTTTTACGTCCAACTACTCCAGTTGTATCATTTTTCCCTCGAACTATATGATATTTCACTCCTCCAAGATCTTTAACAGCTCCACCGCGCACCAAAACAATTGCGTGTTCAGCTAGTTCATGTCCTTCTCCTTGAATATAAGCTGTAATTTCTTGTTTATTTGAAAGCCTGACACGAGCTACTTTCCGAAGAGCTGAGTTTGGTTTACGAGGAGTCATGGTACGAACTGATAAAACAACACCGCGCTTAAATGGCGATGCAGTTTTCTTAAATCTTCTGTCTTTGGCATTAAACCACCATTTTAAAGAAGTAGACTTTTTCTTCATCTCCTTCTTTTTTCTTGGATTTTTAACTAGTTGTGAAATTGTTGGCATATTACGCTGTCTTTCTCCCTAACGCTGCTCTCACTGGGTCAATCGGGATAAGGCGGCCTATTATAACATTTTCCTTAAGTCCAAGAAGTCTATCCTTCTT
>WNFM01045650.1_pt3 | contig 11751 bp, 15 predicted proteins | sample 5400271 | NCBI WGS metagenome assembly WNFM01 (sample SAMN13153352, study PRJNA577476) | soil metagenome | isolation source: 60 cm saprolite on Douglas fir-dominated hillslope | place: USA:California | collected 2013-09-17 | reverse complement strand
GCCGGTGGTCAGCTACGACCGGCTGATCGAAAACGGCGAAATCGACGCCTACGTCTCCTTCGACAACCTCAAAGTCGGCGAACTACAGGCCGAAACGCTGGCGAAGAAACTGAAAGAAGACGGCAGTCCCAGCGGCCCGATCATCATGATCAACGGCGACCCCGCCGACCCCAACGCGGCGCTGTTCAAAGAAGGTGCCCATAAAGGGTTCGAAGCCGCCGGCGTCAAGATCGCCAAGGAATACGACACTCCCGGATGGACCGCCGAAAATGCCCAGCGCGAGGCGCAGCAGGCGATCACCGCCCTCGGCAACAACGGCTTCGCCGGCATCTACGCCGCCAACGACGACACCGGCGGCGGCGCGATCGCGGCGATGAAAGGAGCCGGCATCAACCCGGCCGAAAAGCCGGTCACCGGGCAGGACGCCACCGTCGCCGGTCTGCAGCGCATCCTCGCCGGTCAGCAATACATGACGGTCTACAAGGAAATCGGACCGGAGGCCAAGATCAGCGCCGAAATCGCCATCGCCTTGGCCGAAGGCGAAGAAGTCCCGCAGGAAAAAATCACCGAAGAAGTCAACAACGGCAAGACCGAAGTGCCCTCGGTCCTGCTGAAGCCGATCGCCGTGACCAAAGGCAACGTCAAGAGCACGGTGGTCGCTGACGGCTTCGTCACGGCCTCCGAACTCTGCACCGGCCCCTACGCGGCAGCGTGCAAAGAAGCGGGAATCTCGGGCTGAGATGAACACCGGCGCTCCTCTCCTCGAGCTGGAGGGAGTCAGCAAGCGATTCGGCCCGGTCCAGGCCCTGGACCGGGCCGACTTCGCCGTCCACGCCGGCGAGGTCGTCGGCCTGGTCGGCGACAACGGCGCCGGCAAGTCGACGCTGGTCAAGGCGATCGCCGGCATCCACAGCGTCGACGGCGGCACGATTCGCTTCGACGGCGAGGAGGTCTCGATCACCAAACCGCAGGACGCGACCGCGCTCGGGATCGCCACCGTCTACCAGGACCTCGCCCTCTGCGACAACCTGGATGTCGTCGCCAACCTCTTCCTCGGCCGCGAGGAGGTGTCGCCGGGCCCCGGCAGGTTTTCGCGCCAGCTCGACGAGGCGCGGATGGAGCACCGGACCGGCGAGCTGCTCTCCAACCTCGCGGTGACGATTCCCAGCCTGCGCAGCGAGGTCGGCACCCTCTCCGGCGGCCAGCGCCAGCAGGTGGCGGTCGCCCGCTCCCTCCTCGGTGAGCCCAAGGTGGTCCTGCTGGACGAGCCGACCGCGGCGCTCGGAGTGGCACAGACCGCGCAGGTCCTGAACCTGATCCGGCGCCTACGAGAGCGCAATCTCGGCGTCGTCGTGATCAGCCACAACCTGGTCGACGTCTTCGAGGTCGCCGACCGGATCGTGGTCCTCCGGCTGGGCCAGACGGTGGGCGAGTTCGACGCCGAAGCGACCACCGAGGAGCACGTGGTCGCGGCGATCACCGGCGTCGGCTCCGAGGGGGCGAAGGAACAAGAGAACAACGGGGAGGAGCGACGATGAGCGGGGCGGCCGTCAGCACCGCGGACAGCCCCCAGAGCGAGGACGGCGCGACGCGGCCGAAAGAGACCTTGCGCCGCCTGGTCCAGGGCGACCTCGCCTCGCTGCGGGTCGTGATCGGCCTGGCACTGATCTGGGCGATCTTCCAGTTCGAGAACGAACGCTTCCTCTCGGCCCAGAACTTGACCAACCTCGGTCTGCAGATCACCGCCACCGGGTTGATCTCGGTAGGAATCGTCTACGTCCTCTTGCTCGGCGAGATCGATCTCTCGGTCGGCGCGGTCAGTGGGCTTTCGGCCGCGGTGATGGCTGTGCTCAACGTCAAGCACGGCTGGAACCCCTACCTGGCGATCGCCGCGGCCGTCGCGGTCGGGTGCGGGATCGGCCTCTTGCAGGGCGCGCTCTTCACCCGTTTCGGCATTCCCTCCTTCGTCGTCACCCTCGCCGGCCTGCTGGCCTGGCAGGGGGCGCTCTTGCAAGTGCTCGGATCGACCGGGTCGCTGAACCTCACCGACCCCAAGATCACCGGTCTCGCCAACACCTTCTACTCCGACACGGTCGGCTGGATCTTCCTCCTCGTCGGCCTCGCCGCCTACGGGGGCGTCCTCGTCCTCGGCCAGCGCCGGCGCGTCGCCGCCGGCCTCACTGGGCAGAGCCCGGCGACCCAGGCGCTGCGCTTCGCCCTCGTCGCCGCGATCGCCCTCGTCGCCGTCCTCATCTTCAACTCCGACCGGGGCGTCCCGCTGGCTCTGCTGATCCTGCTCGCCTTCGTGATCGGGATGGAGTACGTGGTCAAGCGGACCGGCTTCGGTCGCCACGTCTTCGCGGTAGGTGGCAACGCCGAGGCGGCGCGGCGGGCGGGGATCAGGGTCAACGGCGTGCGGATCGCGGTCTTCGCGATCGCCGGCACGATGGCGGCGATCGGCGGCATCATGGCCGCCTCGAGGCTGCTCGCCGTCAACCAGAACTCCGGCGGCAACGAACTGCTGCTGCTCGCGATCGCGGGCCCGGTGATTGCCGGCACCAGCCTCTTCGGCGGCCGCGGCTCGGTCTGGACGGCCTTGCTCGGCGCTCTGGTGATCGGCTCGATCTCCAACGGCATGGATCTGCTGGCGCTCTCCTCGGCGGTGAAGTTCATGGTCACCGGCGGGGTGCTGCTGCTGGCCGTGATCGTCGACGCGCTGGCGCGACAGCAGCGCGAGGCCTCCGGCCGCGTCTAGTTAGAGGCCGCGGGACCGGCGCGGATTCGGCACCTCCCCGACATCCCGCGTAGCGCCGCTACGCGGGAGCCGTGTCGTCACCGCCTCGTTTTGGCCTGCGGCCTCTAACGGGCGAAAAGGAGAGACGCCCCGATAGCGCCGCCGAGATCGCCGAGGGTGACGACCCGCACCGCCGGCGGCCGTTCGTCGACGAAGAGGTGCTTGCTCATCTCCTTCGTCAGCGGCTCCATGTAGCGCTCGCCGAAGCGCACCCCGAGGCCGCCGCCGAGGATCACCGCTTCGGGGTCGAGCAGGTTGACCGCCGATGCGATCCCGGTTCCCAGCGCCTCGATCGCGCGGTGGATCAGATCCTCGGCGAGGTGGTCGTTGCTGTCGATCGCCCGCTCCCAGATGCCGCTGGTGAGCCGGTCGCGTTCGTGCTTGCGCATCAGCTTGAAGAGGTCGGTCTTGACGCCCTCCGCATGCTGGCGCCGGGCCTCGGCTTCCATCGCGGCGCGGCCGGCGTATGCCTCCATGCAGCCCTTGCGCCCGCAGGGGCACTTGGCGCCGCCCCGCTTGACGACCATGTGGCCGATCTCGCCGGCGGCTCCGCGGCCCAGCCAGGGCTTTCCGTCGAGCATCAGGCCGCCGCCGACGCCGGTCCCCCAGAAGACGCCGATCAGGCTCTGGAACTCTCGTCCGGCGCCGAGGTGGAACTCGGCTTCGGTCGCCACCTGGACGTCGTTGCCGACCCGCACCTCGGTTCCCAGCGCCTTCTTCAGCGTTTCGCCGAGCGGGAAGCTGCCATCCCAGCCAGGCAGGTTGCGGGCGCCGCTGACGGTCCCGGTCCGCTCGTCGACGTCCCCCGGCGAGCCGACCCCGACGCCCTCCAGCGCGCTCGGCTCGACGCCAGCTTCCGCCGCCGCCTCGCGCAAGGCGTCGGCCATCGCGTCGGCGACGTCCTGCGGACCGCCAGCGGTCGGCGTCGGCCCGCGCGATTCGCCCAGCACCTTGCCGGTGGAGTCGACGATCGCGGTCTGGATCTTGGTGCCGCCGAGGTCGATGCCGCTGCGCGGCTTCGCGCCCGCGGCGCTCACGGCGCCAACCCGAAGCCTTCGGTGGCGTAGTAGGCGATCACGAAGAGGGTTCCACCGACGATGATCAGCCAGTAGTACCAGTAGCGACCGCCGCGCTGCTTGTGGATCGCCATCGTCAGGCGCCGCTCGGGGCAGCCCCCTGCAGCACGCCGATCAGTTCCTGACTGATCGGATCGTCCTTGACGCCGACGCCGACCAGAGTGGCCTTCTCGCTCTCCGCCGGGGACTCGATCGTCACCGCCGTCATCCCCGACTTGCGCTCGCTCGAGACCTTCAGCCCGGCTCGGTCCCAGATCGCCGCCTCGTCCTTGATCCTGTAGTCGCGACCCTTGAAACCGAAATTCAGCGCGTAGAGCTTGTCCGGAGTGACGACCAGCATCACCCGCTCGGGCAGGCCGCCGGCTTTCTTCTTGTTGAACATCTTGATTCCGGCGTAGACGAGGCCGCCCAGCTGAGCCTTCGAAGCGATCGTGCCGGCGGCGGCGCCACCGCGTCGGAAAGCCGCTGCCGCCAGGACCTCTTCGCCGTTGACGTGGGGGGCGACCCGATCGCGGAACCTCTGCCGCCACTCGACGGCCTGCTCGTCGGTCATTTCGAACATCCCCATCGTGCTTCTCCTCCTTGAGCGGGTTGCGAGCCGACCCTACTGCCGAGGGCTCTGGAAAGCTAGGGAGGTGGCGGAGCTGAGAGGTTGGAGGCTGTGGTGGGCGAAGCGGCGCTGGTACGAACGCAATCAGCGGCGGCTGCGGCGCTGGCGGATCGACCGCCACGCGGCGCGCGGCGGCTTCTTCGTCCGCTACCCGGTCGAGGGCGAGCTGCTGGAGGCGCTCGACGAGGGACGGCTGACGATCGGCGAGGGGACCCTGCTGGAGCCGGGCTGCTGGCTGACCCTGGCGCCGCGGGCGCGGATCGAGATCGGCGCGGGCTGCTTCCTCAACCGCAACACGATGATCGCCGCCTACGAGCGGGTGTCGATCGGCGACCACACGATGCTGGCCAACGGCTGCTTCGTCGGCGACGCCGACCACCGCTTCGACGACCCCGACAAGCCGATCACCTGGCAGGGCTTCAGTTCGAAGGGGCCGGTCGAGATCGGCGACAACTGCTGGTTCGGCGTCAACTGCGTTATCACCGGCGGCGTCGAGATCGGCGACCGCTGCGTCGTCGGCGCCAACTCGGTGGTCACCGGCGACCTGCCGGCGGCGACGATCGCCGCCGGGGCGCCGGCGAAGCCGATCCGCAAGATCGAGTTCAGCCGCCGCCCTTCCTAGGTTTGGCCGAAGCGAAGCGGCGAGGTCTATAATCGAAAACCGATGGCCGTGACCCGAAGGGCATGGACCTGATGGATTTGACCCCCCTCACCGGCGACACCCTCCCCAGGAACGCGGCCGCGAGCGTGCTTCGCACCAAGGCCGAGCTGCGCTCTGCCCTCGAGTCTCCGCGGCGCCTGGGTCAGGCGATCGGGCTGGTGCCGACGATGGGCTACCTGCACGAGGGCCACCTCTCGCTGCTGCGGGCGGCCCGCGCCGAGTGCGACGTGGTCGTGATGAGCCTCTTCGTCAACCCGGCCCAGTTCGGCCCCGGCGAGGACCTCGACCGCTACCCGCGCGACGAGGAGCGCGACCTGCGGCTGGCGACCGAGGCCGGGGTCGACTTCGTCTACGCGCCGTCGGTCGCCGAGGTCTATCCCGACGGCTTCTCCACCGCGGTGGAGGTCGACGGCAGACTGACCGAGGTCCTCGACGGCGATCCGGCCCGTCGCGGCGCCGGGCACTTCCGCGGCGTCGCCACCGTCGTCGCCAAGCTCTTCAATGCCGTCGGCCCCGACGTCGCCTACTTCGGCCAGAAGGACGCCCAGCAGGCGACGGTGATCCGCCAGATGGCCCGCGACCTCGACTTCCCGGTGCGGACCGAGGTCTTGCCCACGGTGCGCGAGGCCGACGGGCTGGCGATGAGCTCCCGCAACGCCTACCTCGACGAAGATGCCCGCGAGCGCGCGGTCGCCCTCTCGCGAGCGCTGCACGCCGCCCGCCGCGAGCTGGAGAGCGCCGGCATCGAGCCCGAGTACCTGGAGGCGCGCGACGCGGAGCGGCTGGAGCCGGTCGCCGAGCTGAACGGCCGGCCGGTCCTGGTCGCGGTGGCCGCCCGGGTCGGCGGCGCGCGGCTGATCGACAACGTCTTGATCCGACCTTGAGAACGTAGAACGGCGAAGGGAGAGCCAATGCAGAGGCAGATGCTGAAGTCGAAGATCCACCGCGCGACAGTCACCGACTGCGACGTCGACTACATCGGCAGCATCACGATCGACACCGAGCTGATGGCGGGCGCCGACCTGATCACCAACGAGCAGGTCCACGTCTGGGGTGTCGACAACGGGTCCCGCTTCGTCACCTACGTGATCGACGGCGAGCCCGGCTCCGGCACGATGCAGGTCAACGGCGCCGCCGCGCACCTGACCGAGCGCGGCCACAAGATCATCGTCGCCTCCTTCGGGGCCTACGACGAGAGCGACCTCGAGCGCTACTCGCCCATCGTCGTCCACGTCGACGACGACAACCGCTCCGTCGCCGTCGACAGCCATCCCGAGGTGCTGCTCTCATGAGCTCGGGCGGCCGCTCCCATACCGCGCCCCCGCTTTCGGATCGCAGGCCGACGAGCCTGCCGCGCCTGGCCGAGATGAAGGCCGCCGGCGAACCGATCGTGATGGTCACCGCCTACGACTACCCCTCGGCGACAGTTGCCGAGGCGGCCGGCGTCGACATCGTCCTCGTCGGCGATACCGCGGCGATGGTCGTGCTCGGTTACCCGGGGACCGAGCCCGTCTCCATGGACGAGATGGTCATGCTCGGCAAAGCCGTGCGCCGTGGGCTGAAGACGCCGCTGATGGTCGGCGACATGCCGATGGGCAGCTACGAGGCGAGCAACGAGCTCGCGGTTCAGAGCGCGCAGCGCCTGGTCAAGGAGACCGGCTGCCAGGTGGTGAAGCTGGAGGCCGGGGGCACGTCGGTCGAGCGGGCGCGAGCGATCGTCCGATCGGGCATCCCGGTCATGGGCCACGTCGGGCTGACGCCGCAGACCGCGACTGCGCTCGGCGGCTACAAGACCCAGGGCAAGACTGCGGGCGGAGCGATAAAGCTCTGCGAGGACGCGCTCGCGCTGCAGTCGGTCGGCTGCTTCGCGATCGTCTTCGAGGCCGTCCCCGCCGCGATCACCGAAGCGATCGTCGAAAAGCTCGAGGTGCCGACGATCGGCATCGGTGCCGGCCCGGCGACCGCGGGCCAGGTGCTGGTCTACCACGACCTACTGGGAATCAGCACCGGGCGCATGGCGAAATTCGTGAAGCGCTATGCCGATATCCACGACGAGATGGTCGCCGGGGTACGGAGGTACACGGACGAGGTCCGCTCGCGCCACTTCCCCGAGCCAGACCACGTCTACAGCGTCGAGCCGGCTGAGCTGGACGAGTTCCGCCGCTACCTGGACCAGGAGAGCCTGGCGTCCCAGAAGGCCTGGGAGTGGGAGCCGCTGCCCTGACAACGGCCCGGCGCAACCTGCATTGACCACGCTATAGGGCCAAATGCAGGTCTCGTCGGCGTCGTACGATGGGCGGGACGATGCCGATCTATGAATTCGGCATGGACCGTGGCGGAGAAGTCCGGTATCTGGCTTGCTAGAGCCGATATCGGGTCGTAGCTGCAATGGCTGACATTTCCAGGGCAACGCCTGGGGCAACACCATGCAGCAGTGATGCAGCGACGGCCCTTGCGAGGGCCACAATTTCATCGCAGCCACGCCCAGCTCCAAGCAACTGCGATCGGCTCGCCCGGTCGCAGATCGGCCGATGATCCTGGTCGCGGCGAGGTCTTCGGCCGGCTCGACAATGTCGAGTTCGGCGATCACCTCGCCACCCGGCGTTTGGGTCTATCTGCGCGAGGCTGGCTCGATGACCCGCAGCTTCGCGCGGGGCACGAAGACGATCCGAGCTGCCGCGCCCAGCTTGGGCTCGGTGACCTCGATCATCGCGGTATCGCCCTCGCGCAGCTCCAGCACGCCTCCGCGCGCGCCGGCGGGCGCGTCATCGACGCGCTCGGTCAGCTCGACAATGTCGAAGGCGGCGATTTTGTGAGCGACGGCCATAACCACATGTTAGGGGCTCGGATAGGCGGTAGCCAAGCGCGGTGCCGCCTCGGGCGTCGCGTAGTGCCAACTCATGGTCACCGTTGCGCTGTGCTCCCCGATGGTCACCTGCGCCTCGACGCCGCAAGCGATCCCGAAGGGCGACCGATCGCGCACCTCCACGATCGCCGCGCCGATCGCCGCCGCAGCGATTGCTTCCCAGACCCGCCCCCGGTCCTCGTCAGTGACGCCGAAGACGCGCTCCCATTCGGGTCCGTGTCCACGCGGAGCGAGAATCCACTCGCCGAACTTGATCGGCTCGTGCCAGCACTCCGCCGCTCGCGGCAGCACTTCCCCGACTTGTGGCGGCCATCCCATCGCGGGCCGCAGCCTACTGTCCGCCGCTGTGCTTCTCCGCCAGCTTCGCCAACTCGGCCACAGACACGCCAAGCGCCGCCTCCATCCCCGAGCTTGCCAACTGCCGCAGGGTCCGGTTCGACACCCCTACCCAGAAAGGGAAGCCCTGGTTTCGCCTGATCTACCGCAACGAACCCTCCGATGGCGCGCCGGCCGAGTGCCACTGGCTGACCGTCGCGCCCCGGGCCGGCCTACGGGCGCACCGCAAGGCACAGAAACGCCTGCGGTCGGACTGATCCCGCGGCCGTGGATGGCCATCGCTCGGCGGCTCAGCTCGAAGCTGCCGTCGTCTATCTCAACGGCCCAGTCAGCCCCGGCATCAGCAGCATGGAGGCGATGCGGGCATGGACGATGGCGTCGCTCGCTGTTTCCGTTATTCATTCGGTGGTTTGTATGTCTGCTCGGATGGGATGCTTTCGCCTATGCCAGCGTTCCCGCCTCCATTTACTCGCCCGCTGAGGGGACGTACTCACCTCCGCGATTCGGCTAATTTCTGGGTCGCGTTGGGGGCTGCTGTGGTCCTCGCGTCCAGCATCCCGCTTGGGATCGGCGTCGCCCGCACGCCACATGATCAGACGCTCTGGTCGTGTGGATGGTTCATCGCAGGGGTGGGAATCTTCGCCATCGGCGCGTTGATGTTGCTCTGGTCACTTGTTCTGTTCTTGGCTCATCGCCATGCCGAGGGCCATATGTGCCCAAATCCAGAGGCGCATAAGTCTCCAGAGGCAGAGACGAGAGGGGTACCCGTTCGGCCGGTCCAGCTCATCGTCACCGACGAGGCAGACGCGAAGGCGATGTTTAAGCAAATGGGGGGCCGCGAATTCGAGCACCTTGAACCATCCGACGAAGGTAGCGCCGATGATGAGGTTGACCACGCCGGCGAGGAGGGGCCGAACTAGCGATACTCTTTTGCCCGATGCCGCAACCGCCCCAGCCAGGAGAGGCCCAGCAGGGCCCCAATATTGTCATTCCTCCCGAGGAGTTTGCGGGTCGATGGGCCAACGTGGCCCAGCTACAGCGCACGCCCCACGAGTTCACGCTCGACTTCATCCGGGTTGGTCCGCAGGGTCAGTTCGGGACGGTTGTGGCGCGGGTCAATTTTTCGCCGCTGCTCCTCTACCAGCTCGTCGACCTTCTCAACGCGCATTGGCGTGCCTATACTGAGGAAGCCGGTTCGCCGCTTGGCGATGAAGGCCCAGAAGGACAGGAGGGACCGGACGATGGTTGAAAACGTCCAATACAAGACCGCTTCAGACGCAGAGAAGGTGCCAACCAAAGGCCGCAATCTGCGCAGCACGTTTGACGTGCCGGTAGATCGAGCTCTGCCCACATATGCGGCAGTGCTCCGCAAGGATTTGCGCGAGCAGCAAGCCCAAGACGTGTCTTCCAAAGACAAAGACGCTGCCTAGCGAAGCTCGTTAGCAGGCAGGGTGCGCGGTTCTTCGCATCCCTGTCGTGCTACCCCTCCAACCTCTCCGCCGACTTCGCCAGCGTCGAAATGGAGACTCCGAGGGCTGCCGCAATCGCCCGGACGGTCCCCCAGGTCGGGTTGGCTTCGCCGCGCTCGATGACGCCGAGCGTGCCCCAGGTGACGCCAGCTTTTGGCGCGAGGGTCTTTAACGTCTCGCCGCGCTTTTGACGTAGCTCGCGGATCGCCGCGCCAAGGGCAGGCTGCGGCCGATCCCGGTGCGTCGCTTTGCGTTTACGGTTAGCCATATATCTCTGCTACGCTCCCGCCCTCAAACATAAGTGGGGCCGCGTGCTGTGAACACCGGCCCCGTGGCGACGGGTCAAGCAGAACTCGCCCCGTCGCAGCGGAGACGGTATCGAGGTACCGGCCCCAGAAGAAGCGGCCCCCGGCGGCGCGTGAACGCCAACCGGGGGCCTGAGACACAGGAGGTATCAGCTCCCATGCCCTGCGAGAACCCTACGGATCATGCCTCAGTCGATGCTTGGTTCCCCGCCGCAGAAGACGCACAGACCGAAGGCGCGGTCCTCGCCTTCCTCCTCGTTGAACACCCGGCCCAGCTCACGATCCCGGAGCTGTCGCTGGCTATCAACCGCGACCCCGGCGACTTCTCCAGCAACGACGCCGTAGAGCGAGCGGTGCGCGAGCTCGTCGGCGCTGGCCTCCTGTATTGCCAGGGCGGGTTCGTCCTGCCGACTCGCGCGGCGCTTCGCTTCGACCGGCTCGACCGCGCATGAACGTCGCCGAGCAGTTCGGGGAAAACCTTGCCCACTGCCGCAGGCTCGCTGATCTCTCCCAGGACGAGCTGAGCGTCATGGCCTCGCTGCACCGCACCGAGATCAGCCAGTTGGAGCGGGGGTTGCGCCTGCCCCGCATCGACACCCTGATCAAGCTGCTCGCCTCGCTGGAAGTCAGCACCGATGAGTTGCTGGTCGGCATCGACTGGAAGCCCGGAAGCGTTCGGCAGGGTGGTTTCAAGCTCGCGCCCTCCTCCGAGGCAGCGCCGTGAATCGGAGGCCCAGTGCCCCATGCCCACTTACCCAGCTAGGTGGGCATGGGGCACCGGCCTGCTCGAAGGAGGTCGCATCGGGCGTAACTTTTGGCTCTCTGCGGTGTATTTACAAAACGCCGCAACGGTTCGCGACGCGGTAGCTGCGCGTGTCTCTCGCTCGCGCCTCTGCGCGGCCCTCGTCGTTCTCTAGCTCCTCTACGTCCTCGCTGGCTTGCTCCGGCCAGCTTCGCACCGGCTCGCCGGTGCGTCGACCTCCGCAAATGCCAGCGAGGACGGAGAACAGAAGGCACGCAGAGAAGAAGAGCCGCGCAGAGGCGCGCGGGCTTGCCGCCGCGAGTGCGGCACACCCATTCCAGCCGACCTACCTGCCAGCAAAGCGCGGCGCCGGGCGGCCGTCAACCCCTAAAGGGGTCGGGCGCGAAGCGCCCTTGACTGCCGCCCGGCGCCGCGCTAAATCTCTGGGTAGGTCGGCGGGGCAGGGGACCAGCGGGGAGCACTCCAGGGGTGGACAGGGGTGTGGACGAACCCGTGGACCGGGCGTTCACAGCCCTTTGGCTTTGTGCTGCGGTTGGAGGCGTCCTTCGGCAGCCGACCACGCCCACACACCATCAGGAACTAGAACCAGTGGTGTGCGGTCGTGGTCGGCTGCCGAAGGACTTATGGGGCCGGGGGAGCGGGACGGCTGCGAACGCGGGGCGGGGTACCGGAGGGGGAGCGGGGACTGTGGTGGTGGGGATGAAGGCAAGACGAAGGCGGGGCGAAGTGTGGTGTTGCTTCGTCTTGGGGTCGGATGGTGGTCGTGATGGAGACGCGGGAGCTGCGAGCGACTGGTGCCGGGGAGCGTCGGGACCGCGACCGGGAGCTGGTGCGGCTGATCGGCCGACACGGAGCGATGTCGATGGCGCAG
>WNFM01292419.1_pt1 | contig 11753 bp, 6 predicted proteins | sample 5400271 | NCBI WGS metagenome assembly WNFM01 (sample SAMN13153352, study PRJNA577476) | soil metagenome | isolation source: 60 cm saprolite on Douglas fir-dominated hillslope | place: USA:California | collected 2013-09-17 | reverse complement strand
CGTCTCGAGGCGCTGCCGCAGGCGATCGATCAGACGCTCGTCCTTCTCGGAAAGGGTCTCGAGGCCGGCATCACTCCGCCTCGCATCACGCTGCGCGACGTTCCGGACCAGGTCGGCAACCAGATCGTCGACGATCCGATGAAGAGCCCGCTCCTGGTGCCGTTCACCCGGATGCCGGACTCGATCGCGCCGGCCGACGCCGGGCGTCTGCGCGCCTCCGCGGCGCGGATCTACGGCGACAAGGTCCGCCCCGCCTACGAGAAGCTGCGCGCCTACCTGACCGGGACCTACATCCCGGGATGCCGCGAGTCGATCGGCATGAGCGAGCTTCCGGACGGCGCCGCCTGGTACGCCTACAACGTCAAGCTTCAAACCACGACCAACCTGACGCCGGAGAAGATCCACGAGATCGGCCTCTCCGAAGTGAAGCGGATCCGCGCCGAGATGGACGCCGTCATTGCCGAGGTGAAGTTCGACGGCAGCTTCGCCGAATTCTGCAGGTACCTGCGCACCGACAAGCAGTTCTTCTTCAAAGACCCGCAGATGCTGGTCATGACCTACCGCGACATCGCCAAGCGCGCCGACCCGGGGCTCATCAAGCTGTTCGGCCGCCTGCCGCGGCTGCCTTACGGCGTCGTGCCGGTACCGTCGTACGCCGAGAAATCGCAGACCACCGCCTACTACGAGCCGGGCTCGATGCAGGGGGGGCGGCCCGGTCTCTACTTCGTCAACACCTACGATCTGAAATCGCGCCCGAAGTGGGAGATGGAAGCGCTGTCGCTGCACGAATCGGTCCCGGGCCACCATCTGCAGATCGCTCTTCAGGAGGAGATGGAGGGTCTCCCGAACTTCCGCAAGTATGGCGGCTACACCGCCTTCGTCGAGGGGTGGGCGCTCTATTCCGAGAGCCTCGGGCCGGAGCTCGGGATGTACCAGGACCCCTACTCGAAGTTCGGCCAGCTCACCTACGAGATCTGGCGCGCCATCCGCTTGGTCGTCGACACCGGTTTGCATGCCCAGGGTTGGACGAGGCAGCAGGCGATCGATTTCTTCCGTGAGAACTCGGCCAAGACGGATCACGACATCGAGGTCGAGGTCGATCGATACATCGTCGACCCGGGGCAGGCGCTCGCCTACAAGCTGGGCGAGCTGAAGATCAAGGAGCTGCGGGCCTATGCCGCGAAAGAGCTCGGCCAGTCGTTCGACATCCGTGCCTTCCATGACGAGGTCCTGAGCCAGGGCGGGCTGCCCCTCGACATCCTCGATGCGCGGCTGCGGGCCTGGGTGGCGGGGCGCAAGGATGCCGCGAAGGATCTGGCGGAGAGCCGGGGGGCCGGGAAAGCGCGAGCCGAGGCGAAGGCCGGGGCCGCGGGCGCCGGCCGCGGACGCTGAGTTCGACGGATCACCGGCAGCGGGCAAATCGAGGAGGGGCGCGATGCGAAGTCTGAAGAGTCGAACCGTCGGCGGGCTGGTCGTCCTGGTCGCCGGGACCGTGGCGGGGGTGGTCGGGATGCACGCCGCGCGCGCCGCGGCGCTGGCGGCGCCGAAGAAGCCGTTCCAGGTCACCTGGCTCGGCCATGCCGCCTTCGAGATCGCCTCGCCCGGCGGCACGAAGCTGCTGATCGATCCTTTCCTCAAGGAGAACGGTAAGACGCCCCAGGAGTACAAAGACCTGACGCGCTACAAGCCGAACGCCATCCTGGTGACCCACTCGCACGGCGATCATTCGGCCGATGCCGCCGCCATCGCGAGCTCGAGCGGGGCGCCGGTGATCGGCGTCTACGAGTGGGTCAGCGATCTTGCGATCCCCGATAAGCAGAAGCTGGGCGGCAACGTCGGCGGCACCTTCGTCGTCGGCGACGTCATCGTGCATATCGTCCCGGCGGTCCATTCGAGCTCGCCCAGCGGACGGCCGGTCGGCTTCGTCCTGAGCTTTTCGGACGGACGCACGCTCTACCACACCGGCGACACCTGGATCTTCGGCGACATGTCGCTCATCCAGGAGATCTATCACCCCAACGTCATCTTGCTGAACGTCGGCGGCGGCTACTACGGCTCCGACCCGAAGACGGCGGCGCTGGCGATCAAGAAATATTTCACCCCCGAGGCGATCGTGCCGATGCATTTCGGGACTTTCCCGGGGCTGTCGATCGAATCCGATGTGGCCTAGGCCTTCGCCGGGGATGCGCGTCTCGTCATGATGACCCCGGGCCAGACCAGGGCGTTCTGATGCGCCGCTCGACTTCGGCCCTCCTGCTGGCGTCGGCGCTTCTCGCTCTCACGCTGGGCGCCGGCTCCTGCGGAAACCCCGCCGCCCCGCGCCCCGGCCCGGCCCCGCTCCCCGGGGTGGGCCCGCTCCCCGGTGCGGCCACGGCCGGCGGCGCGGTGCCGGACGGCCTCGCCGCGCGGGTCGACGCCGTCTTCAAGGCTTACGACCGGTCCGACTCCCCCGGTTGCGCGCTGGGCGTCGTCAAGGACGGCCGGATCGTCTACGAGCGCGGCTACGGCATGGCCAACCTCGAGCTGGGGGTGCCGATCGCGCCGGCGTCGATCTTCGACATCGGCTCGACCTCGAAGCAGTTCACCGCCGCCAGCATCGCGCTTCTCGAGCAGCAGGGGAAGCTGTCGCTCGACGACGACCTGCGCAAATATGTCCCGGAGATCCCGGCCTACAAGCGACCGATCACCCTGCGGCATCTTCTGCGCCACACGAGCGGGCTGCGCGACTATCTCGACCTGATGACGCTGGCGGGCCTGCGGACCGAGGATGTCTCGACCGACGACGATGCGCTGCGGCTGCTGGCGCGCCAGAAAGAGACGAACTTCCTGCCGGGCGACGAGCACCTCTACTGCAACTCCGGTTTCTTCCTCCTGTCGATCGTCGTGAAGCGGGTGACCGGCCAGCCGCTGCGCGAGTTCGCCAGGGCGAACATTTTCGAGCCTCTCGGTATGCGCTCCACCCGTTTTCATGACGACCACACCAAGATCGAGCCGGGCCGGACCACCGGCTACCAACCTCTCGAAGGGGGCGGCTTCCTGATCGACATGTCGAATTACGAGCAGACGGGGGATGGCAGCGTCTTCACCAACGTCGAGGATCTGGCCCGGTGGGATGCGAACTTCTACGACCCGAAGGTGGGCGGAGCGCCGCTCTTGAAGACGCTGCAGACACGCGGCACCTTGAACGACGGAAGCTCGATCGACTACGCGCTCGGGCTCTACCTCGACGACTACCGCGGGCTTCACCGGGTGAGCCACGGCGGCTCCTGGGCCGGCTACCGCGCCGAGCTGGCGCGCTTCCCGGACCAGCATTTCTCGGTCGCCTGTCTCTGCAACCTCGGCACCGCCAGCCCGAGCGGTCTCGCGATGAAGGTGGCCGACCTCTACCTCACCGACAGTTTCACGAAGCCGGCGGCGGATGCCGTCGAGGCAACCGGCGGCCCGGCGCCCACGACCGGCCCGCTACCCGTGCCAGACCCGGCGCCGCCGGCCGGCGCGGTCGCCGGAGCGGCCACGACGCCGGCGCCCGAGGAGCTGTCGAAGGAAGCGGGCCTCTATCGCAACCGGGCGACCGAAGAGATTGTCACGGTCGAGGCGAGGGGGAGCCGGCTCCAGGTGAGCCGCGACGGCGAGATGATCGAGTTCGAGCCGGCGGGCGGCGGGCGGTTCCGCGGCGCCGGCGGAGAGCGCGAGCTGGAGATCGCCTTCGAAGCGGGGAAAACGAACGGAGCGCGCCGCCTGATCTTCAAGGCCCGCCGCGGCGCCCCGCAGATCTTCGAGGCGACCGTCCCGCTGGAGCTTTCGGCGCAGCAGCTCCACGCTTATGCCGGCAACTACTGGAGCGACGAGATGCAGGTGTCGTATGCGCTCTCGCCCGAAGGGGGGCGGCTGGCCCTCGCCGTTCCGAACCTGCCGAAGCTGTTGCTGATTCCGACGGCGCGCGACATCTTCGCCGCCGACGCCCTGGCGCTGCGGACATCTTCGCCGCCGACGCCCTGGCGCTGCGCTTCGATCGGGACGCGGCCTCGCGGGTGAAGGGGTTCAGGCTGGGCGCCGGGCGGATCCGGAACGTCGGTTTCGTCCACGCCGCTCGTTAGACGACCGATTCATCATCTCCGGGGAGGACCGCGCCATCATGAGCCGCGGCAGAGCACTCGCGATGTTTCTCATGTCTTCTTCCTTTGCAGCGGGCGCCCTGCGCGCCGAGACCCTGCCGGAGCTCTACAAACGGGTCGACGGATCGGTCGTCGTCATCAAGACCCACGAGAAGGGCCTGGCGCCGTCGCGCGAGGGGGGTCAGCCGGTCAGCATCGCCGGGCTCGGGTCGGGCGTCCTGATCTCGGCGGACGGAAAGATCCTGACGGCGGCGCATGTCGTCCAGGCGGCCGACTCGGTGGTGGTCGAGTTCGTCGGCGGCGAGCGGATCGACGCCGACGTCATCTCGTCGCAGCCGGTGGCCGACGTCGCCCTGCTGCAGCTCAAGAAGCCCCCCCCGCGTAACGGCACGACGGTCGCGGCGTTGGGGGATTCGGAGGCGGCGCAGATCGGGGACGAGGTGTTCATCGTCGGGGCGCCCCGCGGCATCAGCCACACCCTGACGGTCGGGCATATCAGCGCGCGGCGCAAGCCGACCGCCTCGTTCAGCGGCATGTCGATGGCCGAATTCTTCCAGACCGACGCGGCGATCAATCAGGGGAACTCCGGCGGCCCGATGTTCAGCATGAAGGGCGAGGTGATCGGCATCGTCAGCTACATCGTCTCGGAGACCGGCGGCTCGGAGGGGCTCGGCTTCGTCGTCACCTCGAAGACGGCGCGCGAGTTGATGCTCGAGCGCCATTCGTTCTGGAGCGGCGTCGACGCCTACCTGGTCTCGGGCGACATGGCGCGGGTGTTCAACATCCCGGCACCCGGCTCGGGTCTTCTGGTGCAACGGGTGGCGGAGAACTCGCCGGCGGCGGCGATCGGTATCCAGCCGGGTCTGTTCCGGGCCATGATCGGCGACGAAGAGCTGATCGTCGGCGGAGACATCATCCTCGCGGTGGGCGGGGTCAGCCTTTCCGGCCCGGGCGCCTACGAGCGGATCAGGAGGGTGATGGACGAGACGGCGCCCGGCGACAAGGTCAAGGTCACCATCCTGCGCAAGGGAGAGGTGATCGAGCTGACCGGCATCCGCCCCCGCTAGCCTCGCGCCGTCTGATCCTGCGGCGTCACTTGCAACGTCACGATCTCGGTGCCGCGTAGAACGACCAGAGGCGCCTGCACGTCGACGCGCCGGTCGGTGAGCAACCGGTGCAGGTCGTCGATGCCGGCGACCGGCGCCTCGGCATACCCGACGATGATGTCACCGTCGAGAAGACCGGCCCGCGCGGCCGGGCTGTCGCGCTCGACCGAGGTAACGAAGACGCCGCTCTCGACGGACAGTCGATGGAAGCGCACGACGCGGCGCGGCAGCGGAACGTTCTGCCCCGCCACCCCGAGATACCCGCGCCGGATGGCGCCATCCTTGATCAGCCGGCCGGCGACGAACTTCACCGTATCGATGGCGATCGCGAAGCAGATCCCCTGGGCCGGAAGGATCATCGCCGTGTTCACGCCGATCACCTCGCCGCGCGAGCTGACGAGCGGGCCGCCCGAGTTGCCGGGGTTCAGGGCGGCGTCGGTCTGGATGACGTTGTCGATCAGCCGCCCCGACCGCGCCCGCAGCGAACGGCCGAGGGCGCTCACGACACCGGTCGTCACGGTGCACTGAAACCCGTACGGGTTGCCGATGGCGATCGCCACCTGGCCGGGCCGGATCGCGTGCGACGTCCCGAGCGGAGCCGGCCGCAACCCCGGCGCGCTGACGCGCACGACGGCGAGGTCGGTCTCCGGATCGTCGCCGACGAGCGTCGCCCCCAGGCGTCGTCCGTCCTGAAGCCCGACGTCGATCCGCGCAGCGCCGTTCACGACATGGCTGTTGGTCAGGATGAAGCCGTCGGGTGTGAAGACGAACCCCGATCCGCTGCCCCGCCGGCCTTCGTCCCGTCCCGGCGACGGCCTCCCGCCCCGCGCCTCCTGAGACATCACCACTTCGATGTTGACGACCGCCGGACCGACCTTCTCGACCGCCTCGATCACGGTGCGCGAGTAAGCGTCGAGAAGAGCGGCGTCGGAAACAGGCGCCGCCGCGGGCCGCGGCGACAGCTCGGCCGGTTGATCGAGCGACGAACGAACGACACGGGGGCGCATCGACAGGCTCCTCCTCGGGGGACGATCATTTATACCACCGGACTTCCAACAAGGAAAATGGCGCCGTCGGCGCGGTCGGCGGCCCTCCTTGACCGTTCGGCCGCAAGACCCCATCTTTCAGCGGGATGACGACCCGTTCAGACGGACCGGAGACCTGGCAGAAAGTCGGGGCGGGGGCCGCGGGGCAAGCCCCGGACCTCGCCGCGATCGGCCGCCAGGGAGATCTGCCGCGCGCATGGCTGCGGGCCCCGATCGTCCTGCTGATCGGCTGGTGGACGTGCTCTCTCGCCGCGGCGGAGCAGCCGACCTGCTTCCTCGACGGGATCGACCTTGCCTTCCACGAGGCGGGTCACATCTTCCTTGCTCCGTTCGGAGAGACGATCCATGTCCTCGGCGGGACGCTCGGCCAGCTCGCGGTGCCGGCGCTCCTCGTCGGCTACTTCCTGAAGCGGGGGCAGCCGTTCTCCGCCGCCTTCGCCCTCTTCTGGCTGGGCCAGAATTTCGTCAACATCTCCGTCTACATGGGGGATGCGCGCGCCATGGCGCTGCCTCTGGTCGGAGGGGGCGAGCATGACTGGACCAACCTGTTCTACACCTTCGGTCTGCTGTCCGAGGAGTCGGTCGCGACGGTCTCGCGGCTGACGCACCATCTGGGCCTGGTGGTCATGATCGCCGGCTTCGGCTGGAGCGCGTTCTATCTGCTTCCGGCGGCGGTCAGGGCTTCGGTTTGCGATTCCATTTATCCCAGGTCTTGAAGAAGACCACCCGTATGTCGCCGCTGCGGCCTTTCCCGGGGATGGTCGACGAGATCCCCTGCCCGATCCTCACGTTGGCGAGGGTGCTCCATGGTCCCGAGAACTCGAAGGCGAGCCCGGCCCCCATCACCCGCTCGTAGCCGGGGCCGAAGTCGTCGAGGCTCCGGATCCAGCCCGCCTCGAGCCCGGCGTCGACCCGGACATCGCGCGCGATGGTGAAGGCGTACCCGGCCGAGGCGATCAGCCCGCGGTCGAAATGGATCCCGGACCCGTTGAAGCCGAGCACCCGCGCCGAGCGGAAGTCCCCCAGCTCGAAACGGGAAAACCGATCGAGGCCCGCGCCGTCGAACCCCTGCACTCCGATGCTGATCTTGTGCAGAAGCGCGGGGTAGAACGACTTGAAGATCTCGATCCCCCGCCGGGTAAAGTCGCGATCTCCCGGCTCGAACGGCGCGCCGGGGAGACCCCACGGCCCCCAGCTCGACCGCCGCCCCGACTCGACCCACGGAGCCAGGATGGCGCCGCGGCGGTTGTACTCCAGCCGGAGCAGGGCGCCCAGCTCGACGGTGTCGCGCGGCACGACGAACAGATCGTCCGTCTCATCGCGTCTCTGGAACCCGAAATAGTCGGCGCGCGCCTCGACCGTCCATTTCGCGAAATGGCCCATCGGCAGCGACAGATCGGCGCGCACCGTCTCGTCGTAGTAGTCGATCGTCTCCGCCGAGTCGGTGCCGTTCGCCCGGGCATTCTTGTCCCGCCCGGCCAGGGCGTTGAAGGTGCCGCCGAGCGTGAGGGCGAGCGGGCGCCGATCGGCCGCCGGGCGGGTCAGGCGGGGGTCGGTCCAGGAGAGATCGACGAACGGTCCGGCCCAGGCGACGTCGAATTGCGTACCGGTGCCGTGGAAATCGAAATCGAAGAAGTTCACCCCGGCGAACGGCAGCCCCGGGCTGCCGTTGTAGCCGATGTTGGCGCCCATCACCAGGAAGGTGTTGCGCGTCCGCCGCACGTCCTGCAGCGTCTCCGTGCCGCCGCGCCTGTCGACCTCGTAATACCCCTCCGGTGTGTCGCGGAAGATCGGGTTGGGCGAGGCATACTCGGCCGCGACCCGATCGGCGATCCCCTCCCGGTTGATTCGGAAATCGCGATAATGCACCTCCCGCTCCACCACGAGGTTCTGGCCCAGAAGCTCGAACACCATCTGGCCGCGGACTTCGACCGGCAGCCAGAACTCGCCGGCCGGAGAGGCGATCGGGCCGAACTCGTAGGTGACATGATTGGAGCGGAGCGGGTCCTTGATGTTCGTCTGGACCGCATCCATCCGCAGCCGGTGGAAGCGCCGGCGATCGATGTAGACCTTCCCCTTGTAGAGGCTGCGGTCGGTCGCCGCAGGATCGATGCCGATCACGTAGCAGGGTTGGCCGGAGATCGTCTCCTTGCCGAGCAGCGAGTAGCGGTACCCCTCGTCGAGGACGATGTCGAGCGGGATCTCCTTGACCGTCTCCGGCGCCAGGAACGGCAGCGAAGGACGCTGCGTGCCGCGCCAGCGGGCGCCGTCGACGTACAGGGCGGTCTCGACGTAGTCCTGCTTGCCGTCATGAACGTACAGCCGGTTCTCGGTCAGGATGTCGACCGAAGTGTCGAGGCTCGAGATGCGGTAGTGGATGTTGATCGGCGCTTCGGCCTCGTAGTGCTGCAGCCGGAGCATCTGGGCGGCGCGCACCTCGCGCTCCTTGGCGATGATCTCCTCGGCCGTCAGCTCCACCTCGGTCCCGACCTGGAGCGCCTCGCGCAGCGGCGTCGCCTCGGCCATGATCCGGAAGCGCAGCACGAGATCATCGTGGCGCAGCGGCAGCTCGATCAGCGTCCCGGGCGCCACGCGTCCGGCGATCGGCCGCTCGGCCCCGGTCTCCGGGTCGTAGAGAACGAGCCAGTCGACCGGCACCCGCAGGGCGAAGCGGAGCGCGCCGGGCGGCGCCGCGACCGCGACGGTTGCCGCCGCGTTCCCCGAGGGCGCCGCGCTCCCGGGTGTCGCCGTCTCGGGCGTCGCCGCCTCGCCCGGTACGCCGGCGGATCCGGCGGCCGCGACCGGCGCGGCGGAGCGGTAGACCATCAGACCTTCGCGCTCGGCCGCCTCGTAAAAGGCCAGCGAGCGGGCGCTCGCGGCCGGCATGTTGAACGGCAGGGCCGCCGGCGAAGCGAGGCTCAGACCCGGTTTGAGGAGGCCGCGCAGCCGGGTCAGCAGTTCTCCCAGATCGCCGGCCGCCGCGAGGCCGGCGGCCTCCGGCGGCGCGAACTGGATGACGTCCACTCCTTGCGACAGCGCGTCGAAATAGGCGCGCGTGATCGACGCTTTGGGTGCGGCCGGATCGATCGCCGCGTCGACCACCCAGAGCGCCGCCCGCGGATGCAGACGATCGCGCAGATCGGAAGTCGCCTCGAGCGACATCAGACCGCGGGCGGCGAAGATATCGAGGTATGGCGCGACGTCGCCCGCGAACAATCGCACCACCCAGGCGGTGTCGTCGGCACCGAGCGGCGCGGAGATGATCCGCGCGCCCGGGCGGGCGGCGCGCAGCGCGACCGCCGCCCGCTTGAGAAGGTAGGCGTACAGACGCGGGTCGATCCGGCCGGCCGGCGCATCGAGGATCTGATAGCCATCGACCAGCTCGCCGGCGCGGGTCGCGAAGGCGGCCGTTCTGGCGATCCATTCATCGAGCGGGAAAGGAGCGGCCGGTAGGCCGGCCGGCATCGAGGTCTTCGGGAGGGCGGGCATCGACGGCTTCGGGGGGCCGGACAGCAGCGGTCTTGAGGTGTCTGGCAGCGACCGCTTCGAGACGGCGCCCGGCGCCCCTTGATCCTGCCAGTCGTCATCGGTAAGCCGGATCACGACGCGCAGACCGAGCGCCGCAGCGGTCTTCAGAAGAGGGTCGAGACGCTCCGGCGCCCGGATCTCGGCGAAGCCGGCGGGGATCAGAACGTAGCAGGGAGTCTCGGGAGCCGGACTGCGCAACCCTTCGGGAAGGCCTGGCCCGGCGGGAGAGACGGCGATACCGATTCCGCCGGCGGCGGCTCGAGGCGCAAGGTTGCCGGGAGACTCGCTCGCCCGCGCCGATGAGCCTGCGAAGGCCAGAAGTCCGGCCGAAACCAGAAGCGCGATGCGGCGTGCCGGCAGCAGCATTCTCGCGAAGGACAGGTTACGACGACCGCGCACGATGCAAGCGTACCATCATTTCCCGCGCGGCGGATTCGTGGCGCGCGCCGGCCGGGCCCCCAGGCGCGCCTCGCCGCCGAGGGTCAGACCGACTCGTCGTCCGGGCCTCTGGAGTGGGTGACGATCGTCCCCGCGGGGGAGACGCCATGCTTGCCGATCTCGTGCGCCAGCGCGCGCGCCATCACGCTGTGATGCCGGCCGTACGAGAAATAGATCAGGAAGCCGAGCAGCAGCCAGACCGCCAGGCGCACCCAGTTCTCGGCCGGCAGCGAGAACATCAGCATCGAGCAGAAGAGGATGCCGAGGATCGGCGTCAAGGGCACGAACGGCGCGCGGAACGGCCGCTCCGCGTTCGGATTGGTGCGGCGCATGATCAGAACGGCGGCGCAGACGATGACGAAGGCGAGGAGCGTGCCGATGTTCACGAGCTCCGCGAGGACCCGCAGCGGCACCAGGGCGGCGACCGTCGCTACGAAGACCCCGGTCAGGATGGTCGCGCGGTGCGGAGTGCGGAACCTCTCGTGCACGGCGCCGAAGAACTTCATCGGCAGCAGCCCGTCGCGGGCCATCGCCAGGAGCACCCGCGCCTGGCTCAGCATCATGACCAGCAGCACCGAGGTGATACCGGTGATGGCGCCGATCGAGACCAGGAAGCGGGCCCAGGGGAGCCCCGCCTGGCGGAAGGCGTCCGACACCGGAGCGTCGATGTTGATCTTGCCGTACGGGACCATGCCGGTGATGACGGCGGCGACCGCGATGTAGAGCACGGTGCACAGGACGAGCGACACGATGATCCCGATCGGCACGTCGCGACGCGGGTTCTTCGCCTCTTCCGAATGGGTCGAGACCGAATCGAAGCCGATGTAGGCGAAAAAGATCACCGCCGCCCCCGCCAGCATTCCGAGCGGCTCGCCCGCCTGGCCGGTCTGCCCGAACAGCGTCTTGCCGAAGAACGAGATGCCCGTCAGCCCGTACGGCGCGAACGGAACCCAGTTCTTCGGGTCGACGTAGAACGAGCCGACCGCGATGACGAAGAAGACGATCAGCAGCTTGAAGATCACCATGCCGGCGTTGAAGCTGGCGCTTTCTTTGATGCCGATCACCAGCACCACGGTGATGATCGCGGTGATGACGATCGCCGGCAGGTCGAACCAGGTGCCGGTGAGCGCGAGGCGTCCGGTCGCCGGGTCGAAGTCGAACGGAGCGTTCGACAGGACATGCGGCATCCGGATACCGATCTGACTGATGAAATCCTGGAAGTAGTGCGACCAGCCGTGCGCCACGGTCGACGAGGCGACGGCGTACTCGAGCAGCAGATCCCAGCCGATGATCCAGGCGAACAGCTCGCCGAGCGTGGCGTAGGCGTAGGTGTAGGCCGACCCCGCCACCGGCACCATCGAGGCGAACTCGGCGTAGCAGAGCGCCGCGAAGATGCAGGCGATGCCGGCCACGACGAACGACAGCATCAGCGCCGGCCCCGTCTTGTCGTGGGCCGCGACCCCGGTCAGCACGAAGATGCCGGTGCCGATGATCGCGCCGACCCCGAGGCTGGTCAGCGA
>WNFM01204148.1_pt3 | contig 11755 bp, 14 predicted proteins | sample 5400271 | NCBI WGS metagenome assembly WNFM01 (sample SAMN13153352, study PRJNA577476) | soil metagenome | isolation source: 60 cm saprolite on Douglas fir-dominated hillslope | place: USA:California | collected 2013-09-17 | reverse complement strand
GAGCGGGCCTTCCTTCGCCACGGTCGTCGGCCTGTTGCTCTGGGGAGCGCAGCGCACAGACGGCATGCGCCTCCTGAGCTCCGGGCGCAAACGATCCTTTCACACGGGGCAGCTCACCACACGGCTGCGCCGCGTCTTGCAGGCGTTCTTGCCGTGATACATCTCACGGCTGCAGAAGGCGGACGCGCACGTGATGTTCTCGGCAACGGGCCAGCTAGAGGAAAGGCATGGGGCAGAGATGCCACAGGAGCACGCACCGGCGAGCGAAGCAGTCGCCCGCCTGCGAGTGGTCGGCGTCGGGGGGGCGGGCGGCAACGCCATCAAGGGCATGTTGCGCGCGCAGCTGGGGGGCGTCGAGTTTCTGGCCATCAATACTGATGCGCAGGCCCTGGCCCACACTGGCGCACCAATGCGCCTGCACATCGGTGAGAAGCTTACGCGCGGCCTGGGCGCGGGCGGGAATCCTGAGGTCGGTCTGCGCGCGGCGGAGGAAAGTCGCGACGCGATCCGAGTCGGCCTGGCAGGCAGCGATATGGTGTTTATCACGGCGGGCCTGGGCGGCGGCTAGGCGCGCTCACGGTGGCGATCGTCTCCACACCCTTTGCCTTCGAAGGGGAGCCGCGACGCGTGGCCGCTGAGCGGGGGCTGGCGGCGCTGCGTGAGCAGGTCGATACGCTTATCGTGGTCCCCAACGAGCGACTCCTGCGGCTGGCGGGGCAGTCGATGCGCATGAGCGAAGCCTACGCGCTCGCGGACGACGTGCTGCGCCAGGGTGTCCAGGCGATCAGCGATCTTATCACGATTCCTGGGCACATCAACCTGGATTTCGCGGACGTACGCACGGTCATGGCCGAGGCCGGCTCCGCGCTCATGAGCGTCGGCCAGGCCTCCGGCGAGCAGCGGGCCGCCGAAGCGCTGCACGCGGCGCTCAATCATCCGGTGCTGGAGCTGGATATCGCCGGAGCCCGCGCGGTGCTGGTCAACGTCACCGGTGGGCCGGATCTGATGACAGAAGGTGCATCCTGGAGCAAATATCCTCTTCGGCACCGTCGAAGACGCCAATTGCGAGGGGTCGCTCAAAGTGACGCTGGTGGCGACTGGCTTCGAGCCGCGCGTGTCGCACGCCGCCGTGCGCCGCGCGCGGGTGAGCGATCCCGAGCCGGCGGCCCAGCAAGTCTATGGAGCGGGAGCGCCCACCGCCGACGTCGTCGCCGGCGCGTCTGCCGGGCGTGCGCTCCCGCCGTACCACGCCGAGATCTCCGCTGTGCCGCCCGCCCACCCGTCCCGCGGGCGTGGCGGGATGGCACCTGCTCAAGGCTATCTGCCGCGTGCGGAGGAGCCCGCGGTGGACGCCTGGGTCGCGCCGCGAGCTGCCCACGCGCCGCGAGAACCGGAGTGGTCAAGACTGCCCGCCAGCGACGAGCCGGCGACCGCGCCTACCTTGCCGGATGAGCTCGATGCCCCTCGCGTCGGGTCACCGCGCTTGCGGCCAGAGCGCCAGGCCGCAGGCCCGCCCGCGCGACGCGCGGAGACGGGCTTTTCTGGCATCGATCTGGCCGCGTTGTGGCAGCGCAGGCGGTGACGGCTGCTGGCTAGTCACCGACACGCAGCTCGAAGCTGCCATGCGCCAGGTGGCGGCCACGTTGGTCTACACAGTGGGCGCGCGCGCTCACGCTGCATGCGCCGCCATCGAACGCCGTCACCTCGGCGGTGACTGTCAAGGCGTCATCGGGCTGCGCAGACGCGAGACAGCGTATCTCCGCGCGCGCGATGGTCGTCCGCGGGTGTCCCCCCGCGACCTGCACGGCGGCGCACGCCAGAAGCGCCGCCACCAGCGCGCCGGGCACCGGGCCCGGCTCCCCTTCGTCGAGAGTGAGCGGCTCGTCCGCGGCAGGCGGCCGATCATTTGTCACCAGGGTGAACAGCGCGACGTCCGCCTCGGAGATCACCTTGGTGAGCGTGACCATCGCGCCAACTTGAAGGAGAATTCCTGTCGTCATCTAAAGCTCCTGCTCTGGACTGCCGGTTGGCGAGCAGGGCGAGTATAGCACGGGCGGCGCGCCCCCGCAAACGGCTGAGCCGCGCATTTCCCCCTGTTGCAGCCTGTCTCCGACGACATTTCCGCCCAGTTCCGGTCGTCGCCCCGACCCGCAGAATAGTACGGTAGCGAATCAGGGTATTCTCACCCTCCTCACCACCAAGGAGAGCTACCCATATGGATCTTGATACCCAGTTGGCCGAGCTACTGGCGAGCATGGGCGTCGTGATGGAAGCCGCGCAGCCACCCGATCCGGAGCCACCCGATCCACAGCCGCACACGCAGGCCGATTCGCAGACGGAGAGCGACGCCATGATCGACGACGGTGATGTGTCGGGCGAGGACACAAGCTTGTCGGAGCTTTGTCTATTCCAGACCTCGCGCGAGCACTACGGCGTCTTCTACCGCCTGGATCTCATCGCGGGCGCGCCGCAGTTGCGCGTCTTCCTGCCCGACGAGCTCAGCCCCGTCAAGATGCGCTGCTATCTGGTGCGCGCGACTGCGTGCTCGCCGTTGCGCGAGTGGTTCACGGCTGCCGAGCGCTACGATGGCTCTCTGGTCTACGAGGATGCCCGCGACTCCACGCAGCAGCATCTGCTCTTCGCGGCTGGCGAGCTTATGAAGCGCCTCTTCTGGGCGGGTGAGCTGGAGGAACAGCGCTTCCCGCCTGATGTCGAGGTGCGCCGCCTCGTGTGACGGGGGGACTTTCGTCTCATTGGCGCGCGTGGGAACCCATGTTAACATAGCGCGCGCCCAGCTAAACGGCGATGGAGCCGCGCCACCGGGCGGAGCACGAAAGAGGTCCGGCGTGCACCTGCTGATCGGGACTCGCGCGGGTCTGTTCGTCCTGGCCGGCGATCCGACGTGGAAGCGCGCACGGCGCTATGGTCCACTGCTCTCACGCCGGTCTGTCGGCCCATTCAGCTCTGTAGACGGCACGGCGCTGGCCGCCGTGGGCGGCGCCCTGTATCGCAGCCACGACGGGTTGCGCTGGGCGCGCCTGGGCGAGACACCCACCGGACTGCGCCTGTGGTCGCTCGCAGCGGGGGATAGCATGCTCTATGCCGGCACGGAGCCGGCCGCCCTGCTCCGCAGCCAGGACGGCGGACGCACGTGGCAGGAGCTGAGCGGCCTCCGCGCGCATCCCAGCGCGGCTGAGTGGTGGGGACCCTGGCAATTGCCGCTCACCCAAGCGATCGTGCTCGATCCGCAGCAGGACGACCACGTATACGCCGCCATCTCGGTGGCAGGCGTGTTTCACGGCAGGCTGCGTGGCGGCATGGACGATCGCTGGGACGCCGTCAACGCTGGCATCGCGCCACTCGTTCCGCGCGCGGCCCAGCGCGACGACGTGCACCGGGATGTGCAGAATCTCGTGCGCTTGCCGGCGCACAACCAGGAGACGGATACTCCTCCGATATTGCTCGCGGCCACTCCGCACGCACTCTACCGCACCGAGGGGGATGGGCGCTGGGTCGAGCTTGTAGGGCGCGGGGCTCCGCGCGGCGTGCGGGCGCTCGCCGTCGATGCCCCGAGCGGCCTCGTGTTCGCGGTGCCGCTGGGCGCGGGCGCGCCGGCTGAAGCGCCGCTCGTACGAGGGCAGCTCACCGTCTGCCGCTCGGCGGATGGCGGCCAGTCGTGGGAGCCACTCAGCATGGGGCTCCCGGACGACGCGCGCTGCTTCGTCCACCGCGATGCCCTGACGCTGGAGCGCACGACGACGGACGGATCTCTGCGGCTCTATCTGGGCACGAGCGCGGGCGAGGTCTACTGGAGTCCCAACGGCGGGCAAGACTGGCAGCGGCTGGCGGCGGGGCTGCCCAGCGTGCGCGCGTTGGGCCTCGTGCGGCGCGACCGCAGCGCCGGTCGCGCACGTGGCCGCTGGAGCTGGCCCTTCGGACGAGCCTGAGCCTGGATGTGGCGCCCGGCGCTCGCGCGCTGCGTGGCGGCCCCGGCGCCGCGGCGCTCATCCCGCCAGATCGTCGTGACTCCAGATGTTGGGGCGCGCGGCCGGCTCGGGTGGCAGGGGAGCCGCGTGGCGCGGGACGAGGAAGTCCGGCCAACTCTCCAGCAGCGCCAGAAACGCCGCGACGACCCACGGATCGAAATACGTGCCCGCGCTGCTCTGGATGTGCGCGGCTGCCTGCTGGCAATCGAGCGCCGCCTTGTAGGGGCGCTCGGAGGTAAGGGCGTCGAAGGTATCGGCGACGGAGAGAAGCCGTGCGGCGATGGGTATCGTGTCGCCGGTCAGGCGATCAGGGTAGCCCCGCCCGTCAAACGCTTCGTGATGGTGAAGGACGGCCTCGACGATCAGGCGAGGCGCGCCGTACATCTCCAGGATGCGCGCCCCGATCTGCGGGTGGCGCTCCATCAGCGTCCGCTCCTGCGTGGAGAGCGCCGACTCTTTGTGCAAGACCTCATTCTCGATCCAGGTCTTGCCGAGATCGTGCACGAGCGCACTCAGCGCCAGGTCATATGCCAACTTGCGCGGCCACCCCATGGAGCGGGCCAGACGCTGTGCGTACGTGGCGACGCGCCGCGAGTGTTCGTAGGTGATGCGGTCGCGCTCGCGTATGCTCTTGGCCAGCGCGCCGACGATGCGCTGCGCGCTGCGCCGTGTCTCCGTGTTCATGTGCTCGACCAAGGCCACAGGCTAGTACCTCTCTTTTCCGGACCGCTCAGTGTTGATGTCGAGCAAGATTGGCGGGCGGCGCCGAGCGCTGCACCGAGCACTCAGTCGCCTGCCTGGGTGCGGTCCTGCCCGGTATAACGGGAGCGTCTATTCGCAGGTAACGAACACCAGTACTCACGCGCTGGTTGCCTCTTCCGCGCTGGTGTCCGCGGTTGTCATCGCAGTAGTGATGCCACCGCTGGCGCCGCGAGCGGCATCGTTGACGAGGAGCCGTGTGCCCGGTTCCGCACCCGGCGTGCCACCGTCGCCGGCGGCCTCACGTGCGGCTGCCACCGCCGCGATTGGCACGCCAGGTGCGGAACCGGGCCAGGGGCGATGAGCCGGAAGAAGGGGGGGAGCGTCGTGAGCTCATATCGCGCAGCAATCTTCGCGGCGGCCTGCGTGGGCGTGGTGCTGTTTCTCTATTTCCCGGAACGCGTCCTCGTTATCATTGCAGGCGAGGTGATTTTCTCCCTCCTGCTCTGGATTATCGCGATGCGGCCCGTTGCCGAGCCGCTGCGTGGCGTCGTCTATCGCCTGGCGAGCCTCGACCACGTCGCTGGCCCTGGCTACATCTTCCTCATACCGACACTCGATCATATCGAGGGGTACCTGGACATGCGGCCCAAGCGTCTCGAAGTGGAGGTGCCGCAGATTCGTACCGCCGACAACCAGCCCGTGCGCACCAACCTCGATGTGACGTGGCGGATGCACCCCAACATCCGGGGCAAGGTCAATAGTCGGGTGCGGGCGACGCTTCTCATGCGCGATCCAGAGCGCGAGAAACTCGTAGAAGAAACGGTGATCCTGATGGCGCGCCAGGTCGTCGCCAGTTATACTCTCTCCCAGATCACGCCCGCCACAGCCCGCGAAGCCGCTTCGGCCACCGTGGCGGAAGCGGCCAACGAGATCCTGGAGGCTCAGGGCGTTCAGATCGATCGCATCTTCTGGCGCGGCAGCGTCTACCCGCACGAGCTGACGGAAGCCAAGTTGCAGACCGCTGTCCGTCTCGAGCATGCGGAGTCGCTGATCGCCACGGTCGAAGCGATCAAAAAGCGCCTGCCTGATATGCAGCCAGAGGAGTTTCTGGCGCTGCAAGCCTGGTTGGATATGTTCCAGCGCGGCGAGGGCCCTGAGCGGCCGACTAAGCCTGAGCACTGAACGGCGGCGCCCTCCTCGTGAAGCTCATGGCATAGGCGGCGCACACGGCCCCGATGTGAGGAAGGTGAGGAGTGCACCTGCGCTGCCCCTATTGTCGCTCGCCCATTCCGGAGCGCGCCACGCGCTGCGCGATTTGCGGGCGCGACCCGCACCAGCCGCCCGCGCAACCCGATGAGACGTCGGCACGACTCGCCCTCGGATTGACCCCGTCCCCCGACGGCAAGATGCCTGCGCCTTCCGCCGTCATCTGGTGGCCGCTCGCGCTGGGCATCGCGCTCGTCACGCTGGCCGCGCTGGCCATCGTGGCCGTTGGATTGCTCGCCGCCGACGCGGGCCTGGGAGGGGTCGCGTGGCCGGCTCTCGTGGGCCTCAGCGCCGTCCTATTGCTCGGCGCGCTGCTCCAGGTGGAGCGTCGGCGGCGCGCCCGCGCCCAGACGAACGCCGCCAGCGTAGGGGCAGAGACGTCCGCTCTGAGCGATCTGGAGCTCGTCTATCTCTTCGCCGCGCGGTTTGCCGCACCTGCCGGCCGGGCGGATGGCTTCCAACCGCCGCTGCAGCGGACGCCGGTGCGCGCCGACGAGGCCGCCTGGCGTGCGGTGGCGGCCTCGCTGCTCGATCTCGCCGACGCGGACGTGCTCGAGCTGGAGGCTCACACGCTGCCCACCCCGCGCGAGCCGCTGCACGTGATCGCCGTGCGGCTCGTGCGCCCATTGCCGCCCGGCGATGCATTCGCCGCGCGCCTCCTGCATCCGCTCGCGCGACGTGGCGTGGGCGCCTCCACGACGGTCAGTGAGCTGGTCAGTCAGTGCGCGATGGCGCAGCGCCACCCCGCCAGAGCCCTGCTGGACTCGGCGCAGGCGCACCTGAAGGCCGCCGGCTACTATCGACAAGGTGGCGATCACAGCGGCGGCAAACCGCCCCCCCTCGCGCGGACCTGGCTCGACGCGGCGCTCTTTCGCCCACTGCAACTCGATGCCGCGCGGCTGGCCGCGGCGCAACCCGCGCTGGCGGCGCTGGAAGCGCGCATGGCCGCCTGGGACGAGCGCGATCCAGCGTTGGTCGCCGCGCTGCGCGACGAAGTGCTCGCCGCGTTTCTGCGCGCGCAGGCGCGAGCACGGCAAGCCATCGGCTAGCACATCGGGGCGTGCGCCGCGCTCCCTCTCCGCTACGCGGCGTAGCGCAGAGGTCTCACCGCGTTATCGCTGAGTTGCCGCTGCGTCTTAACAGTGCGAGAAGATGCGGTTGGCGCAGTGTGGCGCCGGCTGGGAGGGCGAGGGGGAGTCGTATGAGCGCTGGCGATCGCGGCGATGTGGATGGGAACGCTGGCCGTTTATCCGCCGGTACGCTCGTGGCTGGTGGACGCTATCAGGTCGGCCAACTGCTCGGTGCTTCGGGATTGCGCGCCCTCTACTTGGTGCGCGACGTGGCGTCCGGGCGCCCGCACTTCCTGATCGAACTGGCGCGCGCGGACCACGCGCAGGTCACGCGCGCCGCCGATGCCCTCATGCGGCTTCGCCATCCGCTGCTCCCCGAGATCGACGCATACTTCGAGCAGGCCGACTCGCTCTTGCTGGCCCTGCATCTGGCAGAAGGCATGCCCTTCGACCTGCTGCTGGCGCGACAGCCGTCCACGCCCATCAGCGAAGAACAAGCGATCGCCTGGGGCCTCCAGATCTGCGAAGGACTCGTCTACCTGCACGGTCAGCACCCGGCGATGATCGTGGCGGACCTCGCCCCCTCCGCGCTGCTCATGACGGCGTCGCGCCAGCTCAAGCTGGTGGGCGTGGGCGCCATCCTGGGGCTGTACACGCCCGCGAGCATCATCGGCGCGCTCGAGCAAGGCTACGCGGCGCCCGAGGTGTACGCCGGACGCGTGGACTACCGCGGCGATATCTACGCCCTGGGCGCGCTGCTTCATCGTATCGTGACCGGCTCGTATCCGGCGATCTATGCGCCGGGATCTTTGCCGGCGCTCCGCGCCTTGCGCGCGGACGTCTCGCCGGCGCTGGAGGCGGCGGTGACCCGGGCGCTGGCCCTCTCGCCCGATGAGCGCTGGCCGGACGCGGCGAGCTTCGCCATGGCGCTGCGCCAGGCGCAAGAGGCGCTAGCGCAAGTTGCGGAGCAGACAGCGATTGATGGATTGCGCGCTGGCGCGACCGGCGCCCTGGCGGAGCCTCAGGACTGGCACGCCGATCACGCGCCCGAGCCAGCGCCCGAACGCTGGCACGACCCCTCGGCGAGCGCTGAGCGCGCCGACGAGGACAGCGGCATTCAGCCGGTGGACGCCTTCGGGGGCCTGTCTTCCCCTGCTGCTGCCCCACCGGCTGGATCGGCCGTGGACGCCACGCCAGAACTGGGTGCGCCAGTGGCGGACGCCGTCGTGGGGCAGCATCTGACGAGAGCGCCGAGACACAGCCGCTGCCGAGCGTACCGGCCGCCAGCCCCCTTCCCGCGCCGACCATCGTCCCGCCGGCACCCGTCACCGCCGCTCCACCGCCCGCTTCGACGCCACCTGCCCCGGCGGGCGCGGCGAGGGCGGAGGACGTCGCCGGGTCGGCCATCCAACCGCTGTTCTCGCGGGGCTTCTTTGGCGGTCTCTTTCGAGCGCGTAGGGCTGGGCGCGCGTCCCGCGCGGTCGCGGCGACGGGGACGGTGATGGTGCCACGCCGCATGCAGCCGGCCCGACGCTACGCCGTCATCGTCCGTGTGATTGGCAAACCGGAAGAAGAAGTGCGCGCCGTTGCGTTCACCACTGGCGCCCACATGGGCAAAGCGGACCTGGGCAAGATGATCAAAGGCGCGCGCGTCACGGTGGAGGTTGCTCAGTCTGCGGATGCGTTTGAGCTGCCGCAGCCGCGGGTGACGCTGCAAGTCCCACAGCCTGGCGCGCTCAGTGAGGCGCAGGTGCCCATCGTGGCGCGCCGACCTTCCCCAGCGGGCGAGAGCGATCGCCTGAGCTTTACCTTCTTTGGCGCTGACGGGCGCCCACTGCACCCCCAGCCGTTGACGGCGGAGGTGACCATTCTGGCTCCGAACGCCGGCGACGCCACGAGCGCCGGCATGGAGATGCTGACGCTGGTCCACACGATCACCGTTCTCGTATAGGGGCGGATGCACAGATCAGCAGTGGTACAATAGCGCTGAGCCTCGAAGCGGCTGAAGGAAGGGAGGAGACGCGGTGACGCATTCTCGGCTCACGCTCCTCGGTCACGTCATGCGGCACGCGATCGGCGTCCTCCTGCTCTGCTGGCGGCGTGCCGTGCGCGCGGGCGCCATCGCCGGTGTGGTCGGTGCGGCGGCGGTGGAGATCGGTGCGGTGCTCAGCACGCACCGCTTCCCCCCCGATGGGGTCGCGCAGCTCGTCGCCGTGACCCTTGGAGCGGCGCTTGCATTCGGCGTCGCCGTGACGGTGATCACTGACGAGCTTGTAATAGGAATCATCGATGCGATTCGTCTGCTGCTCGGCGAGGCTGAAGCGGGGGTTCGCGTGGCGCGGGCAGCGTCGCAGCGTACGGTGGGTGAGGCCAACTGGCGCCTGCTCGGTCTGATCGGGTTAGGTGGTCTGGCCGCCCCGCACGTACTTCAGCCACGCGAGCGGCTGGCTACCGCGCCCGCTCCAGCGCCATTGCGACCAGGTGCCGCGCCCACCAGTGAGACGCTCGCGGGCGTCGCCGCGGCGGACGCGGATACGCAGCCGCTCTGGCAGCCTGTGCCTGCCGCGCAGCTCCCGCGTATCCCGTGGATTGCCGAAGAGGCGGCAGCCACCGCTCCAGGATCGAGCCGGGTCAGCGACGAGCAACCCTTCACCGCTCTCTATGGAACCGCCGCGCCGATCACCCGTCCGCTCGACCAGTCAGCTGAGCCCAGCGATGCGCCACCGGCTGGCACCACGGCGAGCGCAGGACTGGCGGAACCGCTCGTCTGGCATGCGGATGATGCACCTGCGCCAACCGCGGGGAGTTGGCACGATCCCCTCCAGGCCGCTGAACCCGAGCAAGAAGAAGCCGGCATCGTCCCCGTGGACCTGTTCGGGGCGCCCCCACCTAGCCCAAACACGCGCCCGCTTGATACCGCGACGCGGCCACCGGGCAGCGTGACACGGCCGCTGCCTGAGAGAACCCGACCGCTCTCCCAGTCGGAACTGCCCGGCATCCCGCGCAGCAGCGTCTGGGAGCATATCAGCCAAGTGCTGGCCGGCCGGCCTGTGCCGCCGATGCCGCCGGAGGCTGACGAGGCGAGCGCTGAGACCACCGCGCGCGACGACACCCCCACGCCCAACGTGGGCAGTTGAGCGGGCAGCCGCAGGGAGGGAGCGATGACACAGCCGCGTCCTGCCCATGAGGCCCAGGCGTCAGAGCATTCTGGCGCCCACAGCGACCTTCAGTATCAGGCGGCGCAAGAGGCGTTGCGCGACCTGCTGCGCCAGAGCTATACCGAGCTGCCGCTGCGGAACGCGGAAAAGCTGGACAGCGTGCTCACGGCGCTCCTGCAGGCCTGTGGCATCACCGCCACGCTCTTCGCGGCGGGACTGGCGCCGACGGCCATTCAATCCGCCTATCCCGCGTACAAGCTGGCCTACGTGGCGGGGCTCGCATTGTTCGTCCTGGCGCTGGTGGTCTTGGGTCTTGGGATTCAGGTGCGCACGCCGACGGGGACGCTGCGCGGCCTGGATTGGGACGCGCTCGCGGATTGGCGCACGCAGCTGGAGCTGCACGTCGTGCGCAAGAAACGCGCGCAGGATGTCGGCGTCGTGCTGTTCTTGCTCGCAGTCGCTGTGATCTTCGGCGCGACTACGTACGCCGTCTTGGCCGCAGCGTGAACAACCAATTGGCGTGTTGTCGCGTAAAGAGTATGGGTCTTGCGCACGAGCTAGGAATCTGTCATAATGCTGAGCCTGCGGAGCGCGCTCGGTCTGTGCGGCACGCACTTCGCGCATAGGTCCCGTGGGACGCGGGAGAAGAGAGGATCGAGCTATCATGGAGAAACGTCTCGTATCACTGCTTGGGACGAGCGCGAAGCATATCTTGGGCGCTCTCTTGCGAACCGTCCGCGCCGTCGCAATCACCGGCCTCGTCACGGCGCTTGTCGTCTTAATTGGCACCGAGGGAATCGCCTACGTCCTGAACCGGCAGTTCCCGCCCACCGGGACGACGCATTTAGTAGCCCTGGCTCTGGCTGTCGCCTTTGCCTACGCCGCTGCGATCACCGTCTTTATCGAAGAGTTATTGCGCGCGATCATCAAGACGATTGAGCTCATCGTCGAAGAGTCGGAGAAGCTGGCCGTCGCCGCCGTGAAAGAAGGCGAGCTGCTGCTCCACGAGGGCGGTGAAGAGGCGCTCAAGCTCGGCCGCGGCGCGTTGGGCGAGGCCGGCGCGCTGGGACGCGGCGCATTTGGCGCAGCTGAGACCATCGGGCGCGACGTGGGCGGCGTGGTGGGCGGCATCGGCAGCGCGGTGGGCCACGAGGTGCATGCGGTCGAGTCGCATATCCCCGGGCATCACAACGCCACTGCCGGAACGAGCGCGCCCGTCGCCGGCTCATCGGACGCGGGCAGCCAGCGCTGAATCGAGGGCGCTGCCGCGCACACCCTCACCGGCGTGAATGAGCGACGCGCCTGGGCAGAGACGTTTCGTGATCTCACACGTGGCGGTCCGATCAAGCACGCGCGGTCCGGACGGGTACCCGTCCAAAGGTACTGACACGCTTGCTCGCGAGGCCGCTACGTGCTATTGATGGGACCGATGGCGAGACAGCGCACAGGTCCCCAGCACGCGATGCACATGCGACCGCAGGTATTAGGCGCTGAGGCAGGGACGGACGTTCTATGGCGCCGACAGGAGGCAAGCTAGCACGAATGGCCGTCGTGGCGGTGCTCCTCCTTGGGG
>WNFM01124716.1_pt3 | contig 11756 bp, 11 predicted proteins | sample 5400271 | NCBI WGS metagenome assembly WNFM01 (sample SAMN13153352, study PRJNA577476) | soil metagenome | isolation source: 60 cm saprolite on Douglas fir-dominated hillslope | place: USA:California | collected 2013-09-17 | reverse complement strand
AGAGCGAGCGCCGACATCCCGTGGGCGACGCGCAGCGAAGCTGGAACCGAGCGGAACGTGGGTGTTGCTGGCGCATCGTTGTCGGAGCGAAGCAGCATCGCCAGTGCGATCGCCCAGCACGCGACCCAAAACCAAGTGTCGGGCACCGGATCGTGTAGCATATAGAGAACGACGCCGATGAAGGTGAACAAGGTCAGTGCCGCAACGGCGAGCAAGGCCATGCGCTTGGCACGCAATTGCGCTGCGGTCGGTCGAGAGATCTCGGCGAGCGACATCGCGGCGATCAGCGCGACCAGTGGGATCGCGAAGGCCAGGGCAAGGCACGCCGCCGCGCTCAGCCAAAGCGCGCCGGGCGCGGAGGCGCCATTCGTCGTGATGTTCGTGACGCTGACGTTGAAGCCCTTGAGTGCGAAGGGATAGACCAGTGCCGCGAGTGGCGGCAGGAGCATCGGGATGCGCACCTTCGCGCCATAGTCGCCGTGGGTCTTGCTGTGTGCAGCAATCGACATGGGTTTCCTCCATCGGGCGGCACGTCTGCGGCCGGCCTCGTCTCTATGCAATTGATGCTACGCCCGAAGATCCTGTACTTTTAGGAGTGGATCGGTTCATTCATTATCAACTTGGTGTCATGAAAGTCGGCGCATGGAGAATCTCGCCGGAATCGTCGCTTTCGTCCGGGTTGCGGCGATGGGCAGCTTCGCCAAGGCCGCGACCTCGCTCGGCGTTTCGGCGTCGGCGGTGAGCAAGAACGTGCAGCGCCTCGAGACCTCGCTCGGCGTCCGGCTCGTCAACCGCACGACGCGGCGCCTGGCTTTGACCGACGAGGGCACCCTTTACTACGAGCGCTGCCGTCCTACCATCGAGGGGCTGCAGGACGCCGCCGCCGTGCTACGAGACGCGCGTCGTGAGCCGCGCGGCGTCATCCGGGTCAGCGCCACGGTTGGGTTTGGACGCCAGTGCCTCCTCCAGCTCCTGCCCGACTTCCTGCGGCAGTATCCGGATGTCACCCTCGATCTCCATCTCGACGACCGCTTCGCCGATCTCGTCGGGGATCGGGTCGATGTGGCGATCCGCAATGGGCGGCTCGACGACCGCAACATTGTCGCCCGCCGGCTCGCGCCGATGCAGCTCATCGTCTGCGGTTCGCCAGCATATTTCGCGCGGCATCCCAAGCCGATGACTCCGGATGATCTCGCGGCGCACCGCTGCATCAATTTCCGCCTCGCGGAGAATGGCCGTGTCTTCGACTGGGAATTCGAGCAAGACGGAAAGCGCTTCAAACGCAGCGTCGCCGGCGGCCTTATCGTCAACGACGCCGAGGCAACATGCCTCGCTGCAACGAGCGGCATCGGCCTCGCGCAGATCGGCAGCTATCAGGCGCTGCCGCACATTAGAGCAGGCCGCTTGGTTCCGGTGCTCACCGATTATATCGCTGGACGCCGCGGCCACTACATCTGCTACCTCGACCGCCGACATCTGCAGAGCCGTATCCGCGTGTTCGTTGATTACGTGTGCAGCAGGATAAGAGCGCGGGATTTCCTCATTAATGACCTAGACTAGACGTGATCCTAGCCCATCCCTATTCGTGACGCGGGCAGCCAGGGAGCGTCGATCGGCGTTGAGTTGATTGCGGGCGAAGCCGCCCGCTGCAGCCGGCGCTCCGCCTGGGTCGGAAGCATCATCACGCCATCTGACGCGATCCGACCGCCGTCGAAGGCGGTGGTGACCTTCTTGCGCGCTACCGCAGGAGGGGTATTTTCGTCCATCGGAGTTCGCCGTTTCTCGATCGCTGCGCTGCCTCGGCTGCAGGAGTCATGCGGCGGCTTGCTGGGTGTGCCAATGCTGGTGTTTCGACAATTATTCGACCCGCAATCATCGACCTACACCTACTTGCTCGGCGATAAAGCCGGCGGCAAGGCGGTGCTGATCGATCCAGTGTTCGAGCAGGTCCGGCGCGACGCGGCCCTTATCGACGAGCTTGGCCTCAGCCTGGTCGCGACCCTGGAAACTCATGTTCACGCCGATCACGTGACCGGAGCCTGGCTGCTCAAGCGGCGGATAGGCAGCCGGATCATGCTGGCGATGGCGAGCGGCGCCGAGGGTGCCGACCGCTACCTGGTGCAGGACGATGTGGTTGCCTTCGGTGCGCGGCGGCTTCTGGTTCGCGCGACACCGGGCCATACGAACGGCTGCCTGACCTATGTGCTGGACGACAGCAGCATGGCCTTTACCGGCGATTGCCTGATGATCCGCGGCAGCGGCCGCACGGATTTCCAAGGGGGCGACGCGGCGGCGATGTATCGCTCTGTGCATGACTGCATCTTCAGCCTTCCGAATGACTGCCTGCTCTACCCGGCGCATGACTACCGCGGCCTCACGGTAACCAGCGTCGCCGAGGAGCGCCGCTTCAACCCGCGGCTCGGCGGCGAGATCGCTGTCGGTGATTTCACCGGCTTCATGAAGAATCTGCGGCTCGCCCACCCGAAGCTGCTCGATGTCGCGGTCCCGGCCAATCTGCGCTGCGGCCGTCCCGAGAACGAGACCGGACTCGCCGCCGCCGACCCAGGCTGGGCGCATCTGCACTACAGTTTCGCCGGCCTGTGGGAGATTGATCCGCACGGACTCGAAGAGCATGCGCCGGAGGTGCAGATCCTCGATGTGCGCGAGCCCGACGAATTCACCGGGCCGCTCGGCCATATCCCTGGTGCGATCCTCATTCCACTCGGCGAACTGGCCGGGCGCACCGGCGAATTGAGCCGCAATCGCCCAATCGTCGCCGTCTGCCGAGCCGGCAGCCGCTCGGCCCAGGCCATTTCCATCCTGCAGCACAACGGATTTACCGATCTCGCCAATTTGAGGGGCGGTATGCTGCGCTGGCGTGCGGAAGCACACCCTGTCGACGGCGGCAGCAGCTAGTCAGGAACCGACATCCGGAAGCGCACTGGCCAGCACCGCCTGAACAAGAAAGGTTAGAGGGACGCACATCCCTTGTCATCCGCCGTCCGCCGTGATACTTAAGTAAATGCTTAACCAATCGGCCCCGCTAGATCTCATGTTCCAGGCGCTGGCGGACCCGACAAGGCGGTTCATGGTGGAACGGCTGAGCCGCGGACCGGCTTCGGTCAGCGAGCTTGCCAAGCCGCTTGCCATGTCGCTCCCGGCAGTCGTCCAGCACCTGCAGGTCCTGCAGGCGAGCGGCCTCGTCCGGTCCGAGAAGGTCGGGCGGGTGCGCACCTGCCGCATCGAGCCGGCGGCGCTGCGGACGGCCGAAGAGTGGATCGCCGCGCGGCGGGCGGTCTGGGAGCGCCGCCTCGACCGGCTCGGCGAATACCTCGCCGCGCAGCCCGATGAACCAGACCAAGGGAGCAAATCATGACCGAACGATCCGTGACCCACGCCACGTTCTCCATCGAGCGCATTTATCCCGCCTCGCCGGCGCGGGTATTCGCCGCCTGGGCAAGCCAAGCCGCGAAGGCACGCTGGTTCGTCGGCCCCGACGAGTGGGAGAAGTCGGACCACGAGCTCGACTTCCGGATCCGCGGGCGAGAGCGCGTCAGCGGCGGCCCGCCGGGCGGCCCTGTCCATGTCTATAACGGCGTCTACCAGGACATCGTGCCGGATCAGCGCTTTATCGTCAGCTACGACATGCATCTCGGCGAGCGGCGGATTTCGGTCTCGCTGGCGACGGTGGAGCTCAAGCCGGCCGGCGCGACGCCCGATGCCGGGACGCGGCTGATCTATACCGAGCAGGGCGCCTTCCTCGACGGCTACGACAATGCGGGCCAGCGCGAGCACGGCACCCGCGCGCTGCTCGACAAGCTGGGCGAGGCGCTGCGGCGCGCGCCGACGAAGGCCTGATCATCTCCCGATCGACCCTGTAAACGACAGGAGCCCTCCGGCATGTCTCTCAAACTCTATTTCCATCCCCTTGCGTCCTACTGCCAAAAGGTACTGATCGCTCTCTACGAAAACGACACGCGATTCGAGCCGCATATCGTCGACCTCGCCGACGCGACCTCGAGCGCCGACTTCAAGAAGATCTGGCCGATCGGCAAGTTCCCCGTGCTGCGCGACGAGGCGCGGGATCGGACGATCCCCGAGTCGAGCATCATCATCGAGTATCTGGCGCAGCACTATCCGGGCAGAACGCAGCTTGTGCCCGCCGACGCGGACCTCGCGCGACAGACGCGTCTGCGCGATCGCTTCTACGATCTCTACGTCAGCGAGCCGATGTCGAAGATCGTCACCGACCGGCTGCGTCCAGCGGGAAAAAATGACCCGCATGGCGTCGCGCAGGCGAAGACGCTGCTGCAGACCGCCTGCGGCATGATCGAGCGGGAGATGGCAGCGAAGGTTTGGGCCACGGGCGATAGGTTCAGCATGGCCGACTGCGCCGCCGCGCCGGCGCTGTACTACGCAAATCTGGTGATGCCCTTCGGCGACACGCACAAGAACGCGGCGGCATATCTCGGCCGACTGATGGAACGTCCCTCCTTCGCCCGGGCGGTCAAGGAAGCCGAGCCCTACCGCGCGCTGTTCCCGAAGGCGAGCCAATCGTAAGGCGCGGGCCGGGACGCGGCATGACCGAACGTTCCCGTAGACCCTCGGCAGGCGGGCAATCTAGGATGCCGTCGAATTGCGCGCTTCACCGCGAGAAAGGCCCCCGATGATCTACGAGCTTCGCGTCTATCACTGCGTGCCCGGCCGGCTGCCGGCGCTGCTCAAGCGCTTCGAAACGATCACCCTCGGCATCTGGGAGAGGCACGGCATCCGCCAGGCCGGCTTCTGGACCGTGCTGGTCGGCGACTCGAACCAGGATCTCTACTACCTCCTGCAGTGGGAATCGCTGGCCGAGCGCGAGAAGAAATGGGGCACGTTCATGGCCGACCCGGAGTGGCAAGCCAAGCGCGCCGAGACCGAGCGCGACGGCCCGATCGTCGCCTCGATCAGCAACTCGTTCCTGCAGCCGACCGCGTTCTCATCAGTCAAGTGAGGCAATCCCTCGAAGCCGACAGCGAGTTTTCCTCTCCCCTCGCGGGAGAGGAGGGGACCCATTGCCCAGCAATGGGGAGGTGAGGGGGATTTCGCCGCCGCGCGCTTGTTGTGGCGGCCCCCTCACCCTCCCCGCTTCGCGGGTCCCCTCCTGAGCGCTTGTCGAAGGGCCTCGCCCGCAAGGGGAGAGGGAATGCCGCCTGAAGTCCGCGAAGAAATGCGGTCAGTCCGGCCGGTTCATCTCGAACAATTCGTCGACGACGCAGTAATCCATATAGCCGAGCCGGGCGATCGGCCGCGCTCGCGCGATCTCGACGCGGCCATCGACGATGAGCGCGTCGTCGATATGGATGCCGACGACGCGGCCGACGACCATGTAATTCGCCGCATCGGGCTTGCTCGAGGGCAGCTCGACGGTCTTGAGGTAGACGCATTCGAGATGGGCGCGGGCGCCCTTGACGCGCGGCGGCTTGACCATGCGCGAGGGCAGCATCTCCAGGCCCGCGGCGAGGAACTCGTTCTCGCCGGCGGGCAGCCCCGCCGAGCTCGTGTTCACCGCCTCGCGCAAGTCGAAGGTCGCCAGGTTGACGACGAACTCGCCGGTGCGCTCGGCATTGTGGTGGCTGTCCTTGAAGGCGCGGTCACGCGGCCGCAACGAGGCGGCGAACATGACGCAAGGCGGATCGGACGCGACGCCGTTGAAGAAGCTGTAGGGTGCGAGATTGGGGCGCCCCTGCGGGTCGATGCTGGAGATCCAGCCGATCGGCCGCGGCACGACGAGCGCCTTGAAAGGGTCGCGCGGCAGCCCGTGGTTCCGCTTGTCGGGTTCGTAGAACATCGTTCCTCGCAGGGTTGAGAGAGCCGCCTATTCGTGAAAGGTGGCGAACGCAGCGACCGGCTCGCGCACGGTGCGGAAGCTGTTGATGACCGCCTTATGCTCGGCATAGCCGAGCGCGATGCCGCAGATGATCATCTCGTCGTCGGGCACGCCGAGCTGGGCGCGGATGATGGCGGGAAACTCGGCGATCGAGGCCTCGGGACAAGTATGGAGGCCGAAGCCGCGTGCCGCCACCATGATGCTCTGCAGGAACATGCCGTAATCGAGCCACGAGCCGAGCTCGAGCCGGCGATCGATGGTGAAGACCATGCCGGCCGGGGCGCCGAAGAACTCGTAATTGGTGGCGCGGTAGGCGCGGCTCTTCTCGCGGTCGCCGCGGGCGATGCCGAGCGTGCCGTAGAGGCCCCAGCCGCAGGCACGCTGGCGTGCCAGATACGGCTCGAAGACCGGCTCGGTGTAGTATTTGTACTCGCGCTCGTGCTTTTCGCCGGCGAGAAAGGCGTCGCGCATCGCATTGCGCAAGCGGTCGAGCGGCGCGCCGGTCAGCACGTGGACGCGCCAAGGCTGGATGTTCGAGCCGCTCGGCGCCTGCGCGGCGATGCGCAGGATCTCGTCGAGCGTCGCGCGCGGCACCTTGCGGTCGAGAAAGGCGCGCACCGAACGGCGGCTGATGATCGCCTCGGCGGCGTTTGGTGCGATGTCATCGGGCGCGTCAGGGTTCGGCACTGTGTCCATCAAAGATCGTCCTTGGGAGTTGAGAATGAGCGTGAGATGGGGGCCGTATCCTTCGACTTCGCTCAGGATGAGGTGGGCTCTCCATCAACATCTCCTCTCGTCCTGAGCGAAGTCGAAGGACGCGGCCGCCCCTCACCCGCCCACCGCGCCTTGCGTGTTGACGTAGAGAGAATAGAGCGACTTGCTGGCCGCCATGAAGAGGCGGTTTCGCTGGCGGCCGCCGAAGCAGAGATTGGCGCAGCGCTCGGGCAGGGCGATGCAGCCGATCGGCGCGCCGGCGGGGGAGAAGATCATCACCCCGTCGAGGCCTTCCTCGCCCATCCCCCAGCCGGCCCACAGATTGCCGTCGACGTCGCAGCGGAAGCCGTCGGGAGTGCCCGGACCGGCATCGATGAAGACGCGGCTTTTGGCGAGCTTCCTGCCGTCGGCAACGACGTCGTAGACGCGGATCAAACGCGGCACGGAGCCGGACTCGACGATGTACATCTTCTTCTCGTCCGGCGAGAAGCAGAGGCCGTTGGGCCGGTTGATGCCCTCGGCCACGACCGTCGCCCGCCCGCTCTTGCCGTCGACCCGGTAAACGTTGGTCGGCAGTTCCGGCATCGCCGGGTGCCCCTCGTAGTTGCCGAGGATGCCGAAGGGCGGATCGGTGAACCAGATCGAATCGTCCGACTTGACGACGACGTCGTTGGGCGAGTTGAGGGGCTTGCCGTCATAGCCGTCGCACAGCACGGTGATGCTGCCGTCATACTCGGTGCGGGTGACCCGCCTGGCGTCGTGCTCGCAGGTGACGAGCCGGCCCTGGCGGTCGCGGGTGTTGCCGTTGGCGTTGTTCGACGGCTTGCGAAAGACGCTGACCGCGCCGGTCTCCTCCTCCCACTTCATCATCCGGTTGTTCGGGATGTCGCTCCACAGGAGATAGCGGCCGTCGCCGAACCACACCGGCCCCTCGCACCAGCGAAAGCCGGTCGCCAGGCGTTCGACCGCGGCCAGCGCCAGGCGATATTTGGCGAAGGCCGGGTCCAGCACCTGAACCGCCGGATCCGGGTATCTCTGGCTCGGCTCCCACATGGTTCCCTCTCGTTGTCCTCTGGTCGACACACATCTGTTTGTCGTCATGGCCGGGCTTGGCCCGGCCATCCACGGCCTTCGATGTGAACCAGAAAGTCGTGGATGCCCGGATCAAGTCCGGGCATGACGATCCAGGGTCGGATGCATCGCCCTCACGCACTCGGCCGGCTGTCGCCCTTGATCTGGGTGCGATGCATGATGCGGCGGGCGCCGGGATCGAACGGGTCGCGCCGATGCATGGTGCAGCGATTGTCCCACAGGACGAGATCGCCGACCCGCCACCGGTTGTACCAGGTGATTGCCGGGCGTCCGGCGTAGTCCCAGATCTCGTCGAGCAGCGCCTCCGATTCGGCGAGCGCCAGCCCGTCGATATAGGCGTTGCGGCGGCGCCCGAGATAGAGGCAACGCCGCCCCGTCTCCGGATGTGTGCAGACCAGCGGATGCAGCATCCCCGGCGCGGCGCGCGGATCGTCGGTCGCCGTCACGCCCGCGCGCAGATAGCCGCCGCTATTGTAGGGGCCGTCGTGCTTGACGCGCAGCCCGGCGATCCGCTGCTTGAGGCGCTCCGGCAGCGAATCGTAGGCCGCATACATGCTAGCGAAGCCGGTGTCGCCGCCGCTCGGCGGAACCTCGATGGCGTAGAGCATGCTCGCCTTGGGCGGGTCGGCGAGATAGGACATGTCGGTATGCCACGCCGCCTCGCCGGCGCCGAGACTGCCGATCGGGACGCCGTTTTCGACGACGTTCGAGACGACGTAGAGCTCGGGATGGCCGTCGACGAAGCGCCGCCCGGTTTCCTGGACCGGCGCCCAGTCGAGCGCGCCGAAGCGGCGGCTGAAGGCGATGAGGTCGTCGTCGCCCAGACGCTGGTCGCGGAAGAGCAGGACGAGGTGATCGAGCCAGGCGCGATGGATCGCGGCGAACATCCGGTCATCGATCATCCGCAGATCGACGCCGCGGATCTCCGCGGCGAGACAGGCGCCGCTCGGCACGACGGCGAGGTCCGTCGCCTGGGCGAGGTCGATCGATGGGTTTCCAGCGGTCTGGCTCATGCCTGCCTCGCGACGCTCAGAGATAGACGCCTTTCAGCTGCGCCTCGGAATAGCGCGTGCCGGCGACGGCGCCGGGCGGCACGGCGGCGGCGATCTGCGCGATTTCGTCCTTGCCGAGCTGGACGGCGAGCGCGCCGAGATTGTCGACCAGGCAGTCGATCCGCTTGGTACCGGGAATGGGAATGATATCGGGGCCCTGGGCGAGCAGCCAGGCGAGGACGAGCTGGGCCGGCGTGCAACGCTTGTCCCGTGCGATCGCCGCGAGCTCCCTGACCAGCGCGAGATTCTTGCCGAGATTGGCCTCGGCGAAACGCGGGTGGCGCCGGCGGCCGTCGCTCTCCGGGATGTCGGCCGAACTCTGCACTTGGCCGGTCAGCAGGCCGCGGCCAAGCGGCGAATAGGCGACGAAGGCGATGCCGAGCTCGCGCGTCGTGCGCAGGGTTTCCTCCGCATCCGCCCGGTAGAGCAGCGAGTACTCGCTCTGAACGGCGGCGATCGGATGAATGCGATGGGCGCGGCGGATCGTCTCCGGCCGCGCCTCGCACAAGCCGAGGGCGCGAACCTTACCCCGCCTGACCAGCTCAGCCATGGCGCCGACCGTCTCTTCGATCGGCACGGTCGGGTCGACGCGGTGCTGGTAGTAGAGGTCGATCACCTCGGCGCCCAACCGTTTCAGACTCGCATCGCACGCCTGCGCGACGTAAGCCGGGCGGCCGTCGACGCCGTTGAGGCCGCCCTCGCGCCTGACCTGGCCGAACTTGCTGGCGAGAACGATGCCGGCCCGTCGCCCGGCAATCGCCCGGCCGACCAGTTCCTCGTTGTGGCCCCAACCGTACATGTCGGCGCTGTCGAGCAAGGTGATGCCGCGATCGAGCGCCTCGTGCATGACCGCGATCGCGGTGCGATCGTCGCTCGCGCCGTAGACGCCGGAGAACGACATGCAGCCGAGACCGATCGCGGAAACGTCGAGGTCGCTCGAACCGAGGGTCCGCTTGGCAAGGACGGTCTGCATTTCCATCATCTCTCCATTTCGTCAGCCCGCCGCCGCGACGTGGCGACAATTCCGGGTCCGCGGCCGAATTTCCGGTCGATCGGCCCCGGTCAGGAGCGGCGGGGAAGTACGGCAACTTTACCTTAGATTCAGGATATTCAAGCTAAAAACACTGAACGTTGAATTCAATGCCGAAGGATGGAAGCGGTGAGGCTGGGTGGTTTGCAACGGACGTCCGGCGGGACTCGTGCCATCCTGATCGCCTCCAGTGCGCTGATCTTGACCGCTTTTTGGGTCCTGCTCGGCCTCGCTGCGTGGCAGAAGCGAACGCAGACGATCGGCGAGTCGGTGCGCACCACGCAGAATCTCGCCCGCACGATCGAGGAGCACGCGCTGCGCAGCGTCCACGAGGCCGACGTCATGCTCTCCGGCCTCGTCGATCTCTTCGAGGAGCAGTCGCGGCACGGGCCGCTCGACGTCGGACGGGTGCAGACGGCGCTGGGCGCCCATGCGCAGCTGAGCCGGCAGTATCGAAATATAGCGGTGATCGACGCCGCGGGCCATCGCCTCACCAGCGTTACGAGCGATGGGGCACCGTTGGATGTCAGCGACCGCGACTATTTCACTGTCCTGCGCGACCATCCCGAGATCGATTTCTATGTCTCGCGGCCTTTCTCTTCCCGCGTCGCCAAGACTTGGTCGCTCGGCTTCAGCCGGCGCTTGCATCGCCCCGATGGCGGGTTTGACGGCATCGTCGTCGCCATCATGGACCTGAATTGGCTGCAGAATTTCTACGCCGCCCTCGACGTCGGCGAGCAGGGCAACGTCACGTTGTGGGATGCGACGGCGAGCCACGTGCTTGCGCGTTACCCCTCGAATGCCAAGCTGCTCGGCCAGACTTTCACTGTCGGCCCGCTCTTCGAGCGGGTTCGCAGCGGCCAGGATGCCGGAACCTTCCAGTCGGTCTCACCGCTCGATGGCATCGAGCGGATCCTCAGTTTCCGCCGCGTCGCCGAGATGCCGTTCGTGGTTTCCGTCGCGCTGGCCGGGCAGGACGTGCTGACGAATTGGCGCAATGATCTCTGGTGGTATGGCGGCGGCGGCGCCCTGGGGGCGGCGGTGCTGTTGCTGATGACCGGCGGCCTGCTGCGGCAGCTGCGGCGCCAGCAGGCGTTCGTTGCCGCTTTGCGCGGCAGCGAGGCGGCTACCGCCGAGGCCAATCGCCACTTGCAGAGGAGCGAGGCGCGCTTCCGCGACTACGCCGAGACGGCGTCCGACTGGTACTGGGAAACCGACAGCGAGCATCGCTTCAGCTATCTCTCGGACCGTATTCGCGCCTTCCTCGACCCGCAGCATCTGATCGGCAAGCGGCGGACCGATATCGCCCTCGATCAGGGCGAGGACCCGGCGAAATGGCGGGAGCATCTCGCCTGCCTCGATCGGCATGAGGCGTTTTCCGACTTCGTCTATCGCTACGATACGCGCCGCGAGGGGCGCTATTGCTGCCTGAGCGGCAAGCCGCTATTCGACGAGTCCGGGCGTTTTCTCGGCTATCGCGGCACCACCCGCGACGTCACCGAGATGATCCGCTCGCAGGAGCGGCTGCGCGAGGCCGTATTGGCGGCCGAGGCCGCCAACCGCGCGAAAAGCGAATTTCTCGCCGGCATGAGCCACGAGCTGCGCACGCCGCTCAACGCCATCATCGGCTTTTCCGACCTCTTGCGCAGCGGCATGGCCGGTGCGGTCGGTGCCAAGGTGCGCGAATATTCGGAGGACATTCACACCTCCGGCCTGCATCTCCTCAAGATGATCAGCGATATTCTCGAGATCTCGCGGATCGAGGCGGGCGCCCTCACGCTGAACGAGGCGGCGACCGATATCGGCGTGGGGATCGCCCTGTGCGTCCGGCTCATCGGTCCGCGCGCCGACGATGGTGGCCTGACGCTGAATACCGTCATCCGCGACGACCTGCCGGCACTCTTCATCGACGACACGCGGCTGAAGCAGATCCTCCTCAATCTGCTCTCCAATGCGGTCAAGTTTACCCGTCCCGGCGGATCCGTGACGGTACAGGCGG
>WNFM01279682.1_pt2 | contig 11758 bp, 8 predicted proteins | sample 5400271 | NCBI WGS metagenome assembly WNFM01 (sample SAMN13153352, study PRJNA577476) | soil metagenome | isolation source: 60 cm saprolite on Douglas fir-dominated hillslope | place: USA:California | collected 2013-09-17 | reverse complement strand
AGCGGGTCAGGCAGCGGAAGGCGGCCTGGACGTGGCCGCCGGGGCAGCCGAACCGGTCGTAGAGGTCGAGGTGCCGGAACGCGGTATCGAGGTCGTCCCGCCACATCAGGCTGACCACGCGGCGGCCGAGCCAGACGCATTCGGGATTGCCGGCCGGGCCGTTGATGGCCGTCTGTGCCTCGACGAACTCGTCGGTCTTGCGCTGGTTGTCCTTGGCGGCGTCGGCGGCATTGGCGGCGGGGGGTTTACCCTGATCCTGGGCAGGCTGGCCGCTCTGGGCGAATACCGCACCCGATCCGACCAGAAACGATCCAACCAAAAGCGATCCAACCAAAACTTTGCCGGCAGCGGCGAGGTGACGCACAACCGACTTTCCTGGATCAAGCACCCAACGCATACATTCCCCGATTTTTACCGTGTACCCGATTTTTCCATGTAACGGCTGGTGTGTTGCCGTCCAAATGGGTCCCCAATGCGGCGGAGACTCCTGACGATTCCCATGCCGGTTATTTCGGATTTTGTCCAGCAAAGTCACAACTTTATCGCTTCGTGGTAAAATCGTCGCAGGGGAGAAGCGGAAATCCCGGTATCGTGTATCTTGACAGACTCTTGGCAGATCGCCGGCGAACGGCTAAGCGACGGGCCCCGCCCGGAGGATGGAACCGATTTCTCTTCGCACGCCGCTGGCGCTTCTCGTTTTATCCCTTGGAATGATCGCGGGCCTGTGGTGGTGGGTGGCCACGCCGATTACGCTCGTGCGTGCGCCGATCGATCCCAATGCCAAGGTGCAATGCGTTTCCTACGCGCCGTTTCGCGACCTGCAGACGCCGCTGGTTCCGACCACGCAAATCTCGGCGGACCAGATCGCGCAGGATCTGGTGCAGCTCGCCGGGATCACCGACTGCGTCCGCACCTATTCGATCGAGAACGGGCTCGACCAGGTTCCGGCGCAAGCCGCCAAGGTCGGCCTCAAGGTCATTCAGGGCATCTGGCTCTCGAACAGCCGGCTGAAGAACCTGGTCCAGATTTCGACCGCGGTCAGCCTCGCCAAGCAATATCCCGGCGTCATTACCGCGCTGGTGGTCGGCAACGAGGTGCTGCTGCGCGGCGAGATGACGGCGGCTGATCTCGCCGCCAACATCCGTTCGGTCAAGGCGCAGGTCAAGGTGCCCGTGACCTATGCCGATGTCTGGGAATTCTGGCTGCGCAACCGTGAGGTCTATGAGGCCGTCGACTTCGTCACCATTCACATCCTGCCTTATTGGGAAGACATGCCGGTGCGGGCGAAATTCGCCGCTGGTCATGTCGACGATATCCGCAAGCGGATGGCGGTGGCGTTTCCCGCCAAGGAAATCCTGATCGGCGAAACCGGCTGGCCGAGCGCCGGGCGGATGCGCGAGGGCGCGTTGCCGTCGCGCACCAACCAGGCGCGCGTGGTCTCCGAGATTCTCGATCTCGCCAAGCGCGAAGGCTTTCGCGTCAACCTGATCGAGGCCTACGACCAGCCGTGGAAACGCCAGCTTGAAGGCACCGTCGGCGGCTATTGGGGCCTGTTCGACGCGGTGAAGCGCGCCGTGAAATATCCGCCGGGCGAGCCGATCAGCAACTATCCGCTGTGGAAATGGCAGATGGGATGCGGGATGGCGCTCAGCACGCTCGTGTTCCTGGCGGGATGGCTGACCTTGCGCCGGCGGCCGTGGCAGCCGCGACTGACCTCGTGGATCGCGGTCGGCACCTCGGCGACCACTTCAGGTATGTTGCTCGGGATCGCCGCCGACAAGATGATCTATGAGAGCTACGGGATCGGCGGCTGGCTGCACTGGGGCGCGCTGCTCGCCGCAGGCTGTCTCTCGCCGATCCTGTGTGCGTACGCCGCGATGTCCGGGCGGCCGCTGCCGACCTTCCTCGAATTGTTGGGCCCGCGCGATGGCCGCACCCGATCGGTGCTGACAGTGTTGTTGGGACTGGTCCTGATCGTGACCACGCTGATCGCGGCCGAGACCGCGCTCGGCTTCGCCTTCGACCCCCGCTACAAGGATTTTCCGTTCGCAGCGCTGACCATGGCGGTGGTGCCGTTCGCCGGCCTGATGCTGGTCAACCGTCCGATGGCGGGCGTGCGCCCGATCGCCGAATCCGCCTTTGCCGGCGTGCTGGTCGTGTCCGCGCTCTTCATGGGTTTCAACGAGGGCGCGCAGAACTGGCAGGCGATGTGGACCGGCGCGGTTTACTTAGGCCTGGCGCTTACGCTGTGGCGGGCGCGGGCCGAATCCGGCGGCGATCAGGCCGCCGGTCAAAAGCACGATCGACGGCCGCATCACGTGCAGCGTCGCGATCACCAGGGCCACGATGCCGAACACCGAATTCCTGAACAGCACGGTAGCGAGCGCCCGCGCCTTGCACAGCATGGTCTGCAGGCCGGCGTCGCATGCCAGCGCCTGGGTCGAGAGTTCGACCGCGAGATAGCGCAGGTAAAGCGCATAACCGACGGTGACGAAGCCGACCACCAACAGAAATTGCACCTGATAGGGCGTCAGCCGGAACGGAGTTTTTTTCATCGCGGGAATATGCTCGGGAACGGGGCCGGGGACAAGACGCGGTTGGCCGCAACGGCGTCAAAAACAGGTGAGAAACCGGGCGTAACGCCTTGCCTGGACGAAAGATTATTGCGAGCTCTTCCGTCCGAACATTGACGAGATCGACGACGAAATCGACGACGTCGTTTCCGGCTTCTTCGGCGGCTCTTCGACGACGGCCGCCGCCCGTTTCGACGACGCGCCGCGCTTGTGGGACGCGGGTTTGGCGGGCATGGCCGGCGTCGGCGCGGCATCATCCGATCTAAACGAGAGCCGCTGGCCGTCGAAAACCGTGGTTTCGCAAGAGCGATCGTTTTCGGTCATGACCGCGCAGATCCTGGCGGCGGCGCCGGCGTCGTTGAGCGGGCCCGCCACCAGATGCAACTGCATGCCGAGCCCTTTACTGCTTTCCTTGATCATGATCACCGGGCGCAGCGCCTGCAGCGGCGCGTTCGAGCGCGACTTCAACAGCCCGCCCCACAGCGCGCGCAGCCCGTTGAGCGAATTGGCAGTGCCGAGATCGACCCCGAACTCGGTCCGCTGCAGCGCCACTTTCGGCGCGGTGGCTTCGTCCGCTTCCTCATCGCTGACCGGCGGCGCCGAGGCCTCGACTTCCGGGATCGGACTGGCGACCACGGGGCTCACAGGCTTGCCCGGCTCGATCAGTTTGGTGGCGGAGGGGTCGGGCGGGGCCATGAACGATTTAGCGGCCACCAGCGGAGTGGCCGGGGTCGCGGCGGGAGTTTTTGCGGCTTCCAGCTTGCCGGCATCGGCCTTGGCTGCGTCGAGCTTGGCGACGTCAGCCTTGGCAATGTCAGCTTTGGCGGTATCCACCTTAAGCGCATCGCTCTTGGCTGGTTCCGTTTTGGCCGGCTCGAGCTTGGCGACGTCGGATTTAGCGGCATCCGTTTTGGCAGCGGGCTCCGTCTTCGGCGGGTCCTTGGCAACCGACGAGATGGTGGCTGGATTCGGCTCCGGGGCCATGGCCTTCGTCGCCGGCTTTTCGATCGCGGGTGCGGCGGTTGCGACTGGCGCCACGACGGGGGCAGGCGCTGGCGGTTCGATGGTTGCGAGCGCAGGGGAATCCAGCCCCTGTTCCAGGCTGGTGACGCGCGAATACAGCCGGTCACGGTCGCCGTTCAGCGTATCGACCGCGTTGGCAAGACGCCGCGTCTCGCCCTGGTTTTCCCGGGCCGCCATCTGGATCTGCTGCGCCTGCCGGGATAGCTCCGCGGCCGCCATCTGCTCGCGCTTCAAGCCGAGCGACGACTGGTTGGCCATCACGGCCACCACTACGGCCGCAACCGCGCCGACGCCCCACGAGCCGATCCGCCACAGCGCGCGGCGGTCGAGATCGTCTTCCTCGGCCAACAAACCGCTCAGCAAGCCGCCGGTGTTATCGGTCTCGAAGTCCCCCGCGCGATGGTCTGAATCCTTGGCCAAGCGTTCCCAGCCCCTCCCTCAGGCCTGCCGAATCAACGGCAAACATTAACAGGAAATGCGGCGTGTTCCTGAATCCGGAGCTTTGCGGGATCGCGAATCGGTTTGATCTGCCACGGAAAACAATTAAAGAGGCCCCGCACTTAAAAAGGCCTGCGCCATCCGACTTGTTTGCTAGGGATCAAAAATGACGGCTCGTTCCAGCCTGACGGTAGTGCTTGCGGCCGGTGAGGGCACGCGCATGCGATCGGCGCTGCCGAAGGTGCTGCACCCCGTCGCCTCCCAGTCGCTGCTGGCCCATGTGCTGGATGCGGCCCCGCACGGCGCAGGGGCCGCACTCGCGGTCGTGATCGGGCCGAACCACCAGCAGGTTGCCGACGAGGTGGCGCGCATCCGCCCCGATGCATCGACGTTTATCCAGGCCGAGCGGCTCGGCACCGCCCATGCGGTGTTGGCGGCGCGCGACGCGATTGCCCGCGGCGCCGACGATTTACTGGTGGCGTTCGGCGACACGCCTTTGATCTCGGCCGAGACCTTTGAGCGCCTGCGCGCGCCGCTCGCCAACGGCGCGGCGCTAACCGTACTCGGCTTCCGCGCCGCTGACCCGACCGGTTACGGCCGCTTGCTGCTCGAAGGCGATCACCTGATGGCGATCCGCGAGCATGCCGACGCCAGCCCAGAGGAACGCAAGGTGACGCTGTGCAACGCCGGCGTGATGGCGTTCGATGGTCGCCGCGCGCTCGAGATCATCGACAAAATCGGCAATGCCAACAGCAAGCGCGAATACTATCTGGTCGATGCGGTAGCCATCGTCAGGCAAATGGGATTGGAGGCCGTCGTGATTGAAACCAGCGAAGACGAAGTGCGAGGGATCAACAACAAGGCCCAGCTCGCCGAGGCCGAGCAAGTGATGCAGGCACGGTTGCGCCAGGCCGCGCTCGATGCCGGCGTGACGCTGATCGCGCCCGAGACGGTGTTTCTCTCAGCCGACACCACATTCGGCAGCGACGTCACCATCGAGCCGTTCGTGGTGATCGGCCCCGGCGTCACCATCGGCGACGGCACTGTGATCCATTCGTTCAGCCACATCGTGCAGTCCACGCTCGGCAAGAACGTGCAGATCGGCCCCTATGCGCGGATGCGGCCGGGGACTTCGATGGGCGACGGCTCCAAGCTCGGCAATTTCGTCGAGACCAAAGCCGCGATCATCGAGGCCGGCGCCAAGGTCAATCATCTCTCCTATGTCGGCGACGCCCATGTCGGGCCCAAGGCCAATCTCGGCGCCGGCACCATCACCTGCAACTATGACGGCTTCAGCAAGCACAAGACCATCATCGGCGCCGGCGCCTTCATCGGCACCAACACCTCGCTGGTCGCGCCCGTGAAAATCGGCAGCGGCGCCTATATCGGCTCCGGTTCGGTCATCACCCGCGACGTGCCCGACGATGCGATGGCGGTCGAACGCAGCCCGCAGAGCATCCGCGAGGGCGGCGCGACGCGCTATCGCGAGTTGAAGACGCGCGGCAAGAAGCCGAAGGAAGGCTAGTTATTGCAGCTCCGGGACACCAGCGGCGCCGATTAATTCAGGCCACCTTGCCGCGTGCGGCGTTCGCGGCGGACCACCGGCGCTCGATTTCTTTCACCGCCTGCTTCATATCAGGCAGGTATCTGCCGGCGGCGACTTCGGGTGTCATCGAGGACGAAAAGAAGATCAGGTTGAGACTGCCGACCACGGGGCCGCCGCCCTGAATCGGTAGCGCGATGGCGCTGATGCCCGCTTCCGCGCCGCCGACCGAGGATGCATAGCCATCGTTCCTGGTCTGCGCGACGATGTCGTCGATGTATCGGCGATCCCTTGCCAACGGCGCGTCTTCCTCGACGAAAGCTGCCGTGGTCTCCAGCATCTCCCGGCGCAACGCCAGCGGCGATGCCGCGAGGATGGCGCGCCCCAAGGCGCTGCGCAGCAGCGACCGCCTGCGGCCCACCATCGAGCGATGAATCGACAATGGACTGAAAGGATGGGTGCTCTCGCGGATCAGCACCGACCCGAGTTCGAACACCCCGAAGTCGCTGGGCCATGATACCTGGTCGAGCAGGCCGAACATCGCCGGCAGCGCCGCCTGGCTCGACAGGTCGCGCGACGAGACACCTTCGCTCAGTTTGCGCACCTGCGGCGTCAGGCCGAACAGCGCGTTGGTCTCGTCGAAGGTCACGTAGCCGTCGGCCCGCAAAGTCTCGAGCAAACGGTAGCAGGTCGTCCGGTTGAGGCCGGTCCGCTTGGCGAGTTGCACAACATTCGACGGTCCGCTCGCATTGAGCTCGCCGACCAGCGCCAACCCCCGGGATAACGCCCTGACATTGCGGTGCATGGCCCCTCCGGATGTGTTCGCAGTGCGAACATTTCATAGACTTCGTTGGAAACCAAGCTGCAAACGCGGCAATCCACCCGCGCACGTTCAAAAGGGCGGCGACGGGAGGAAACGATGGTCCATTCAAGCTTTCATTGGCCCGCGGCGATCTGGCTGGCTCTCGCGATCTCGACGGCGCCGGCCGCGGCCCAAAACGCTGGTGGGACCGCAAACCTCAGCGGCGGCAAGGTGAAGGTCGGCGTTTTGACCGATATCGCCGGACCGACTGCGATGGCCAACGGCAAAGGCTCGGTGATCGCGGCCGAGATGGCCGCCGAGGATTTTGGCGCGGGTCTCAATGTCGAAGTGATCTCGGCCGATCACAGCGGCAAGCCCGATACCGGATCGCAGATCGCGGCGCGCTGGTTCGACCTCGAAGACGTCGACGCCATCGCCGACATGCAGGGCTCGCCGATCGGTTTTGCCGTGCAGAATTTGGCGGTCCAGAAGAGCAGGATCATGTTGCTGTCGGGCTCGACCTCGTCGGACTTCAACGGCAAGGCCTGCTCGCCGCTCACGGTCCAGTGGACCGTCGATACCTACAATCTGGCGAAGGGCGCGGCGAAGGCCGTGATCGATGCCAGCAGCACCAAGTGGTACTTTCTGACGGTCGATCAGGCCTACGGTCACGCCTTGACGAGGGACACATCGGAGCAGGTCAAGCTCAACGGCGGGCAGGTGGTTGGGAATTCCGTGTTTCCGCCGAATACCTCCGACTTCGCATCGTTCCTGCTCACCGCATCCAACGCCGGAGCCAATGTCATCGCGATCGCGGCTTCGAGCGGCGATACGGTGACGGCGCTGAAGCAGGCCGACGAATTCGGGCTGAGCGCGAAAGCCAAGGTCGTTCCGCTGCAGTCGGTGCTGACCGACATGCACGCCGTCGGCCTGAAGATCGCGCACGACGCCTACGAAGTCTCGCCGTTCTATTGGGATCGCACGCCGGAGACGCGCGCCTGGGCGGAGCGGTTTTATGCAAAGGCGAAGATCATGCCGACCAGTTTCCACGCCGGCGTCTATTCGTCGGTCGCGCACTACCTCAAAGCCATCAAGGCTGTCGGCACGGACGAAGCGCCGACCGTGATGAAACAGATGGAGAAGGAGCGGGTGCACGACTTCTTCGCCAGCGACGGCTACATCCGCGCCGACCGCAAGATGATCCACGACATGTACCTGCTGCAGGTGAAGAAACCCGGCGAAAACAAAGGCGACTGGGATCTCTACAACGTCGTGCAGACGTTGCCGGGCGAGACCGTCAACCGGCCGCTTGCCGAGAGCCAGTGTCCGCTGGTCCAGAAATAACCGCGAGCCATCGATCGATAACCGTCACCCAGCGTTGGAAGGAAACAGATCATGTCAGTCGCTATCGTCTGCGCATCCCATACGCCCCTGATGTACCGGGGACCGACCAGCAACGAAACCGAGCAACGCGTTCGAACGGCGTTCGAGCGGCTCGGAGCTTTTGTGAAGGCGTTCAAGCCCGACTACGTCATCCAGTTCGCGCCCGATCACTTCAACGGCTTCTTCTACGACCTGATGCCCTCGTTCTGCGTCGGTGCCGGCGCGGTATCGCTCGGCGACTGGGGAGGCGGCACGGGTCCGCTCGACGTTCCCGAACAGACGGCCCTCGAACTTGTGGATCACGTACGGGCGGAGGATTTCGACGTCGCGGTGTCGTACCGCATGCCGGTCGATCACGGTTTTGTTCAGATGTGGGAAGCAGTGCTGGGCGATTTCAAATCCGTGCCCATCCTGCCGATCTTCGTGAACGCCGCCGCACCTCCCATTCCGACGTATCGACGTGCCCGGCAGCTCGGCGAATCCGTCGGCCGCTTTGCGACAAAGTCGGGAAAAAGGGTGCTGTTCGCCGCATCCGGCGGCCTGTCGCACGATCCGCCGCTGCCGTCGATCAAGGACGCTCCGCCGGAGGTTCGCGAACGCCTGATCAACGGACGCAATCCGTCCCCGCAAGCCATGGAGGCGCGCGTAAAACGTGTGCTCGAGGCGGCGGCCCTCGCTGAAGCCGGCCAGGGACCCTGCAAGCCGCTTAATCCCAAGTGGGACGAAGAGATCATGGAGATCCTGCGCAGCGGCCAGATCTGGCGGGCGGATGCGCTCGATACCGATTGCGTACGCGAGATGGCCGGCCGCGGCGCCAACGAGGTCCTTGCCTGGGTCTCGGCCTTCGCCGCGCTCGGGGCGGGCGGCCAATTCACCATGGAGCAGGAATTCTACGAAGCGATCCCCGGCTGGATCACCGGTATGGCGATGATGGCCGCCAGGCGAGCGGATATCTCTCACTAGAGATTTTCCCGGGCGAGTGCGAAAAGCAATCGCGGAGGCAGGCATGGCATACGAAACCGACGTGCTGATCATCGGCGCCGGTCCGACCGGTTCAACCACGGCGCTTGCGCTGGCGAACTCCGGCGTTCGCTGTCACATCGTATCGCGCGGCAACTGGATGGCTGACAGCCCGCGCGCGCACATCACCAACCAGCGCGCCAACGAGGTCTTCCGCGACCTCGGCATCGCGGAGGATGTGGCGAGATACGCGAGCCCGTGGGAGCTGATGGGCGATACCACGTTCACGACCAGTCTGGCCGGTCCCGAACTGATCCGCCTGCGGACCTGGGGCACAGGCGACGACCGGCGCGGCGACTATCTCCGCGCCAGCCCCTGCGGCATGGTCGATATCATCCAGCCCCTGCTGGAGCCGATCCTGTTTCAGAAGGCGGCCGAGAAGGGCGCGACGTTCGCGTTCAACACCGAATACGTCAGCCATGAGCAGGATTCCGACGGCGTCACTGCCACGCTGCGTGACCGGCTGGACGGGCGGGAGTACACGGTTCGGGCGCGCTACATGGTCGGCGCCGACGGCGCGCGATCGTCCGTGGTCGAGCATCTCGGCCTTCCCATCGAAGGCCAGATGGCGCGTGCGGGCACGGTCTACACCATCTTTAACGCTGACCTGACCCACTACAGCCAGCACCGTCCCAGCATCCTGAACTGGATCGTGACCCCTGATGCCAGTTTCGGCGAGATCGGCATGGGCCTGCTCCGCGCCATCCGACCGTGGACGCAATGGATCGCCGGCTGGGGTTTTGACATCAACAAGGGCGATCCCGATCTCTCTGAGGCCAACGTCCGGGAAAAGATCAAAATTCTGATCGGCGATCCCGCGATCGAGCCCGAGATCGTGAAGTCGTCCGTCTGGTACATCAACCAGGCCTACGCGACGCAGTATTCAAAAGGACGGGTGTTGTGCGGCGGCGACGCTGTGCACCGCCATCCGCCATCGAGCGGGTTGGGCAATAACACCTGCGTGCAGGACGGCCACAACCTCGGTTGGAAACTGGCCTATGCCGTCAAGGGCTGGGCCGGTCCAAAATTGCTGGAGAGCTTTTCGCAGGAGCGGATGCCGGTCGGCAAACAGGTCGTGCAGCGCGCCAACCAGTCACGGGCAGATTACGCGCCGCTCCAGGCCTGTCTCCGGGTACAGGGCGCGGAAAATCCGGTCGCGGCGGGAATTGCGCGCTTTCGCGATCCCGGTCCGGAGGGCGTTGCCGTTCGCAAGGCGGCGCAAGCAGCCCTCGACCTGAAGCAGACCGAGTTCAACGCGCAAGGCGTCGAGATGAACCAGCGCTACGAATCCTCCGCCGTCATTGCGGACAAGGGAGCCCAGCCCGAGATCTGGCGGCGCGACCGCGATCTCCATCATCAGCCGACCACGCGGCCGGGCGCCAAGATTCCGCACGCCTGGCTGGTCGGCAAAGATGGCAAGCGCCTGTCGACGCTTGATGTGACCGGGAAGGGCCTGTTCACGGTCTTGACGGGCCTCGCAGGCACCGCCTGGAGCGAAGCCGCGCGCCGCCTCGACCTTCCATTCCTGCGCACCGTCGTGACCGGCTCGCCCGAAGCGCAGGACCTGTATTGGGAGTGGCAGCGCCTGCGCGAGATCGAGGAAGCCGGGGCACTGCTGGTGCGGCCGGACGGCGTGGTGGCGTGGCGGCAGAAGGAAGCAGCGTCTGGCGTCGCGGATGCCGAGGCAAGACTGCGCGCCGCGCTACGCGCCGTCCTCGATCTGTCTGATCTGGCGGCGATCCCGCGGGACGAGCAGCCCGAACCGTCAAAGCCGAGCGGCACGCCGCTATTCGCCTGACAGAACCTTACTTGCTGCCGTTATCAGATACGGCCCAAGCAATTTCGCGGATCAGATCGATCTGACGATTGGTGCCGGTCTTGGCAAAGATGCGGCGCAGGTACTGCCGCGCGCTGCCTTGCTGCAGGCGTTCCATGCGGCAGTGGGGCCAGCTGGCGAGCCGTTGACGGCAGGTCGCTTCGTCGCCGCCGCGATTTCCGCGACGATCATGTGCGCGCTATGTGGCGTGCGGGTCTAGCGGTTGGCGGTCGCATCTACTGCTCCCGCCTTTGCTGAGGTTTTACGGATCGTTAACCATACCGATCCATCTTGAACGTGCTTCTGGTCCACGTCGCCCGTCGGCACATAGCGGGAACAAAATCCAGCGCGAGGCGAAAGTCGGCTTTCGCTTGCCACATTTCCAAGATCAAAGTTCTGCATGGGGACTCACGACAGTCCAAAAGGACCTGCGAATAGCCTTCTCACGGAAGCCATCCGTGGAGTTGGGGCAATGAAGGCTTTGCCGACCGCCTGCATCGCGGGTCTCATCGCATGCGTGGGAGTTTATCTGGCTGCCGGCAACAGTCCGGTCGCGACGGTGCCCGATGCGATGCCGGAAGCGTCAGCGAACGCGGCGCCCGAGCTATATGCGGACGCAGTGGCCAAACTTGCAGTCGCACTTCGGGCACAGCCTGGCTCCGTGACGTCGGTGGGTCCCGGACCGTTGATGGCCGCAGCCGAAATCACCGACTATCCCACTGGGCCAAAATTGGCGTCGCTGGGCCCTCCGGATATCGCTCTGCCGCTACCGGGAGCACGCGATGGATCCGACGATGCCCCCAAGACGGCGCCAATGACGCAGGATTTCCGGTATCTCATCTACTACGTGTCGTCCGAAGTGCCGCCCGCCGAGAAGCCGGCGCAGACCGTCTTGCGTTCATTCAAGGACATCCCGCTCGGAACGCCGGTGGAGGAGATCAAGCGCGCTTCGGACGCTTTCGGTCTCGATTTCAATTTCATGAAAGCGGTTGCCAAGATCGAGTCCGGTTTCAACCCCAACCAACGCACCGGATCGTATATCGGCCTGTTCCAGCTCAGCGAATATGAGTTCGGCAAATTCGGCTCCGGGAACATTCGCAATCCCCGGGACAACGCCGTTGCGGCTGCCTACAAGGTCATCACCGAAGGCATCCTGTTCG
>WNFM01124495.1_pt2 | contig 11759 bp, 15 predicted proteins | sample 5400271 | NCBI WGS metagenome assembly WNFM01 (sample SAMN13153352, study PRJNA577476) | soil metagenome | isolation source: 60 cm saprolite on Douglas fir-dominated hillslope | place: USA:California | collected 2013-09-17 | reverse complement strand
ATGGCCGCCGCCGTCGTGACCGCCGCTGCTACCGCTACCTTTCGCGAGAGCGGCCCCGCTGAGGGACAGCGCGCCGGCGAAAGCCGCCGCCATGGCGAGTATCGATACCGATTTCGAAAAATGCGTTTTCATGGCAAACCCCACAGGTGCTTGAGGAGAGTTGCTTTACGCAGCTGGCGCCGCCGCAGCGCGTGATCTTTCCCTGACGCGCGAATGGCATCCGTATGAACGCGGGAGGGCGGCGCGCCTGGCGGCGAGCGCCGTCGCGATCGGCGCCCGCGCGTGCTCGGCCTCGCCAAAGCGGCCCGCCGCAAGGGTTTCGACGGTGGGGCGCCGTCGCGTGTCGTGCGCCGCCGGAGCGCGACGGCGTGGCGTCGCCGAGCGTCTCGTCGAGCGGGAGCCGACGACGCGCTACCTCGAATAATCAACGCGGAGGTACCCCGAGTAGCTATCGAAATGCCCGTTCGGGATGACGGCGAGCCCGTGCGCCGGCCGACGTGACGTCGCATCGTCTGCCACGTCATTGCGAGCGCTGCGAAGCAATGCAGCCGGTGGCGCGGATTGCTCCTTGTATTGCGCCAAGATCAAGGGACCCGACGCCATGCTTTGCGGCGATGAGCGGACGACGTGAACGGGCCGAGGCAGCGGCTGAGCCGGCGACGATCTACGCGACGCTAGTCGAGATCGAAGGCGACACGGAGAGCTTCCCGCTCATCTGGGCTCGCCGCAACGGCAATTGAGCCCAGCCGAGCGCTGCGTTCCTTTTCCAATCGAAAAGCAAGCCGGTGCCGGACTGCCAACAGCAGCCTAGGTGCTCGATGGAGCCCTCGATGACCTTCCAGTAGCGACAATATCCCGAACGATGCCCTCACCTCGGCGGCAATCGCCCTCGAATGGTGCAGGCCAGTCACATCAGCAGCTGAGATGCGGTGCACATTTCCAGCGCATGCCACCCGGTGATTGAAAAACTGAGATTCAACTCAACAATTGATAACTTCGCCGGAACCAAAAAGCTCGATCCTGCTGGCGGGTCAGGCGGCAGCCATGCCGACGCCCCCTTTACTTGTCGGGATCGGCTCGGCAAGGACATCCTTTGGGGATTACCGGATGTATAAAATCGCTCCCCATCTTGCCCGCAGCGAGTCCGGCTCCAACGCCCTCGAATACGGGCTGATCGTCGGTCTCATCTCGCTCGCGATCGTCGCCGGCGCGACCACCGCGGGCACCGGGATGAATACCTTGTTCACCACGGTGGCCACCGCGATCACCACCGCCGTCGCCGCTGTCTCATTAGCGCCGATGACGCGACGTGCCGCGCAAAAGACGCGGCACGTCGTGCCTGGCGCCTTCGAGATGAGTAGGAGGCGAATATGAAGCTCCGCAGCGTCGCCCTGATTGGTCTGTCGCTTGTGCTCAGCTTGGTCATCGCGATGCTGATCCGCAACCACGAGACCGCGGTATCCGCCGCAGTTCCCACGGCAAAGATCGTTGCTGCGAAGACGCAGCTCAATTTCGGCGATCGCATCGCTCCCGCCAGTTTGCAGCTGATGGCCTATCCACCCGAGTCGGTGCCGGATGGCGCATTTTCCAATATCGAGGATATCGCCGGTCCCGGCGAGGAGCGAGTCGCCCTGCGGACGATGGTGCCGGGCGAACAGGTTCTCGCCTCCAAAATCTCAGGCAATGGCGGCCGCGCCACCCTGTCAACGGTGATCGACAAGGGGATGCGGGCGCTCACCGTCGCTGTCAATGACGTCAAGGGCGTCGCTGGATTCATTCAGGTCTCGGACCGCGTCGATTGTTTTGCTCACCCGCGATCACTTGCAGACCGCTGTGCTGTTGCAGAATGTCAAGGTGCTCGGCGTCGATCAGCAGTCCGACGACAAGAAAGACAAGCCGGTCGTCGCCAAGGCGGTCACGCTCGAGGGAAGATGCCCAGAAGCTCACTCTCGGCAGCAGTATCGGCAGCCTCAGCCTCGCCCTGCGCAACTATTCGAGTGCCGATTCTGTAGCGCCTCGCAGCTTGTCGGTCGAAGATCTTGTCCCGGTCGAAAAGGCGGAAGTGCCGGTTGTCGAGGCGCCAAAGCCTGCCGCGGCCCGGCATTCCATAGAAATCCTTCGCGGGACCGATGCCACGTCCTACGACGTGAACAAGTGAAGTGGACCCCATCGATGGGGTCCACTTCATGGCGTCTCGGTGAATCTAAATCTGTCGACCGTTGCTTCGGCAGCGCTTACCGCGACTCTTGGGTCTGGTTACAAGAACAATGACACGGTCACTGTGGTGGGTGGTACGGCCAAGGCTCCCTTTCGGCGGCGACCCTCAAGCTGACCGTCGTCGGCGGAAAGATTACTGCCGTTTCGGTCGTCAACGCAGGTTCGTACAGTGCGATACCGAGCAATCCGGTGAGTGTTACCGGTGGCAGCGGCACCGGTGCGAAATTCAATCTGACCTTCAACCCGCCACCCGGCGGGGTGTCGTTCGTCCTGACAGGCCCGACCTCAGCAACGGTCGGAAACGTCACCACCAACAGTGCTACGGTGAACCTCAGCGCCGTCGTTGGGGGCGCCGCTGACGGCCTCATCATCTGGCAGGATGAGAAAGCCACCGGCGGCGGGGCGAGTTTCGCTGGAAGCCCGTCCTCTGTCGCGTTCAATGGCACTATCTATTTCCCCAATCAGCCGGTGAGCATTTCCGGCACTTATTCGTTCCAGCCGACAAATTGCACGTCGATTGTGGCAAGCGTCGTCTCGTTCTCCGGGCAAGGGACGATCACCAAAGGCTGCCTCTCGATCGGCGGCGGCTCCGGCGGTGGCACGTCGACCGTGCGTATCTCGCAATGAGGACGGGAGAGATGACGCTCGGCAACTTCCTGCCTCACGACGATGGTAGCGCCGCCATCGAGATGGGCATCCTCTTTCCCCTCTTCATGCTGCTGACGACCGGCCTCGTCGATCTCGGCATAGAGATGCTGACCATGATGGCGGTCAACAATGCCGCGCAAGCGGGCGCCACCTACTACGTCATCCATCCGTCGGCGACGGCGACCGACATATTGAACGTGATGAATTCCGCATCCGGCCTGACGACCATCCGGGCAATTCCAGCCCCGACATTGACGGCTGGCGTCGTCACCGTCACGGCGAGTTTCCCTCAGTTCGTTGACGCAATGTTCACATTTTCGATAGTCGTGCCGCGCATGATCTGAATTTGTCCCGGCGTCGTCTGCGACGGGGTCACCGTGATAACACGCGGGTGAGCCACCGTGGGTGCGCGCGCCTGCGTGCCGGCCGTTGCGATCGCCCCACCAGGGATGCCACTGAAGCCGCCACCGACCCCGCCAAACCCGCCACCGAATTCTCCGAGGCCGAGCAAGCCGCCGGATGCGGTGATCAGATTGGAGGTCGATTGCTGCGCGCGCAGCCGCGAGATGATGGCGGCCTGCCGCGCCACCCCAATGGTAGACTGGAAGGGGAAGGTGGCGAGGGATTGGCCGCCCATCGAATGGCCGCCTCCACCACGCCCGCCTCCGCCTACCCCCCCACCGCCGCCTCCACGTGCCTCAGCGGCCAAGGGAACGAGCAGCATACCGGCCAGCAATAGGCCGTATAGAAATGCTTTCATCGGCGCCTCCATGTCTCAAAATTACATGGTTAACGCCGAATGGGCCAATCACGTTGCCCGAGAGATCACCAAATGCCGGGAATCAGTCGGCTCGTGTGCTGACGATAGGCCGCATATTCGGGGAAACTTGCCGCGAGCACGGCTTCCTCATTCAACATGCGCCGGACCTGGAACCCGAACTGTACGGCGACCAGGGCGAACATCAAAGGCGAGGCATAGAGGACGGCCGTGCCGATGATGGAAAGCTGCTCGGCGAGGTAGAGCGGATGGCGGATGACGCCATAGGGGCCGTTCGTGACCAGCCGGCGGGCCTCGGCCATGATGCTGAACGACCGGCCGAGATGGGCCACGGTGTAGACGGCACAGACATTGCCGACCAGGATCAGCATCGCCGACAAAAGATGGACCGAAATCGGCAAATCGTCTCGGGGTGTCAGGAAAATGATGCCGACGAAGATCAGATTCGTGCCGAGCACGGCCGAAATTCGCGGCTGCCAGCCTGCGGCGCGCTTCGTCGGTTGCAGACGGGTGATGGTCAACGACCCGAGCAAGGCGAGAAATGAGAGAACGCATGATTTGGAAAACAGCCGCGCGAGATCGAGGCCGTCAAGCGCGACGAAGCTGTCCATCGCGAAGAGGTTGTGCGCCGTCGCGACGGCAAGCACAAAGAACCACAGGCTGACGGTAAACCGAACCGTCCGATCCCAGGTCACGATGGTCCACATTTCAGCCTGCCATAAGTGCCGGGACGACAAACACCAGAAGGAGCCAGCCGCCGGCAATCGCGATGCCATAGGGGCACATTCTGCCCGCCGCGAAGCCACGCCAGCCTCGCTTTTCGAGCCGGGCGGCGACACCGATCGCCCGCAGCAGGTAGATGAGCACCGCGAAGGCGAGCCCGGCGAGGCTGATCATCATGACCAGCTGTATCAACAGACTGGTACCGGCCCATAGGGAGATCGCCGCCAACAGCTTTGCATCGCCGCCGCCGAGGGCGTTCAGATAAAACAACCCCATTCCGAGCACAAGCACCGCGACGCCGGCAACGACGTGCCAGAGAACAGCGTCGAGCGGCATTGTGGTCAGCAGCGCACTGGCGGCAAAGAGGCCGACCAGCATGGCGGGGATGGCGTTCGGAATGCGGAGGGTCATCGCATCCGAGATCGCCGCCCCGACCAGCAAACCGCCTACAATCGCGGTGACCACCATGTGCATCACGGCTTAACTGGAGCATCGAGCTTTTTGGCGGAGAAGCTGCGATCCGGGCCGACCGACGTATCGACCCCCTCGTTCTTGATCGCCGTCAGTTGCTCGATGTTCTTCGAGGTGATCGTGTTGAAGCTCGGGCTGCTCTCCATCGCACGAGCGAAGTAGCCCTCGGCCGTGGCAAGATCGCCGCGCTGCATAGCGACGACACCGACATTGTTGAGTGTGGTCGGCAGCATAGACTTGCTGACGCCGCGCATCGCCTCGGCGTAGTTGCCCTTGACGGCAAGCGCGAGGCGGTAATTGTTCTGTACTGTTTCGCTGGTGGGATCGAGAGCGTTCGCCTTGCGAAGCTCGCTCATCGCCGCGTCGGCCTGCCCGGCGAGCAGATGCGAATAGCCGAGGTTGTTGTGCAGGGCCGCCGAATCGGGATTGAACGCGAGGGCGGTACCATAGGCATCCTCGGCCTCGTGCGGCTCACGTTTGAGATCGGCGAGTAGCCCCAAGCCGTTCCAGGCCCGCCAGAGCGACGGATCGGCCTCGGTCGCGGCGCGCAGCGCCTTGGCAGCTTGCTCATGCTGAGCGAGCGCCAGATGGGCGAGCCCCTTGCCCTGTAAGGCGACAGCGTGCAGGCTCTTGTCCTGCGCCAGGGCCTCGAACATCGGCCGGGCATCCTCCGCCTTGCCCAAGCCGAGCAGGCATTCGGCGACGCCGAACTGCGCACCAATCGATTTCGGATCGCTGACGAGAACCTGCTGATAAATCTGAAGGGCCTCGCTGTAGCGGCCGTCTTCGCGCGAGGCATCGGCGGCGCCGAGATAGGCGGCTACCGGCACCTTGCCGGCGACGACATCGGTATTGCTGGTGGTTGTCGGCGAGCCGCCGGAAGCGCAGGCGGCGAGGCCGACCAGAAGCAGAACCGCTGCTCCGAAATGACAAACACGCATGAACTCATCCCCTCTGAAGGTGCAGATTAAACAAGCGTAAAAGTTTCATGGGTTTTGGGAAAATAAATCACCCGTTGAACAACCAGTCGGTCATTTTCCGCATGATCGCTGGAATCGTCAGCGTGTATTCGGTGAACCCGGTGCGCTCGATGGCCGGCCGATCCTCGTCGGCGACCGGCGCGTCTTGCACGATCACCGGCTCGCCGATCGGCTCGGGCATTGGACCCAAGCCGGCGATTTGCATGTTCTCGCGGATCGTCGGATTCGTCGCGTCGAGATCGGCGGCGCGGGCGAGCAATGCGCGCGCGGCCGTGTCGTCACCGGCAATCATCGCCGAGACCGCCATGTTGTTTAGCGTATCGGCGCTGTTCGGTTCGACGGCCAGGGCCTTCAGGTAGTACCTCTTGGCCGCTTCCGGCCGATGAAGCTCATCGTAGGCGGCACCCGAAGCGTTGAGCGCGGCGACCGAACGCGGCTCGATCGTCAGCGCCCGCTCGAACATGACGATCGCCAAGCCGGCGCGGTCCGCCAGCAGGTGCCGTTTGCCGGCCTCGTATGCCACCTCGAAAGGCGACACCTTCTCGGTGCTTGCCATCGGCAACGGTCGAACCGTGGGATACGATATGCTGCCGCACGCTGCGACCAAGAGCGTCGAAGATAGGAACGCGAGACGGATGGTATTCATTGATGGGGCACTCCACTCAATCCAGCAAGCAGCTTGAACACCACGGGAGCCCCGATGGCGATGAACAGGGCGGGCATGAAGCTGGCGATCAGCACCATTGAGAGCTTCGCCGAGACTTTTTGTGCGGCCTCCTCGGCACGGAGCATGCGATGCAACCGCATCTCTTCCGAGAAGATGCGCAAGCTTGCCGTGATGCTCGTGCCGTGGGTATCGGATTGGATCAGCAAACGAACCATCGCGATCGTTTCGGGCGTGCCGGTCCGATCGGCAAAGCCGCGCATCGCCGCCGCGCGCGTGCGCCCGGCGCGAAGCTCGCTGCCGATTTGGTTGAGATGCTTCGACAAGAGCGGCTGCGTCATCGCCAGTTCATCGCCGACCCTGACGATCGCCATGTCGAGGCCGAGCCCGGCTTCCGAGCACACCAGCAGCAGATCGAGCACGTCGGGTAGCCCCTCTCGGACGATGCGCTGATTTTTTGTGCGCCGACCGGCGACATAGTGCATCGGCAGAATGAAGCCGACCATCGCCGCCAGTAAGCCGATCAAGAACACGAATTGAATCGCGAGGTTCGTCACCAATAGCAAGCTTGTGCTGGTCAGCGCGAGCAAACCAAGCGCGAGAACGACACGAATGCCGTAATATGCTTCGCCTGCTTTCGGCGAATCGAAATCCGCTTGCAGCAGCAGCAAGCGCAGTTCTTCGCGATCCTTCTCCTTGCTCGGGAGCAGCGCGCCGCTGAACCGCGAAAAGTAGCGAGCGAACGCCGAATCTGCTCGGCGCACCGACGTACCCGAAACGGTCGGGGATGCCACCTGCTGGCTCGTCATCAGCGATGCGATACCGAACACCCCACACGCAATCGCAATCATGATCACAGCGTTGAGAAGAAGGTTCATATCCATGGCTCAGACCCTGATGTTGAGCATGCGGCGCATCATGAAAATGCCGCCGATGACGAGAATCACCGCACCCCACAGCATGGCCGAGAGGGTCGAATTGGTGCCCGCTTCGGAATAGTAATCCGGGTTTGCGAATGTGATGAATCCGGTGACGAGGAACGGAATGCCAGCCAGGATGCGGCCCGAGAGCCGTCCTTCGGCGGACAGCGCCTTAACCTTCATCCGCAATTTCAGCCGGTCTCGCATGACGGCGGCCAGTGAGGCGAGAATTTCGGCGAGGTTACCACCGGTCGCATACTGGATACGCACTGCGGCTGTCATGTAGCGCAGTTCCGGCACCGGCACGCGTTGCTCCATGCGATCGAATGCAGATCGCAGATCGAGACCGTAGGTCATGACATCGAAGACCAAGCGAAATTCCGTCTTAATCGGATCGGGCATTTCGGTGGCGATCGTGTGAATCCCTGTGGGAATAGGATGTCCGGCGCGAAGCGAGCGTACCAGCACGTCGAGCGTTTCCGGCAATTGCTCGACCATTTTGCCGAGGCGCCGTTGCTGCATGATGTAGAGCAGCCAAACCGGCAGCGCAAAGGCGACCAAAAAACCACCGACGATGCACAGCAGCGAACTTAGCCCGATGAAATTCAGCAGCAGTACGAGTGCCGGAAACGCGGAAGTCATGGCCAGGATGACGCGTTCGGTCGGCATCGCAATGCCGCTGGTCAGGACGATGGCGTCAAGCCAATGCACCGCCTTGGATGCGAGAATCGTGGCGAGCCAAGGCGAGACACCTTCACCGAACATGCGGCGGCGCAGAACGTCCGCCGCCGAATCGGTGACGCTGATGTCCTTCAGGCGGCGCCGGGTGCGAGTCTCCACATTGCCGGTCGCCTCCACCAGGACAGCAATGCCCTGAATGAACGCGAAGAAGGTCGCGACGATGACGACGTAAAGAATGCCGTTATCCATGATCAAACCTGACGCATCGGAGGAGCGAAGAGTTCCTCGGGCAGGCTCAGCCCGAGGCTGGCGAGGTCGTTCGCAAACCTCGGACGGATGCCGCACGCCTCGTAATGGCCGTTGACGGTGCCCTCCGTGTCCGTGGACGTGCGCTTGAACCGGAAGATTTCGTTCGTGGTGATGACCTCACCGTCCATCCCGTCCACTTCCTGGAGCGAGATCAGCCGCCGCTTGCCGTCCGAGCCGCGTGCCAACTGGATCACCACATGGATCGCCGACGCGATTTGCGAGCGAATGGAATGCGGGGCCATCTCGAAGCCGGCCATGCTGATCATCTGCTCCAGCCGCGACAGCGCATCGCGCGCCGTGTTGGCATGGATCGTTGACATCGATCCTTCGTGGCCGGTGTTCATCGCCTGCAACATGTCGAGGGCTTCGCCGCCGCGCACCTCGCCGATGATGATGCGGTCGGGTCGCATGCGGAGTGCCGCCTTGACGAGGTCGCGCTGCGTGATCTCGCCCTTGCCCTCGGCATTCGACGGGCGGGTTTCGAGCCGGCGCACCATCGGCTGCTGAAGCTGTAGCTCGGCTGCATCTTCGATCGTAACCACAGTCTCGCGGCCCCCGATCGAGGCAGACATGGCGTTCAACATGGTCGTCTTGCCCGACCCGGTGCCGCCAGAAATGAGGACGTTGAGACGCCCTTTCACCATCACTTCCAGCACGGCGAGCATGTCCGTCGAAATGGAGCCGGTGCCGACCAGCCGGGGCAGATCGAAGGGTATCTTGGCGAATTTGCGGATCGCCAGGAGCGCCCCATCGACCGAGGCCGGCGGAATGATGGCGTTGACGCGCGAGCCATCTGCAAGACGGGCATCGACGATCGGCTGGCTCTCATCAATGCGGCGCCCCACGGCGGCGACCATCTTGTTGATGATCCGCACGAGATGGGCTTCGTCCTTGAAGCGGATCGGCGTGATGTCGATTTGGCCGCCCCGCTCGACGCACACCTGCCGATGCGTGTTGACGATGATGTCCGAGACCGAGGCGTCCTTGAGCAGCGGTTCCAGCGGACCGAGGCCGAGAAGCTCGTCGAGGATTTCGACGACCATCTGCGTGCGCTCCCGCTCATTGAGCAGGGTCGATTCCTTCGACAGCATGTCGCGGATGATGTCGCCGATCTCGCTCTCGAAATCCGCTCGCGGCATCTTCTCGATCGCCGCGAGATTGAGGTCGTCGATGAGCTTTTGGTGCAGCCGCACCTTCAGGTTGAGGAATTTGTCCTCGGACATGAACGCCGCAAACGGCACCATGGCTCGCGATGTCGAAGCCGGCCCCTGATCGTTGGCGACGGCTTTTCTGGAAAAACGCGACAACATGCTACTCCTCCAATTACGCGGCGCGGCGGCGGGGAACGCCGACGAGAATCTTGCCCATCATGCTGACCAGCTTCTTCGACAGCGCCCGCCCGCCGCGCACGTCGCTCAGCGGCAGGCCGGCGTTGGCCGCCGCTTGCATCGCCGGGTCATGCGGGATGAGGGCGTCGATGGCGCAGCCAAGAACATTTTCGCCGTCTTGCTTGGTGATCCCCTTGGCGAGGAAGCCGCCCTCGACCTGATTGGCGACGACGAAGAGCGGGATGTTGCCGAGGCTCTCCTGCTTCATCATCTCCATCTGGCGGCGCGCCTGACGGAGCGCCGGAACGGTCAGCCGGGTCACCAGGACAATGTGATCCGACTTGGTGAGCACGGCGTAGCTCCACTCGCACCAGATCATCGGCACGTCGATCAGGACGTTGTCGTAGTCGAGCCGGGCACTCTCGATGACCTTCATCACGCCATCGGCCGTGACATCCTCGATCGGAGGGATGCCTTCGGGGGCGGCGAGCAGATCGAAGCGATCGTGCGGGCGCACCATGGCGCCCTTGAGCATGGTGCTGTCGAGGCGATTGGCAGTGCCGGCGAGATCGACGACGCTCGTCTCCGTGCGCGGCATGTCCATCTGGAATCCCGCCGAGCCGAACTGAATATCGAGGTCGAGGAATACGGTGTTGGTCTTCCGAAGCGCACAGGCCGTCTGCACGGCCAGTGTCGTTGCACCAACGCCACCATTGCTCTTCACAAATGTGATAACTGATCCACTCATGACAAATCCCTCAATTACGAGAAGTTTGGATAACAAGAATTCGCAGTCACCGTGACTGGTATGACCAACAGAACGCGAACGGTAAAGCTCGCCTGAAGACCGCTAAAGCTCGGCTGAGAACATGCAGCGGTGGTATAGGCGCTGAACGTGCCGGACGGAATGTTCGTCAGTGCGACGGCCTGCGAGAAAAGATTCGTGGCGGCAGTGGACATGTTTGTCGTGCCGCTACCAGCGCATGGAAAGGTCGTTGAACCCACGGCGTTACAGCGCGACGCTGTCTCCACCGAATAATGCAGCAGGTTGTCGATCCACAAGAGATAGCCAACCTGCGCAATGCCAATGATGAATGCGATGACGGCCGGAAACACCAGCGCAAATTCCAGAGCGGTGGCACCGCTGTTGTTTTTGAGAAATCGCATCGCCGCTCCTATTGAACGCGAACGGTGACTTTGGAAGTCATCGTCTTCGGATAAAGCGGCCACGGGATGATCATGCAGTGGTTGGCGAGAGTGCAAGAATAGCTCGCGGTGACCGTGAGGACGCCACCGGACAGGGTTGGTACAGGCGAGGCCGTGACCGCCAGAGTGCCCGCCGCCGCAGTCATAGCGGCCTGGACATTGGACACCGAGAACGCCGTTGGATCCTTGACCACTTTCGCGGCGCCGGCCTGCGCGGCGTTGTTGACCTCCATGGCGATGAACATGCCGCTGCCGAGATCGACCATGCCGACTGTCAAGGTGAGGAAGACCGGCAGCACGATGGCGGCCTCAAGGGCGGCGGCGCCCTTGGTGCAGAGGAGAAAACGACGAAGAAACTCCATATTGAGTCTCACTGCGTCAAGCGATAGGTCGTGACGGTGGTCGTTGTGCCACCAAACCCACCATTCGGAAGACAGCCGTTCGAAAACGTTGGAGTACCCGCGTCATCAACGTATTTTGCAATTAGTCCGAAACAGCCTGTGACTGTCCCGTTTCCCTGAAACGAGACAGTCTGATTCCGAAAATACAGCAAGCCGGCAAGCGTTCTGTTCCCATTGCCCGCGAAAGTGTTGATCGTGCTTGACGGTACCGCATTGCCATTGGTGTCCGTTGAGGTCGTTGCCGTCGCACTCGGGTCTTGGACGAAAAGCAGACAAGAGCCCGTGCAACCGGTTCCGCAAGCGGTGCCGGGGGCACAAAGGTTGAAGGTACCGGTGCTGCTGATAGTCACTCGTGCATAGGTGTTGACACCGAACGAGCCCGTCCCTTCGCCATGCGTCAGGTAAAAGGTCACTCCGGCAGCAGCCGAAGAGA
>WNFM01190044.1_pt1 | contig 11762 bp, 7 predicted proteins | sample 5400271 | NCBI WGS metagenome assembly WNFM01 (sample SAMN13153352, study PRJNA577476) | soil metagenome | isolation source: 60 cm saprolite on Douglas fir-dominated hillslope | place: USA:California | collected 2013-09-17 | reverse complement strand
CTGGGACGGCAGCACTTTCGCGGCCCCGTTCCAGATCTCGGCCTGGTACCAGCCTGAATGGCAAGTCGCGGTCTCGAGCCCGCTCGATGGCACGTTCCGGTACCTCGCCACCTGGCAGGACACCGACGGCGGGGACCACGACATCATCATGGCGCTCCTCGACGGCGGGACGGTTCTGGACAAGCAAGACCTGAACCTCATGGAGGGGAGCAACTACCTGAACGACCAGCAGGAGTCCTCCGTCGACTCGGACGGCGACCACTTCCTCGTCTCGTACGTCGAGGCCTGGGGCAGCTACGACATCTTCGCCAGCGACGTCTACGTCTCGGGCAACACGCTCGGCCTCGCGGAATCGCACGTGCCCATCGATGTGGACTGGACCGCGGATCGCAGCCCGCGCATCACGTCCTGCTTCTCGGGCGGCGCGACGGATCCGGCGCGGAAGCACCACTACCTCGCCGCGTGGAACTCCACGCCGCAGGGCGGCGGTCCGGCCGACGTCGTGGGCGCGTTCTTCGACACCGTCGCCGGCGGCACGATGAGTCCGTTCTGCTTCGGCGACGGATCGAGCGTGATCTGCCCGTGCGCCAACAACGGAGCGCCCGGACACGGTTGCGCGAACTCGGTGAATCCCGCGGGTGCGTTGCTCACGGCGACGGGCGCGCCTTCGACCGTGGCCGACTCGCTCGTCCTGCACGGGAGCGGCATGCCCGCCACGTCCTTCTGCACCTTCCTCCAAGGCTCGAGCTCCGGCACGGTCTACTCGTACGGGGACGGTCTGCGTTGCGTCGGCGGAACGATATACCGCATCGGCACGAAGCACGCCGTGGGCGGAAACGCCAGCTATCCCGGCCAGGGCGATCCCTCGGTGAGCCTGAGGGGGGCCGGCCCGGTGGACGGAGGGCAGCGCTCCTACCAAGTCTGGTACCGCAACCCGGACCCCAACTTCTGCACGAGCGCGACCTTCAACGTCTCGAACGGAATGCTGGTCACCTGGGCTCCCTGATATGGATGGACCTGTCAACTCCTAGTTGACGGATTCACTCCGAGTTCTTCCCGCCGGCTGCGAGGTCACTCGACCTCGCAGCCGGCGGTGTCGTCGGAAGGAAGGAGCGCGAGATGTGCGCCGTCGGTCCGGGCGCGGGATTCCAAGAAAAAGCCAGGAAGCGCGACAGATGGACAGGTCCTCCGCTCTGGCAGGGGGTGACGCGGTCGGGGCGTGGCCTCCGATTCAAGCGCCACTCGACTCGGAAGACGGATGCCAGGAATCCCTGGTGGAGAAGAGCAATGAAGAACAGACAAGCTGTGCAGATGTTGGGTCTCGCTGTTGTTCTGGGGAGCACTGGCTGGGCACAGGTGACCCAGCGGGTGAGCGTCGACTCGGGCGGGGCGCAGGGGAACGACGGCAGCTTCGAGCCCTCGGTCTCCGCCGACGGTCGCTACGTGGCCTTCACGAGCGCCTCGAGCAACCTCGTTCCCGGGGATACGACCGGATTCTTGGACGTCTTCGTCCGCGACCGGCTGAGCGGCGTAACTGAGCGGGTGAGCGTCGACTCGGGCGGAGCGCCGGGGAACAGCGACAGCGGCGTCTATGGGATCTCCATCTCCGCCGACGGCCGCTACGTGGCGTTCGATAGCTTGGCGACCAACCTCGTCCCCGCGGATACGAACGGCGCCTTGGACGTCTTCGTCCGCGACCGGCTGAGCGGCACGACCACGCGGGTGAGCGTCGACTCGGGCGGAGCGCAGGGGAACAGCGACAGCTTTTCCCCCTCGATCTCCGCCGACGGCCTCTCCGTGGCGTTCGAGAGCTTCGCATCCAACCTCATCTCCTGGGACACGAACGGCGTCAGAGACATCTTCTACCGCGCCTGGCAGAACAACTATACCGAGATCGTGAGCGTCGACTCGAGCGCGGCTCAGGCGAACGGCGACAGCTACGAGCCCGCGATTTCCGCCGACGGCCGGTATGTGGCGTTCACGAGCGATGCGACCAACCTGGTCCCCGGGGACACGAACGGGTTCCGGGACGTTTTCGTCCGCAGCCGATCCAGCGGCACGACAACGCGGGTGAGCGTCGACTCGGTCGGATCTCAGGCGAACGGCAACAGCTACTCCCCTTCGATCTCTGCCGACGGCCTCTCCGTGGCGTTCGAGAGCCTCGCATCCAACCTCATCAACGGGGGCACGAACGGCCGCCTTCATATCTTCTACCGCGCCTGGCAGAACAACTATACCGAGATCGTGAGCGTCGATTCGAGTGCGGTTCAGGGGAACGGCAACAGTTTCCGCCCCTCGATCACCGCCGACGGCCGCTACGTGGCGTTCGCGAGCTTCGCGACCAACCTCGTCCCCGGTGACACGAACGGATTCATAGACGTCTTCGTCCGCAGCCGCTCGATCGGCACGACCCAGCGAGTGAGCCTCTCGTCGAGCTGGGTACAGGGGAACGACGACAGCTGCTACTTCTTCCATCCCTCGTACTCCGCCGACGGTCGCTACGTGGCATTCGAGAGCTTCGCGACCAATCTCGTCCCCGGTGACACGAACGGGTCCAGCGACATCTTCATCCGCGACCGCAACGAGATGGGCTTCACGAGCCTGTGCGATCCCGGCGTCGGCGGTGTGATCGCGTGCCCCTGCGGAAACCCGCCCAGCGGGTCCGGCCGCGGCTGCGACAATTCAGCCGCCACGGGCGGGGCGATCCTCTCCGCGTCGGGCATCGCCTACCTCTCGATGGACAGCCTGGTCTTCACGACCGCCGCCGAGAAGCCGACGGCGACGAGCATCGTCCTTCAGGGAACCGCCTCGCCCGTCAGCGGTCTGGTGTACGGCCAGGGAGTGCGGTGTGTCGGGGGCACGCTGAAGCGCCTCTTTACCAAGGCCGCCTCGGGTGGAAGCATCACCGCGCCCAATTTCGGTGCGGGTGATCCGTCGATCTCCGCTCGGTCGGCGGCGAAGGGCGACACGATCCAGCCCGGGCAGAGCCGCTGGTATCTCGTGTACTACCGCGATCCGACCGTGCTCGGCGGCTGCCCCGCTAGCAGCACATTCAACGCGACACAAACGGGTCAGATCGACTGGTCGCTCTGACACTCGCGACGAGAGCGCACCGGTTGCGGCCGACGCGCCGCGCGCTGGAACCGATTCCGGCGCGGCGCGCGTCTTGTTCACGACTCTTCGCGCCTCCGCCGGCGCCGCAGCCCGAGCGAGGGGATCCAAGGAAAAGCCAAGGAGCGCGACAGTTGGACAAGTCCTCCGTTCTGGCAAGGGGTGACGCGGTCGAGGCGTGGCCTCCGATCCAAGCGCCAAAGGATCCGGAAGACTGATGCCAGGAAGCCTGGTGGAGAAGAACAATGAAGAACAGACCGACTCTGCAGATGTTGGGTCTCGCTTTCGCCCTGGGGAGCACAGGCTGGGCACAGGTGACACAGCGGGTGAGCGTGGACTCGGGCGGGGCGCAGGGGAACACCTACAGCCTCGCCCCCTCGACTTCCGCCGACGGTCGCTACGTGGCGTTCGTGAGCCACGCGACCAACCTCGTCCCCGGGGACACGAACGGCGTCGAGGACGTCTTCGTCCGCGACCGGCTGAGCGGCGCAACCGAGTGGGTGAGCGTCGACTCGGGCGGAGCACAGGGGAACAACGCCAGCGGCGTCGGCGGCGTTTTCTTTAAGACCTCCATCTCCGCCGACGGCCGCTACGTGGCGTTCGCGAGCTACGCGACCAACCTCGTCCCCGGGGACACGAACGGATTCACGGACGTCTTCGTCCACGACCGGCTCAGCGGCGCGACCGAGCGGATGAGCGTCGACTCGGGCGGAGCACAGGGGAACTCCGACGGCGGCCTCTTTGGTGGAATCTCCATCTCCGCCGACGGCCGCTACGTGGCGTTCGCGAGCGACGCGGCCAACCTCGTCCCCGGGGATACGAACGGCGCCTTCGACATCTTCGTCCACGACCGGCTTAGCGGCGCAACCGAGCGCGTAAGCGTCGACTCGGGCGGAGCACAGGGGAACTCCGACAGCGGCCTCTCTGGTGGGATCTCCATCTCCGCCGACGGCCGCTACGTGACGTTCGTGAGCGACGCGACCAACCTCGTCCCCGGGGATACGAACGGCGCCCTCGACATCTTCGTCCACGACCGGCTTGGCGGCGCAACCGAGCGCGTAAGCGTCGACTCGGGCGGAGCACAGGGGAACTCCGACAGCGGCCTCTCCGGTGGGATCTCCATCTCCGCCGACGGCCGCTACGTGGCGTTCGAAAGCCTCGCGTCCAATCTCGTCCCCGGAGACACGAACGGCGTCGCGGACGTCTTCTTGCGTGACTTGCAGAACAACTCTACCGAGATGGTCAGCGCCGACTCGAGCGGGGCGCAAGGGAACGACAGCAGTTTCTCCCCCTCGATGACCGCCGACGGTCGCTACGTGGCGTTCGCGAGCTTCGCGACCAACCTCGTACCCGGGGACACGAACGGATTCACGGACGTCTTCGTCCGCAACCGCTCGATCGGCACGACCGAGCGATTGAGCCTCTCCTCGGGCTGGGCGCAGGGGAACGACGACAGCAGCCGCTTTGACGGCCCCTCGATCTCCGCCGACGGCCGCTTCGTGGCGTTCACTAGCTTCGCGAGGAACCTCGTCTCCGGCGACACGAACGGGTGGGAGGACGTGTTCATCCGCGACCGCAACGAGATGGGCTTCACGAGCCTGTGCGATCCCGGCGTCGGCGGTGTGATCGCGTGCCCCTGCGGAAACCCGCCCAGCGGATCCGGCCGCGGCTGCGACAACTCAGCCGCCACGGGAGGCGCGTCGCTCTCTGCCACCGGTGTCGCTTATCTCTCGATGGACAGCCTCGTCTTCACGACCTCCGCCGAAAAGCCGACGGCGACGAGCATCGTCCTTCAGGGAACCGCCTCGCCCGTCAGCGGCCTGGTGTACGGCCAGGGAGTGCGGTGTGTCGGGGGCACGCTGAAGCGCCTGTTCACCAAAGCCGCCTCGGGTGGAAGCATCACCGCGCCCAATTTTGGTGCGGGTGATCCGTCGATCTCCGCTCGGTCGGCGGCGAAGGGCGACACGATCCAGCCCGGCCAGAGCCGCTGGTACCTCGTGTACTACCGCGACCCGACGGTGCTCGGCGGCTGCCCCGCTAGCAGCACATTCAACGCGACACAAACGGGTCAGATCGACTGGTCGCTTTGACATTCGCGACGAGAGAGCACCGATCGTCGCCGACGCGCCGCGCGCTGGAACCGATTCCGGCGCGCGGCGCGCGTTGCGTTCACGACCCTGCGCTGCTCGCGTCGCCCGTTCCGCTCGGCAGGATCCGCGCGAGCATCTCCGAGCCCTTGCGGAAGCGATGCCAGGCGGCCGAGACTCCGATGTTCAGGCGCTCTGCGATCGCCTCCATGGTCAGCTCTTCGAGGAGGTGCATGCGGACGATGCTCTCGAGGTCGGGTGGGAGCTCCGACAAGGCCTTGCGCAGCAGCTCCTCCTTCTCGCCGCGCCGGACGACGCGGCTCGGAGTCTGCGAGTCTCCAGGCAGGAATCCGGACAGCGAGGCAGAGGAGGTCGGCACGAGCTCGGAGAAGCGCGCCGCGCCCCGGCCGGCGCCGCGCTTCTCGGTGGCGAGGTTGCGCGCGGCTTCACGGATGCGGTTCCTCGCGATCTCGAAGAGCCAAGCGCGGAAGGCGGCGGGACTCTCCCAGCGATGCTGCGCACGATCGCGCCAGGCGTGCGTCAGGGTCTCCTGCCAGATGTCCTCGGGAGCGAAGTGCTCGCGCAGCTTCTTGCTCATCGCGGAGCGGATGACGACGAGCATCGCGTCCGGCCCCGCGTCGCGGATGATCTCCTCCCAGCGGCTCGGATCGATGTGAGCCAGCGGATCGGGCAGCGATTCCGGAGGCTCTCGAGAGCTGGGGTTCACGGGGTTCCTCGGTGTCGTCGAATTCTAGCCGGGGAGGAAACGGGCGGCCAACCCCTCGGCCCAGGCGACCAGCTTGGCTCGCGCCTTCGCCGCGATCATGCTCTCCGCGAACATCAAGATGCCCGTGAGCTGAGTCTCGGCGCTCAGCGAGAGCACCGAACCGCCTTCCTCCTCGCGCACGAGGAACGTCAGGACCACTTCGAGGTCGTTCGGCAGGCCGCGGGCGCGCAGCACCAAGACGCGCCCCCTCTCCGCGCGCTCGACGATCGCCTCGATCGGCGCGCCGCGTGGGAGGTGCACGATCAGCCGAGATCCTTTCTCGAGTTCACCCGCCGGCACGGACTCGAAGCGTTGCGCATCCGTGATCCACTGGCCCAAGCGTTCGGGCGTCGCGATCCAGGGCCAGAGCGCGTCGGGTTTCACTCCGAGAACGAGCGATTCGTCGATCCGCATGCGCGGATCCTACACCGCTCTCGAGTTCGCTACCGCTGCCCGCGTTCCGCCGCGAGACCGTGGTAGTAGCGCCCGAGCCCCGCCTCACCGAGCAGGTCGAAGATCTGCCCCATGCCTTCCAGGTTGCGCGAGTACGGACTCGCCCATCGACCGTGCAGCAACGCTTCGTTCGATGAATCGTTCGGATCCACGGAGAACGTCGTGCGCGCGTCGGTGAACACCTCCTCCACCCGCGGAGCTCCGGAGTACAGGACGGTGAGCTGGCCGCTGCGGTCGAAAAGCAGCGTCAGCGGATAGGCGAGGCGATCGAACGGGCCGATCACTTCCATCGCGAAGACCTGGATGTCCTGGAGGAAGCGCTTGTCTGCCCGACCTGCGAGCGCGTCGACGCCGAGCTCACGGAAGAGCTTCCGCGCTCCGGACTCTGCCGCGGCGTCGCCGCATTCGATCGCGAGCAACGGGACCCCGTTCGCGTCGAGGTCCTTCTTGCGCCCCGCGAGCGCTCGCAGCACGAATCGCGACGCGGGATCGTCCGCGAAGCCGACCCACGCGATCAGCGGCTTCCCCTGGAAGTCTTTCAGCGTGCGTCCAGCCTTTCCGGAAGACGCGGCGAACGACGGGATCTCGAGATCCCGCGCGGGGAGTCGATCGCACAGGACGATGCGCGACACGTCGCGTGGCTCGACGCGGACGGGATCGGCCGGCATCGCGGCGAGCGCGGGGTGCGGCCGCGGCGCGATCTTCTCGATCGCGTCCTTGCCCTGCACGACTCGATAGCGCGCATCCGCCGCCACGTCCGTGAAAGTCTGCGCTCCGCCGCCCGGCCAGCGCACTTCGATCCGCTCGGCCTTCGTCGAGCGACCTAGACCGAAGTGGAGTCGGCGCGAGCCGCCGCACATGTAGCCTTCGGCGGCGTACACCGTCCGTCGCAGCCGGACGCCGCCGGCTTCGACGAAAGCGCGCGCCCCGATCGCGTCGTGATTGCACGTGACGCCGGCGAGCTCTAGGGAGATCCAATGTCCCGGCGTCGGGTCCACGTTCCGCACGAATCGAAGCCTCGGTCCGGTGCGGTTCCTGATCCATAGGTCGATGCGCCCGTCGTCGTCCCAGTCCATCGGCGCGACGAGCCGTGCGTCGTCGATGAAGTCGATTCCGAGCGCGGAGGACACCTCCGCGAAGCGCGCGCCGCCGAGTCCCAAGTAGGCGAAGTTGCGCTCTCTCCCATTCCAAGTCATGCCCTCGTAGAGCGAGAAGTGGCGCAGCGCGTCCCACGCGTTCGCGTAATCCTCCGACGCGGGCTCGGCCGCCGGCGATCGGCCGACGACGCAACGCCAGAAGAAGGAGGAGAGATCCTCACGGCTCCGATTCGTGGCGAACCCGTTTGGGACGTAGAGGTCCGGCCATCCGTCGTTCTGCAAGTCGAAGAAGGTCCCGCCCCAGGCCCACCCGCTGGGACCGATGCCGGCCTGCTCGGTGACGTCACGGAATTTTCCATGTCCGTCGCCGAGCAGGAGCGTGTTCCCGCGCGCGTGGCCCATGTACGCAGGTCGATTCTCCGGTTGCGCCTGCATGAAGCGCGGCTGCGAAGCGATCCGTGAGCCTGCAGGGGAGTCCATGTTCGTGAGGAACACGTCGAGGTTCCCATCGTGGTCCACGTCGGCGCAGCTGGCGCCCATGCCGGCGGCCGGAAAGACGGCGCCGGCCTCTTCGGCGACGTCCCTGAACTTCCCGCCCTCGTTCCGGTAGAAGCAATTCTTCCCGAAGTCGTTGACGACGAAGAGGTCGATCTTCCCGTCCTCGTCGAGGTCCTCCCACACGAGCGCGAGGCTGAAGCGTGTGGCGTGGACGTCGAGTCCGACTTCCTTCGACGCCTCCGTGAATCGGCGGCCGCCGTCGTTGCGCCAGTAGAGGTTCGAGGCACCGTTCTGCGCGTTCCAGTACGGGACCGGTGCGCCGTTGGAGACCCCGCCCTTCACGTAGCGACAAGCGTAGATGTCGAGGTCGCCGTCGTCGTCGGGATCCGCGGCGGAGAGGCTCGTGACCTCCGCCTCGTCGGGGCTCTTGAGCACGGTGTGCTCCGTGAAGTGCCCCTTTCCGTCGTTCCAGCAGATCAGGATGGTCGATCCCAGCGCGACCGCGACGTCCTCGCGGCCGTCGCCGTCGAAATCGAGGATGAGCGCAGCCCCGCAGTTGTCGAGGACGTCGAGGCCGGCCGCGTGCGCGCCGTCGCGCACCGTCCCATCGGCTTGGTGGATGAGGAGACGGTTCGGTTGACCTCCGGGCTGCGGGAGATAGAGGTCCTCGAGTCCGTCCCCGTCGACGTCCCCCACCGCGAGGCCGTGCATGCCGAGCATCGGCTGCGTCGAAAAACGGTCTTCGTGGAGATGGTAGTCGTCGTTGCCGCGCAGGATCTCCTCCTCGAACCCGTCGCACTTCGAGAGAACCTCGCGCGTCAGCTCGGCGAGAGGACGGACGCGCGTGCGCACTTCCTCGAAGCGCTCCATGGACAACGCGAGGAGGTGCAGCGCGGCTGCGGATTCCGTCTTGGCTCCGGCGCGCCACCGTGCGTTCCAGCGCACGTTGTGCTGGACGGATCCCTGGCCCGCTGCGCCGCTGACGCGGAGACGCAGGCGCGTCTCGAAGCTCCCGTCGTCGCCGACCGTGAGTCCGTCGACGGCGACGTCCACGCGCGGATCGGGAACGTCCCGCAAGGATGCCCTCCAAGCATCCAAGAGGATCGGGAGCTCCGCGCGCGGATGGAGTTCCCTCGAGAGGTTGAGACCCCGGCGGACGGTCACGTCGCCGTCGTCGAAGGGTGCCTCGAACTCCGCGGGCCAGAGCGAGCTCACTCCGCTGGAGTCGTCGCCCAAGAGTTCCTCGAGGCCGTGCAGATCTCCCCCGAGCATCGCGCGGATGCGGACGGGAAGCTCTTTCTCGATGCGCAGCGCCCACACCTCGCCGGTCCAACCGTCGACCTCGGGATCGATGCGCCGCCGCAGTTCGTCGCCCCACGCAGGGAGCTGGCGCAGACGCCCGCGGAACCACTGCGCCGGCGCCGGCGGACTGGCGCCGGCGGGGAATTCGACATCCACCGCGTCCGAATTCTTCGATCCGAAACCGCCGGCGATCAGGAGGAATGCAAAGCCCAGCGACGTAGCTACGAACGTCCACAGCGACGGCTGCACGTCCCGAAGACTCCATCTGCACTCAAGACGGCGAATATCGGTCCCTGGTCGAGCGGCTCAGGTGAGCTCGATGGCGTGAGCGATCCACGGCTCACGCGATCCTCCGCCCGAGGAGTGGAGCTGTCAAGCTGGGCTGGGTCGGCCGATCTCCAGAGCCTTCGGATCCGCTTCACGAGTCCGTGAATCGTCGCACCGCGAGAGATACCGTATCGCGCGAACCATGAACCCGTGGCTCGCGAAGTCCGTCGTCCTCCTCGGAAGCATCGTGATGGTCGTCATCCGAGCACCGCATGGGAAGCGCAGTCGCACGGTCAAGGTCGTGAAGAGCTGGAAGGGCGCGTTGGAGACGGCACTTCTCACGCTCGCTTGGATCGGCTTCTTCCTTCCGTTCGTCTGGATCACGACGCATGCGTTCGACTTCGCGGACTACGCGCTCCGGCTCCTCCCCCTCGTCGCCGGCACGCTCTGCATCGCGCTCGGGCTCTGGTTGTTCTACCGGTCACACGCGGATCTCGGCACGAACTGGTCGATCACGCTCGAAGTGAGGGAGAAGCACGAGCTCGTCACGCAGGGTGTGTATCGACGCATCCGGCATCCGATGTACGCGGCTCTGCTGCTCTACTCGCTCGGCCAGGCGCTCGCACTGCCCAACTGGATCGCAGGCCCGTCCTACGCCGAAGTGATGCTGCTCCTCTTCGCTTTCCGAGTCGGCCCGGAGGAACGCATGATGCACGAAGCGTTCGGCGCGGACTATGCAGCGTACCGTTCGCGGACCGAGCGACTCATTCCGGGCGTGTGGTGAGCGCGCGCGCGCGACTCTTCGCCAAGACTGCGCCGCCGACGCCGCCGAGGATCAGGACTCCTGCCACGGCGAGCCGCGACGTCATCGACTCAAGCTGCGATCACTGGAACGGTGAGCTGGAGAACGGCCGCGCGCACGGTGCCGAGCCCCGGAAGAGCCAGGTACCAGAGACTGTAACCGAGGCCCGATGCGACGGCCCCCGAGGCTGACGCGAGGGAGATGCCGCGCGCGTCCGCGTGCAGCGTCGAGACGCTGGCGCCGATCCCGAGCATCGCGATCGCGAGGGGAACCGCGAGGAGGAAGTTGTCGGCCGTCGCGAGGAGCGGCGCGCGACTCGTGCGTCCGCGGAGCGAGTAGACGCCCCAAGCCACGCCGGCGAGGGCCATCAGGAGCAAGCCCAGGGGATCGGGGAGGCTCGTACCCGGGAGAGTGAGGATCGCGAGCCCCGAGACGGCGACGGCGAGCCCGCTCCATTCGACGGGCGTGGGACGCTCCCCGTTCCGGAAGCCCACCGCGATCATGGTCGCTTGCACGCAGACGAAGAGCACGAGCGCGCCGACGCCGGCCTGGAGTCGCAGATACGCGAGAGAGAACGCCGCGGCGTAGGCGAAGAGAGCGACCGCCGAGCCGAAGCTCCCCTCACCTCGAACGCGTCGGCTGCCGGCGACGATCCGCGAGAGCAGGAAGAGAGTCGCCGCACCCGCACTGATCCTCAGCGCGGTGAAGGAGTAGGCATCGATCGATCGCCCGCCGAGAGCCGCGCGGCACAGGATCGAGTTCCCTGCAAAGCCGACGAGCGCGACGGTCGCCGCGAGGGCTGTTCGCGTTGCGATCTTGGACATCCCTCCGACGATCTGTTGCGGGCGGTCGAAGGTCAGCCGCCCCAGAGCACTCTCAATCCATTGGACGTGTTGAACGTCGACCCGAGCGGCGCCGGGCAGAAGCTCGGATCGGGATCGCGATAGAACACGTGGTACACGCGCGTCGTGCCCGGCGTGATCGGATCGCCGAGCGCGGCCGAACGGGCGGATACCGACAGGTCCGAACCCTGCGGGCCGATCACCGTGCCGCCGACGGCGTTGTGGGAGTACAGCCTCTTGAGGTGACCGCCGAGGCACGCGACGCCGTCGCCGAACACGTTTCCGGAAGTCTCCGCGTCGCCCTGCCAGAAGACGGAGAGCGAGCTCGGACGTTCTCCCGCGGATTGCATCGTCAGCGTGTCCGCGGAGACGAGAGCGCTGCCGCTCGAGGCGAGCAACGCGCCGAGGCTCCCCACCGAGGAGTTCGCGCAACCGCGACCCGTCGAACCCGTGTTGCCGCACGGGCACGCGATCCCGCTGCCGTCGCCAAAGCAGAACGGAACGACGCTCGTCTCGCACTCGTCGGGGATCCAGTTC
>WNFM01019229.1_pt1 | contig 11763 bp, 9 predicted proteins | sample 5400271 | NCBI WGS metagenome assembly WNFM01 (sample SAMN13153352, study PRJNA577476) | soil metagenome | isolation source: 60 cm saprolite on Douglas fir-dominated hillslope | place: USA:California | collected 2013-09-17 | reverse complement strand
CGCCGCTCCAGCCAGGCGCGCGACTCCGGCACGAACGGGAGCAACAGAGCAATCGGAATCGCCGGAAGAAGTCCCGTCATCAAGGTATAGCGCCACGCGGCATGGCTGTTGAACGGTTCCGTCAGCGGGAGTCCAGGCAGACTCGCCGCGTATTTCACTGCCAGGATGCTGGCGCTGGTCACGAGCAATCCACCCACCGATGCAAAGGCCTGTGTGCCGCCCAGCACGAGTTCACGGGTCCGCTTGTCGGGAAACAATTCCGCCAGCCAGGTGATGGCCGCCACGAACTCGACGCACACCCCCACGAACGTCGTGCAGCGAAAGACCAGGAACCACAACAGGGTTGTGCTCAAAGAGGCGAAGACGGGCGAGCACGAGTAAAGAATGATGCTCGCCGCCAGCACCCGCTTGCGTCCGAAGCGGTCCGTCAACCAGCCGCCGAGCAGTCCGAAAATGCCGCCGCAGACGGCGGTCATCCAAAGCATATTGCCGACCCATTTAGTGACGAGCGGATTGTTCGGCGGCACCTGAAGGATCTCCGACAGCGCCGGGCCGGCAATCAGCGGCAGCATCAGCAGTTCGTAAGTGTCGAAGGCAAAGCCCACGATGGCGACGAACAACACCAGCCAATCGGTGGTGGTCAGCTTCTTCTGTGCGGCTGCCGTGGGGTCAAGTGCCAAAGAACTCATGGCGGAACCTTACAGCATTGACCCGGAGCGAAGACAAGGCTTTTGTAGCGGCCCAATGCCGACTCCCTCCTCGCGGAGCGAGGCTGTGACGGTAGCCGTGGGCTTCAGCCCACCTGGAATTTGGACATTTTATCCAGGAGGAATCAAGCAACCGCGGCCTTTCTCTCTCACTTTGTCCGGCACTTTGTCCCTCACATTTTAGAAGCCTGCGACCATGGCGCTGATCCTTCTCCTGTAATTTTTCGTGAGCGAACATTTGACTCGAACTGATTCAATTCTGACAAAGTGTGCGACGAAGTGTCCGGAAAAGGGAGAATTAAGTGGGAGATCAGCGGAACCCAAATGTCCAGTCTTCAAGCGTCGCTCCGCGACGCAGCCCCGTGCTTCCGAACACCGTGGGCTGAAGCCCACGGCTACCGTCATTCGGTCGCTCCGCGACTTGAAGACGCTCAGAAAGTCTCATTCCGTCCACCGATAACTAGCTTTGGGCCACTTTGTCCTGCACTTTGTCGCACACTTTGTCGAATTCCGGCCATTTTCGACAAAGTGGTCGAACAAAGTGCGCGACAAAGTGGGATGAAACGATGCGCTGCGACAAGCCCTAGGTGGTTTTGGGACAGGCCCTAACTCGAACGGAACGAATGTACGGCCATCAAAAAAGTTGCCACGGAGCTGCGCTTCCCAATATGGACATGGTGTCATGAACGCAGTTCCCCAGACCATGCAGGCCCTGGTTTATCGCGGCCCGGATGATCTTCGCCTCGAGACGGTGCCCACCCCGCGCCTCGAACCTGATGAACTGCTCGTCAAAGTGGCTGCCTGCGGCGTCTGCCCGACCGACCTCAAAAAAATCCACTTCGGCACCGTGCCACCTCCCCGCATTTTCGGGCATGAAACGTCCGGCATCATTGTGCGCCTCGGTTCGCGGGTGAGAGGTTTCCGACTCGGTCAACGGGTGGCCCTTCATCATCATGTCCCCTGCCTGCGCTGCCGGGCCTGCCGCCATCGCGCCTTTGCTCAGTGTCCGCAATACAAACGCACCGGCACGACCGCCGGCTTTGAACCCGCTGGCGGCGGCTACGCAGAGTACCTCAAAGTGCTGCCTTTCGTGTTCCCAGGCATCGTCAAGCTTCCGGCGCGCAACACCTTTCTCGAAGGCGCCATGCTCGAACCGGTCAATACTGTCTTGAAAGCGATCCTGCGACTGGACCTCCTGCGCGGCGACAACGTTCTGGTCGCGGGGCAGGGGCCAATCGGATTGCTCTTTACCCGCCTGCTCCATTTGCGCGGGGCCTGCGTCCTGGCTAGCGACTTCCTGCAAACGCGTTTGAGCGTGGCTGGCAAGCTCGGCGCAAAGTGGGTCGCGCGCGCGGACGACCCGGATTTTGCGCAACTCGCAAGGAAGCTGCTCGGAAAACAGGGTCTCGACGCAGCCATTATCTGCGCTCCTTCCGATGCGGCCATGCTCCAGGCGCAGGAACTGCTCAATGGCGGGGGCAAGATTCTGCTCTTCGCTCACACGCGGCGCGGGTCCCTTACCCCGCTGGACCTTTCCAGCGTGTGCGTGGACGAAAAGGATTTGATTGGCAGTTATTCAGCGGATTTCACGCTGCAAACCAGCGTGGCGAGGCTCGTATTCTCCCGCAGACTCGATGTGCGCCAAATTATCACCCATCAGTTTCCGCTGAGCCAGGCCCAGGCCGCCATCGACCTCGCGTCTCATCCGACCCCGGACTCCTTGAAAGTGATTATCCAACCTCATGTTGATGAGCTTGGTGAGCGCGACTAGTTCCGGAAGTGCAATTGCAACCGATCGCGGCTGCCTCCTTCTTGGGAAGCCCAGGGAATTCCAAGCGGCGACAGGACTGGTCCGATTTTCCTCTGCGACCCTCTGCGCAAGACTCTGCGTCCTCCGCGGTAAAAAAGCCAATGTTCAACGCAGAGGGCGCAGAGTCTTTCGCAGAGGGTCGCAGAGATGGGTTTCCGAGGACTATCTTTTAGTGGAGTGCGCCCGTCCCTGGGCGCAGCAACGCTGGGAAGGCGGTTGGCCCGGAAGGCGGTTGGCCCTCGAACATTCCCCCATCATGGGCAATGCGGAACATGCTGTGGCTGAGGACGGCCACACTCCGCCACACACCAACTCGCTCCATTCGGGCGCTCGGTACCCTCGCTAACCACCTAAGGACGGGGGGATTTCGCGAATCACGGGCAAAAAGCCCCTGAATTTGAGCCATTTTGGCGCTTCTTAAGTGTCGAAACATCCGTTCCGGCGCCAAAGTGGTCGCTTGAGGAGCGATTTTCGTCTTTTTGTGGCCTTTTGGGCCATTAGCCATGTGGTAAGCCGGCGTGACGAAGCGGGAAAAACGTTCAAAAAAAGCCAAATAAAGCTTGATTTAGGGGACCCTTTCGGCCATATTCGGGGCGGCAAAGTGGACCAGACAACGGCCCTGAAAAATAATTCAATTATTTTTTTAAAAAGGTGTTGACACCGGGCTTGGAATCTGAGATATTGCGCCAACACACAGAACATAAAACACAAGTCACATGAGAACAAAAACACTGCTTCTAACGGCCGCACTGAGTGCGGCAGGTGCGCTCACCTCGATGGCGCAAGTTTATTCCGTCAACATCGTTGGTTACGTTAACCTGCCGGTCCCCCAGGGGTTCTCGATGATCGCCAACCAGTTGAACAACTCTGCGAATAACCAGTTGGCAACGTTGATTCCGACACCCCCGAACGCGAGCTTTTTTTACAAGTTCAATGGTGTCAGCTACCAAATTGACGACTTCACTGACGGCGCTTGGGAAGGCGACACCGCCGGGGCGATGACCATGAATCCGGGCGAAGGTATTTTCATCTTCGCTAGTTCTGCTTTCACGGCCACTTTTGTCGGTGAAGTGCAGCTCTCCTCGAGCACACCGATTGCGCATGGGTTCAACATCGTCAGTTCGGCCATTCCTCAACAGGGCCTTTTGGACACCGACTTGGGTTATCCTAACGGTCCGGGAACCACGCCTGGCAATGCGGAGTTCTTTTACCAATTCAACGGCATCAGCTACAGGATCAACGACTTCACGGACGGTGCATGGGAAGGTGATGACGGCGGAAGCGCTCCCACCATCCACGTAGGTGAGGCGTTCTGGATTTTCAATCCCAATCCGGCCACGGCTTGGAGCCGGACCTTTACGGTCGGTTCATAACGCATAACTTCAATCTCTAAACCCAAAACCCAAAAATAACTCACAACATGAAAAAACTCGCAACACTAATAACATTGATGGCTGGAGTTGGCTTCGCGTTTGGTCAAGCAGGCACGACTCTGAACTTCAACAACAACGGCGTCGCGGTCGGTGGGGACCACAAGGTCTATTTCGACAGCGTCGGAAATCAGCCCGGCGTGGTCGGGCAAAACTTCCAGGCTGAACTGTACTATGTAGATCCCGTTACTAGCTCTTTAACGCCTTGGGCGGCCTCGATCTCGAAGTTCCGCGTCACATCTACTGCATCACCAGGGACATGGTCCGGTAAAACCGTGACCTTGCCTCCGGGCAACGGTTTGCCCAGCAGTCCGATCCAAGTGGATGTTGTAGCATGGGATTCCACTCTTGGTGGCACTGTTGCCGCGGGTGTGGGAACTTGGGACCAAGCAAAGGCTCTTGGAAATGTCTATCATGGTGAGTCTGGGTTGTTCACCTATCTTTGGGCCAACACCATGCCAGCGGCGACAACCGATACGCAATTGGTGACCATGCCGGCTTTTGCCATCACCGTTCCTGAACCCTCGGCCATCGCGCTGAGCGTCATTGGTGTGGCTGGCCTGCTGTTCCTCCGCCGCCGCAAATAATCAACGTTACGGTGTTCTCTTCAAGCCGCCCGGCAACGGGCGGCTTTTTTGTTTTCCGCCGTGGAGATAATCACCGCATATAGTGCGGTGAATATCCTTGCGGGTGCGGAGAATAAGGGCTATAATCTCCGTAAATTGTGCGGAGATTATATGTATATCCACGAGCGCAAAGAATGGCCGGAATTTGAGTGGGATCAAACAAAGCTGGCCCCGCTCTTGGCCCAAGTCCGCCACTGGCAAGGGCGTTTGCTTGGGCGCATGGAAGCCTTGGGCTTTCCATGGCGTGAGGAAGCAACGCTGCAAACACTCACGCAGGATGTTGTCAAAACCAGCGAGATTGAGGGTGAAAAACTGGATGCCGCTCAAGTTCGTTCCTCCCTTGCGCGACGCCTGGGAATGGACATTGGAGCCTTGCCGGCCATTGACCGCAACGTCGAGGGCATTGTCGAGGTCATGCTCGATGCCACGCGCAAGCATGACGCCCCTCTGGCACGGGAAAGATTGTTCGCCTGGCACGCGGCGCTGTTCCCCACGGGGAGAAGCGGGATGCGCCGCATTACGGCCGGCGGATGGCGCACCAAGGACAGTGGCGAGATGCAAGTTGTGTCTGGCCCGATCGGGCGCGAGACCGTCCATTACGAAGCGCCCGGCCACGACCGGCTGAAAAAAGAAATGTCCCGTTTCATCAAATGGTGCAATGCCCGCTCGGACATTGACCCGGTCATCAAATCCGCATTGGCGCATTTTTGGTTCGTGACCATTCATCCGTTTGAGGACGGCAATGGGCGCATCGCGCGGGCGATTGCCGACATGATGCTGGCGCGGTCTGAAAACACGTCGCAACGTTTTTACAGCATGTCCTCGCAGATTCAGCGCGAGCGCAAGGATTATTATCTTGTGCTGGAACGCTGCCAGAAAGGCACGCTCGACATCACGCCATGGATGGAATGGTTTCTGAATTGTCTGAAGCGCGCCATTGGCGCATCAGAAAACCTCCTCGCTGCCGTGCTGGTCAAAGCGGCATTCTGGAAAGCACATGCGGGCGAGTCATTCAATGATCGCCAGCGCAAAGTGATCAACCGCCTGCTCGACGGATTCGAGGGAAAATTGACCAGCTCGAAATGGGCGAAGCTGACCAAGTGTTCTCAGGACACGGCACTACGGGACATCAGCGAGCTGCTGAACCGCCGGATTCTGATCAAGGATGAAGCGGGCGGGCGCAGCACGAGTTATGAACTGAGCGCGGCTGTGATGGACGGCCAGTTCGCGGACAGGCTCTTGCTTGTCCGTGCTCCGTAATGAATCGCCGATTTTCCAACGTTGACAGCAACGCCTGCAGCCGTAAACTTGAAGGGTGATTGAGAACTGATGGTTGGCCCGTTCGTCTATCAGTTAGGACACGGCCCTCTCAAGGCTGAAAGACGGGTGCGATTCCCGTACGGGCTACCAACCAATCAATGCGTCCCTTTCAGATCATTTTTAATCCGACCAGCGCGGCGGAGTTGGCCAAGATGCCGAAGGAATTGCAACTGCATATCCTGGGGGAATTCCGCGGGCTGCCCCAGGAGGTGATGAGCACGGAGCTGGAGCGGTTTGGCAAGCTGGAACGGGCGGGCAAGACGCTCCACCGGCTGCGCCTGGGCGATTACCGGGTTTATTTCGAACGCCACGAACTGGGGCTGGTCGTTCACCGCATCCTCAGCCGCAATTCCCTGAAGGATTTTCTTTACCGTTCCAGCCTGCCGGTGGGTGAGCCGGATTCTCAGCCGCAATTCCTTGAAGGATTTTCTTTACCGTTCCAGCCTGCCGGTGGGTGAGGACGAGGCGCTGCAACAAAACCCTAAGTTCTGGGAGCTAATCGAATCCGCCCGCTCTTCCGCGACCACCAAAAGTTGAATCCGGAAAGAGCAGTTTAAACCACGAAATACACGAACCACACGAAACGGCCGGAATTTGTTGCGACTGGTGCGTTCACCCGATTAGTGAAAGGCCGTATAGGAGCGCGGCATTTATGCCGCGCTCCCAACCGACGCTTTTAATTGAACCCCTTTGAGGGTGGCAGGATTTCGACGATCTCCGCCAAGGGGTGCTCCGCGAGGTCCAGGAGGGTGTTGCGCCGTCCGTAGAGCAACTGCGCTCCAGTCAGGCCGAGGACGCTATTGATGAGCGGGTCGGAGGCAATGCGCAGGAAGGCTCCGGGCCGGCTGAGGTAGGCGATGGCATGGTCCTTCAGGATATGTCCCAAAGGCCACTGCGCCTGCAGAATCTGTTCCCGCGCAGCCAAGGGGAACAAGTCGAGGTGAATTCTGATCGCCCCGAATTCAACCGGCAGCCCGGTGCCTTCCAGTTGCAAGACGACTTCGCGAACGTAGTCTTGACCCTGTCGTTCCTGACTCAGCACCCGCAGATGAACACGGCGTCCATGAAAGGCCTCGAGTGTGGACGTCATGTCTTTCTGATGGACGAGCAGGCCTTTGTAAGGCTCGGGCATGGCCTCGCCGTCGATTTGCTCCAGAGGCGGCAAACGCGCGTCCCTCCGCGCATAAAACTCATCCAGCGGATGAGTCATTGAGGCAAAACTAGACATACCGCGCATTCCGATGTTCTGGCAGGAAAAACTCCTGCAGCAACCTGTCCACTTGCAACAGGCCGGCGCGATTGAGCCGCACCGTATCGCCCTCCACAGTTAGAAACCCCCAGTCCGCCAGCGTTTGAAGCGGAATGGCAAAACGCCGCTCGACTTCCACCCCAAACTTCTTTTGGAAATAGGCCCGGCTGACCCGCCCCAGCTTCAACTGCAAAACGAATTCGCGGATCAACCGTTCATCCGCGCTGGGGGTCAACGCGCGGTAAACCGGAAGCTGCCCTTGATTGACCCTGGCCAGATACGGTTCGAAATCCTGATGGTTCTGGTAGTGAGTGCCGCCGATGTGACCAAAGCTTGCCACTCCCAGACCGAGCAAATCCGCTCCCGCCCAGAGCCGGTCGCGATAGATAAACCGGGTCTTGAGGGGATTGCGCACGGCGGTGTAGGCGCTGGCGACTTTGTAACCGCTCGCTTCCAATTCTCGAAAGGCGTAATCAACCCAGTGCCGCTTCGTCTCCCAATCCGCCACCGGTGCCACCAGTTTCCCTTCCGCTTTCATCTGTTGGTAGATGGTGGTGTTATAGGGGATTTCCATCTCGTAAATGGTCACGCTGTCCGGCGACATCTCGATGGTCTTGCGGATGCACTCCTTCCAGTTGGCTTCCGTCTCCTCGACCATCCCGGCGATCAGGTCGATGTTGATCTGCGGGAAGCCGATTTCGCGCGCATAGCTGTAAGCGCGCGCAATTTCCTTGCTATGATGAGCGCGGCCATTGATTTCGAGAATGTGATCATCGAAGTTCTCCACCCCCAGGCTCAGCCGCGTCACGCCCATCTCGCGAATCGCCTTCAGCTTATGATCGGTGAGAGTCCCCGGCTCGGCTTCAAATGTCACCTCCTCCGTCTCGTTCCACGGAAGGAGTTCCTTCATCGCGCCCGTCAGATGCTTCAACTGCTCGACCGAAAGGTAGGAAGGGGTGCCACCCCCGAAATAAACAAAATTGGGTTTCCGTCCCCCGACGAATGGCTTCGAGGCGTAAACGGACAGTTCCTTGATTGCCGCCTCGATGTAGCCGCGGATGGCCGCGGAATCCTTGTCTGTATAGACTTTGAAGTAGCAAAAGTGGCACCGCTTCCGGCAGAACGGGATGTGCAAATAGATCCCCAGCGGCGTCTCCGGCCAGGGAGGGCGTTGCGCGGCTTCCAGCAACTCTCCCACCCGCTCCGGTTTCCAAAAGGAAAACGGCGGATAATTCGACACGAAATAATTCCCCACCGTCGTCTCCTTTTGCAGTGGAGGCGAAGTGTGAGACACCGAAGCTGTGGGGACATTATTCATTCGCAGATTATTTCTTCTCCTTCGCCCCCGCCGGCCCGAAGGCGTAAACGCTGCCATCCTCGCAACCAACCACGATCCGGTTTTGCACTATCGCCGGCGAACTGCCCACCGGCTGTCCGATCTCAGTTTCCCACACCTTTTTCCCGTCGGCCAAAGACACGACATAGAGCCGGCCATCATCCGAGCCGACCACCACCTTGTCCCCGCAAATCGCTGGCGAACTGTCCACTTTGCCACGAGTTGGAAACGCCCACACCGGCTGTCCATCCTCGCGCTTCACGCAATGCAGTTGCTTGTCACGCCCGCCGAACACGACCCGATCCGCCGTCACAGCCGGCGAAGAAAAGTAGGGGAAATTCCGATCATGGTAGGTCCACAGGTTGATCCCCTTCTCAATGTCGATGCAAAGAAAGGCGTTTTCATAGTGTCCGAAATAAGCGCGGCCTCCGTCCAGCGCCGCGGAGCCGGCGATGTAGGCCCCTGCTTCGACTTCCTTTACCTGCTTGCCGTCCGTGAGCGAGATGACGTGCAGCAGAGCGTCGCATCCGCCGAACACGGTTTGGCCTCCGGACACGGCGGGCGAACCATTGATGAAATTGCTGCTTTCATAAACCCAATTGCTCTGGCCGGTCACCGCATCCAAACAATGAAGTTTGTAATCGTAGCTCCCGATCAGGATCCAGATCGCATCCCCCTTCGGCGATTTCACCCAATTGGGAGCGCCTGGAATCTTGTCTCCGGTGGCGTACTTCCAAAGCAGCTTGCCGGACGAGGCTTCGACCGCATAAAGAGAGGCATCCGTCGAGCCAACGAACACCGACCCATTCAGCACGAGCGGCGAGGATTCAATGCCCCCTCCGGTCTTACAGGCCCAAAGTTTGTCGCCCGTGTTCAAATCGAGCGCATAGAGATTCTCATCATCCGACCCAATGAACACGCGTCCATCCACGATCGCCGCCGAGGATTTGACCGGTCCCTTCGTCTTGAACGTCCAGAGCGGAGCGAACTCCCTGGGCAACGTCACCGGCGACACCCCGAGCAAGGCCGGCCCGCCGCGAAACATCGGCCAACTCGTCGTAGAAGGGCCCGTCTCGCTGGCAGCCGCGGCGTTTAGACAGAAGGACAACGCCAGACTACCCGCCAAAACGCAGGTGTTCATGCGGTTAAGGCGGCCACGATTTACGTTCTGTGTTTGAGGCTGCACGCCGATTACACCGCCAAAATAGCTCTCGTTCCCCGATTTGGCAATGGAATAATACTTATACGTATGATTTAGGATTTAGCGAAGGGATGTGGAGATAGTCGGCGGACCGAGGCTCGATCCCCAAGCCCCAAAGGGGGGCCTAATATAGCCCAGGGCAACACCCTGGGAATAAGACCGCCAAAACCCCCAAGCCCTGAAAGGGCAAAATACAAACCTCACCGATGCCACGCGATGCGACAACGACGAACGGCACTGGTGGGATTGATGATGGCGCCCTTTCAGGGCTTGAACGGACCTGCGCGCCTGTTCCCAGGGCGTTGCCCTGGGCTGGATTAGAGTCGCCCTCTTTGGGGCTGGCCTCGGCTTCCGCCTTTGGCTTCACTGTCGGCGTGACCGCGCCGAAACGGAGTGGAGGTGGGTCGAGCCGTAGCACTGAAGAACTGAAATGCGCTTGCCTCGCAAATGCAGGCCCTTTCTTGTGCCACCTGCTGCCGCTTCCCGATGCCTCGGGACGGTCCGCCAGGGAGGTTCTCTCTTGAAGGAATCGCCATCCGAAAGCGTCCATTCTCCGCGATGCATTTACAGAACACCAGCCTGGGTCGCGGACCTTTTGAGGCGGCCTGCGGGCCTATGGAGGCCGGAATCCCTTTGGGATTCACGCATTTTGGATTTCGACTTGTGGGTGATGCAAAGGAGGAGTCGTCGCGCTCCAAAACGGCGCCGGCTTTCCGGGCCTTGGCGGCAGGCGTTGCCGCCATCCTGTTCGCGGCGTTCTCAGCCTCTTTGCAGGCGGCCGCGCCAGCGACGCCGGACGCGGCTGGCCTGGAGTTTTTTGAGAAGAAAATCCGGCCCACTCTGGTGGAGAACTGCTACAAATGCCACAGCACGAACGCGGAAAAGGTCAAAGGCGGCTTCTTGCTGGATACGCGGGAAGGCGTGCTCAAGGGGGGCGACACCGGGCCGGCGGTCGTTCCGGGCGATCCGGAAAGAAGCCTTCTGATCAAGGCCGTCCGCTACACCGACGAGAACCTTCAAATGCCGCCGAAAAACAAGAAACTTTCCCCGGAGCACATCGCCGACCTGGAGGCCTGGGTGAAGATGGGCGCGCCTGATCCGCGGGCTGAAATTCAAAACTCGAAACTACCAATTAAAAAACCGGATCAGCATTGGGCGTTTCAGCCCGTCAAACTGCCGTCGGTGCCGCGGACGAAGAACCCGCGCTGGATCAAAACGCCGGTGGATGCGTTTATTCTCGCGAAATTGGAGGAGAAAAAGCTCAGCCTTTCCCCGCCGGCGGATAAACGAATGCTGATTCGCCGGGCGACCTTCGATCTGCTGGGCCTGCCGCCGACTCCGGAGGAGGCGCAGAATTTTGTGGCGGACAAGTCACCGGGGGCGTTTGCACGGGTGGTGGACCGGCTGCTGGCCTCGCCGCATTACGGCGAACGCTGGGGGCGTTACTGGCTGGACGTGGCGCGCTACGCGGACACGAAAGGTTACGTGTTCGAGGAGGAACGGCGCTATCCTTACGCCTACACCTACCGGGACTATGTCATCAAAGCTCTCAATGAAGACGTGCCGTTTGACCAGTTTATCATCCAGCAAATCGCCGCTGATTTGCTGCCGCTCGGGGAAGACAAGCGCCCGCTGGCCGCGCTGGGTTTTCTCACACTGGGGCGGCGATTTTTGAACAACCAGCCGGACATCATCGATGACCGGATCGACGTCGTGGCGCGAGGCACGATGGGATTGACCGTGGCCTGCGCGCGGTGCCACGACCACAAGTTCGATCCGATTCCGAGCAAGGATTACTATTCGCTCTACGGCGTGTTTGCGAGTTGCAGCGAGCCAGCCAACAAACCGCTGCTGGGCAAAGAAGCCTTGCCCAAGGAATACCCGGAGTATCTGGCGGAGCGAGCCAGCCGGGAGGGCGAGTTGAAAAAGCTTCGCGAAGAAAAACAGTCCGAAGCCCGCGCCAAACTCCGCTTGCAAGCGGGGGAGTATCTGCTCCTGGCGCACGACAGCGCGCAACTCTCGGACAAGAGCAAACAGGAGGCGCTGACTCGCGAGCGCAAGCTCGATCCCGGCGTGGCGCAGCG
>WNFM01233732.1_pt1 | contig 11766 bp, 15 predicted proteins | sample 5400271 | NCBI WGS metagenome assembly WNFM01 (sample SAMN13153352, study PRJNA577476) | soil metagenome | isolation source: 60 cm saprolite on Douglas fir-dominated hillslope | place: USA:California | collected 2013-09-17 | reverse complement strand
CCCTGGAGTCAATCAGAGCGGCCATTTGATCCTTCTCCTGGGACTGCGCAGAAGCCAAACTCTCTGCGGAACACTATGGTCCAGGAGCCTTGGGGGGCTGAACAAAAGTTAATACCAATATATAACTTGTCTATGAAGCGGTGGTCTCTTCCGCCGGCGCGGGCAAGCTCCGTAATACGGGTTCCGTTAAGTTTGCGCCGGTTGGACAATGTTGGCTGGCTGAAGACCGCTTCGTAGATGCTAAGCGTCAACCGATCCAAGACAAAGAAGGTGCCCCTGCTGCTCGTATAAACCGACGAAAACCTCATTGTGATTGCTGCGCGAGTTTTCGGGTCAGGAAGCCGCCATCCTTGTCGGAGTTCCCTTTTGGGCGTAGCCATATCGTATGGTGGAACGAATTCGGGAACTCCTAAGAGCCAGAGAATGGCAGCCGTTTACCATACACCAAGTTGACCGTGACTCGATCTACGTGAGAACTCGCGAGCACGTTTGGGTAACCCCGTCCGGGCGCCTCGTTTTCGAAAGGGCGGCTGGGCAAATCGAGGTTCTTGGTCCAGACCAGATGGACCAGATCACGGGCGTGGAACTGAAGTCGTTAACCTTCGGCGAAATAGAAAGTCAGACCGGGTAGAGGGCCTGAGTAGTCCGCAGAGTCAATTTCAGATGAACGTTAGGTCAGACTCGTGATAGAAAAAACATTCGGCCCAGTAAGCTATCTCCAAAACCGGGCTTCTAACGACCGGGCGAAACGCGCCGCTTCTCCCCTCGCCCCGGACCGGCTGACGGTGCCTTCTGACCCACCCGTCCCGCACGCCGCCTTTCTTTCGCCAATTCTTCCTCCCGAGCTTTCTTGCTGGCTGCTTCTATTTTAGGCCTCGCCTTAGTAACGCTTCGGACCCGTTTCGGCGTTCTTGGCTGGCGAACCGGCTCTAGTGGCCGCGATGGCGGCGAGCCTCCCGCGGCCAGGTAGCGCGCAAGCCGCAATTGCTTCGCAAATTCCTCCTCCTGGACTCTGGTGCTGGGTGGTTCAGAAACCTGGTACGTGACCGGGGCGTTTGGCTTCGTTTCTTCAGCGGCAGCCGATTCCGGGTGGCGTTCCTTTGCCATGGGACTCGTCGGACGGCGCGGAGCGGGTGACCCCTTGTCCCCCACCCGCTCTTCTTCGTCGACAAAACGCCGGACGGTACGCACCAAATGGGGAACCGAGATGTCAACACCGCGCTCCCTGAAAATCTGCGCGATCCGATGCACGCTCAGGCCGCTGCGCCTCCAAGATCTCCTCCTTATACTGTCTCAAGGCGTCGATCTTGGGCTGCGGTGGAAGCCAGTTAACTGATAGAGGAGCCAGTTGCGGCCTTGTTGGAATTCCCGTTTATGCGTAGCCATATCGTATGATCGAACGAATTCGGGAACTTTTAAGAGCCAGAGAATGGCAGCCGTTTACCATACACCAAGTTGGCCGTGACTCGATCTACGTGAGAACTCGCGAGCACGTTTGGGTCACCCCGTCCGGGCGACTCGTTTTCGAAAAGGGCGCCCGGGCAAATCGAGGTTCTTGGTCCAGACCAGATGGACCAGATCACGGGCGTGGAACTGAAGTCGTTAACCTTCAGCGAAATAGAAAGTCAGACCGGGTAGATCAGGCTCCTGACAGCAAAAACATTCGGGCCATTAAGCCATCTCCGAACCGGCTTCTAACGACCGGGCGAATGCCGCTGCTTCTCCCCTCGCCCCGAACCAGATGATGGCAGCTTGTGCCCCGACCTTCCCGCACGCCGCCTTTCTTTCGCCAATTCCTCCTCCCGAGCTTTCTTGCTGACTGTTTCCGCCTTGGTTTTAGCCCCCGCCTTTGCAATGGGTCGCTCTCGTTTCGGCGCTCTTGGCTGGCCAACCGCCTCTATTGGCCGCGATGGCGGCGAGCCTCCCGCGGCCAGGTAGCGCGCAAGCCGCAATTGCTTCGCAAATTCCTCCTCCTGAACTAGGGCAGAGGGTTGTTCAGTAACTTGGTAGGTAACCGGGGCCTTTGGCTTCGTTTCTTCAGCGGCAGCCGATTCCGGATGGCGTTCCTTGCCGTGGGACTCGATGGACTGCGCGGAGCGGTGGAAGCCTTACCCGCGGCCCGCTCTTCTTCGTCTATAAAACGCCGGACAGTACGCACCAAATGGGGCACAGAAATGTCAACGCCACGTTCCCGGAAAATCTGCGCGATCCGATGGACGCTTAACCCGCTGCGATGCGCCTCCAAGATCTCTTCCTTATACTGTCTCAATGCGTCGATCTTGGGCTGCTTGCGATAACGACGGCCTTCGGAAGTGCGCGCGACTTGAAGAAGATACTCGGCAGCGGATTTGAGGTGATCAGGATCAGTCAATGCGAGTCACCGCGGGTTTTTCGGATTTATGATAAACAAATGACAAAGTGGCGATCAAATTGATGATCACAATATAGGAGCACTTCAGTATCATCCAAGAGCTTCTCGTGTCGGGATTTGAGGGAAAAATCGGGATCTTCACTCCTGAGAGGGCTCAGCTGCCGATCGGATCGGACGGTGCGCCATCCTCCTCCCCTGTTTCCACGGGTATGTTTCCTGGCTTTGAGAGTGGCAGATACATGATCACGATCCGATCCTTTTTCTCACGTCCACTTTTTGACCGACCTAACTTGATCAAAAGCAGCACCGGCCATGAAAGTACGATCAAAGTTGGAGACGAAGTTACGGTCGAGACGGGTTTCAATGAGACTCTAGATGCCGTAGCTGACGAAGTGAAAAAAGACGGTGTTTGGGTTCGTCTTTGTAAACGGTTATCTTCTGTTCGTAACCGATCTCAGTCGAATTTTCCTGGCGAACTAACGTTGCTACACTACGCACCGCCATCAGTAGCCTTTCCGATCTCGATTGCAAAATTCCGCCGGCTCAAACCGGCCTGGAGTAGCTCAACACCTAGCACCCTGGCTACCCGAACTACCTCGGTACGCATGGGATCCCTAATCTTAGCCCCCAGAATAATCCTACTCGCTTTGATCGGATGCTGATTCCTAAAAGCGATGTCTACATAACGCCACTCTTTCTCGTAACTCCAATCTGGCGCTTTGTGACAAGCCGCTAACGTCAGCATCAAATTGTTGCTGTCATTCGGTGCGTACCGAAAATATTCCGTGGGATTAAAAAAGCTCTGGATGATAATTAACCGGGTGCAAAAATCCAAGCCCGCCCGGGATAGAAAGCGCCCACGTCTCGTACTCGATACAGATCCCCCGATGATGATCCGCATAATGGCTCCACATCAGCATTGAATCATTACGTTCCGGGAAACAAGTCACGCGCAACGCATCCCGTGTGGTACCAACGAACTGTTCAATAGCCTGGTCATTTATCGACTCGATAACCTGACCCATGATCTCCTTAAACCGCGCGTACGGCCCCAGCTCCTTGGGCATCTTCCTCCAACTCGCCTGCAACCCTTCCTCCCATCCATCCTTTGGCGGAGGAAGTACATCCGAACTTGGTACATCCGGCACATCTGCCAATTGACTCCCTTCGAAAAGCTCCTTGCCCCGCGCAGCGATAACATAGCCAAGTAAATCGCTACCGACGAAATAAAGAGACGAATCGAAAGGATCGTTAAACTTCTGCGGCGGTCGCAAAGCAACCACCCTATTCAACAAATTAACCAGCGTCCAAGGCTGACCTTCGACATCCTGATTCAGCTCCTTTGCCCACTCTTTGGTAACCACGCTGTTAAAATCAGCGTACTTGTAAAGCAGAGTCGGCTGGTTCTTCTCTTTCAGTAAGCGAGCGGCCTCAAGATCCGCATCCGACCGCCTTGGTCTATTCAAGTATCCGAAATACTCAGTCTTCCAAGAGACCCCGGTCTCGCCAGATGAAGCATCCATTCTATTCGTCCAGAAGTCTTCTGCCGAGCGTTACTACATCCTGACAGACCCGATTGCGCCTTTCACCAGTTAACCCTAAAAATTCCGCGGCGCGGATCGGGCCATCATGATCAATCTCAGAGAAGTATTTCTCTAACACCGTTCTAGCAACCCCGTAAGCAGGATTACCGGCCTGGCCCTCCGCCAAAAAACCATTTATCGCAGCGATCGGTCCATCCACGTACCCGGTCCCAAGCAGCAGGATATCATAAGCGTCTTTCGTCGCCCTTCTTCCAGTGGGCCCGCCAAAACCATTGAGCTTCAACACCAGCAACGGCCCAACATCAGCCACTTTAACCTCGCACTCCTGTCTACCGCCATAAACATCATTCCCTTTCACAAGCACCCCTCGGTAACAAGCAAGCGCCCGATTAATTCCCGGCACCACACTGGCAACAACATCATCTACGTTCCTGGACCCGAGTGCCTGCTGCCTCGGGTCTTCAGTCAGAAAGTCAATATAAAGGTTCGTATTCCCCTGCTTCCGGACCATCCGTGATTTATCGTGAACAAACCCAAGTCCCGCCAGGTCAGACTCTATCGTTCCATACATACCGCCGGAAGCTGCTAGCGAGATTCCCAGATCCACATCCAACGTCACACCTCCCGGTAAATCCCCTACTCTTTTTGTCACATGTTTAACGGCTAGCCCGCCGACGAGCACCAGATCATTGTGGTACCTAAGAAGCGACGGCCACACTGTCAGTAAGGCCGTTTCGGCCGACAAAAGACTGTCCTCCGAATAACTGCTAAACCTTTCGTGCTTCATAAATTCCATCCGCCGGCGAAATCCGGCCACTTCCTCAGTTCTGCCGCTTGTTCATCTCCACGGCGCCCGCCAGCATGCAAATCCAGATAGATTTGGATATCGCTTACCACATTGAATCCTTGAACAGTTTGAGATTTCAAAAACACCCCCGGATCATTTGGAACAACCAGCCACAGCCGCCCACCTTGTTCCACGCGGCGTGCCACTAACTGCTTCTCAAACCGCTTCGGTTCCGAGGGAAAAACATCGACGTACACCGTCACAATCTCCGGCACGGTATACGGATGCCGCAACCAGCCCGCAAACCATTGCGTAAACGCATAACGCTCGCGACGAAAAGCATCCCCACAGATTCTCGCAATCTCACCTGGATCCGTAAGCAACGAAGAAAATTGTCGAACCTGCGTTCGCGTATCCCACTGGTCAGCACTCACCCAAGCATCTAGAACAGCATTCGGATTCGACACCCGAAAGCCATCCGAACCAGAAACCGCCCACTCCTGTGCAACAAGCTGTTGTCGGACGGCACTCACCCAACCCGTGCTGACCCCAGAGGCATTCGCCAACTCAACCGTCTTCCAAGCACGTAGCGGGCCCTCCAAAAGCACTTTCAAAACTCGGCATGCTTTCGGAGCGAAAAGCGACTTTACTTCTTTGCGCTTCCGAAATGGATTATCCGGTGCGCGAGTCTCGATATAAACGTTGTCGAACGATATCCGAGAATTCCCGGCCAAATCCGCATATCCCAATCCCGCTTCCTCACAGATACGAGCCGAGTCCCCGGAAATAAACGGTGCAACAATGACTCCATAACGATCGACCGTGTCCGGCAGTGTCGATAGATAGTTTCTTAATTGGAACGTCGCTTCCCGCACCCGACGAGGATGAGCAATTGACTTCGCTTCCACGCAAACCGTCCATAACCTGCTCCCAGCCCTCACCTTCAGGGTCCAATCCGGTCCTCGAGGCGACTCCGTCAAAGACTCGAATTTCAAAAAAGGTACTTTCCCGACAAGTCCACGCAAAAGAGCCTTAAATTGCGGCGCCAATTCGCGCTCAAATAGCGGTCCTTTCGGCCCTTTCAGTGGTATAAGCTCTTTCACTGCACGGTGAAAATAGCATTTTTACTGAAACTTGCAAAGCCTGCAGGGAAGGCCTCCCTCGTAATTGGATTTAAACCCAATTCGCCCGATCTAACTTCCCGCTCGATATCGCCAAGCTTATCCCTCTTCCTTTCAGTATCATCGCCATTTTCACCATGCGGTGAAAGCAACTATAAAACTGAAAACGTGGTTAGCGCAGGCAAGCAACTCAGTCGATCGGGAAACGCCCAGGCTTATTCGAATCCGATAGAGATAGCGGCGTGGTGTTCGCCGGAGCCCGATGCCTGTCCTTGTTGCCAGGAACGCCGTAACTTCTGGCTTCTTATCACGCCGACCTTTCCTTCAGATCAATCATCTCTCACGCCCGCTCCGGGCGCTAGCGGGCATGGTCTTTCTTACCGACTTTAAGCTGAACCTTCTCCCGAACCGCCTCAATCTTCCTCGCCTCCCGCTCTCCTCGCCGGATGAGATCGCGAATGAAAAGGCGCTCCAGGATTGGGATCAGCGTCATCGAGAGAACGAAAAGGATAGTGGCGATCACCGCCAGGTTGAACAAAAGGCCGAGCGTCGGGTTGACATGACCAAGCGTCTTTTGCAGCAACGCCAGCGTATACGGGCTTAGTGCCCGGTTAACCTGTTGAACCAGCGCATGAACAATCGGAATGTTGTACTGCCAGCCGAAGAACGCGGCGACTGCGACACCTGCCCACAAGAAAGCCACTGTTTCAAACGCTTCCTGGCCAGGCGTCTTGGACTTTCTGGGCAGTTGGTCTGGCATGGGAATTTCAGGCGTTCTGCTTAAAGGAACATTTCATCCAGCTCCGGCCATTGGACCATTTCCGGCCGCTCTGAAACGCAATCGCTTCCACGAGGTAATCATTCACTCTCGTTCCATGCTTAAGCCCAATGAAATTGCGGCTTGGGCAATCGAATTCTTCACTTTGCGCTAGGCCGATCAAATGCCCCTCCCCTGTATGGGCGCCGTTGAGTGAGACTCGGTACTGGACCGTTTTATCGATGGTCTTCGAAGCCCATTCATTGGTCACCGTGTCGTCATTCCCGCAAAAGAATTTGATGGCGAGGTTGCCCAGAAGGCTATGAACGCGGTGAACCCCGGCCTCGTGCCCGCCAAACTCCACGTAATAGTTTGGCAGGTTTTGGGTAAGGAACACGGTGCAGACTCGGTATGATCGGGCAACCGTCTGGAAAATCTGGTCGGCCGGGCTCGAGAAATACTGCGCCTCATCCGCCCAGATGAAGGACGGACGGATCGACTCCGGGTGATCCAGCTTCCGTCGCTGGCTGGCCCGCTGGAGCAGGTATTTCCAGATTGCCGCCGCATAACGGCCGACCTCGTGGTAAGCGGCCACGGGAAGTGCGACCACCACAATCTTGCCGGCCAGGATGTCATCGGGGCTGACCGTCGTGGCCTTGCAAAAGATGTCGTAGATTTTCCCGCGCAAAAACGCGTCAAGGAGCCCGGTGTAATCCGCGATCACATTGGATCGGGTCCGGGTATCGGTGGAGGGGTGCTCGTGCAACCAATAGTCCGCAATCAAGCGGTACTCATGCTCGCGGATCCTTTGTCCAACGAGCTGCTCAGCCCGTACGAGATACCTGAAGAGCGCCGATGAATTGCGCCAGTCCGCGGCCCGGGCTTGTTGGAGGTCCTGCGGCGCCGAGTTGAGGATTGCGTTCATGCGCAACAGATCGACGTTTCCATCAACGGGTAAGAGGAGGCCGACGATGTTGCGCAACAGCTTCTTACGCTGGGATTGCCAGAATTCCTCGTTCTCTCCACCCTTGCCTTGAGGATTGGTGATCCGGGCGACCTCGATCATGAGGTTCACGATGTTTTCTTCGAGGTCGGCGCCCGATACCGCCGACTCGTAGGAGAGGAAGTTGAACGAATGCGCTGGGCTCTCGCCAAAGAAGATGCCGTCGGCTTCGCGGCCCGTTTCGCGCAAGTACTTTCTCCAGAGATCGGCTTCATCGATCTTCGCGCAAAGGACCAGGCCGCCAAAGCCGGCGCGCAAGTAAGCCTTCGCTAACAGCCTTCCAGGCCCGGACGTTGTTGCCTTTGCCGGTCTGGCCGGTGATCAAAACTCCGGTTTTCGCGTCCGCTAGCGTTAGCGCGTCCTTCGCAGACGAAGAAAGCCGGCACAAAACTCGGTCATCGGGCCACGTTTTAGGCAGCCCACCCCAGCGGAGTGCCTTCTCCCCGCGTTGAAGAAACGGTAGAATCCTTTCCACCATAAGCACTGACATCGACTGCTGTAACGAACTCTATTTATCCTCGATTTTTTCCGCGCGACAAGCTTTTCGTAGCACGTCAAGGCGTCAACTTTAACGAAATACGTTCCCCGAAACGGTCAGAAACGAGAACAAATGGATGGCGGATATATGGAGTAATGACACTCGCTACTGACTGCATGAGGCGGTCCATTGGATTGACAGCCACCACGCGAACGCGGACGACGATCTCATTTTCGCGTGGCGCAGGGTGGGGAGCTGAGCCGACGACAAGGTCGGCACGCTTAGATGGCAGCCAAAAAGCGCTGTTTTCGGGCATAGCGTTTGTTTGCTCAACAGGCGCTCTGGGCCTAAAACTTAGCAGAGGACGAGCGACAAGAAGTAAAGTCCTGACTAACCAAAGGCGCTAATGTTTCGCGATCATCATCTCGCAACGGTAAGCCTGGTCGAATTAGATCTTAATAACCTTCCCATCCAATTCGCGTCGGGTTGCCTCGTAAATTACAAAGGCCACCTTTTCGTTCTCACCGTGAGCCACGCGACAGGAAACCAAGGTCGGTGGGCGATGGAAATCGGATGTGATCCGAGCAGGAAAGAAATGGAGACCTATCAGCTCGGAGCCTTGAACTATCTCATGCTGTTGAAGGTGAAGTCCGGCAGACTCAAAAAAAAGAAAGACATCGATTTTGCCTACAAACTTCAGACCGAACCGCTGCATCCCCGTTATCAGGAATTCTCTGAACAAGGAGAACTTTTAAGGGAATCGCCCAAGCTTGTCCTAGCGTCCGGGCTTACCGATTTGCCCAGCACGGAAGAAACCTACGGCTTCTGGGGAACTACACTTCCGCAGCTAATCGGAAACCGGCTGCACGTCGTGCCGCAGCATGTCGAGGGAATGAAATTTGAAAAAGAGAATCATGAGGGACTCTATTTTTTTAAAATGAAAACTCCTTACAGGAAGTTCGAGGAGTATCAGGGCTGTAGCGGTGCGCCCATTCTTGATTCGCAGGGCCGACTCGTTTCTCTTGTCGTTGAGGGAGACAAAAAGAAGACAGGCATCTGCGGAGTAAATTTTCAGAAAATCCGGGTGGCCCTTGACGTGGCGATCCTTCAAGAGAAGGACGGTGAAGGGGCCGAAAATGTATAAACCTTATCCCTTTGATCCCAACCAAGCGCCCTTAGAGGCGCGGATGGTTGCCTTTTTGCATCCTTTCCGCATCGTCAACGGGCCGGACTGTCCGCCTTGGAATCCTACGATTGAACAGATTAACGGCAGCTCTTGGGACTACGTTGCCTTGCACGAGATCGTAGGTGGAGTCGATGTGGGCCTGCCGCAACCGTACCATTTGGTTGTGGCACGCGATGGCGGTCTGGCACTTCCACCTTTGGCTAAATTGAGGAACGACGCGGAGGCGGTGGAGTTTTTTAACCGCTGCTTTGCGGCTTTACTCTTAGGCTGCTTGTTTTGCGAAGCCATAAACTTGGACGGCCTTGATTTTGGCTCGATCCTCGATTGGAAGTACATTCGCGTCCACAGCAACGCGGCTTCAGCGCCCAATCGATTTCATCAAATGGTGAGACTGCAGCAATCGTCAAAGATTGAGGCGATCGCTCTGATGGAGCCGCGAACGGTCTCATTGACTGCATTAATCGAGGCCATGAAAACTGGCAGAGACGTTCTTGATGCTGTTCCCGAGGTGAGTGGGGAGTTTTTGCTAAAGGGCGTGACCGGAATCGCCCGCCGTGACTGGAGCTCCGCATTAGGAAATCTTTGGATCGTTGTTGAGCAGATCACGTCTCATCTTTGGAAGACGAAGATAATTCCCCCGGCGAGAGCAGACGGATCGATTCCGGGTCGAGTTGACCAATTATCTGACTCGAGAACCTGGACGACAGCAGTGAGACTTGAGCTCTTGAACCAAAAGGGCTTAATTTCGATGAGCGCTCTCGGGAACTTGTTTGCCGCAAGGAGAGCTCGCAATGCGCTTGCTCATGAAGGTGCGCTCCCTGATGAGGCCGCGGCCAACTCAGCCTACAACGGAGCAATCAGTCTTCTTCAAGCGGCGACTAATCTTCCAATTCCTTTGGCGCAGGTGGACCTTGGGGATCATGCACTTTCAGATCCTTTCAAACCCAAGGACGGCGGACGACTAAACGTCATATATTGGATGGAAATTCTCAAATTACCGGGAGAGCTCGAATTGGAGGGACTCGAAGCGGAGGCCCGAAAAGTAGAAAATTCCCAAGAACAGAACACCGATACGCTGTGACATCACGCCGATTTAGAAGGGAGATCGTCTAAGCTCAGTTGCGACTCAACTGCCAGAGAAAAGTAGTCCGAGAGTAGAGTTGGAGTGGATGTTAATTCCCTTGTAGATGTTCTACGCACCGTGACCTTTCAGTTTGTGATTGTCGCTTTGACCACGCTGATCATGGCGCGAATCGATCGTGGGAGTGTCCTTTCCTATGGGTCTGCTGGTCATGTCTCGAGCGAGTGACAATGTAGTCGCCGGGCTCAGCCGGATTCCTCGTTCACCCCGCGACCAAAATCAGCAACTCTAACGAAGCAGTGGGCTAAAAAAGGCAACGAGGCTTTGGAAAATCGGCACCGTGACAAGGCCGCCGATGTAACTGACTATCAAGGCCGGAAGAACCCGTTGGGTCGTCAGCCGTTCGAGCAATCGCTCATTTGCGGCAAACGCTGAAATCATCCTTTCTCTTTCCTTTGCGAGGATGTCGGCATGAGCGCCAAGTTGCTTTTCGATCTGCGTTTGTATTGCATCGCAGTCTACTCGCCCCTCCCCTCCCGCAGCATTTCCAGCTTCCTGACTCATAAGGGACGCCATTCGTTGGATGGAATTCTGATGCGCAATGACCAAGTCGCTTACTTTCCTAGTCTCTGCCGCCAGCGCCTTCCCGAGTCGCCCTGGAAGAAGCTTGAGACTGATCGCGTGCGCTCTCAAGAGCACCGCGAATTGAACCGCAAACGTTTCCGGGTCGCCGTTAGCGAAGGCGTAGTAGGCAGAGGTGATCTGTTTGCGTTGCCCTTGGTCCTTCACCCCGCTCAACAATAGGTCTAGCGCATCCTGGCTCATGACGTTTCCGAGCACTCTTTACAGATCGGAGGGATTGATCGCGGCCGATACGGTTTCCTCTGCCCGTGTGACCTTGTTTTTAACCAAGGTTTCGTCGGGCAAAAGCGCGGCGGCATTATCTTCGAACTGGGCAAACAAGCGGTTGCGCCAGTGCTCGAGCTCGTATCGGGAACCGATCTCAAGGAGCGGCTCGGCTTCCCGGAAGGTGAGAGATTTTCTTTTTTGTTTGCTGGCTCGATCCAGCGCTTCGATCGTCCCACCCGTAATCCTGGGGATCTGAAGCTTCGGTGAACGTTGGAGCCCTTCGGCCAGCTTGCTCGCAAAGAAAACCTGGCTCGTGAAACGGGCCGGGTTTGAAATCACGAGATAGTCGGCGCCCTCACCCAGCGTGGAAACGATCTGAGCCCCGGAAGCCAAAGCCGCGCGCTCGTCGCTGGCAAAGATGCAGACCGTTAGTCGAATCCCTTTGTCCGCAAAGATCTTCAATGCGGAAAAGTGGTGACAGGCGTTCAATACGGATGTGTTGCAACTTAGCAGTCGAGCCGAAGGTCGGGGTAGTTGATCGGAAATTTAGCTCGTCGCAGCGAACAGACCGAGAATAAAGCGATGGAGC
>WNFM01113413.1_pt1 | contig 11766 bp, 11 predicted proteins | sample 5400271 | NCBI WGS metagenome assembly WNFM01 (sample SAMN13153352, study PRJNA577476) | soil metagenome | isolation source: 60 cm saprolite on Douglas fir-dominated hillslope | place: USA:California | collected 2013-09-17 | reverse complement strand
GTGGAGATGGGGGAGGGTCGAACTCCCCGTCCAAGGCCCTTGACCGTATCGCACCCACGAGCGTCGTCGGCGGTTTCAATCTCGCGGGACCGAGCGCGCACCGACGCGCTTCCGGTCTCGCCAGCCCGTGGATCTTTGGTCCGCCTACCGGGCGATCGGCGGACCGCAGCCCCGCAAATTTCGCCCTTCCCGGCCCGCGGGGCGGAGACCGGGAGGACGCTCACTGACTAGGCAGCGAGTGCGTAAGAGGTGTTGCCAGTTACCTGGCGCCGTTCGGATTTACGAGGGGGAACGGCGTTCCTCGGCTCGCAGCGATACGTTCGCCTGCCCTGTCGAAACCACGCATCCCCGTGATCCTCGAAAGGAACGAGATCAGTCTACCCGTACCCTCGCGAGGTGACGAGATATTTCGCGGTGCTCGCGCTCCTCCTCGTGGCGTGCTCGAGCGCGCCTGCGGCGACGGTGACCGCGACACCCGCACGCACATCAACGCCGACACTGTTCATCACGACGAGCGCTCCAACACCCTCACCCACCACGGCACCGCCGCCGTTCCGGTACGTCGCCATCGGCGCGTCGGACACCGTGGGCGTGGGTGCGTCCGATCCGCGCACGGGATCGTGGCCCGCGCGCATCGCCGCGCGGCTTCCCGGCGCCGACTACGTGAACCTCGGGGTCTCGGGGTCGCTCGCGTCGCAGGCAGCCACGGATCAAGTGCCGACCGCGGCCGGACTTCGACCGCAGCTCGTCACGGTCTGGCTCGCGGTGAACGACCTGAACGCGAATGTCTCGCCGGCCGACTACGCCGCGGCGCTCCGGCGGGTCATCGCGCCGCTCGTCTCACTGACCGACGCGCGGGTATTCGTCGGCAACGTCCCCGACCTGCGGACCGTGCCGGCGTACGCGGGCACGGACCAGGCCGCGCTCCTCACGCGGATCAATGCGTACAACACCGCGATCGCCGCCCTGGTGGCGTCATTCCAGTCGTCTCCGGGGCGCGTGACCGTCGTCGATCTCTTCACCGGATCCGGGCCTCTGGTCAGCACGATCACCGTGTCCGCGGACGGCTTCCATCCGTCGGATGCGGGTTACGCGTTGATCGCGGATCGCTTCGCGACGGCGATCGTCGCGGCGGGGATCGCGCTCCGCTAGAAGGTGCCCGGCGTCCGGATCGAGGTCCAGTGCGCGCCGCCGTCGACCGTCCGCTGGATCGTCCCGCGCACGGTCGCGTATCCGATCTGCGCGTCGCCGAACACGATCGACGGAGCGATCGGCGCCGCTTGCCTGTAGTCCGTCGCGAAAGCCTGCCAGGTCACACCACCGTCGGTCGTCTCCTTCGGCACCGCGCCCGCCGAGAGCTGGAACCAGTGGGTGGCGGTCAGGAACACGACCTGGCTGTCCGGATCAGGGACCGTCACGCGGTACGTCCAGGTCGCGCCATCGTCCGTCGATGCGAACACGTAGCGGCGCTGGGGCGGCTGCTGATCCTCGCTGAGCCCACTCGCCTCCACGAGCCGCACCGCACCGAACGTGCGCACGAGGCCCGGTCGGAGGGTGAACCCCGCGGGCCGGGTGACGAAGCCGGGCGGGTCCGGAAGGCGCGACGCGGCCCACGTCCGGCCGCCGTCCGCGGTCCGGTAGATGACGGGCGGGGTGTTCGGGTCGAACGCATCGAGCGAGCCATGCTGCGCGTCGCTGAAGACGAGGTTGTCCTTGCACTGCTCGGCCGGGATGCCCGCGGTCGTCAGGGTCTGCCACGAGGCGCCCGCGTCCGTCGTGTGCGTGATCGCCAGCAGCTGCGTCGCGCATTGCGTGGCCGGCGTCGCGAGCGACGCGAACCAGCCCTCGTGGTCGTCGATGAACGTGACCGCGCCGTTCACCGGCTGCGGCGGCACCGGCCGCTCGGCCCAGGTGTCGCCGCGGTCGGTCGAGCGGAAGAGCCGGGTCCCAGCGACGAACGCCCACACGACAGTGCCGCTCGGCGAGGAGAGATCGGCGAAGCTCGGGAGCGGGATGAGGGACGCGGTCGGTGACGGCGCCGGCGTGCGCGTGGCGGTCGGCGCTGGTGTCGGGGTCGGGCTCGCGGCGGCGAGGGTCGCGGATGGACTGGGTGCCGCCGCGGGCTGCGACGCGCAGGCGGTCAGCCCGATGGCCAGCAGAACGGCCGCGCACCGGTTCATGCGGGCGCGACCTCGAGGATGGGCACGGGCGCGGCGACACCGCGCACGACGCGATCCATGATCACGAGGCCGATGACCATGAATCCCATCGCGACGATCATGACCGTCTGCGGCGTGTACGCAGAGAGGAACGCGGCCGCGGCGAACGGCGCGATCGTGCCGCGGATGCCCATCAGCGAGGACTGCGCGACGGCGTAGTCCCCGATCCGGTCGCGCGGAGCGAGCTGCACCACATTCGTGAAGAACGTGATGTCGCCGCCGGCGTTCGTGACCCCCGCGACGATCGCGACCGGCAGCAGGAAATACATGTTCGGCGCGAGCAGATACCCAAGCGGCATCAGGAGCACGAACGCGGTGTTGATCACCGTGAGCCGCAGCGACGAGCCGCGATCGATGATCTTGCCCCAGGCGTAGTAGGCGATGATCGCCGCGCCCCACTGGAGCGCGGTCATGTACCCGACGAAGCTGTTCGGCGCGTTGAAGTGATCCACCAGCAGGATCGGGTAGATCGCCGCGTTCATGAGGTTGCCGAAGCCGAACACCGTGAAGGAGAGCAAGAGGCGCCGGTACCGGCGGTCGCGCCAGACGTCGACCGCGATCTGCGATGGACGGCGGCGAACCGGCGGGATGGCCGGCGGATCGTGGCGGATCCGTCCGAAGGCGATACCGCCGGGGATCGCGATGGCCGCGGCGACGGCGAACACGATCGTCGCTGAGACCTGGTCGATGAACAGCCCGGCGAGGGTCGCGCTCGCGATGCTCGCGATGGACACTCCGACGCGCACCTTCCCCATCGCCGACGCGCGCTCGCTATCGGGATAGATGCCCTGCATGAGGGTCGCGTACGAGGCCATGTTGGCGATCGAGATCACCCACATCGTCACCGACACGAGGGCGAGCGCGAACGGCGTGGTGACGATCAGCACGCCGATGAGGAAGACGAGCCGGCCCGCGACCGCGGTGACGGCCGTGATCCGGACCGGGGCGAATCGCGCGAGGAGGTACCCGAACACCGGCGAGAAGAGGTGGCCGATGAACGGACCCGCGACGACGAGCGCGACGTCGGTCGTCGAGCCGCCCATCCGCCGAACGACGACGGGAAGGAACGCCGCGATGACGCCGATGTACACGCCGGCCATGAGGCCGGAGAAGGCGTCGAGGCGGAAGTTCGCGCGCACGCGCTCGGCGGACCAGTTGCGATCGGGCACGAGGACGAAGGTAGCGGCGACTCGGCTGGTCGTCGCCCCCGTTCCGGTCGCAATTGACCGGAACTGTGCCGCGGTTATCTACCGATCGGGTGTGAAGTCGCCGCCGGGCCGCGGTGGGCGGACCCCGCCCGGGCGCGGCGGATAGGGCCGGCGCGTGCCGTACGGCCCCGACCGCGGCGGCCCGCCGGGGCGCGGACCGTTACGAAACCCGCCCGGAGCCGCTGGACGGAAACCGACCGGCCCATGGGCGCCCGGCGCGGTCGAGCTGATCACGACGCGGCGGTTCGGGTCCATGCCGACGGACTCGGTCTTGATCCCAGGCTGGTCCTGTACCGAGAGGTGCACGATGCGGCGCTCGTACGCGAGCATCGGCTCGAGTGTCACGGCCTGTCCGGTCGTCTTCACGCGTCCCGCGACGCGTCGCGCGATCTCACGGAGCTGCTCCTCGCGGCGACGGCGGTATCCCTCGACGTCGACGGGCACGTGCACCGGACGGCCGACGGTCTTCGACGTGATCGCCGAGACGATCTGCTGGAGCGCGACGAGGTTCTCGCCGCCGCGTCCGATGAGCGCACCAAGCTCGCCACCGGCCACCTCGAGGCCTTCCATGCCGGGCCGGTCGTCGAGGGTCACATCCGCATCGACGTCCATCTTCTCGAGCAGCGCCTTCAGGACACCGAGCCCGAGGGCGAGCTCCTCCGCGAACGCGGGCGACGTCTCCTCCGCCTCCGCGGCGGAGCGGTCCGCGGCACGATCGGCGGCGGCGCGGATCGCGTCGGGCCGGCGCGGGACCTCGCGCTCGTCGATGACCGGCTCCGGCTCCTGCGGGCGCTCTTCTTCCGTGAACGACAGCAGCACGCGCGCGTCGACGCCACCCATGCCGAGCATGTTGGCCGGCTTGCCGCGCTCCAGGATCTCGATGTCGACGTCCGAGCGCTTGCGCCCCAGATCGAGCAACCCGCGCTCGATGGCTTCCTCGACCGTGCGACCTGTGAACTCCTCACCACGAAGCGGCATCGCGTCCCCCCTCGATCGTTGTCGTCACTTCTTTCTCTTTCGATCGCGTTGGCGCCGGGCCTCGCGCGTCCGCTGCGGGTCGATCGCCTCGGTCGGCCCGTTCGCGAGCGCGAGCTTCGCGCCCATGTCGCGGCGCTCCTCGTCGAGCGCGGCCTGCTGTCGCGCTGCGAGCGTGCGATCCGCAGGCGACGGGATGTTCTTGAGGAACGGAAGGAACCGAGGCAGCTGGCCCCAGCCGCTGACGAAGTACTGCTGCACGATGCCGAAGAGCGTCGTGGTCACCCAGTACAGCGCGAGGCCGGCGGGGAGCTGCCAGGCGATGAAGATCGTGAGCAGCGGGAAGTAGTACTGCATCGACTGCATCATCTTTTGCTGCGGGTCGACGTTCTTCGGCGGGACGCTTGGCTGGAACATGACCGACGAGATCAGCTGTGTCGCGCCGGCGACGATCGGCAGGATGTGGAACGGGTCCGCATTCCCGAGGCCTTCACTGATCCACGGGAGCCAGTACGCGGTGAGATCGAGCTTCTGGTCGGGCCCGAGCGGGTTCGGCACGAATGGCAGAAGGTCCGGGCCGAGCGTGAGTCCGGTCAGTCCCGGCGCCTGGATGAAGGCCTGATACATCGCCAGCAGGAGCGGCATCTGGAGCAGGATCGGCAGGCAGCCCATCGCGGGGTTGTAGCCACGCTCCTGGTACAGCTTCATCTGCTCCTGGCCCAGGCGCTGCTTGTCGCTGCCGTACTTCGCCTTGAGCTCGCTCATCGCCGGGGCGAGCTCCTGCATCGCGCGCTGGTTCTGGATCTGGATGCGGAACAGCGGATAGAGCGCGAGCCGGATCACGATCGTGATGAAGACGATCGCGAAGCCGAAGTCGTGCAACAGGTCGTATGCGCCCACCAAGAGCGAGATCAAGGGGTGGACGAGCAGGAAGTTCCAGTACGGCGCGAGGAAGTCGAGCATCTAGTGACCGATCCGTTGTGGAACGGGGTCGTAGCCGCCGCGGGTGAACGGATTGCACGAGAGGACGCGCCGTGCCGCCATCGCGGCGCCTCGCCAGGGGCCGTACCGCTCGACGGCCTCGATGGCGTACTCCGAGCAGGTGGGCGTGTACCGGCAGGCGGGCGGGAGGGCCGGGCTGATCTGCTTCTTATAGAAGCGGAGGGCCGCGAGCACGAAGTGCTTCATGCCAGGGCCCGGTCGAGCTCGCGCTCAACGGCCGTCCGGAGATCGCTCGCACTCGCCGAGAGCGCGGCGGGACGCGCGATGACCAGCAGATCGGCGCCCGCATGCGAGGCGCGGGGCGCGAGCGCGACCCGGAGCGCCTCGCGGACCCTGCGGCGAGCGCGATTCCGCTGCACCGCGCCGCCGACGGCGCGCGACGATGCGACCGCCACGCGAACGGCGGCTAGATCGGTGGTCACGGCGCGCAGGGAGAACAGCTTGTCGTTGCGCGCGATGCCTTCAGCACGCACGCGCGCGATGTCTTCCCCTCGCCGCAGTCGCGCGGCGCGCATCACTGCGTGCTTAGGCGACAGTGAGCCGCTTACGACCACGGGCGCGCCGCGCGGCGAGGACCCTGCGGCCACCCGTCGTCTTCATGCGCGCGCGAAAACCGTGCACGCGCGTGCGGCGGCGTTTCTTCGGCTGATAAGTGCGCTTCACGATCGAGTCCCCTCTCGAAAAAGCTGAGGCCTATCACGTCGGATGTGTGAATGAAAGTCTAGCAGCCCGTAGCGTGGTGCTCGTCTCCTTGCCGCGCGTTCCGACCGCGGGGTATAGTTCGCGGGCTTCCAGGGGAGCCACTTCCAGCGACGAGCCACGCATCCGCATCAAGGATCCGCATCGCGATCATCGCGCGCATCTAAGTGGGGAGCGACCGTGACGTCTGACTCGCAGCTGGGAGCAGAAAGCCGTACCAATCTGAAAGAGCTATGGCGCGCTGCCCTCGGCGAGCTGCAGCTCGCGATGCCGAAGGCGAACTACGACACGTGGTTCAAAGAGACATATGTCGTGAGCGAAGAGGACGACGTCTTCTGCATCGGCGTCCCGAACGCGTTCGCCCGAGAGTGGCTCGACAACAAGTACCGCGGCCAGGTCCGGACGTCGCTCCAGCGCCTCGTCGGCCGCACCGTCGACGTGCGCTTCATCACCGTCCCGGGTGGCCAAACGCCGGGCGCCGGCACGGGCGTCCGTCCGGCGAATTCGCAGCATTCAGGCCAAAATCCGGCCGGTTCGAGCGAGTCGGTCACGCCGATCGCGCCGCCATCCGAGCGCCGCTCCGACACGTCACCGGTCACCGCGATCCTCAACCCGCGCTACACGTTCGCCACGTTCGTGGTGGGCTCGAACAACCGGCTCGCACACGCCGCGGCGCTCTCCGTGGCGGAACGCCCCGGGCACTCCTACAACCCGCTCTTCGTCTACGGCGGCAGCGGTCTCGGGAAGACGCACCTCATGCACGCGATCGGGCACGCCGTGCTCTCGCGCCACCCGAAGAAACGGGTCGCGTACGCGACGAGCGAGAAGTTCACGAACGAGTTCATCAACTCGATCCGCGGCCAGAAGTCCGAGGAGTTCCGCGAGCGCTATCGGCGCATCGACGTACTCCTCATCGACGACATCCAGTTCATCGCGGGCAAAGAAGGAACTCAGGAAGAGTTCTTCCACACGTTCAACGCGATCCACGAGGAGGGCAAGCAGATCATCCTCTCGAGCGATCGGCCGCCGAAGGCGATCCCGCAGCTCGAGGATCGGCTGCGCTCGCGATTCGAGTGGGGTCTCATCGCGGATATCTCCGCCCCCGATCTCGAGACGCGCATCGCGATCCTTCGCGCGAAGGCGGAGGCCGCGAACGTGACGGTGCCGCCGCCGGTCATCGACTTCCTCGCCCAGCGGATCGTGTCCAACATCCGCGAGCTCGAGGGAGCGCTCACGCGGATCGTCGCGTATGCGACCCTCAATGCCGTCCCGGTGACGACGGATCTCGCGCAGACGATGCTCCAGAACATCCTGTACAACCCGCGCCGGCAATCGCTCTCGCCGGAGCGCATCGTCGAGACGGTCGCGAAGTACTACGGCGTCCCGTCGGATCAGCTCCGCGGCAAGGCGCGCGACAAGCAGATCGTCCTACCGCGGCAGATCGCGATGTACCTCATGCGCGAGGAGACCGAAGCGCCGTTGATGCGGATCGGCGAAGCCCTGGGCGGACGCGATCACTCCACCGTCCTGCACGGCTGCGAGAAGATCGAGCGCGAGATGGGCGACAACGACGAGTTCCGGCGGGACATCAACTCTCTCCGCGAGCTGCTGTACGCCGACTAGCGGCCGCTTCGCGCCCGCCTGCGCGTGTGGATAAGCACCGTCGACGTGTGGATAAAGGGCCGTATTCGTGGACAACCGACCCCTTAAGGTGTCTCCGACGGGCAGCCCTGTAGCATTTCGCGACACGGCCGCTCCAGCCGTCCCGGGCCATCCCCAGCGCGTCCCGACACCGTGCACCGCAACGAGAGCGATCCGGCGCACGCGGGCCGAGCGATCGCGAGCGATGGGTCATAGTCCACAGCGCTACTACTGCGACTGGCGTTCTGATCAACTCATACCTACGAGAACGTGGAGGGGGATCGCGTGAAGGTCAGCTGTCTCCAAGAGAACCTCGCGCGCGGTCTTTCGATCGTGGGACGCGGGGTCTCCACCCGGGGGACGCTCCCGATCCTGGGCAACGTCCTCCTCAAGACCGACGGTGGCCGGCTCAAGCTCACCGCCACGAACCTTGAGATCGGCGTGAACTGCTGGGTCCCGGCGAAGATCGAGGACGAAGGCGCGATCACCGTGCCGGCGAAGCTGTTCACGGACTTCGTGAACTCGTTGCCCACCGGACCGGTCGAGATCGCGCTCAACGTGCGGACCAAGACGATCCACCTGAAGAGCGCGACGACCGAAGCCAACCTGAAGGGTCTCGACGCGGAGGAGTTCCCGATCATCCCGGCGATCCCCGACAAGCCGACGACGCGCATGTCGCAGGGCGTGCTTCGGCGGATGATCAACGAGGTCGCCTTCGTCGCGGCCACCGACGATTCGCGCCCGGTGCTGACGGGTGTCCTCACGACGTTCGAGGGCAACGAGGTCACGATGGCCGCGGCCGATCCATATCGGCTCTCCGTGCGACGCGCGCCGCTGCTCACGAAGGTCGAGCCGAAGGTCGAGATCATCATCCCGGCGCGCAGCCTGTTCGAGGTCGCTCGCATCGTCGACGATTCGGACTCGCCGGTCGACATCCTCGTCACGCCGAATGGCAGCCAGGTCATTTTCCACACCGAGGAGGCCGACCTCGTGTCGCGGATCATCGAGGGCCAGTTCCCGAACTACCGCCAGGTCATCCCGACGAGCCACGCGACGAAGGTGACGGTGTCGCGCGACGAGCTCCTCAAGGCCACGAAGCTCGCCTCGTACTTCGCCCGGGACGCCGCGAACATCGTGCGCTTCGCCGTCGATCCCGCGCAGGAGGTCCCGCTCGTCGTGAGCGCGACCGCGGCGGAGGTCGGGGACAACACCTCGCGCGTCGATGCCACGGTCGAGGGCCAGGCCACGGCCATCGCCTTCAACTCGCGCTTCGTGGCCGACGCCCTCGGAAGCCTCACCTCGTCCGAGGTCGCGCTCGAGCTCGGCGGACCGCTCGCTCCAGGTGTCGTTCGGATCGTCGGCGACGACAGCTACCTCCACGTGGTGATGCCGCTGCGGATCCCGAGCTGATCTCGTGCGGCCGGGCCGGCTTTGCCGGCCGCGGCCGAGCCCAGTAAGACTGGATACGAAATGCGTGTAGCCAAACTGCTTCTCGAGGACTTCCGGAGCTACGCCCGCGCGGAACGCGAGCTGGTCCCCGGCGTCACGGCTCTGGTGGGCCGCAACGGCGCCGGCAAGACCAACGTCCTCGAAGCGCTCCATCTCATCGCGCGCGGGGACTCGCCGCGTGCGCGCGATGACGCCGAGCTCGTGCGCTGGGGTGCCAACACCGCGCGGGTGTCGGCCAGGATCGAGCGCGTCGACGACGCCCGGACCGTGGACGTCCTGGTCTTCGCCCCGGCCGAGGGTGAGCGGAGGCGGCCGCGGCGGTACCTCCTCGACGGCGCGGGCAAGCGCGCCGATGAAGCCATCGGCGAGCTCGCGGTCGTGTCGTTCTTTCCCGAGGACGTGCAGCTGCTGGCCGAGGCCCCGAGCGCGCGCCGTCGCTATCTCGACGCGATGGTCGCGCAGGTCCACCGCCGGCATCGCGCCGAGTCGCGCGAGTACCAGCGCGTGCTCGAGCAGCGGAACGCCCTGCTGCGTGCGCTGCGCGACGAGGGCCGGCCCACGACCGAGCTTGCGTTCTGGGACACCGAGCTCGTACGCCTGGCCGCATCGATCTCGCTCCGCCGCCTCGAAGCGGTGCGCGAGCTCGTCGCGCCGTTCCGCGCCGCGGCGACCCGCTTCGCCGGCGCCGACGCGCTGTCGCTCGCGTACGCCGCGCAGGTGGAGGGCGACACGCTCGAGGAACGGAGCGCCGCGTACCAGGCGCTGCTCGCGCAGAAACGCGACCGCGAGCTCTGGCAGGGAACGACCCTTGTCGGCCCGCAACGCGAAGATCTCGCCGTGAGCGCGCTCGGGCGCGCGCTTCCATCGTTCGCGTCGCGCGGGGAGCAGCGCAGCGCGGTGCTCTCGCTGAAGCTGGCGGAGGCGGCGTGGATCCGCGACCGCATCGGTGAGCTGCCGGTGTTCCTGCTGGACGATGTCCTGAGCGAGCTCGACCCGGGACGCCGTGACGCGCTCGTCGACGCGCTGCCCGAGGGCGCGCAGACCCTGCTCACCGCCGCATTCGAGGGCGGCGTTCCCGAGCGGCTTCTCGAGCGCGCCGACGTCCTGCGGGTGAAGGACGGTGCCATCGGATGAAGCCGATCGGTGGCGCGATCGAGCGGACGCTACGCAAGCTCGGACTGGACCGCGACGTCGCCCGCGTGTCGGCCATCGATGCCTGGCCGGCGGCCGCGCGCGACGTGTTCGGTCCTGCCGCGGACGCGACGCGCGCCGTGGGCCTTGCCGAGCGTGCGCTCGTCGTCACGGTCCCCGATACGACGTGGTCGGGCGAGATCCGGCTGCGCGAACGCGAACTCGTCGCTGCGCTCGGCCGTTACGCGCGGACCGACATCGATCACATTCGGACCGTCGCCGCATCCGCTACGCCCCCGTCGCGCTCCTAGACTGCCGCCCTTGAGGCAGACCGGCTTTTCGACGAAGGTCGGCTCGACCACCGACCTCCAGGACCAGGCGAGCTCCGACGTGGTCGTCGTGAGCGAGCCGACCCTTGGTGCGACGCTCCGCACGAAGGGTCGCTTCTATTTCCTCTGCGAGGTCCTGCCGCAGGGGAAGGCCGGCGCGGATGTGGCCCGCGAGGTCGCGGATCTCGTGCGCGAGCAGTACGAGTACGACCTCTCCGCCGGGATCGAGGTCGCGATCCGCAAGGCCCTGCGCGACGCGAATCGGAGAGCGGCGCACCGGTTACGCGACCAGCACGGTCGCGTCACCCTCCACGCCGCCTGCGCCGTGATCGTGAACAACGAGCTGTACGCCGCGCGCATCGGCCAGGCCCAGATCTTCCTCGTGCGCCGGGCGCGGCTGTTCCTCCCCGGCGACGACCCGAACGAGCTCGCGGACTTCGTCCATCGCACGACGACGCGTCGGGCCGCATCGCTCGGGAGCGATCCAGATCTCCTCCCGTCGGTGTGGAAGCAGACCATCGAGGCGGGCGACACGCTGATCCTCGCCGGCGGGAACGCGATCGCGGTGCTGGGTGCCGACGCACTGCTCAACGCCGCCGTGACGCTGCATCCGCGCGCGGCGGCCGAGCACCTCGCCCAGACGTTCAAGAGCGCCGGCGGGTCGGGGAGCGACAGCGTCGTGCTCGTCGAGATCTCGCCCGCGGCGACGACCGCGCCGCGCATCGTCTCCGCGCCCGAGCCGAGCCGTCCGCCGGAGGAGGTCCTCGTCGCGGAAACGATCCGCACCCGCGTGGATTCGATCTGGAACCGCCGTCCGCGGATCGGCCGCGCGGTCGGGGCCGCGACTGCGCCGGCCGCGGTCGCGGTCGGGAAGACCCTCGCCATCGGCCTCGAGCTCATGCCACACCGGACCACGACCGTCGGCGGCCCGCTGCGAACGGCGCGCGAGCGCGGCGCGCGGCAACAGCGGCTGGTGAGCCTCCTCGCGGTAGCGCTCCTCCTGGTGTCGGCGGTCATCGGCTCTGTCGTCGTCCGCGACTTCCAGGCGAACAACGTGACGGCCTCGTACAACCTGGCGATCCTTGGGGCATCGAACGATCTCGATTCAGCGCA
>WNFM01356879.1_pt3 | contig 11767 bp, 10 predicted proteins | sample 5400271 | NCBI WGS metagenome assembly WNFM01 (sample SAMN13153352, study PRJNA577476) | soil metagenome | isolation source: 60 cm saprolite on Douglas fir-dominated hillslope | place: USA:California | collected 2013-09-17 | reverse complement strand
TCGGTCGATGACCTGCGGAACGACAGTCGGCGCGGCCGCGGCCGGCGCACCAGTATTCGGCACACCGGTATTGGCCGTTGCCGTGGCGAGAGCCGGGATTGGCAAAGGTGTGGTTGGCGATGATGGCGACACAAACGGCGTCTGACCGGCCGGTTGGTTGGACGGCGCTTGAACAATGGGCTGCTGCGGCGAAGCTTTTTGGCCGACAACTGGCGCTGGGAAGAGGCTCTCACTGGGGCGGTTGGGTACAGGACCGCCGGGCGTCGACAAAGGTAGTGCCGAGCCAGTCGCGCGAGATCCCTGCGCGTTGTTCAATTCCGCTTCAGGCGCGCTGACAAATGGCGGCTGAGGTATTGAGGGAGCGAGTGATGGCCGATTGAAGCCGGAGGCGAGGGGACCAGCGGCTATGCCACCGGGTACTGGGCCGCCACTCCCTTGCGGTAGGCCACCTGGGGATGACACAGGCGAGTTGGCCGATGCCGGCAAAGGCTGTGCTGCCGATGTCTGCAAGGCTAGTCCATCCAGCGGCAGTGCTGCTGCCGGCAATTGCCGATTTTGCTCAGCCGCATGCACGTCCGGCTTGGCCGGCGGAAGAGGGCCGGCCTGTGGCGCAATCGCTCCGGATGCAGGCGGCGCCGGTATTCCGGCATTGCCGCCGAATGGTTGCGCCGGCCCGGCAGCGATGCTCGGCCCCGGTAGGATGGAGACGGCAGCAGGTGATGCTGATGGCGGTTGTGCAATGGAGGGCGGTTGAACCGCTGGCCCGGCCGGTAGAGGTGCCTCCAAAGGTGCCTGAGATGCGGTCGCCGGTATCGCGCCATCTGTCGCACTGGATGGCAGCCGAAGCGTTTGTTGGCCGGGCAAGATTGGTCGGGCAGCGGCGGTTGGGGCAGGCGGCGTCCCTTGACCATTTGTACCAGCGATGGAAGGTATCTGCGACAAAGCAGCGTCGCTGGCGCTTGCTGGCGCCTCACCGGCCGCAGACGGCCCGACAAAGAGGGCAAGGATCCGCTCCCGAATCTCCGGCGACGATCGGCTGCGAAAATAGCGCCGTGATGCGGTCATGGATTTCAGGAATGAGCGACGCGCTGATGGGCGGTTGTTGTGTCTGCCGGAAATCGGCGGAGAAAGCGCTGGCACCACTTGGATTGACGGTTGCCGCCGCTGGCGGCGGTGCGCTGTTGGCGGCGTTTTGTGCGGTTTGGCTCTGGATCGATCCCGCGGCCTGGGGGGCGGTCGGCGATACATTCTGCAGGAGATCGCGCGGCAGAGATTGAATGACGATCGCAGTCAGCCTTGTGCCAGCGACAATGACCGTCGGTGATTGTGCTTCCCTGTCGCCAGTGATTTGGTTGACTGAACGTGTGGCAGGGTCATGGGCCGCGCCCGTGGCGCTGATATCATGGCGCCCGTCGGCTGTATTCTGGCCGGCCTGTGGCGATCCTGTGGATCCCGGCAGATTTGATGGTTGCTGTGAGACAGGATCAACGGCCAGCAGAACAACCTGAAGCCGATCGCCGACCGATCGAACTTCCAGCGTCACACCGGCACCCGGAGGCAGATTGGCATTGGTGGAAATCTTGATTTGGCCGCGATCGGTGTTGATCGTGATCAGACCATCCTTGTCGCGGCCCTGTACCGTCCCGCGGAGGATTGTCCCATTGTCGAGAGACATAAAGTTTCGCGGTGGATCCGGGACGGTGGCGGTAATCGCCTGGGCATTGATGGCGCCCGGCGCCCCGGGCAATCGGGAAGCAATGAGACTTAGTTCACTCACGTTCCCGATGCCAAGCGGCGCGCCAATGCTTCCACATCGGCACCGGCCGTGCTGCCCGGGTGACGAATCAACAGCGGTGTCTGAGCGCGAATCGCATCCTTCACTTTGCTGTCACGCTGAATGACCGCCAGCAATTCCGGCCGGGCATGCAGGAAGCTTTCGCAGGCTTTGGCCAAGGTCTCGAAGGTCCGCAATCCATCCTCACGGCTCGCCGCCATATTGACGACGACGCCGATCTTCGATGCGGTTCCCTGTTGATGCAGCAATTTGATAAAGGCATAGGCATCCGTCAGGGCGGTCGGCTCGTCGGTGGTCACGACGATGCTGCGGCCTGATTGCATGGCCAGGAAACGAACCGGGCGATCGATACCGGCACCCAGATCGATCACCACGTGATCGTAATTCCGACCCAGGCCGGCAATACCGCTGCTGAGTGCGAACAGCCGGTGCGCTGGCATATTCGCGAGGCTCTGTGAACCCGACCGACCGGCGATAATGTCAAAGGCGCCGTCAGGGAAGGGGGTAATGGCCCGTTCGAGAGGCCATTGCTGTTCCAGAACTTGCGCCAAGTCGACCTGGGGGGTCACACCAAGCTGGATATCCACATTGGCAAGCCCCAGATCCCCATCCAGCAGCACGACCTTCCGGCCCAGGCCGGCGAGGGCATGGGCCAAAGTGATCGACAACCAAGTCTTCCCCACACCGCCTTTACCGGAGGCGACGGCAATGGCATTGCGCACCACATCCGTATCCATGCTGGTACGAAGCCCCACCTGAGGTGGTAGCGTATTCAGGGCGGTCGGTTGCGGCTCGTTACTCATTCTCTGTCACCGTCCGATCGATTTTGCAGCCGCTGGTTCAGTACTGCGGACCAAGGATTCTGGAAGCAGCAACCGTGCCAAAGCGTCCGCACCAACGATCTGTAAACCGTCACCAATCCCGGGTGCTATGCCCATCTCAGCAAAAGCCAGCTTTCCCGCGTCGGCGGCAGCCAGGATACCACCATAGCGCCGCGCCGTATCAAGTCGTGTTGAGATCAAACGCGTGGCGCCAATTTCCGAGTAAAGCGCTGCCAGCTCGGCAGCTTCTGCAATGTCGCTGCCGGCGGCATGAACCACGACCATCTCCGCGTCGACAGCGGTCGCCAGTTCGCGCAGTTGCTCGAGATCACCGACGATCAACGGGTTGCTCCCCACGGTATCAATTAAAATCATGCCATTACCCTGTTGGCCACTCGGTTCCGCCGCTTCAAACTGGTCTTTCGACCGCTCGACCGCGCGTTGTAGCGCGATCGCTGTCCGTGCGCGATATGCTTGTATTTGCAATGCTTTACTATAAGTTGCCAGCTGCTCGACCGCACCGGCTTTCAAGAGATCGCAGGTGATGGCCGTGACGGGCCAGTCCTTGCTCCGGGCACAGGCGGCAAGTTTTGCCAGTGTGGAGGTTTTTCCGGCTCCCGGCAGTCCGACCAGCATGATGGGTCTTTCCGGCATCCGTTCCGTCAAGGGCATGACGGGAAAACGGGTCCGCAGCGCCCCGCCCAATGCCTGATGTGGACTGTCGAGAAGGAAGTTCTCGGCGCTGACAAGAAGTCGCTCCGCCAGCGGATTTGGCACCCGATGGAAATCCAGCGCATGGGCAATGGTATCCAGGGGATTATCTGCCTCGGTGACGGACTCGGATTTCCACTGGCTGAGGATGGCCTGGTGGTCGACACCAACCGTCAGCTTGACGGCGCGGCCGACCTGCTCGGTTGCCAGAATGACAACGTCCGGGCCCAGCTCTTCCTTCGCCATACGAAGGGCTTCGGCGGATGATGTAGCTGAGAAACTGCGCAACCGCATTGCTTAGACCGCCTCAAATCTGTCCAAGAGTGCGGATTTTAGCTTTGGCATGAATCTCGTTTTGCGACATGACCGTCGTCAAGGGCCGAAAGCGTTCGATGATCGACCTCACATAGGGCCTAATTCCAGGGCTGGTCAAGAGGACAGGCGACTCACCCAGCAATGTAAATCGTTCGAAGGTTTGGCGCACTGTCTGAATGAATTGCTGCAACTGGGTGGGCGCCATTACCAGCTGCTTGTCTTCGCCGTCGCCTTGCAGGGCATTGGCAAAGGCCTGTTCCCAATCCGGCGAGAGGGTGACCAGCGGAATAACGCCGCCTTGATCCGTCGAGGCATCGCTGATTTGTCGCGCCAGCCGCGCCCAGACATGTTCCGTGATCGCCGTGATGTTGCGCGAATAGCCACAAGCCTCGGAAATGCCCTCCAGAATATTGGGCAGATCGCGGATCGACACACGCTCGGACAGCAGGCTTTGCAGCACACGCTGGGTGCCGCCAACGGAGATCTGTGAGGGAATGAGGTCGGCAATGAGCTTCTGGTTTTCCTTTGGCAGGTCATCCAGCAATTTCTGCGTCTCGGCATGGGACAACAATTCGGCCATGTTGTCCTTGACGATCTCTGTCAGATGGGTGGTGATCACCGTCGACGGATCGACCACAGTATAGCCACGGAACAATGCTTCTTCGCGGGCACTGGCATCGACCCACATAGCGGGTAGACCAAAGGTCGGCTCCGTCGTCTCTTCGCCGGCCATGTTGATGCGATCGCCGCGGGGATCCATCACCAGCACCATGTTGGGGCGCAGATCGCCGCGTCCGGCCTCGATTTCCTTGATCCGCACGATGTAGGAATTGGCGTTGATCTGCAGATTGTCCTGGATTCGCACGGCGGGCAGCACATAGCCCACTTCGCTGGCCAACTGACGCCGCAGCCCCTTGACCTGATCGGTCAAGCGATGGCCTTGCTCGGTATTGATCAAGCCCAACAAGCCGTAACCCAGTTCGACACGAATGGCATCGATCTGCAAGGCGGTGCTGATCGGCTCGTCCATGACCGGCGCAGCTGCCGCCTTTTCGGTCTTTTCGTCTGCCGATTGGGTCGCGATCAATTTGTGCTGGCGGGTCACCATATACGCGGTGCCACCGGTCAATGCGGCCAACATCATGAAGGGGAGCTTGGGAATTCCCGGCAACAGCGCCATCATCCCCATCAGAAAGGCCGCCATGCCCAAGGCGGCCGGATAGCCGGAGAGCTGTTTGAACAATGCCTTGTCGGTCGATCCGGTGATGCCAGCCTTGGTCACCAGCATACCGGCGCCAACGGAGACGATCAGCGCCGGAATCTGTGTGACAAGGCCGTCGCCGACGGTCAGCAAGGTATAGGATTTTGCCGCATCGCCCATGCTGAGGCCCTGTTGGGCCACACCGATGATCATGCCGCCGATCACATTGATGAAGGTGATGACCAAGCCGGCAATCGCGTCGCCGCGAACGAATTTGGCGGCACCGTCCATCGCACCAAAGAAATTGCTTTCGTCTTCCAGCGTCTTGCGGCGCTTGCGCGCCTCGGCTTCATCGATCAGACCCGCGGAGAGATCGGCATCGACCGCCATCTGCTTGCCGGGCATGGCATCCAAGCTGAAGCGAGCGGAAACTTCGGCAATACGACCGGAACCCTTGGTGATAACGACGAAGTTGACCAGGACGAGGATGGCGAAAACGATGATGCCGATGACGTAATTGCCACCCATGATGAAGCCACCAAAGGCTTCGATGACATGACCGGCCGCCGCCGTCCCTTCATGACCATGGGTGAGAATAAGGCGTGTCGAGGCCAGGTTCAGGGACAATCGCAACATCGTCACGATCAAAAGGACTGTTGGAAATGTACTGAAATCGAGTGGCTTCTCGATGAACAGCACCACCATCAGGACCAGCACGGATACCGTGATCGACAGCGCCAGGCTGATATCCAGCATCCATGGCGGCATCGGGATGATGAGCACCGTCAGGATGGTCATCAGGCCCAAGGCAAGCGCGATCTCGCCGCGTCGGAGCAGTTTGCTCAGGCTTTGGACGCGACCACCAAATGAGCCCGCGCCACCTTGATTGCCAGCAGTGCCGGTTTCAGCCGTTTCAGCCATTGCGCGTCTCGTCGGTCATGCTCACCTGATGCGCTGGCATCTAGAGAACTGCCTGATCGCCTTCGCCGGCAGGCGGCACGGAAATCCCCTCTTCGTTATATTGCTTGAGTTTGTTCCTGAGCGTCCGAATTGAGATGCCGAGGATATTGGCGGCATGAGTCCGGTTCCCCAGGCAATGCTGGAGCGTATCGATGATGAGATCGCGCTCCACTGCGGCGACGGTCTTGCCGACCAGACCACTTGCCGCCGCTGAGGCCGAGCCACCAGCCGTCGCCTTGGTGCCGGCCACAGCGGCGCCACTGAAAGCGACCGCTTCGGCATTCGGCTGGATCGCCGATACCGGGACGCCGCGGCCACCGGTCAACAGAATAGCATCGCGGGTCAGCACGTCGCTCTGGCTCAATAGCACGGCGCGGTGCATGGTATTCTCCAGCTCGCGCACATTGCCGCGCCATTCATGCGCCAGCAGGATCGTGTAGACCTCGGGCGAAACCGAGCTGATCTTGATCGCGTTTGCTTCGGCATACTTCTTGATGAAGTGATCGGCCAGGGCCGCAATATCGCCCGGCCGCTCGCGCAAAGGCGGCAATTCCAGCGACATCACATTGAGGCGGAAATAGAGGTCCTCGCGGAAAGTGCCTTTGCGGACTTCCTCCTGCATGTCGCGATTGGATGTTGCGATCAGTCGGAAATCGACCTTCCCGGGTTGCGCGCCGCCAACCCGGTCGATGACGCGCTCCTGGACGGCCCGCAGCAGCTTTGCCTGCAGGCGGGGATGCATTTCGCTGATCTCGTCCAACAGCAGGGTGCCGCCATTGGCTTCCTCGAACTTGCCGACGCGGCGTGCCACGGCACCGGTGAAAGCGCCCTTTTCATGGCCGAACAATTCGGATTCCAGCAGGTTTTCCGGAATGGCGGCGCAATTGACGGAGATGAAATTTCTGCCGGCGCGTTTGGAATGCGAGTGGATATAGCGCGCCATCACTTCTTTGCCGGTCCCGGATTCGCCCGTGATCAGGATACTGGCATCCGATGGCGAGACCTGATCAGCCAGTCGCAACACGGCTTTCATATTCGCATCTCTGAAAATGAAAGCCGAGCTTTCTTCGGCGACGGCGGCGAGGACTGCCGCGATCAGTTCGGCATCGGGAGGCAGTGGGACATATTCCTTGGCCCCGGCCTTGATTGCCTTCACGGCGGTCTCGGCGCTGGTGCCGATGCCACAAGCAACTACCGGCAGATTGATGCGTTCCGCTTTGAGGTCGAGATTGACATCGAACATTACCAGGTCGGCGCCCTGACCATTGCGCAAGGCGGTCATGGCTTGATCGACGTCATCGACATGCGCCACCTTGGCGCCACGAGATAAAGCAATCTTGCCGGCGGCACTGATATGGCCGTTCAAGGATCCGACGATGAGTAATCGCATGCTACTCTCCTAGCGCAAATTCGGTCTTGGACGGCCGCCCTGATTTTCAGGCATCCGGCCCAAGCCTCTGCGAGATCGGCGGTTGACCGCCGGCTCGCAGTTAATTGAAATATTTGATCTGTTGCCCCGCGGGCAGCAGTGTATTCAACAGCATTTCCAGGCGCCGCGGGTTTTCCTGGCGCCCGATCGACTGCACGCCCAGCATGCAGATCTGATGCAGCAGCAAATCGCCGGCCGCATTACGTTCCAACTTACTGGCCAGCGGCAAGAAGATGACATTGGCAAGGACGGCACCATAAAACGTCGCCAGCAGTGCCACGGCCATTGATGGGCCGATGCGATCCGGACTATCCAGATTGCCCAGCATCTGCACCAGGCCGACCAGCGTTCCGATGAGCCCCATGGCGGGTGCGACTTCAGCCGCCCGGCGCAGCATGCTGACCGCGCGCTGATAGTCTTGTGATGCCGCGTGAATTTCGAACGTCAAGTTACGCTCGACCTCGTCAACGGGAATGCCATCGATCAGCATCGCCATTGCTCGTTGCAGGAAGGGATCGCCGCGCAGCCCATAGACTTCGCCCTGCAACTGCAATAGCCCCCGGCGACGGGTCCGTTCGGCCAGCTGCAACAGGCGGATGCCGGTGTTGTTGATATCGCGCGGGCGTCGCCACAGAACCTGCCCGACGAGGGGCATCGCCAGGCGGATTTCGCGGCCACTATACGACACACAGGTGATGGCAAGTGTGCCGAGGATGACCATCAAGATCGATGGTATATCCAAGAATGCCAGGCTGGTGCCGCCCAGATAGACCGCCAGCGCGATCAAACCCAACGCGGAACCCAGGCCAAACACCGTCGAACGCTCAAGCAACAGACCCTGCGGCTCGATTCGTACCGGCAGATCGCTGTGCCGCGTGAACTCAGTATGCTCTGTGCCGGTCGTTTCAGCCATGTCCTGGTCCGTCCGCTGTTCAGTCGGTCTGTCGTTCCGCCGGTCTAGCTGCGGTCGGCCTTGATGATTTCCGTCATGGTGACGCCGAGGCGATCTTCCACCACGACCACTTCGCCACGCGCAACCAGTCGGTTATTGACATATATGTCAACGGCTTCGCCGACCTTGCGATCCAATTCGACGACCGCACCGCGACCCAGCTTCAGCAACTGGCTGACTTGCATCGAGGTCTTGCCGAGAACGGCCGATACCTGCACCGGAATGTCATAGACGGCGTCAAGATCCTTGGACGTTCCGCCTGAGCGTCCGGGTTCGGCGACCGGCTCCGCCGGTACGTCAAGTCCGCTGTCAAATTCAGCGAGTTCCAGATTGTCCTCGTCACCCATTTCAATCTCCTTCACGGGCCCTGATGGCCACGTATTTGTCCCTGCTCACGCTCAACATCCGGGTCAGGATGACGCGGGCAGGCCGTCGCTTCCGTTCAAGTCGTTGCTTTGCACGAGGCAGCGATCCAATGCCGTTTCGATATCCGACCACAGCCGGCGCGTATCCCGCTCCAATCCGCCATCAGCCCATTCGATGCGACAATCGCTGTCAGCCAGGTCAGGGTCACCGATCAAGACGATCCTTCCCTCAAAGCCCCGGACAGCTGAAATCGCGCCAACGCGCTCATTGAGCGGGTCGAGCAGGGCGTTTGGCACATAGGCGACGAGCCGGGGCTCATTCTTCAACTGCTCCAGACATGCTGCCAAAACACCTTCGACCTCATCCAGGCCACGCTTGGCGGAAAGCGCCGGATGCATTTTCCGCAAGATTGCTAGGGCCAGATCCGTCGCCGCTTGCATGATCTCAATCGGCTTTTCGGTTGCCGCCCGCACGGCCAGCGTCAGTTGTGCGGAAATTGTCGATAAGGCCGCCGCGATCTGCGCTTCCAGTCGCTGTTGGCCATCAACGAGGCCGCGCTGATGGCCTTGCTGGTCGCCTTGGCGCCGGGCCTGTTCGCAGGCTTCGGCCAGCTCCTCTTCACTAAAAGTCGGGGCCGATGGGACGACTGGCTCCGGAACGCTTACAATTGCGGCTTTGCTGGCGACCGTCGACGCCGCTGCTTTTTCGCGCATCGGTATCGGTTCATCAAAGTCGTTCTCAAAGAGAAATTTCTTTGCCACGGTCATTTCCTGGTCAGATCTCCATATGAGATCAATAGATCAGCTCGTCTTCGCCCTTCTTGTCGGACAGGACGATTTCACCTTTCGCGGACAGTTCCTTGGCGATCATCACCATCGCCAACTGTGCTTCTTCCACTTCTTTCAGGCGTACGGGGCCCATGGCCGCCATGTCTTCACGCAGCATCTTGCTGGCGCGTTCCGACATATTGGACAGAAACAGATCTCGAACACCTTCGGACGCGCCCTTGAGGGCGAGCGGCAGCTTGTCTTTCGCGACGTTGCGCAACAGTGTTTGCACGCCACCCGGGTCGAGTTTGCCGAGATCATCAAAGGTGAACATCAGCGCCTTGATCTTTTCCGCCGAGTCACGGTTGCGCTCTTCCAGGGCGGTCATAAAGCGTGCCTCGGTGGCACGATCCAGATTATTGAAGATATCGGCGATCATCTCGTGTGAATCGCGCCGTGCCGATCTTGTCAAATTGGTCAGGAATTCGTTTCTCAATGTCCGCTCGACGTCGTCGAGTACATCCTTTTGCACGGCTTCCATTCGTAGCATGCGCATCACGACTTCCATGGCGAAGGCCTCGGGCAATAGACCGAGAACGCGGGAGGCGTGGTCCGACTTGACTTTGGAGAGTACGACCGCAACGGTTTGCGGGTATTCGTTTTTCAGATAGTTGGCCAGCACCGCTTCATTGACGTTGCCGAGCTTGTCCCACATGGTGCGGCCGGCCGGACCACGGATCTCGTCCATGATGGCTTCGACCTTGGACTTATCCAGGACCTTCATCAGCAGTTTTTCGGTTGATTCGTAGGTACCCGTCAACGTGCCGGTTGAGGATATCTGATCGGCAAATTCGACGAACAGGCGCTCGACGACCGACGAGCTGACGGTACCCAGCGTCGCCATGGTCTGCGATATTTCGCGGATCTCATCGTCATGCATCAAACCGAACAATTTGTGAGCATTGTCTTCGCCCACGGACATCAGTAGAAGGGCGGCCTTTTGCGTGCCGTTCAGCGATCTGAAGTCATCCTTGACGCGCGTTGGTGATTTCACTCGTTCAGTCCTAACCTTATGCTTCCTGGTACATCCACTGGCGCATGATATTCACCGCCTGCTCCGGATGCTGGTCCACCAGCTCTGAAATCTTCTTCAACGAGGACGCGCGAACACGTCCTTCGACCTGGTTGATGTCGATCATTTGGTCGATTTCATTGGAGATGCTCTCAGCTGCCATCAGTCCTTGCTGCATGCTTTCGCTGGGTCCGCTCAACGCCAGGGCAGCCGCGGCGCCGGGCGGCAGGGCTGCGGCAGCTTCCGCGGACAGGCCCGTCAGCATCGCGTGTTCGCTACCTGCTGCCGGCATCGACAGCAGGCGATTGAGCAGCGGGCGCACGACCAGCAGCAAGACCAGGACGGCAACAGCAGCCAGGACGATCAGTTCGATAATCCGCATCAGGTCCTGTTTGTCGAGGCCCATGAAGATGGAGCCATCGCTGATCGTCTCTTCGTTCTGGGCGAAGGGCAGGTTCACCACCTGGACGACGTCACCGCGTTTATCGTCAAAGCCGATCGCCGATTTGACCAAGGTGGCTATTTGATCGAGGTCCTGCTTGGAGCGCGGTGCATAGGTCGGGGTTCCGTTTTGGCCGGGCGTATAGGTACCATCGACGAGCACGGCTGCCGAGATCCGCTTGACCGTACCATTGGTCTTGACCTGCGTTTCGCTGCGCTTGGAAATCTCGTAATTGACGGTTTCTTCGTTGCGCGCGTTCTGCGAATTCGACGTATTCGAATTGTTGCCGCCCTGTGACGGGGGATTGGGCACATTGTTGGCCACGCTAACCGAGCTGTCGCCGGACTTTTCCTGACTATTGCCTTTGTCTTCAACTGTCTGGGTCGAGCGGACAACCTGGCCGTTGGGATCGAAATTCTCGGTATTGGTGGTCACCCGATTGAAGTCGATATCGGCGGTAACTTCGGCCCTAACCTTGCCGGCGCCAAGGGTCTGTGCCAGCAATTGCTCGATCGACTGAGCCAGGCGGGCTTCATAGCCCTGGCGCATCTCCTCGCCATTGGCGCTGTCAAATTGATCACCGGCTTCCGCTCCCTTGGCCAGGAGATTGCCGCGATTATCGATCACCGAGACATTGCTCGAATTCATGCTGGGGACGGCAGAGGCCACCAGATGCTGAATGGCCTGCACCTGTTCTTTGTCGAGTGTGCCCTGCAGGACCAAGACGACCGAGGCAGTTGGATCGTTGCGGTCCCGCGAGAACAATTCGCGCTTTGGCATGACCAAATGAACGCGCGCGGCCTTGACCTGACGAATCGTCCGGATGGTCCGCGACAGCTCCCCTTCCAATGCGCGCAATTGATTGATTTGTTGGACAAAATTTGTGGTGCCCAAGGCATCGGCGCGATCGAAGATCTCATAACCGATCGACCCGCC
>WNFM01163021.1_pt3 | contig 11767 bp, 10 predicted proteins | sample 5400271 | NCBI WGS metagenome assembly WNFM01 (sample SAMN13153352, study PRJNA577476) | soil metagenome | isolation source: 60 cm saprolite on Douglas fir-dominated hillslope | place: USA:California | collected 2013-09-17 | reverse complement strand
CGGGGGTTTCAAAACCACCGCCGGTGATAATCCCACTGCAATGAATAAAACTTTGATCAAACAATTTTTTATCAACAGGGAAAAAAAGAATATTGCCGGATTGATGCGGTTGCCTTGTTTCCCTGCAAAAAATTTCGAACCTGAAATCATTGAATGGCTCAAAAACCCGTTTCAGATTTGGTTCACAATAAGAAGGAAGGTAAACGGTAATATAATTTTTATCAAACGGTTCAGCCTGCAGTATTTCTTTTTTGATTACCGGTGTGAAAATAAAATCATCATACGATTTAAAATGAAGACCGATATAACGGTCGGCTCTTGCATAATTTTTCAGCAACCATTCACCGGTTGCATTTTTCTTTTCCGGTCTCGGTGTATGGGACGATTGAAAACTTGCCTGGTGACCAAAATTTACAGAAGCTACTTTCTTTTTTGCACAGGCCGCGGCAGTGATGTATTCAAAATCATTGATGACAAAATCATAGTTTTCAACGGGCAAATCTCTTATCTCCTGTCTTACCCGCAAAGGATGAATACCCTTTATGATCTGCCAGTAATCCAAACCGCCGGTGCAGTTATAATAAAGACTCAATCCCTTGCTGCGGTATTTTACCGGCACATCCATTTGCAGGTTGCTGTTATCACCACTCAAAAAAATGTCTACCGGACCATATTTCTGCAGGTGCGGCAATAATTCCATTGCCCTGCTGATATGGCCATTGCCTGTTGCTTGTACTGCGTAAAAAATTTTCAATGTTTATTGTTTTTTGGTTTATCGTTTATAGTTGGCAACCTCAAATTTTAAGCACCCAGTGAATGCAGGTAAAAAGCAATTTCATTCGTCATCACATCGGTTTCCGGTTTAAGCTCTTTTATGATCAGCGTTTTCATTTTAGTTTCATTATACTGGTATATACGCCAACCCTTATCATAATATTCCAACGCTGTAAGATGTTCTACCCAATCGCCTGCATTGAGATATGTCACACTTCCTTTGGTTGTCTCAATCAATCTTTTTTGGGGCTGATGAATGTGGCCGCAGATAACATAATCGTATTTTTTTTCAATAGCCAGCTCGGCAATCAGCGTTTCAAAATCATTGATGCGAATGATTGATTTATTTACCTGGTTCATTATTTTTTTGGAAAGCGATAGCGGCTCCCGGCCCATTAGCTTCAAACAGCGATTGATAAACCGGTTAAATCCCAGCAAGGCTGCATAGCCATTACTGCCAAGCCTTGTCCAGAATTTTGCGCCACTTTTTGTTGTGTTATCAAACACGTCGCCATGAAATATCCAAGTCATCTTATTATCAATCTCTATTACCATTTTATCTGTTAATTGAAAATTGCCCATTCCTTGTTCCATTTGAAAGCATTTGAAAAATTTCTTTAATGACGGCCATGTGAGCTGTGGGAAAATAATGTTTGCTGAACTGCCATACATCAATGATGTCTCCATTCAGAATTAGTAATTGCGGTGAAATGCTTTTGAGGTAAGTAACAATTTCTTTGGCGTGACAGCCGTAGGTACCTAAATGAAAATCGGATAAGACTGCAACATCAATGGCTCGTTTTTGCATGAAAAAGGTTTTACAAAGATTGTAAACAGGTATAACCAAACTGTTACTCTAATATTATCCCTGTGTGAGCATTGTATGAATAAAAGATTAACAGCAATCTTTTGGGAAAGATGAAATGATTAATTTCAGTGAAATATTTTTATGAGGCTATTGGTTTATGCTTTCATTATTTTAATTATCACAGCTTGTAACAATTCCGCCGTGGCAAAAAAATTATCAGGCGCCGATAGCTTAGTAATCACTTTTAATATACCAAACAGCGATTCCGTTGTTAAAACAGTAAGCACTACAGAAAATAACGCCATTAATAAAATAGTTGATTTTATAGATGGCAAACCTGCTAAAGAATTCAAATGCGGTTATGATGGCAATCTTATTTTCTTTTCCAAAGGCCAGGTCTTGCTCCCCGTAGTATTTAAATACAAGGAAGCCAATTGCCGGCATTTTATATTTGAATTGAATGGTAAGCTAATGAGCGTTAAAATGAATAATGAAGCCGCTGATTTTTTGGAAAGCCTGGAAGAAGGGAAAATCTATTATTGATAATTGCATCATTAAGTAATAGTTATTCTTCATAACAAAATGATAACTCCTTCTTAATAACATGGTCATACTCAGTTGCAACCTTTGCAAAACCGTTACACATGAAAAGCCTTTTTACCTGGATAATCCTTTTATCCTCTTTACGTCTCACTTCATTTACAGAATATAAACGGGAAAAAAAGTCTGTAACTCCCATTGCTACTGCAGGAAATATATTTATCATCACTACCGATGGGTTTCGCTGGCAAGAAGTATTTAGCGGAGCTGACTCTGCTCTCATCTCTGATGAAAGATACACACCGGATACAGCTTCTATAAAAATGCTTTACTGGGCAGGCAGCGCTGATGAAAGAAGAAAAAAACTAATGCCTTTTTTTTGGAACATTCTCGCTGCCAAAGGGCAATTATTCGGCAATCGCAATTTTGACAACAAGGTAAACGTAGCTAATTTATATGCCGTATCATACTCGGGATATAATGAAATATTTACCGGCAACACGGATATTAGTATTTCATCCAACAGAAAAAAAAAGAATCCTAACATTAATATTCTTGAATATCTTAACAGCAAACCTTCTTTTAATGGAAAGGTAGCTGCGTTCACTTCCTGGGATGTTTTTCCTTATATATTGAATGAAGAAAGAAATCATTTTCCGGTTAACAGTGGATATGAAAATATGGAGGACGCCACATCCTCTGAACAGCAGATGATTAATAAAGTTCAGGCAGAAGCAATAGATGATAAGACAGCCACCCGCTATGACCAGCTTACTTTTTTAACAGCAAAAGAATATATACGGCAACACCAACCGAGAGTTCTTTATCTCGGACTTGGAGAAACAGATGAGTTTGGCCACTGGGGTCGTTATGATCTTTATCTTGAACAAGCCAACCAGATAGATAAAATGATTGCCGAACTCTGGCATTGGGGGTGCAAACAACGCCCGGCTATAAAGACAACACGATATTCATTATTACTACCGATCACGGCCGTGGAAGTAAAGAAAGTAAATGGACTTCCCATGGTGAATTTATAAAAGGATCATCACAAACATGGCTTGCGGTAATAGGACTTGGCATTAAGCCGCTTGGTGAAATAAAAGATAATCAGCAATTGTATCAGCAACAAATTGCACAAACCATTGCTCATTTGCTGGGCGAAGAATTTATTGTTGCTGGGCGAAGAATTTATTGCTGATGATATAGCTCTTGCAATAACTTTAAAATAACAAGTGAGATACAGAAAGAATAAATGAAGAAATTATTTTCCTTAATCCCGTCTTGTATCCAGCGTAAACCCGATTGTAGTACCAACATGCTCCGTACTCCGTACATGAATAGTTTGACCGTGAGCTTCTATAATGTGTTTGCAGATTGCTAATCCAAGCCCGCTGCCGGTTACATCAATCATACGGCCTTCTTCGGTGCGGTAAAAACGTTCAAAAATACGGAACAGGTATTTTTCATTAATGCCAATACCATCATCACTTAACTCAATCAAAATATGCCTCCCATCTGTTTTATACATGCTGGCAACAATATTGCCGCCGGTCTTTCCATATTTAATTGAGTTTTCCAGCAGGTTCAGCAGTACTTGTTGAATTTTTTCTTTATCAGCATGAACAATGAGCGGCGATTCGCATCCTTTTTTAATGCTGCATTTTATATGACGGGTCTCAGCTTTCATAGAAAGTGATTCAAAAACTTCTTTTACCAAATCCTGTATTACAAAATTTTGTTTATAAAGTACAAGTTCGCCTCTTTCTAACCTGGATATTTCATCCAGATCATTTATCAAATTGGTTAAACGATCAACATTCTTCGCCGTTTTTTCCAGAAATCTTTTATTCACTTCGGGTTTTTCCAATGCACCTTGTAATAAAGTATCCACATAACTCTGTATAGCGAATACCGGTGTTTTAAATTCATGCGATAAATTTTGCAGGAACTCTTTGCGAAATTGTTCGTTTTGGCGGAGCAATTCAATCTCCTGTTTGTTTTCTTCAGCCCATGCTTCTACATCTTCTCTTACTTCGTCAATACTTTTTTGCGGGAGCAAATATTTATAATAGGTTTCTTCTTTTCTGGTGGCTTTTGTCTGGTAAATGAATTTATAAATGAGTTTGATCTTGCGGTAAATAAAACGTTCCAGCACAATGGAGATCAATAAATAACTGCCTCCCAGAATAACAATGAATGAAATGGCACCCCAAAGCCAGCTTTTTTCAACAAAAAAAATGAGTAAGCTGATAGGCACTGCCAGTATGAGTGCAGTGAAAAAAGAAAGTTGACGTGGAGAAACGTTTTTCGTGGAAACCATTGCTGCAAGTTACTGGTTTCGGGTTACGAGTTTCAGGTTAGAAATCCGACACCCGGCACTCGTAACTGAGATTTGAATTAAAGTTCGAATTTATATCCTACACCTTTTACTGTAGTAATGCAATCAATTCCTAATTTTTGCCTGATCTTACGGATATGAACATCAATGGTACGATCACCAACGATTACATCATTGCCCCATACCTGGTTCAGTATTTCATTGCGAAGAAAAACACGGCCGGGTTTCAATGCAAGCAAATACAACAATTCAAATTCTTTTTTCGCCAGCACAATATCATTACCATTTACCTGCACCATAAAACGCTCGGGATCAATCGTAAGATTTTCAATAGTAAGAATCCCTTTTTCTTTTTTATTCAGCCTGCGGAAAAGAGCATTAACGCGGCTAAGAAAAACCCTTGGACTTACCGGTTTACTTACATAATCATCGGCGCCCGTTTCCAATCCTTTAATTTGTGTTCCTTCATCACTTACTGCAGTCAAAAAAATAATCAGCGTTTCTTTAAAAGCGGCTTGTGAACGCAGTATCTGGCAAACTTCTACACCAGTTTTTTTTGGCATCATTACATCCAGGACTACGAGATCAGGCTGAGTACGACGAGCTTTTTCCAATGCTTCATCACCATCTTTCGCAGTGATGACTTCATAACCTTCATTGGAAAGATTGTATTTCAGAATCTCAAGAATGTCGGGTTCATCATCAGCTATCAGCACTTTACGGGCTTTATTGTCCATGCCAGGGAAAGTTTGTGCAAACCTAACTGGAAATGAGGTTACCGGGAAATCCCCGGTATTCTGTTTATACAGACTTAATGAACTGTTTATACAGACTTAATGAAAACTTAATACAATAGGTTTTACAAAGAAGGGTTTTGGTAATTTGCAACCATAAGAATGGCAATAATGTCATCTATCATAACATTCCCGGCTAAAATAGGCGATATGCAATCAGCATATTAATTTTGTGTGAACGAATCCTTATGATAGCATTCTCCAGATACCTTTTGTTGCTTCCCGGTTTCATATTGGTCTCTTCCTTTGCTTCTGCACAGATTGATACCAGCCTGCTTAATAATTTTAAGCCTCCTCTTAACCGGCAGCTTTTTCATGGCTATGTGGATGCTGAACAGCGAAATGCATTGAAGTATGATGGCAAGGCCGATAATAAACTGGTTGTTTCTTCTAACGAAGAAGTGAATTTCCTCGTTACAAAAGCCCTGACAACAAATGTAGACTGGCTGCAATATAAAATTGAAAAAGACAGTTTACTGAATCATACCAAAAAACTCCGGTACCTGCGCGGGTTGCAAACTTTATTAAAAAACTTACAAAAAGGCTGGAGAGAAAAACAGATTAGCCCTGTTTATTTGCCGGCAACTATAGATGCGTACGATAACTGTATGCAATTGGATAAAAAAGGATTGACGATTGAGAATTACATATACGGGTTGGATTATGAAATAGCTAACCCCATTGTTCGTTCAACGGGCTTTGATGATAATCCTGGTATAAGAGCTGCCCGCAATGAATTGATCCGTAAATATTGCCTTCTGCATCCTGATCAAACTTTTTATATATTAAAAGATAATCCCGATGTTTCTTTTGCCGACAGTTTAATAAGGGCAGTGTCTCAAAAATATCCGCGACAGCTTTATGATTATGCACAGGCTAATAGTAAGCTTGGTTATATGATACGTAACATTAATGATGATGTTTTTATTAAGTCAGTAGCGAGAATGGCGAAGAGCAAAAGCGGCCAGCAATATTTTCCTTTCTTAGATAACATAGTAAAGGGCAAAATGAGTTTTGATGAAATTGATGCTGTAAAAGATGATTCCATAAAATATTACAAACTGCTGGTAAAAACGCAAATGGAGTATGTAGAACGGGCGTTAAATAAAGATACCGCTTTTGAATTTGCATCATTGACAGGTAAGCTGGAAAAAAAGGCTCAAAGTGTTTTTGTAAATACTATCAATGGGTTGCATGAGATAGATAATCCTGCAATACGTTTTAGAATCATTCAGCCTCTTAATGCGGAGGAACTTTATTATCTCGCCGTATGCAGCGATGGTATCATTTATACTTCCAGTTATACTAAAGGTGTTTACCCGCTTATGATGAAAAAGATCAACCAGCGGGGCGATTCATTGCTGATGCGGATAAGATTTGATAAATACAGGAAGTTTATTAAAATGGCAGCGGGCTATAATACTCTCGGTAATTTTTTAAATACGTTTCCCGCAAGGAAAAATCCGGATGATGAAAGTGATGCTGAAAAATTAATGAAGGCATTTGTAGGCAAATTAGAAATATCTGATGGTCTTGAAGCCGGTGTAGATGTTGCCGACTCCTATGCCAGTATAGCTGAATCATTGAAGCCACTGGCAAATGAAATGTTGAAAAATGTACAGTGGAGTTATAAAAGAAATGAAGCAGCCAACAACCGTCGGGGTCTTGCTATTTACAATATTCTCTATAAGCTTTTTCTATCGGCGGACACTGCAAATCATATTGACCTCACCAAAGAATTGGGAATACCCCCGGTGTATGGAGTGCCATACAGGAATTTAGTTAATGATAGCGGCCGTGTAGTGATGCAGGTATTTTTTTACGGAGAAAAATCCGATATGGAGATTTTCACCGGTTTTGTTGATATGTTCAGAAATGCAAATTGGAAAATTACCGCCAATCCTTTATGGGTATGTATCACTTCCGCTAAAGGGAAGCCAGTCTCTATTTATGCCAACAGAGCTTTGCCGCAGGAAGACGGGCAGGATGAAAAAGCGCAGCAGGCCCTGGTTGATTACCTGGAAAAAAATAAATTGTATCCAACTATTACCATACATCGTGGCCATAGTTATACTGCGCCATATACCATAGAACAAATGTTTCCAACTTCAAAAATTGTATTCCTTGGCTCCTGCGGCGGCTATAATCTTATTCATGATGTATTGGTCAAGGCGCCGGATGCACATATCATCGCCTCCAAGCAAATTGGTAAAACAGCAGTCAACCGACCCTTCTTCCAGTTGTTAACTGAAAAATTAAGAAACGGGAATAATATTGACTGGATACCTTTCTGGCAGGAGCTGGAGAAATTGGTAACAGTAGAAGGGTTTGAAGATTATATTCCACCATATAAAAACCTCGGAGCCCTTTATATTAAAGCTTATAAAAAAGCGATGGGAGAGGGAGATGAAAAGACAGAATTCTAAGAGAACAAAGAATAATGGGGCATAAGGAATATGTAGAATAAATAAGCATATAAGTTTAAGGTAAGCCAGTATTCTCTTTTCTCTTTTTATCTCTTAGCCTTATCTCTTAGTTTTGCTTCTTAATTAAATTCAAAAATTTGCCAGGCTCTAAAAAAAGATTTTTTGATTTTGCCCTGCTACGACGGGTGTTTCATTATGCGGCTCCGTATAAAAAGAAATTTTATTTGTCCGTAGCGCTTGCAATTGTTCTTGCTGCTATCACACCTGTTCGGCCATTTCTTATTCAGCTTACCGTTGATAAATACATTGCCCATTCAATGAAGGCTATGGTTATTAATATCACGCTCATTCAGATTGGATTGATATTGGTTGAAACAGCCATGCGGTTTCTTTTTTCGTTTACTACTGCTTTGCTTGGCCAATCTGTAGTAAGAGATATGAGAGTAGCAACGTATAAAAAAATAGTTGGGCTTAATCTTTCACAGTTTGATAAAACTCCTATTGGTACATTAACTACCCGTACTATTAATGATATTGAATCCATCAATGATATTTTTTCAGACGGGTTAGTGCCTATTATTGCTGACCTTCTTTCTATTGTATGTGTGCTTGGAGTAATGTTCTGGATGGACTGGCGGCTTACACTAATAGCGCTGATACCTTTCCCGATCATTTTGATCGGTACTTATTATTTTAAAGAAAGCATTAACCGTTCTTTTTTCCGTGTCCGTAATGCAGTGGCCAGCCTGAATGCATTTGTACAGGAACATCTTACCGGCATGCAGGTAGTGCAGGCATTCGCAGCAGAAGGCGTGGAGTTTGAAAAATTCAAAAAGATTAATAAAGAACACCGCAATGCTAATATCAGGGCCATATTTGCTTACTCTGTTTTTTTCCCGATGGTTGAAATAGTGTTAGCATTGTCAATCGGGTTGATTGTCTGGTGGACATCCAAGGAAGCCCTGCATTTACAGCAAAGCCAGCAGGGAACATTAATGGCATTTATTCTTTTTATAAACCTGTTGTTTCGGCCTTTGCGGGTACTGGCTGATAAATTCAATGTATTACAAATGGGCATTATCGCCAGTGAACGTGTTTTTAAGGTACTGGATAATGATGACTATATAAATAATGAAGGAAATTTTTCACCGGAAAAAATAAAGGGGAAGATTGAATTTGATCATGTATGGTTTGGATACAACCCTGATCAGTATGTATTGAAAGATGTTTCATTTACTGTGAATCCTGGTGAAACAGTAGCTATAGTAGGTCACACAGGCAGCGGTAAAACAACTATTATCAGTTTGCTGAACCGGTTGTATCATATCCGGGAAGGAGCAATAAAAATAGATGATGTAAATATTGAAGATTATAAACTGGATGCCTTAAGAAAAAATATCGGCGTGGTATTGCAGGATGTATTTCTTTTTTCCGGTTCAGTCATGGATAATATTACACTCCGCAATCCGGATATTTCGAGAGATAAAGTAATTGAAGCAGCGAAGTTGATTGACATGCATGATTTTATTATGCGGCTGCCTGGCGGCTATGATTATAATGTGATGGAACGTGGAGCTACACTTTCGCTAGGGCAACGGCAATTGTTATCATTCATCCGGGCTTTGTTATACAATCCTTCTATTCTTATCCTGGATGAAGCTACTTCATCCGTAGATACCGAAAGCGAAATGCTGATTCGGCATGCTATTGATACACTTATCACAGGAAGAACTTCTATTGTGATTGCTCACCGCCTTTCTACTATCCGTAAGGCAAGTAAGATAATTGTATTAGATAAAGGAGAAATAAAAGAGATAGGCACGCATGAAGAATTGCTCATTAACCAGGGATTTTATTATAAGCTTTACCAGCTCCAGTTCGATAAGAAATCTAAAGTTGCCTGAAGCCTAAGAGCTTAACGAGAAAAAGGAGAAATCTTGTTGTTTATTATATACTTTTTATTCTCCTTTTCTCTTTTCCTCTTAGCTCATTTTTTGAAGGTTTTTTACCCTTGCACCCTTATCTTTGCGCAAAATTTTGGGCAGGTATGGTATTCAGGCTATTCAAATCCTTTACGGTAGCGGTTTTCAGCATTATTTTCACTTTCTTTTTTACCCCTGTTTTTGCACAGCCGGGCGATAAAGAAAATGGGCAACAGGAAGCCACTAAAAAAGAACCATTTAATGCCAAGGAAATTATTTTCGGCCACGTTCTGGATGCTAAGGAATTTCATTTTTTGAATATCAAACGCAAAGATGGTTCAATACATCCTGTCAGCATTCCTCTTCCCGTTATTCTTTACTCAGCACAGAGAGGATTGGATGTTTTTATGTCTTCAAAATTTCATCATGGAGAAAAATCATATAAGAATTATATAATTAAATCATATAAGAATTATATAATTCTTACGGATGAAAATATCCGCGAACTTAAACTTGATCCAAAAAAATATAGTGCTCAGCAAATTCTTGCACTGAATAATAATGGAGAAATTGATCCTTCAGTAAAAATCTATGACATTTCTCTTACAAGAAATGTTGTTCAAATGCTTTTGGCTTTGATCATCTTTGTTTGGATCATGTTGAAAATTGCAAAACAATATAAAAACGGAGAAGGAGTGACTAAGGCTCCCACAGGAACACAGGGATTTTTTGAACCCATTATTGTTTTTATAAGAGATGAGGTGGCAAAACCAAACCTTGGTCATAAATACGCTAAGTATTTACCTTACCTTCTTACTGTTTTCTTTTTCATTCTTATCAATAATATATTTGGCCTAGTCCCCGGGACAGCAAATGTTACCGGGAATATTGCCTTTACCGTAGTGCTTGGGCTTATTTCGTTTGCGGTAATACTTGCAAGCTCAAACAAACATTACTGGGGGCATATCTTCAATCCGCCGGGTATGCCACTATGGGTAAAGTTTATCCTGGTTCCTGTTGAGTTTGTAAGTGTTTTTGTAAAGCCAATGGCATTAATCATACGTCTTTTTGCCAACATGGTAGCAGGGCACATTATTATTATTTGTCTCATTTCATTAATTTTTATTTTTTCGGCGATGAACAAGTATGTTGGAGTTGCTGCTTCTCCTGTTGCTATTGGTTTCACGGTGTTTATTTATTTTATTGAGATTTTAGTAGCTTTTCTGCAGGCATATATTTTCGCTATGCTCACAGCCGTATTTATCGGACAGGCAATGGAAGGTGGTCATGATGATGTAAATGGTCATGCTGAGCCGGTAGTTATTTGAGTTTTTTTAATCAATATAAAATCACAATTATGGATTTAATGATGGTATTGTTGAGCGATGTAGCAAATTCAAATGCTGGTGGCGCCATTGGTGCTGGTTTAGCAGCAATGGGTGCCGGAATTGGCGTAGGCCAGATCGGTAAAGGAGCTGTTGAAGCCATTGCCCGCCAACCGGAAGCTTTGAACGACATCCGGGCCAACATGATTCTTACAGCAGCCCTTGTGGAAGGTGCGGCTTTGTTTGCAATCATTGTAGGTTTGCTCGCAGTTCTTTAATGAACAAACTGCTGCATCCAATGCACAGGGCGGCGGATGCAGTTTATTAAAAATTTTTAAGATTAAGATATATGAATCTACTTACACCAGAATTCGGGTTATTAATATGGACACTGCTCGCTTTTATAGTGGTGTTTTTTATATTAGGTAAATATGCATGGCCTGCTATTGTAAAAGGATTGAAACAGCGGGAGCAGGGTATTGCGGATTCCCTGGCTACTGCCGAAAGAGTGAGAGCAGAAATGGCGCAATTAAAAAATGAAAATGAAGAATTACTTGCAAAGGCACGTGAGGAAAGAGGCCAGCTGTTAAAAGAAGCAAGAGAAACAAAAGAAAGAATTATAAATGAATCGAAAGAGCAGGCTAAAATAGAAGCTAATAAAATTATTACCGAAGCACAGGCTGCCATCAATATACATAAAATGGCTGCAATCACCGAAGTAAAGAACCAGATGGGCAAATTGGTAATTGAAGTAAGTGAAAAAGTATTGCGAAAAGAATTAAGTAATAAAGAAGAACAGGAAGCTCATATAAAAGGGCTGGTTGAGGAAGTAAAATT
>WNFM01353213.1_pt1 | contig 11768 bp, 9 predicted proteins | sample 5400271 | NCBI WGS metagenome assembly WNFM01 (sample SAMN13153352, study PRJNA577476) | soil metagenome | isolation source: 60 cm saprolite on Douglas fir-dominated hillslope | place: USA:California | collected 2013-09-17 | reverse complement strand
GTCCACCACGGCCATCCTGGTTTCAACAATTGCAGGTGATTGAAGCTAATGTTCTGCTGGATCTCCCAGATATTGTAGCCGGTCGCCACCCAATACAGCAGCAGCAACATCGCGATCCCGCCAAATAGGGGAGCAATGCCGCTCAGCCCATCTCCGACGTAGCTCATGAAGCGTCCCTGTGGCCGCACATACTGTACTTCACCCAGTTGCAGTGCCTGTCGCCCACCAATTCTCATACTTTGGCCGTTCGGCCCGCGCTGCACCATATGTTTGATACGGAAAAGCGCAACACTCGTGAGTCGGAAGCCAAAGGGCATGAACAGCAGCACGACGAATGCGTGACTCAACTCGTGCAGCATCACTCCCGGCGCGTTCATCCAGAACCAGATCAGCGCGCCGCGTTCTCCCAGCATCTTATACCCTACCTCGTCCACGCGTTGTCGCAGCCGCTTGCGTGTCACGCGCAGCAATAAAAACAACACCACGACCCCGGCGATGATGAGCCAAGGCTGATACGGTTGGATTTGTGCTAGCAGGGCGGGGTCCATCTCACTTCTTCCTCACGGCGTGATCTCATCCAGTTCGACTATATCCTGTTCTTCTTGTGTGACTTCCCCCACCTTCACCTGCGGCGGGTACTTTCGTTCAAAATAAACGCCCCACAAGCCGAAAATAGCTATGCTTATCGATATCAAGTAAAGCACCCGGTCCAACCCGAACAGGTCGGCGATGGCTCCAATGAAAAGAATGACCGGAATCGAGCACAAGTTGTATAACATCAACTGTAGAGCCAGCACGCGTCCCTTGATCCATTCGGGCGTCTTCTCCTGCATGGCAGTATTGGCCGGAATATTGATGAGATCAAGCGCGACCCCTGCAATCAACATCAGCAATGCAACCGTGGCCAGCAATAGTGGGTTCGTATTCCAACCGTGTGGTTGAAGTGCCCGTGCCAGAATGGTAACGAGTGGCAGGAGCAAGGTAGCAAAAGCGAGGATGCCGCTGCCGATGAGGACGGCCCGCGCTTTGCCCAGGCGACGTATGATGCGCGGCATGAGGATTGACCCGGTGACAAGGCCGATTCCCGCTGGAGCGAAGATAAATGCCATCGCGTTTGGTGAAAGTAAAAGCAGGTGTGTGACGATGGGGGTCGCCAGTTCACCTATCACCAGCAGCAATGCCCCCGCGAAGGAGAGCTGGACAACGGCGAGAAAGAGCTGCGAGTCGCGGCGCACAAAGCTCCACCCCTGGCGCATCTCGTTCCATATCTTGCCCACCATGCTCAGTGGCTGGGGTTCGGCTATCTTTCTCCTTTGCGAGAAACATTCAGCCGGGATGAGCCAGATAAGCCCGGCGCAGACGAGGTAGAGCAGCGCGATAATGGCGTAGAGCATCTCGATCGGCTGAATAGTAATAGTAAGCACTTTGAATGCAGGGAGTAGACTCAGCACCAGAGGCGCGAAGAGAATGAAGCCCAGGGCCTGTGAAAGCATAAATGTGATCTGGAACAACGAGATGGCGGGCATCATTTCTTCCTCGTTGACCAGCATTGGAATAGCCGATCCTTCCGCCGGTGCAAAGAATTGTCCAACAGTTGAAATCAGGAAGGTAAGCAGGTAGATGATGAGCAGTTGGTGATGATCAAGCAACAGGGAGACGACAAAGCCGAAGGTGGCGATGGCGCGCAGGCAGTTACTTCCCCACAGCACGCGGCGTTTATTCATACGGTCCACAAAAACACCCGCGGGCGCGCCAAAGAGTACTGCCGGCAGGCTGAAGGCGATAATGGCAACGCCTATCAACGTCGTGGAACCGGTGATTTCCTCGATCAAGACGAGCAGTGCATAGTTCGAGGCATTCAGGATGGTCATGGAGAGCAGTTGTGCCAGCCACAGGAGCAGAAAATTCCTGTTTTTGAACAGGGTGCGAAACCCTCCCTGTGGATTGGCCATGTCCATAGAAATAGCGTGCGAGGACCTCCGCCTTCTAAGCGGGGGAGGAAGCACGCTCCTCCTTTCTCACCAGCGACTGCCGGGCAACAATCCAGCTTTTCCAAGGGCGAGCCAGCCGCCGCAGTTTGCGCGGAGTTACTTCCAGAATGCCTTTGCCTGTCGCCACAACTTTCATGACAAAGGCCCCTTGGATGCGTCTGCCGCCAATATAGCCAACAACCCCTTTCGCCTCAATCAGTTCATACAGCTTCCACCCACGCAACTTCTTCGCCGCCCACACCTTGTGCTCGCTCCGCACGCCGTTGTACAACTGATAGTTCCCATGAGGAACACAGCGGTGGTGAAAAATGCTTGCAGCGGGTTGCACCACCTCTCCCACTGCACAAGCAATGGCAATCGCGTCGTTGGTGTGCGACTTGGGCAGGTGCAGGACCTGAATACGCTTGTATTTGGTTTCATACCCGTAGGTGCTCTGGACGCGTTCTGAGCCGAAATGGTGCTTCAGCTCTTCAAGCACCCACGTTTTGATGCTCGACACATGGGCAGCATCTTTCAGCGGTGTACGAGCTTGCACTTGCACCTCGGGAAACCCAAACTCTGCGGCAGTCTGATTTCCCTTTTTAAGGTTGCAAGCTTCGCAGGCTATGGCTAAATTGGAAGCCCGATCACTTCCTCCTCTGGATCTTGGGATGAGGTGCTCGATCTGGAGTTGGGTTTCCGAGACACCACAATACACGCACTTGTGGTGCCACTTGTAGAGCAAATACTCTCGGAGATGGTAGCCTTCTACCTGTCCCTGCTGATATTCCTGTCCCTGGATCTCCGGGTTCTGCATTTTCTGGGTATCGAAACTCCCAACCTCTACATTGATCTGTGTGACGGGCACAATCGAAGCGACGAAGTAGACGACTTTGAGCGTGGCCTCTGCTTTGGAGCGTAACGAGGGTGGGAGCCAGCCAGCTCTGCGACGGCGGTTAGCAAAGCGTGCAGGGCGGTATCTCGTTTTCCTCCAACGACGGTTCCGGCGATACTGTCGGCGCTGAAGTAACTTCTGGCTGATGTCGTTGCGCAGATGCACCTCGGCTTGATAGACTGCTTCTCCGTTGGTCACAGCGGCAATCCCCACGGTCTGCGAGCCGGTATCCACGCCCACGGCAACGGCCTGGGTATAAGTCGTGGTCGCAAACAGTAATTGGATGGTAAAAGGCTCACGATGGATCACCCGGGCGCGTCCCTGCTTGAGCCAGCGCCTCGCTCGTCCGGGTGTGGTCGACATCAGCGGCGTTTTGGCTGGTGAGAGAACAAACACCTTCATCGGTAAGGCTCCTTTCAGAGTAGAAGCGGCCCCCTCGACAATGATATCACCCGGTACTTTCTGCTGACCACGGGAGCTGACCGCACTCCTGGTTAGGTCGGCAGTTGGAGAGCCTGCTGCTGGGGCAGCACAGCAGGGTCCGAACGGAAACCCTTAGTGATATCGTAGCCTCCTCTCCGCCAGCCAAGACGCCCGCTTCCTCGGCTTAACTGGCTCAGAGGCTCAGTCTGGTCAATTCGGCTTGCAAGAGCCTTGCTCTCACAAGCCTCCCCTATTTTCGGGGAGGTCATTGACCGCCCGCGAGAGTACTTGCTTGGTGCGCCGCTCGACCTCGGCCCGTGACAATAATACACGACGCCCGCATTTTTCGCAACGCAGCCCAATATCGGCCCCCAGTCGTACTACCAGCCAGTCATAATTTCCACACGGATGTGGTTTGCGCAGGCGCACCCGGTCTCCTAATTCAATTTGCATCGGCGTCATGTGCTCTTCTTCCCCCATTCCTTATCTCGGTCAACTCTTGCGCTTCTGCTACAAATGTCGATACAATCCATATTCTATAATATAGCGTTCAACTGCCTCCGGTGTCTGGTACTTGATGGGTCTGCTTTCTGCAACGCGCCGGCGCAAATCTGTTGCAGAGATATCCAGTTGCGGTGCCTGCACCATAATCAGGCGCTGCTTGATTCCAGGTAGACGAGCCTCTAGCGTATCGCGGTATCCGGCTGCCTCCTCGTATCCCGGGCGCTGGACTGCCACCAGTGCTGTTACCACGCCAGTAAATCTTCCAGGCTATCCCCGCCAATAACAAAGTAGATGGCTGTCTGCGCACCCCACTGCTGGCGTAACACCTGCAGCGTCTCCACCGTATACGATGGCCCCGGACGCTCCAGGTCCACCAGCGAGATCGTGAAATGTGGATTCGAAGCAATCGCCAGCTCTAGCATGGCCAGGCGATGTTGCGCCTCCGTCACAATGCGTCCCGGTTTGTGCGGCGGATGCCCTGCTGGCACAAATACCATCTCGGCCAGGTGTAGTACTGTACGTACCTCCTCTGCAATGACGAGATGCCCATAGTGAATCGGGTCAAAGGTGCCTCCTAACAGGCCAACGTGCCGCAGGCTTGCAAAAGAGCTAGAACTTCCCAAGATTTGTTGCTCCTGTCGCTCATATATCCCCGGCTGCTTCCATGACCGTCAGGTCGGCATTGGGAAGAGCCGCGCGCAGAGCGTACAGCGCCTCCGTGACGACTGAATGTTGCCCGCGTGCAATCCAGAAGTGGACGGTAAGAGTAATATGCTTCTCACTCAAGCCACTCACTGAAATAGTTGGCTCCGGCTTCGCCAGGATAAGATTGATCTCCTTGAGGGCCTTGAGAATCTTCTTGGGTGTTTCTTCCCTGGCAAAATCCTCCTCGGGCAGCTTGACGATGATAGTAGCGCGCCGTTCGCCGTAGAAGGTGTTATTGATAACGATGCTGCCAAAGACAAGCGCATTAGGGATCGACACTTCTTCCCCGCTTACCAGGCGCAGCTTCGTAGCGCGTAATTGTACATCCTCTATTCTCCCGGTGCGGATGATCACATCTCCGATAGTAATCTGGTCTCCAATGTGAAAGGGACGTTCCATCAGGATGTAGAACCCCGCCACCAGGTCTTTCAGGACATCTTGAATCGCTACGGTCACGGCTACAGTCAGTAAGCCGACGGCAGCTACCGGGATGGTTATCGGTATAGCCCAGATAGCCAGCACCCAGAAGACAATAAAAGACAGTATAATGATGTAGAAAATACGCCTGACTAACGTGCGAATATTAATATCTACACGATTCTCGCCCATGCCCCGGACCGCGAGCGCCACCAGCGTGCGCGCAATCCCCACACCCAGGGCGATGACAAGCACCGTTTGGATCAGGTTCAAGCTAATAGTTGTGATATCCCCAACATGTATTTGAGCTTGAATCGCTGTCCACAGCAATCCAAACAGGTTACTGTCCAGGATGACGAAGACAACCGGGATAGACAAAATGAGGGGGACGAAAACGATAATCACGCCCAGCGTCTGTACCAGCCAATTGTCAAGTACAGTTTTCTTCAGGCGTCGCACCAGCAGGCGCCGCAGGATCAGGCCGATAGCCACTGCTATCAGCACCGTCAATACAGTCAAAACAATGTGTTGTGTTATATCCATAGTCTAAGACCCGCAAAAAGGGAAGTTCGTAGCCGCGCGATTATGAAATGTAACAACCAAGATCGGTCAGGTGTTGTCATGCTGAGCGAAGCGAAGCATCTCGGTGCCCCTGGAGCTAGACCCTTCGCTTCGCTCAGGGTGACACCATATAACCAAGCTTGTTCGTTAAACTTCACAATTGCGCAGCTACGCATGAGGTAGCCAGGTTATTTTGTCAAAGTTCAACATTGCGCCTGCTCATCTTGCCTTTGTCCGCATTATATCATACAACCTCTGTTCGTACCGTTGAGCTAGCCCGGATGCGCTAATCACCTGGCCTGCCTCCACCAGTCCGCAGCTAGCCGCTAGCTGCCCCACCACCTCTGCTGCTGTGGCTCCACCTGCTTTGAGTGGTTCGAGTCCTGTGCTCTGTACTCGCTTTGCCATGCGTTTGCCCGCCTCGTCGAGCATTAACGGGACATGGATAAAGTCGGGAATAGGAAACCCCAGCGCTTCATAGAGCAGGACCTGGCGCGGCGTAGAGTTTAGCAAATCGGTTCCACGCACAACCTGGTTGATACGCATGAGGGCATCATCGACGACAACGGCAAACTGGTAGGCAAAGATGCCGTCCGAGCGGCATATGATGAAATCTCCTACCGCTTGTTGTACATGTTGCTCCGTGTAGCCTGCTGCCAGGTCAGTAAAAGTGACGACGCGCTCCTCGGCGACGCGAAAACGCCAGCACGGACGGTGGCCCCTGGCTTCGTGCTGCTTGCGCTGGGTCATTGTTAAGTGACGACACGTTCCTGGGTAGCGCGGCCCTTCATCCCCTTGTTGTGGAGCGCTTGCTACACGCGCCACCTCCGCTCGTGTGCAATAGCAGGGATAGATCAGGTCGGCATTACGCAAGCGTTGCAGGTAATCCTGGTAGATCTCCAGCCGTTCGCTCTGTGTATAGGGCGCATATGGCCCGCCTGCATCCGGCCCCTCGTCCCAGTCCAATCCGAGCCAGCGCAGGTCATTGAGCATACGCTGGGTAGCTCCCGGGCGCACGCGTGGGCGGTCCAGGTCCTCGATACGCAGTACGAAACTACCCCCGGCGCAGCGAGCATAGAGCCACGCAAGCAGGGCTGTGCGCAGGTTGCCCAGGTGCAAGTCACCCGATGGGCTGGGAGCATAGCGGCCGCGCACTACATCAGGCATTGCTCCGACCATGGGCACCCCTCTCTGTCCTGTCCTCGCAGCACCGGCCACACGTTAAACTCGCCCATAAGATCTACCAGCACGCACAGGGGCAGCCCGACGACATTCAGATAGCAACCATTGATGCGTGCTGTAGGCTGAAATCCCGGATGCTGGATACCATACGCGCCTGCTTTGTCCAGCGGGTCGCCGCTGGCAATATAGGACGTGATCTCCTCGTTGCTGTAACGTCGCATCAACACCGGAGTAATGCAGCTTGCGCTATGCATCTGGCGTTTGCCGTCTATAAAGTAGCTGACGGCCACGCCCGTCACGACGTGATGCCAACGCCCGCGCAGGCGCAGCAGCAGCTTCCGGGCGTGTTCCTCGTCCCTGGGCTTGCCAAGTGATACATCGTCGAGCAGAACGGTGGTGTCTGCTGCAATCACCATGCGGTCGGCGGCCTCAGGTAAATTGAGTACGGAGGCCAGTTTATGTTTTGCCAGCCATGGCGCCAGGCCCTCGCCTGGCCCCCGGTAGCGTCCCGCTGCCGTGTCCTCGTCTGCGGGCGAGACGCAGAATGTAAAAGGAAGACCGAGCTTGGCAATGATCTGTCGTCGCCTGGGCGAGGCAGAGGCCAGTAACAAAGATGTCGTCATGACGTAATCTGCTCCAGAACCGCTATGCATTCAATATGCACCGTTTGCGGAAACATGTCGAGTGGCTGCACAGAGCATAAGTGGTAAGTAGGATATAGATGGCAGAGCGTGTTGAGATCACGTGCCAGCGTCTCCGGGTCGCACGAGACATAAACCAGCCGTGCTACTGGCTGCTGTACGAGTGCGTCGAGGACCGCCTGCTGGCAGCCTGCGCGTGGCGGGTCGAGCACCAGCCCATCGAGCTGTGCAGCCACACCCGGCAGCAAATCCTCAGTCTTCCCCTGCAGTAGCTCCACATTGCTGGTATTGCGCAGGTTCCACCTCGCATCCTTGATAGCACTGGCCGACTCCTCAATCGCAATCACCTTCCCCACATGCTTTGCCAATAGCAACGCAAACGTCCCCACGCCACAATACGCATCCGCGTACACCCCCCTAAATGTAGGGGCGAGGCTTGCCCTCGCCCTGTCATCGGTCGCGTTGCTCTCGGTCGCCCTGCCAGCGGTTGGCCTGTCATTGGCCACCGCCTCTTTCAACAGCCCCTCCAGCACCATCCGCGCCATCTTCTCCGCCTGGGCTGTATTGGTCTGAAAGAACGAACTCGGCCGGATGCGGAATGTTTCTCCCGCCAGCACTTCCTCCATCGTCTCGCTATGTATAGCGAGATCGGCCCCGGTGAGTTGCTCGACGATCTCGGGGGCAGGATATGGCTGCATTAGCACGTGGCTGCTGGCAGCGCCACAGCGGACCAGCACCTGTGGTCGTGTATTGGACACCTGGCTGAGCACGCTCATAACGCGGTTGATCTGCTCGTGGGCGATGGGGCAGGATGTCAGTGGCAGCACATGGTGCGTTCCCCTGGCAGTCAGGCCCAGTTGTCCGCCGCGATTCACCGAAAAACGCATATGGTTGCGATAGTGCCACGGGTCGTCACATGGCACGGTTTCCAGCAGCGGGGGGTTGTCGAATCCTCCAGTGTCGCGCAGCAATTGCCGCACGATGGACCACTTCCACTCCAGTTGTGCCGCGTATTGCATATGCTGGAGCTGGCATCCCCCACACGTGCCGAAGACCGGGCAAGGCACCGCAGTGCGCAGCGGGGAAGCTTGATGCATCTCGATAATCTCCACGCGAGGTAGGCGAGGTTTCCAGCGCCGCCTGTGTCGCTTCCCTTGTGGTGGCAGTGGCGGCGCCTCCACAGCGATAGTCACCTGCTCTCCTGGTAGCCCGGCAGGAACATGCAGTGTGCGAACCGCCTGCTCACCCGTCTCGTTCTCTTCGCTGATCTCTGCCAGTGTGTCGCCTTCGCGCGTCATCTCACCCAGTGTGACCTTGTGATAGCTAATTGGGCGCTCTTGCTGCATCATCTCTTCTTATGCTTATCCATTACTTGCCGCACCGTCTTCACCATCTCCAGGTCGGGATTGATGCGCTCTGCCTCTTCTAATAACACCTGTGCGCGTCGATTTTCACCGCTGTCCAGCAGGAAAGCAGCGAGTATAGCGCGCAAATGTGCCGATTGAGGATGGGCGCGCAGACCTTGTTCTAGCGTCTCCCGCGCTTCTGCCGAACGCCGCAGCGCCATGTAAACCGCCGCCAGTTCCGCGTACGCGCGCAAGTCATTATCAGTTTCGATAGCGCGTTTCAGACTGTCCACCGCCTCGTCATAACGCTCCAGCGCGTACTGGATATGCCCGATGTTGTACCAGATGGCCGGGTAATTCGGACTGATCTCCGCAGCCCGTAAGAAATGCCTTAACCCCTCGCCCTGCTGGTTGCGATACATGGCAATATTGCCCAGGCTCGCTTCGATCACCGTCGCCTCGGCCGGGCTTGGGTCTAGTTTCTCGGCCTCGTGCAGGAGCTTCTCCGCCTCCTCGACCTCTTCTTCCTCACCGTTTTGAATCAACATCTCCGCCAGCAGCGCATATCCCAGGGGAGCATTATCGACGGCAATTGAGTCACGCATTGCCTGCTGCGCGAGTTTGTAGAATTGCTCGCTGCGCTCTCCCCGGTTGCCTTCGTCATACATGTCTTTGAGGCTAGAGAGTAACACACCGAGCTGCCTCAGCGTATCGCCGCGTCTCTCGGGAAAGCGTTGTGCCATGCGTTCCAGGTAGACAGTCGCTCGCTCGATGGCCCTTCCTGCCTGGGCCTGTTCAGCGGCCTCGGCATAGATCGAACGATCAAGGGGAAGCTTCACCAGCAGCGCGTCGCTGTAGTGCATGGCCTGCGTCACGAGTCGGAGCACTTCCCGGATGTAATCCTGCGCATCAGCATCGCGGGGTTGGCGTTCCCCGACAATCTCATCCACCCGGTCGTGAAGCACCTTCGACTGCTTCTGTAACTCATCAATGGGCAGACCCTGTAAATTGGCCCCCTCGTCCGTCATGCTTTGGATGCGCCATTCTCCGTTTTCTTGCGCAAGGGTATAACTGGTCCAGAACCAGTGCCGCCCGGTATGCTTATTCACGGTGGTCCCCATCGCCATCTCTCTCAGCGTACCGCTCAAAGGCGTGTTTTGCAATTCGAGCGACCAGCCAATTTCGACCTCTTTGCGCGAAGAGGCATGGCTGCCAAAGATCGGTGCCGGCACCCAGAGCGTACTTTTCGGCTGTTCGCGTTCGTGGATAAAACTGATCGAGAAATCGCCGGGATCGGCCTCTTTGGTCCAGGCGCGGCGGCGTTCAATCCACTCATCCCTCGCCAGCCCTTCGCGCAGGCTGCTCCCGACAAAATTGGCCACCACCTCTTCAGCGTTCAGGTCAGGGCTGATGAACGTGCGCCCGCGATCTTCACCCACATCGGTCGCCTGCCAGACTAGTTGGTTGATGATGGGCAAATTATGACGGTAGTCCTTGTGCGGAGTAGTGCCGCGCCACTTGTTGACCGAGAGCGCCTCCTCAATCAGGCGACGTCCCTCTGCCAGTGTGCTGTCGGTTGCCTTAACATCTGTTTTTGCTGCCATCTCGGCCATTTCGCTTTCGATGCGGCGTTTCGTACCGGTCCTGGTGAAGAAATCCTTCACTCCCTCCTCCCAGAAGTCCAACAGGAAGACGAGGGCGCGGGCCTCGTTATAATCCACGCCCTGTTCCCATAACAGGACCAGCTGCATCTCGCCCTGTTCGCGCATCTCGGTAGCAACCCCTTTCCAGAAGCGCGGTGGGCTGCTGGTCATCTGTATAGCGAATCTATCGGTCGTTGGTGGGCTCCAACCCGGATATACCCTGGCTTCTTCAAGGCGTATCAGCGCACGCCGCGCCTCCTTGCGGATGTTTTTGTTGGGGCTAAGTTCGTGTAGGGCGTTTAAAACGTCGGCAGCGTCTGTATCATATTCTTTTGACAAGAGTTTCAGTAGAGCCATCTGCGCGGCCTCTGGCATGTTGATGATTGCGGCCAGCGCTGCTGCTGCCTGTTCCCGGCTGCCGCTCACGTGCAGGTCACCGGCAATATCGTGGTATTGCTCAAGCAGGTGTTCGGCCTGTGCTTCATCCTCTTGTGAAACGGGCAGGTGTGTATGTACTTCCTTCTTGCGACTCATCTCTATTTCTCTCCCTGGCAAGGACGATAGTCTTTGCCTTGCATGTTCTTTCGATTGTATCACGAAGAGAGCCAAGAGTCGAGCCGTTGGAACGGCGATGCCTATTATGTAGGGGCGAGGACGTGCTCGATAAAGCGGCACTCTACAGCCCTTGCCCTGCCAACCTACCCGCCTTGCACTGCAGGCTTGTCTTCCTCCTGACCCAACCACGCGCTATGCGGAAAGAGCCATGACCACGCAGAGGCGACCCGGCCAGGAGAGATCACACCGCGGCAGAGCGACACGATTTGCATGGCGGCACGCGTGCCTATTGAAGCGGGTATACCCTGTTTCCGCGTCGCCCGCTCGCCGCTGCCAAAGATAAACGGTACTGTACGCCGCCGAGCGCCATAGCTGCCGGGCAGCGGCCTCACAGCCATCAGCAAGAAGATTGGGAAAATCGCGCAGTAGAAGTAGGATGGTAAACTGCGCCAGGCGAAGATCAATGGAAGAACGGCCAGCAGCATCGCGGCCTCGGGATGTTTGCGACATAGGCGCCAGTAGTAGGCCAGGGCCAGTATCAGAGCGCCTCCTTCAAGGACATTGTATACCCAACCGGGGAAGTAGGGTAATACATGGGTAATACTCAGTTCAATCAGGCCGATACCCAGTGGGAACATGGGATCTGCCACTGGCGCGAACACTCCAGCCAGCCAGGCCTGCGGGTCCCATATAATAAAGGGCAGGTTAAAGGCTAACCCGATAGTCCCCGCAATCGCGAGGCGGCGTGCCGCCTCTTCCAGACTATATTGACGCCACGTCATGATGAAATAAAACGGAACGAAGTACCACGCAATTTGCTTGCTTGCAACTGCCAGACCCAGGAATAAGGCCGACCTCCAGCGATAATCGCGCAGCAGCCAGGCCATAACGATGAGCAGGGTATAAAATACGTCCAGGTTGCCGCT
>WNFM01209271.1_pt1 | contig 11768 bp, 8 predicted proteins | sample 5400271 | NCBI WGS metagenome assembly WNFM01 (sample SAMN13153352, study PRJNA577476) | soil metagenome | isolation source: 60 cm saprolite on Douglas fir-dominated hillslope | place: USA:California | collected 2013-09-17 | reverse complement strand
CGCCGTAAGGCCTCGCGAAACGTGTTTGCCTCGGGATGCTGGGCATTGATAGGGGTGTTACCTGCCAGGCCGTTAGCAAAGAGGATACATGTATCGTTGGTGGACATGTCACCATCCATCGCCATCATATTGAACGAGTCATCGACCGCGGCCTTGACTTCGGCTCTCATCCACTCATATTCGATGGCTGCATCCGTTGTCAGGTAGCATAGCATTGTCGCCATGTTGGGGTAGATCATTCCCGCGCCCTTGGTTACACCGCCCAGGCGTACTGTACGCCCCGCGATCTGGAACTCCAAGGCTATGCGCTTGGGACGTGTATCCGTGGTCATAATCGCTTCAGAGAAGGCATTGCCCTGGTCGCGACTCAACTTGATGGCAGCAACACCTGCTGTGACCTTCTCCATAGGCAATTGACGGCCAATGATACCCGTCGAAGAGCAGAGTACTACATCATTTTCCAGCTTCAACTTCTGTGCTGCCAGCTCAGTCATGCGATAGGCGTTCATCAGGCCCAGGTCACCTGTAGCACAATTCGCATTACCGCTATTCACAACCACCGCCTGGGCCTTGCCGCTTTTCAAACGTTCCTGGCAAACCAGGACCGGCGCGGCGCGGGTACTACTCGTCGTAAATGTGCCTGCTGCGACACAGGGCACATCCGAAGCCAGGATAGCCAGGTCTGGAATGCGGCTATCGGACTTGATACCACTTGCCGTAACGCCGGCGCGGAAGCCCTCTGGTGCTGTCACACAATTATCGATTTCACGAAATATATCAGACAATGCGTAAATACCTCCTGCCATAAAAAAATTCCTGGTACCCATACATATGTCCCAGTCGAATGTTGCCAATCAATGCTGGGAACTGGATACTGGGAATCAGGAACTCTCGTTGCTTATCTCCATTGTACAATGCACAATACGTAAGTACAACCCCTGCTTGCAAGCGACTTATGTTACATGTAGAATGCGAATCTAAAGAATGATGTATAAAAGGAGTGATTGGGATGCCTTTTCTCAAGCACGATAATGCAACTATCTGGTATAGCGATCATGGCAGTGGTCCGGCTATCCTGCTTATTCACGGGGGCCTTTGTGATACCATGCAGGGCGAACTTTTCTGGGGCCGTCCTGGTATCGTTGAGGACCTGCTCACCCGTGGGTATCGCGTACTTGTGCCAGACCGGCGTCTGTGTGGTGGGAGTACAAAGACGACTTTTGCTGCCTATTCGTGGGAGATCGATGCCACCGATATGGCAAGCGTTGTGCAAGCTGCCGGGCTAGAGCGGGTACATATTGTCGCCGGTTCGAATGGCTGCTCAACGGCCATTCGCCTTGCCCTCGCTTATCCAGCCATGGTGCGTTCGCTAATCCTCTGCTGGCCTGCCGTGCCAGACAATGACGACCTGCGCACTGCATATGAACTCGCGGCAAGCACTGTTGAACGACTAGGGCCAGCGTTGTATCTCAAGCAACTACGCGAACAAAGTGAATCTCGTTCAGTGGATAGGCAGATGCTGTCTCCGTGGGATGTAGCCTTGCTGCGTGATGACGCTCTGGCCGCCTCTTTTAGCGGCTTTGAGGCTCATGTTGCCGCGGCTATCATGCGCTCAAGCGCGGAAGCTATCCTGGCAGGTGATCTCTTGCGTGGCGTTTGGGCAGATGAAGTTGGTGCGCTGACCAGGGCGAGTATACCGGTTACCGTTATGCCTGCCGACCCTGAAAACCCGTTCCACCCCTTAGCCACAGCGATGAACGTAGCGGCGCATATTCCCAATGCCAGGCTGGTACGTGGTTTCCCCGAAACTCCAACACCCCGCTTTGCGCCGCTGCGTGCCGAGTTTAGCGCAGTGTTAAGCAGTGTATTGCAAGAGGCTGAGTAGCTAGATAAACAAAGCAAAAGGTTCTGCCTTTCGGTACCGAAAGGCAGAACCTTTTGCTTTGTTTATCTTTCACCGTTGAGGTCACCATTATAGGGCTGCTGAGACTGCTGCGCCATGGGGTAGGTGATGCCGGGTTCGGGCAACAATTTGCCCTGCTCACCCTGGCCGGTGAGCTTGATGCTGGGAATACCCGCGAGGATGGCGGGTGACTCGTACTGATCCTCCGAAATTGGCTGGTTGAAGAGCGACTCAAAGAGTGGGCCTTCCAGGGTCTCCTCTTTAATCAGACGCTCGCTGATCATAATCATACGCGTTTTGTTCTGCGTCAGAATATGATAAGCCTTATCGAATGCCTCTTGAATGATGCGGTGCACCTCTTCATCGATCTCGCGTGCTGTTTGTTCGCTATAGTTGCGCTGTTCTCCAAAATCGCGGCCCAGGAAAACAAGTTCATCTTTATGGCCAAGTGCCATAGGTCCGATGCGACCGCTCATACCATACTCGGTCACCATCGAACGGGCGATCTTGGTTACACGCTCAATATCGTTTGAGGCGCCCGTTGTCACCTCGCCAAAGATAATCAACTCTGCTACGTGCCCACCAAGGGCATAAGCCAGCATATCTTCAAATTGCGGCTTACTCCATAGGTAGCGATCTTCTGTGGGTAGCAGCATAGTGAAGCCGCCCGCCTGACCGCGTGCCACGATGGAGACTTTGTGTACAGGGTCGGTATTGGGCAGCATACGTGCTACCAGGGCGTGACCCACTTCGTGGTAAGCCGTAATCGCCTTTTCACGCTCACTGATAATGCGGCTCTTACGTGCCGGGCCAGCTACGACCCGGTCAATCGCTTCTTCAAGTTCGCTCATTCCGATACTGCGTTTATTACGGCGTGCACCAAGGATGGCTGCCTCGTTGAGCAGGTTGGAGAGGTCGGCACCGGAGAAGCCAGGTGTCTGTTTGGCCAGGGTATCCAGGGAGATGTTCTTATCAAGAGGCTTGTTCTTGGCATGTACCTGTAATATGGCGATGCGACCGCGGATATCGGGTCGATCCAGTACCACCTGGCGATCAAAGCGACCTGGGCGCAGCAAAGCGGGATCGAGGACATCTGGTCGGTTTGTAGCCGCGATCACGATTACGTTTGTATTAGTATCGAAGCCGTCCATCTCTACCAGGATCTGGTTCAATGTTTGCTCGCGCTCGTCATGGGAACCACCCAGACCCGCTCCACGCTGGCGGCCAACGGCATCAATTTCATCGACGAACACGATACATGGACTGTTGCGTTTTGCCTGGTCGAACAGGTCACGTACGCGGCTGGCACCAACACCTACAAACATTTCTACAAACTCAGATCCGCTAATGCTGAAAAATGGTACGCCTGCTTCACCGGCCACCGCCCGCGAGATCAAGGTCTTACCGGTCCCAGGAGGCCCCACCAACAGTAGACCCTTGGGAATACGTGCTCCTAAAGCTACAAACTTTTCGGGATACTTCAAAAATTCGACGATTTCCTGGAGTTCCTGCTTGGCCTCTTCGACACCCGCGACATCTGCGAAGGTTACCGAAGGCTTATTGCCCATAAACATACGGGCACGGCTCTTGCCGAATGATAGCGCCTGGTTATTGCTACCCTGGGCCTGTCGCATCATAAAGATCAGCAACCCACCGATGAGGAGAAAAGGAATAAAGCTGAGGAGAACGTTGACCCAGGCCCCCAGTGCGCTAGGGGCTTCATACTGTAGTACCAGCAAAGGGCTTGTATAGTCGATGCCATTATCCTTGAGCACCTTGGTCGCGTCAAAGCTATCGTTGATATTCGCTACCTCTTGTGGTGCGCTTGTATCCTTACCTCGCATCAGTGTAATATGATCACTACTAACGGTCAGTGTGTCTTTCTGGTCCCTGTTCATATCTGTTTTGATATCCGCCAGAATGGTGGATACGGTGACCGATTTCGTATCAGATGACGGATGGAAAAAGACTACCACCAGGACAACGACTAGTGCGATAAGGAGCAAGAAAACGCTCGTTCTGATCCATTTTCCGCTGCTCGACATCTGGGTTCCTCTCTACTAGCATGGTAAGCAGCACTTCTCCGGGATCTATCTCTAGTTAGCTTGAAGTGGTACTACCGGGCACTCAACCTCTGAATCTTTGTGGCTTATTATAGCACACTCTATTCATAAATTTATTATCGGATATGCTTGATACTGTGATTTCCCAGGGCCTCTTTAGAATATTTCCAGTTTTTCTACTGCTTCACCTATCTCGCAGTTTAACAAAAACCAGTAGACTGGCCTCCGCCTGCGGCGGGGCTTTTGTATTTCGTTGTGGGAGCCTGCGGCCAACGGGCCGCAGGCTCCCACAACGAAATACAGCCTTTGAATATGAAGCGGTGGAAAAGGTCCTACTTTGATGATGGACGGGCTAACACTAATGCCCATACTTCACGTGCCCCAGCAGCGAAAAGAGGTGCAGCGCAGGCTTCCAGTGTCGCTCCTGTCGTATAAACATCATCTATTATGAGGATTCTACGTCCGAGAAGCGCTCCGGTTGTAAAAGCTGCGGTACAGCGAAAAGCTCCGGCGACGTTCTGGCGGCGTTCGCTGGCAGACAACTCCACCTGAGCAAATGTGGCGCGATGACGCACGAGCATCGTTGAGTAGAGGGGGGCGCGCACCCTGGCGGCACAAACTTTTGCCAACAGGTAGGCGTGATTATAGCCACGTTGTTCCTGGCGCTTGTTGTCCAGCGGTACGGCGATAATCGCGTCCGCTTGCAGGGCATAATAGCGGTAAGCCTGGGCCAACATCAGTCCTAAGGGCTCGGCCAGGCGCGTGTTTCCCTCATACTTTAAGCCATAAATACAACCGCGCAGCGGCTCTGCAAAGCTGCTGTATGCTCGAACTCCACTGAGGGCCGGGGCACGAAAGAAGCATTGAGGGCATATATTTTCTGCTGCCAGTGGTGTACCACAACGCTGGCAGAATGGAGGCACAAGAGGGTGTATGGCGGCTCTACATGCAGGGCAGAGCACATGACCTTGCTTTTTGCACGCTGCGCAGCGAGGTGGAAATAGGAGATCCAGTCCCTGCATGGTGGCGCGCCTGACTTTGTGCAAGAGGTTCTCTTTGCTCATTCGTGCACCTGTTCCAACGTAAATACATAGTGCACATGGGGAGAGTAGATGATTTTCACCGTATCTCCTTCGTGCAAGGACCTATAACGTTCCTGATTCAGTGCAAAGGTTGTTACTTGCTGTTCGCCCGCGACACCAGGGGTGTGGATGGCTACGCCATACCAGGGACGAGCCGCGTGTGGCACCAGGCCGCTTCGTCCTTTGCGTGTGGGTAAAGAGGCGCGTAGGCCAACGACTTTGCCAATGAGTGTGCTGCGTTTATTGCTTTCTGTGCTGGCGAAGAGATCTTGCCAGCCCCAGCGCAACAGCAGAGCAGGGTAGGGAAGCAAAATGCCACCTATAAGCAGCAGGCTGATCGAACCTATAAAATCAAGCACTATGCTTCCACCTGGCAGTATGTAGCGCCGTCCCGCGCTTTCTAACGCAAACAAAACGTGTAAGCGTGGTGAATAATCCAGTAAGATGCTCTCACCATCTTGAATGCTGTGGAAGACGGGATAGGGAACAGCGGGTGTAGCCACCTCCGGAAAACCCGTTGTATGTAAGCGCACAATCAGGTGTGGTTGCCCGTCGAGCTTATTTACGGTATGGGCTGCCACAATACCTGTCACCTGTACAGGAGGGGTAAAGCTATCGAGGATACCCAGCACCAGTGAAACCAATCCAATGGCCGCCAGCAAGAGGGCAACAACAGTGATCAGTCCTCCAATGACCAGGGCATTGCGGGGCTGGATGCCAGGCCGCCAACTCCACCAGGAGATAGGTCCAATGTCCGGCGTAGGGTGTTTCTGTTGCTCACGCGTTATATCTTCTGACACACTGTTCTCCTACGGGCTGATGTATGCTCTTCGATGCAGGATAGCCTAAAGCGCCGCGAATTGCAATGAGCACTCTCTAGAGCCCGATTATGATATACTTAGGTCATAGCCATAATCAATATATTTTTAGGAGCTCAAGCATGGACGAAACTACTCTGAACGCAAATACATCAAATGAAATAACCGCAACGCAACAAAGCGCTATGGCAACTCCGACCCCGCCGCCCGTCGCTGAATCGACAGAAGTCGCTGCTTCGGAACACCGGCAAGCCTACGGGACTGCCAAGACCGAGAACCTGCGTGATACAGGCCTCTGGCGTTTTCTGCTTCCGGCCTTTGTGATCCTTGGTTGCGTGGCGCTGTTAGCTGTGCCGTTGCTGATTCTCGTGCCACTGCTGATCAATTCGCTTGATGCCAGTTCGCATACCTACGGCCTGGCCTGGCTGTGGATTACGATGACTGTGCTCGAAGTTGGCGTTGCAGCGCTGATCATCTGGGGCTTAACCAAAATATTTTTAACCCAGGCTGGCAACTACCAGAGATAATCTTAACGCCATGAGCATGTTTTGCTGCATCCTCACTGCCTGCGGCAGTTCGCAGTGGTTTTTGTAGTTGGAGCCATGGCCGCTGCAAGCGGCCATGGCTCCAACTACAATTAAGCGGTTCGCCGTCGAAGGCGGCGTGAGACACTTGCACATGGGTAATCTTAAACATGTCTCAAAATGAGACATTCATTTTTTGATATTTGAGATTAAGACCTGGAACTGCCTGTTGGACTTGCCAGCAGGCAGCTCCAAGGTCTTAAGCAAAAAACCTGATGCAGCCAGGTTAGCATAATATGGGGGAGGAGCGAGGCAGGGGGGATACCTGCCTCGCGGGGTTGGGGGGAAGGAGGGTGGGCGCGAGAGCAACCTCTACTGTACCGTAATTGTGCCTTGCATTGTTTGGGGGTGGAAGTCACACTGGTACTTATACGTGCCTGCTTTTGTGAATGTGAAAGAGAAGGTCATACCAGAGCTAATGGGCGTGTTATCCCCCGAGTTAAAGGTTTTGTTGGCGTCCAGGCTGGTTACAGTATGGGGGGTCTGGGTAGTGTTTTTCCAGGTAACCGTTGTGCCCACTTTAATGGTTAGCGTACCAGGGCTAAAGACGAAACTGCCACTGCTATTGGTGGTGATCGTTACCGCCTGGGTTGGTCCTGTGACCGCCCTGGTGGGCGTAGGGGTTGTGCTACCTCCGCCATAGCCATACCTGCCACCGCCTCCATTTGTGTCAGTTGAAGAGGTAGCTGCGGTAGCTGTAGGTGATGGGGCTGAACTGGCGGTACTTGTGTTGTTTCCGCAAGCCGCCAGCAAGGCGAGCATACTTATTACTATGAAAAAAAACAAGGCTAGCGTAGTGGGTTTCCTGGCTTTCATGTTCGTGTTCATCCTTTTTTCTTCCTTGAATGGAGTTGCCATAGGCTGTACTAAAAGTCCTGCTATGTATTGGCATATACGTGTGTAGGTTACGCCGCTTGTCCGCCTCTGTAACTCCTCTTACTCTAAAAGAGGGAATGAAGCGCACCTTATGGCTAAGCTATTAGTGACATAAAACCGTTTGTTCTGCTATACTAACGGTGCAAAGGGCTATACTCATTTTTACAACCATTAAGAGGAGGTAAGCAATGGCGTCATGGTGGCAGAAAACGTTCGTAACAGTGGCCGGTCTGGCAGGCCTTGCAGGTGGTGCATATTATATGCTTACGCGTCGTCCTTTACCACAGAGGAATGGCAAGTTAGTTGTGCGGGGGCTGCATGAATCTGTTGAAGTTATCACTGATCGCTATGGCGTGCCGCATATTTACGCTCAGAATGAAGACGATCTTTATTTTGCGCAGGGCTTTGTGCATGCGCAGGAACGCCTCTGGCAAATGGAGCTTAATCGACGTATAGGTTCGGGCCGCCTGGCAGAGATTTTCGGTGAGATTGCTATCGAAACGGATCGCTTCAGCCGTCGTTTGGGTATGCATCGCTCGGCGGCTGCTGAGGCGCTGCGTCTTCCTGCTCATACTAAACGCATCCTGGAGGCTTACGCACGAGGCGTTAATACCTATCTTGAATGCAACCAGAACAAACTACCTGTTGAATTTACTCTCCTGCGTTTTAAACCTGAGCCCTGGCATATCGCCGATAGTATTCAGTGGGCTAAAATGATGGGCTGGAATCTGGGTGGTAACTATGAGACTGAAATCGTTCGCGCGCGCATTGTTGCCTTGCTAGGCGCGGAACGAGCAGCCAAATTAGAAGCAGGCTATGATCCCAGGCATCCCTTGATTATTCCGCCGGGGGTTGAGTACCAGGGGGTCAACCTGGGCATTTTAGAGCAATACGAACAGTTGAAACAGCTTTCTGGCTTTGGCATGCTGGGGGCCAGCAATAACTGGGTTATCGATGGCAGCATGTCCACGACTGGTGCGCCGATCCTCTGTAATGATCCCCATCTTGGTCAGGCTGCGCCGTCTATCTGGTATGAGTGTCACTTGCTGGCGGGCAATATTGATGTGATTGGTGTAAGCTTCCCAGGCACTCCCGGCATAATTATTGGCCACAATCAGCATATCGCGTGGGGGATTACCAACGCTATTTCTGATGTACAGGATCTCTATATTGAGAAATTCAATCCCCAGAATCCACGGCAGTATGAATACAAGGGCGCGTGGGAAGAGGCCGAGGTTGTGCGTGAGGCGATCAAGGTCAGAGGGCGTAAGACAGCAATTATCGAGGAGGTACGTGTCACACGCCATGGACCCATTATTACGCATCTGCCCCCGGTGTTTGATAACGCCGGGCAGAATGGCATTAAGGCCGAGTCTGCTGAGCTACCCCTGGCTCTGCGCTGGACGGGCTTAGAGCAGTGTAATATTATCTCATCGATCAGTAAACTGAATCATGCTGCTAACTGGGAAGAATTCCGTAACGCCCTGCGCGACTGGGATGTACCACCACAGAATATAATTTACGGTGATAGAGAAGGCAATATTGGCTATGTGATGGCCGGGGCTATTCCCATACGTGCCCAGGGTCAGAGCCTGCTGCCGTCACCAGGTTGGACGGGTGAGTATGAATGGACCGGCTTCATTCCCTTTGATGAACTGCCCCAGACCTACAATCCGGAGCAGCACTTCATTGTCACGGCCAATAATCGCGTGGTCAATGATGACTATCCCCATTATATTACTCATGAATGGTTGAACGGTTACCGGGCTCAGCGTATCCGTGATCTGCTTACCAGTAAAGGCAAACTGGCTCCAGCGGATATGGCAACAATCCAGGCCGACCAGTATGCCCTGCCTGCCGTTGAGATCGTTCCGCATATACTCGCCGTTCAGCCTGCTGCGCCCCTGGAGAAGGCCGCCCAGAATGTTCTGCGCACCTGGAACTATATACTGGCTCCTGATAGTGTCGGCGCGGCGATCTACGCAACCTTTTTAAATAAGTTAGAGAAAATTGTTTTTGCTGCAATGTTTGGTGGGGATGAAACGCTTATTCATGCCTACCTGGGTCGAGGCTCCACCATCCTGGCCCCTACGAATGGCTATGCCAGTCGCAGTAAACCGCTCCTGATTCGCTTGCTCAACCAGGGCGATGATAACTGGTTCGCCGATACTGCTGTGCCCAATGGACCTGTGACGTGGCAGGCTGCGTGTAGCAGCGCTCTCTCAGCCGCTATAGGGGAGCTACAAGAAAAACTTGGCAATAACGTGGCCCAATGGCAATACGGCAGGATTCATCGCATGACTTATAATCATCCCCTGGGAACCATCAAACCACTGAATAAGTGGTTTAATCGCGGTCCCTTCCCAGTGGGCGGTGACATAGACACTGTGAATATGGGAGCGACGATGCCAAATGACCCGCATGTTGTGATTACCGTACCTTCGTTCCGGCAGATTGTGAACCTGGCGGATCTGAAGTCCTCGCTTTCCGGCCACGCTCCCGGCCAGTCGGGCCATCCAGCGAGCAAGCACTATGACGATTTCATCAAACCCTGGCTCAAGGTTGAGCATCATCCTATGCTTTTTGAACGGGGTATGATCGAGGCGCAGGCAGAAGGGGTGCTTAGCATGATACCGGAGTCATGAACCCCCGCTTGGAAAGCGGAGGCTTGCAGGAGGGCTAACTCCTCTCTTGTAAGCCTAGACATGACCAGACTCAGCCTTTTCGGAGGCTACGTTAGGAGCGAATGCATAGTCACGTTGGGGTGCGCGGCCAGCCCCAACCTCTGAGGTGGATGGTTAAACAGATGGAAAGGGTGAAGTCAGTGCTGTCCACACGGAAACCGCTCCATAACCTTGTCGAGGCCAACTTTACCTGGGAAACCAGAGGCTCGCAAGAGCAAGAGAGGCACAGCGTTGAGCAACGTCTTTGTCTTGGACCCTAAGAAGCAGCCCGTGAACCCAGTGCATCCTGGGAGAGCAAGGGTCTTGCTCTCGACGGGACAAGCCGCGGTTTTCAAGCGGCATCCGTTTACGCTTATTCTCACGTCTGCAGGAGAGCAAGCGTACGTGGAGCCATTACGGATCAAGATCGATCCAGGTTCAAAGATCACAGGGCTCGCCATTGTTAACGATGCCCGTGGTGAAGTGGTCTTTGCCGCAGAGTTACACCATCGAGGGCACGCCATCAAAGCTGCCTTGGCTGATCGTCGTGCTGCGCGTCAGAGCAGACGACAACGGCAAACGAGATACCGAAAACCCCGCTTTCAGAACCGCCACCAGCGCAAAGCGGGGTGGCTCCCTCCTTCCTTAGAAAGTCGGCTCACCAATGTGCTGACGTGGGTTGAGCGCTTACGTCGTCTCTGTCCACTCACGGCGCTGAGCATGGAGGTGGTGAAGTTTGATCTGCACCTGATGCAGAGTCCGGAAATCCAGGGAATGGAGTACCAACAAGGCACCTTAGCAGGCTATGAGGTGCGCGAATACCTGCTCGAGAAGTGGGAACGGAAGTGCGCCTACTGTGAGGCGCAAGCGGTGCCGCTTCAGGTCGAACATATTCACGCACGAGCCAAGGGGGGTTCTCATCGGGCGAGCAATCTGACTCTGGCGTGTGAAGCGTGCAATCGTGCCAAGGGCACGCAAGATATTCGGGTATTCCTCGCCCAGAAGCCGGAGGTCCTCGCACGAATACTGGCCCAAGCCCAAGCCCCACTGAAAGATGCGGCGGCGGTGAATGTGACCCGCTGGGCCTTGTACGAGTGGCTCAAGAGAACAGGATTGCCTCTTGAGTGTGGCAGTGGAGGCGGAACCAAGTACAACCGCTCGACACGAGCGTTGCCAAAAGCCCACTGGATAGATGCGGCGTGTGTGGGCAAAAGCACGCCTGCTCACCTTCAGCTCACGGGTGTGATGCCCTTGCTCATCAGCGCCCATGGATCGGGCCATCGTCAGATGTGCGGAACGGACAAGCATGGTTTCCCGACTCGACACCGCAGCCGACAGAAACGCCATCACGGCTTTCAAACCGGTGATATGGTCCGTGCCGTGGTCCCTGGTGGGAAAAAGGCGGGAGTGCATGTCGGACGGGTGTTGGTGCGAGCCACAGGCTCCTTCGATATCAGAACCACCCAGGGGCGGATACAAGGCATTAGCCATCGGTATTGTACCGCCGTGTCTCGCTGCGATGGCTATAGTTATGGACAGGGAGGGCGGCATTCCTCCCTGGGCTAAAGCTACAGGGCTTCCTGCCGCGGTTTCTGTGAAAATGCCCCCCTGGCACCCATGTCGGAAAACGGGTGCCAAGTTTCTTTTTTATGAATGGTGCTTACAAATTTTTTACATTTTATTGATGTTTTTCTGATGAAGATAAGCTAATATTGGCTACAGTATATATAGCTGTAATGATTCTTTACATAGAAAGGCAGATGAGTCTTTATCTCTCGT
>WNFM01325466.1_pt1 | contig 11769 bp, 7 predicted proteins | sample 5400271 | NCBI WGS metagenome assembly WNFM01 (sample SAMN13153352, study PRJNA577476) | soil metagenome | isolation source: 60 cm saprolite on Douglas fir-dominated hillslope | place: USA:California | collected 2013-09-17 | reverse complement strand
CTTCGCCCTGCAGAACGCCAACGTCAGTCGCATCTTCCAGACCCTGGGCGCCAGCGTCGATGCGATCCCCTCGCTGTGGATTGCCGCGCCGCTCACCGGATTGCTGGTGCAGCCGATCATCGGCTACTGCTCCGATCGCACCTGGACACGGCTGGGCCGCCGCCGGCCGTATTTCCTGGTCGGTGCGCTGCTGGCCTCGGTGGCGCTCTTCGCCATGCCGCGATCTGGCGCGCTGTGGATCGCCGCGGGATTGCTGTGGATGCTCGATGCCTCGATCAACGTGTCGATGGAGCCATTCCGTGCTTTCGTCGGCGATCAACTCGGGCCGGCCCAGCGGCCGACCGGTTACTCCATGCAGAGTTTCTTCATCGGCGTCGGCTCCGTGGTGGCGAGTTCGCTCCCTTGGCTGCTGACACGCGCCGGCGTCAGTAACGAATCCACAGCCGCCTCCGGCCTGGCCGCCGTGCCCGATTCAGTGCGCTACTCCTTCGATCTTGGCGCGGCCGTGCTGTTTCTGGCGATCGGCTGGACGGTGCTGCGCACGCGCGAATATCCGCCCGAGACCCTGCACGGCTTTAGCGATTCCCTCGCGACCCCGGAACCGCCGGTGGCCCTCACCACGGACCGTGGACAACGCGCCAAGGGCCTGTTTTGGGCCACCCTGGGACTTGCAGGCCTCGCGACCGTGGCCGTGACGCACCTCGACAAGCAGCTGTACCTGGTCGGCGCCGGCGCGCTGGTGTGGGGCCTGGCGCTGCTCGTGCATCACCTCACGGCGAGCGCCGGCTTTTTTGGCACCGTCATGCACGACATGGAGAATATGCCGCACACCATGCGGCGGCTCATTCCCGTGCAATTCTTCTCCTGGCTGGCCCTGTTCGCGATGTGGATCTACACCACGCCCGCCGTGACACAGGTGCACTTTCATTCGACCGATCCGGCCTCTGCGGCCTACAACGACGGTGCGAACTGGGTCGGCGTGCTGTTCAGCGCCTACAACGGATTTGCGGCTCTGGCGGCGGTGATCATCCCGTTCATGGTGCGGCGATTCGGATTGCGGCGCAGCCATCTGGTCAACGTCTGGCTGGGCGGCGCGGGATTCCTGTCGATCGCCTTCATCCGCGATCCGCACTGGCTGCTGCTGTCGATGCTGGGTGTCGGCTTCGCCTGGGCTTCGATCCTCTCGATCCCCTATGCCCTGCTGTCCGACAGTGTGCCGTCCGAGAAGATGGGCCTGTACATGGGCATCTTCAATTTCTTCATCGTGATTCCGCAGTTGGTCGCCGCGAGCGTGCTCGGCTTTCTGCTCAAGACGCTGTTCGGTGGCGCGCCGATCCGGGCCCTGACACTGGGCGGCGTGTGCTTTCTTATCGCTGGGCTGCTGGCACTGCGTGTGCCAGAGCCGGGAGATCCGCCCCGCACGATTTCCGGATGACCAGCCGGGTCGGCAGCACCACGCCCTCGGCGTGCTCGTCGCTGATCAGTCGCAACAGGGTATCGACCAGGACTTCGCCCGCCCGGCGCGTGTCCTGCATCACCGTCGTGAGCGGCGGGTTGGCGAGGCTGGCCGCCGACCACCGAGACCTGGGCGGGGACTTCGATCTGCCGCTCCTGCAGCGCGCGCATCGCGCCCATCGCGATCAGGTCGCTCGCCGCGACGATGGCATCGAAGGCCACGCCGCGCGCCAGCAGTTCGTTGGCCGCCTCAAAGCCGGATTGCTCGGTGCTGATGGCGTTGACCTGCGCGGCCGGATCAACACTGAGGCCCACGGTGCTGATCGCTTCCGCATAGCCGCGGAAGCGTTCCATGAATTCCGGGTAGTGGTTCGAGCCATCACCGAGGAACGCGAGCCGGGTGCGCCCCAGGCCGAGCAGGTGACGCGCCGCATCGTAGCCGCCGTGAAAGTTATCGCAGCCGATCGACAGCCCGGGCTGGCCGGCCAGTACGGCGCCCCAGCGCACGAAATGCGTGCCGTGTTCCACGAGTTTTTCCAGGCGCGACAGGTAGGCCAGGTAGTCGCCGTAGCCGAGCAGGATGATGCCGTCCGCCTTGCCGCTGTCCTCGTAGTCCTGGTGCCAGTCGCTCGACATCTGCTGAAAGGAGATCAGCAGGTCGTAGCCGCGATTGGCGCAGGCGCGCGTGATCGAGCCGAGCATCGCCAGGAAGAAGGGATTGATCTGCGATTCATCGGGCGTCGGATCCTCAAACAGGAGCAGTGCCAGGGTGTGTGAATGCTGGAAGCGCAGGTTCGAGGCGTTCTTGTCGACCTTGTAGTTCAGCTGCTGCGCGATGGCTTCGATGCGCCTGCGCGTCTCAAGGCTCACCATGGGGCTGCCGCGCAGGGCACGCGAAACCGTCGGCTGGGAAACTCCGGCCAGGTAGGCGATGTCGAACGACGTGGGCTTGCTCTGCATACCCTTAAATTCTCCCTTCAGGCACTATGCCACAGCGCCAGCGTGCGTCCTAAGCTCTTGATAATGCTTATTTTCGGCGAGAGCAGGGTCCGGTGCTAGGATCATGCACCTATGAGGAACTGGAAACTTCGCACTGTGCTTCCGCTGGCCCTGATCTGGGCCTGTGCCGCGGAGCCGGCCTCCGCCGCCGCGGCCGTCGCCATCGCGCCGGTGACGATCGGCCCGACACTGCAGAAGGCCTTGCAGGAGCGCTACGGTGTCGATGAAGCGCAGGAACTGCAAAAGGCCGTGACCGCGAGCCTGTCCCGCTCGTTGAAGGGCGTCGGCGCCAAGTCGAGTGAGACCGCACCGATCCGGATCGAAGTGTCCATCGTCTCAGCGACGCCGACGCACCCGACGCGCCGGCAGTTGAGCGACAACCCCTCGCTCGATTACCTGCGTTCGGTCTCCAAGGGCGGCGCGGACCTGCACGCCGTGCTGCGCGACGCGAACGGCAAGGTGCTCGATAAAGTGGCTTACGACTACTACGCCTATACCCTCCGCGAAGCCTCGATGTCGGCCGGTGCCTGGGGCGATGCGTACATCGCGATTGACCGGTTTGCCGATCAGGTCGCCAAGAAGTGGCAGCGACTGTCGGCGGCGAAGCCCGCGAGTTAGGCCAGGCGGCTGAACAGCACGCCGTGGGGCGGAATCGAAAGCCGCGCCCCCTGGAGTTTTCCCTCAGGCAGACCGTGCCCGCTCACGGCGGTGCCTGCGAGCACGCGCGGCAAGGCCACCAGTAACCGCTCGTCGGCAAGCTCGCGCGTGAACGCCAGCACCGCATCGGTGGCGAGCAGAAAATGGATATCTCCCCACAGCAGCGCCGGCTGCTGGCGGCGCCAGCGCATCAGGCGCCGGAAAGCCTGCAGCGTCGAGGCCGGGTCGTGCTCCTGCGTCTCCACAGCGAGCGCGACGTGGTCAGCGGGGAGTGGCAACCAGGGTGTGCCGGTGCTGAAGCCGCCGCGTTCTGCGCGCCGCCAGGGCATCGGCGTGCGGCAGCCATCGCGCCCCTTGAAGGTCGGCCAGAAGGCAATGCCGTAGGGATCGCGCAGCGATTCGAAGGGCACGTCGGCCTCGCGCAGGCCCAGTTCCTCGCCCTGGTAAATGCACACCGCCCCCCGCAGCGAGCAGACCAGGGCCGTCAGCTGCGTGGCCAGGTGCGGCGGTGAATCAGGGCGTCCCCAGCGGCTCACCACGCGCTGCACGTCGTGGTTGGAGATGGACCAGCAGGGCCAGGCCTCCGCCGAAGCGGCCAATGCACCCTCAACGGTGGCGCGAATATGGGCCGGAGAGTGCTCCGAGCTCAGCAACTCGAAGCTGTAGCCCATGTGCAGCCGCCCGGGGCGCGTGTATTCCGCGATCGTCGCGTTGGAATCTTCGGCCGAGATCTCGCCCAGCGTCACGGCCCCGGAATAGCGGTCGGTGAGCCGGCGGAGCTCCTCGATGAAGGGCACATTCTCAGGCCGCGTGTTGTTGTACACGTGGTATTGGTAGGCATAAGGGTTGTCGGCCGGAAACCCGCGCCCGGTGCGCTGCTCGAGGGGCTTGGGCGGGTTGTCGCGCAGCTGCCGATCATGGAAGCAGAAATTGATGGCATCCAGGCGCATGCCATCGACGCCGCGATCGAGCCAGAAGCGCACGTTGTCCAGCGCCGCGCGCCGCACTTCCGGGTTGTGAAAATTCAGGTCAGGTTGCGAGCTCAGGAAATTGTGCAGGTAGTACTGTGCGCGCCGCGGCTCCCACTTCCAGGCAATGCCGCCAAAGATCGACAGCCAGTTGTTGGGCGGACCGCCGTCGGGCCGCGGGTCGGCCCACACGTACCAGTCGGCGCGGGGATTGCTCCGGTTCTGCCGGCTCTCGGCGAACCAGGCGTGTTCCGAAGAGGTGTGACTGAGCACCTGGTCGATCATCACCTTGAGCCCGAGGCCGTGCGCCTTGCCGAGCAGGCGGTCAAAGTCCCCCAGGGAGCCGAACAGCGGATCCACGGCGCGATAGTCGGCAATGTCGTAGCCGAAATCGGCCATCGGCGATTTGAAGAACGGTGAGATCCAGATGGCCTCGACCCCGAGACTCGCGACGTAGTCGAGCCGCTCGATGATGCCTGGCAGGTCGCCGACACCATCGCCGTTGGTGTCGAGGAAACTGCGCGGATAAATCTGGTAGATGGCGGCGCCATGCCACCAGGCAGGCTGCTGCATCGAGGAGATTTTCTGCTTGTGCTCGAGTGCCGTGCTCTTGGTCAAGAGCGCCCCCAGATTTGTCGTGCCTACAGCTTACCCGCTTACCCGCGAAAAGCCGTCCAGCACGCATACGTATTCATGACGGGCCCACCAGCGTTTGCGTCTATCGTCCCTGGGTTCGGCGTCAGACTTACAAGAATAACGGGGTGGCTGCGATGTCAAACGCATTGCGCGGGCTGCGCTCTGGCAACGCTGCTACTCACGGGCGTTGGGCAGTCCGGCGAGGCCACCGACTACTCCAAACTGCCGGCGCGTGCGAGTCCCGCCTGGGTGCACGACGGGGTGATCTACGAAGTTTTTCCACGTCAATTTTCTGCCCAGGGCGATTTCAATGGCGTGACAGCGCAGCTCGATCGGCTGCAGCAGCTGGGCGTCACCATCCTCTGGCTGATGCCGATCCACCCGGTGGGCAAGCTCAAGGCCAAGGGGACGCTCGGCAGTCCTTACGCCGTGCGGGATTACTACGCCATCAACCCCGAGTACGGCACGGCGGCCGATCTGCACCGCCTGGTGAGCGAAGCGCACAAGCGCAACCTCAAGCTCATCATCGACATCGTCGCGAATCACACCTCCTGGGATTCTGTGATGATGAAGACGCCGGATTTCTACACCCACGATGCCAGCGGCAAGATCGTTCCGCCCATGCCGGACTGGTCGGATGTGGCCGACCTGAACTACGACAACGCGGCGCTGCGCCGCTACATGATCGACATGCTCAGGTACTGGTTCCGGGAATTCGATCTCGACGGCTTCCGCTGCGATGCGGCCGGCATGGTGCCCACCGACTTCTGGGAGCAGGCGCGAGTCGAACTGAGCGCGCTCAAGCCCGACATCGTCATGCTGGCGGAGTGGGACGATCCGGCCCTGACTGCGCGGGCATTCGACGTGGACTACGCCTGGAAGCTCTATGGAACGCTGGGCGAGGTGATCCAGGGCCACCAGCCGGCCTCCGCCGTGCGCGAGCAGTGGAGCCGCGATGCCGCACAGTATGAGCGCGGAGCGCTGCGCATGCGATTCTCCGACAATCACGACCAGGATCGCGCGATCACCCGCTTCGGCCAGCCGGCCGCATTGGCCGCCTCGGCACTGATGTTCACGCTCGATGGCGTACCCCTGATCTATGACGGGATGGAAGTCGGAGACACGGCCGAATCGGGTGCACCGGCCCTGTTCGAAAAGCTCCCGATCCTGTGGAGCATCGCCGAACGCCGCCCGCAGTTCCCGCGCTTCTACCGGCAAATCATTGCCTTGCGTAAGGCTCACCCGGCGCTGCGGAGCGGGGATGTCGCCTGGGTGCACAACAGCGACGAGAGCCGGATTCTGACCTTCATGCGGCACGGCACCAACGAGACGCTGCTGGTCGCCATCAACTTCTCATCGCAGCCTTTTGTCGGCGTGGTCGAGGCGGGAGGCAACGGTTACGACGAGATCACGCCCGACGCCGATTCCCACGCAATCGCGCATGGCGCTGGACTGCCGGCACTGGCTCTGGGCGCTTGGGAATACCGTGTGTTCCGGAAGCAACAATAGCGGCGTTAAGTTCCATGAATACGTATGCAGCCGGATTGGCAAGTCCCTGACAACGATTAAGATTGAGTCTGAGAAAGATTTACAACACTTCCCCGGGGGGAAGGTCGCCGCTGCGCCTATGGGGAGGCCAGGGTGGACCCAAACGAATTTCAAGGAGAAGCTTTGGTGAAGACGTTTAAGACGATCTACCCGACCCAGCCGGCTGCCCGTCGGGCCGCGTTCACCGTCAGCTCCACAGCGACGGGTTGCGCCATATTGTTGATGGCCGCTGGCGCACCTGCTTTCGCGGCTGACGAGCCGGCGGGGACCAGCGCCGCGGACACTGCCCCTCTCGAGGAAGTGGTTGTCACCGGCATCCGCGCCGCCATCGAGAGTGCGATTGCGGAAAAAAAGAATTCTGACTCGATCGTGGAGGCCGTATCTGCCGAAGACATAGGTAAATTGCCTGACACCAGCATCGCCGAGTCGCTGGCGCGCCTGCCGGGCCTGGCTGCACAGCGCACCAACGGTCGTGCTACGGGTATCAGTGTCCGTGGCTTTGCGCCTGATTTCTCTACCGCGTTGCTCAATGGTCGCGAGCAGGTGAGTACCGGCGACAGCCGCTTCGTCGAATTCGACCAGTACCCCTCGGAATTGCTCAGTGGCGTGACCGTCTACAAGACGCCCGATGGCGGCTTGATCGGCCAGGGACTGTCGGCCACCATCGACATGAAGACGGTGCGCCCGCTGGAATTCGGTAAGCGCGCTTTCGCTGTCAACTATCGCAAGGAACAGTTGGGCAAAGGCCTGAGCACGCCTTCCGGCGACGGGTCGCGCGTCAATCTCTCCTACGTTGATCAGTTCGCCGACCGCACATTGGGTCTGGCCGTGGGCTATGCCCGCCTGAAAGAGACCTCCGGCACTACGCAGAACTTCGGGTCCTGGGGAGTCAACGACGTCTGCCCGGTGGCCAACAATAACGGCTGTCCTGTTGCGACGATCGGCAGGGCGCCGGGCGGGTTCAATGATCTGGTGGACAAGACTCACCAGCTGCGCGAAGCGTTGATGGGGACGTTGCAATACAAGCCGAACGAGAATTTCGAAAGCACGTTCGATGCGTTTTACACGAAGTTTGATATCAACTTGCTCGAGCAGGGCGTACAGGCACCGCTGTTGCCAGCATATCCAGAATGGGGCCAGAATTATGATGGCGACTCTAGCCCCACCTACATCACCCCCACCACGATTACGAATGGCGTAATAACAGCCGGCACGTTTTCCGGATTCAAAGGCGTTTCACGCAACGACAGCACAGCGACACACGATAAGATTTATTCCTACGGTTGGAATAACTCCCTCAAGATGGACGTCTGGACGGCCACGCTCGATCTGGCAACTTCTGAAGCCAAGCGAAAGTCTGCCAACACACAAACCACAGCCGGGCTACCCGGTAACTGCAACACCACACCCGCGGCCTGCGGGTCGATCAGCTGGACCGGGTTCGATGGCAACAGCGTCACGAGCGCGACATACACTGCCACGCCGAGTCTGAGTGACGCTACGGTCATGCAACTCACTGACGTCGAAGGCTGGGGCGGCAACCTTGTCAATGGCGCCAGCACGACGCCTCAGGCAGGCTATTCGAGCCAGCCTCTGACCGACGACAAACTTGACGCATTCCGGCTCAGTGCAAAGCGAGACCTCGGTTCTGGGCAGTTTTTCTCCAACGTAGACTTCGGCCTCAACTACGCTGATCGCACCAAAGACCGCACCTACATTGAAGGTCGCCTGCTCGTTGGCGACCCGAGCAGCCCCTTTGCTGCAGTGCCGGTGCCCGGTGGTACGGTGGCTACGGCTCCCGGATCGGGTCTGACCTACCTGGCCTGGAATCCGGACGGCTCGATCGGCTCCGTTTACACCGTGGCCTCGAAGCTGGTCGCTGATATTGCCAACAAGAATTGGACCGTCCATGAGAAGGTCACGACGGCATACGTCAAGTTGAATATTGAACACACGCTGTTCGGTCTGCCGGTGCGCGGGAACGCGGGCTTACAAGTGGTGAACACGGATCAGAGTTCCACTGCCCGAAGTGTAGATGGTGCGGCCTGCCCGTTGGACGTCTGCAACCTCTCCGTCAATACCGACGGCGCCAAGTACAACGACGTGCTGCCGAGCTTGAATCTCGTTGCTGACCTGGGGTCAGGCCAGGATCTGAGGCTAGGTCTCGCTCGCCAGATGGCGCGACCGACCCTCAACGACATGCGGGCCAGCCTGCAATTTAACGTAGACAACCAACAGGGCATTCTTACGGGAAGTGCCGGCAACCCGAGACTCAAGCCGTTTCGCGCCACTGCGCTCGACGTTTCGTATGAGAAGTACTTTGGGAAGCAGGGCTACCTCAGTGCGGCGTTGTTCTATAAGGATTTGAGCACTTACATCATCCGGGAGTTCGCCCAGTTCGATTTCGCTCCCTACGTGAACGCCCAGACGCCGCTGCCCGTAGGCGGCTCGACAATTGGCCAGCTTACTCGTCCGGTAAACGGCACGGGAGGCCGGATTGACGGCATCGAATTGTCCGCGTCCATTCCCTTCAGCCTCATGACCTCCTGGCTGGAGGGCTTCGGCGTCCAGGCCAGCTACTCCTATACCGACAGTTCCGTGAAGCTGCCGATATCCGGACTCCAGGTGCAGAACATCACGTTGTTGACCATCCCGCTGCCGGGACTCTCCAAGACGGTCGATCAGATAACCCTCTACTACGAGAGATATGGATTTTCCGCGCGCGTCGGCCAACGCCATCGTTCTGATTTCATCGGCACCATCACCGATTTCAAGGGCGACAACCAGCTCGTCTTCGTGAAATCCGAGCGCATCACTGATGTGCAGCTCGGTTACGAGCTGCACAGCGGCCCGGTGAAGGGTTTGTCGCTGCTGCTGCAGGCGAACAATATCAACAACGCGCCTTATATCGAGTACCAGGACACACCGTCCAATGAGAAAACTCACGTCAACTATGGCAAGACCTACCTGTTTGGTGTGAACTACCGGTTCTAGTCAGTGACTTGCGTGGCGCCGCTGGCCAGCTGCGCCCAGCCTTTAGGGCCCTGGTCGTGACGTACGGCCGGGGCCTTTTCGTGAGGAACGCACCTCGATGCCAGAGATTCGGGACCCCCTGCTGAGGGATATCGTCATCGTTGGCGGTGGCACCGCGGGCTGGATGGCGGCCGCGGCACTGTCCAAGATGCTACGGGGCAAGTACCAGATTCGCGTCGTCGAATCGGACGACATAGGCATCATTGGCGTTGGCGAAGCCACGATCCCGATGATCCAGCTGTTCAACAAGGTCGTCGGGCTGGACGAGAAGGAGTTCATGCGCGAGACGCAGGGCACCTTCAAGCTTGGCATAGAGTTTGTCGACTGGGGCAAGATTGGTGATCGCTACATGCACGGTTTCGGGCGCTTCGGCCAGGACCTGTGGACGATCAGCTTCGATCAGTACTGGCAGCGGATGTATCAACGCGGCAAGGCGGCCGATCTGGCCGAGTACTCCATCAATCGAGTCGCGGCCAAGCAGAACAAATTCATGTGGGCCGCGGGCGACATGCCCAATTCTCCGTTGGGAGAGATCGTACATGCCTTTCATTTCGACGCCAGCCTGTATGCCAAATATCTGCGGCGACTCAGTGAGTCACGTGGCGTGCAGCGCGTCGAGGGCAAGATCGTCGAAGTCGTGCAGCGCGCGGCCGATGATTATATCGAGGCGGTAATTCTCGAGAACGGTACGCGGGTCGCAGGCGAACTCTTCATTGACTGCTCGGGGTTCCGCGGCCTGCTGATCGAGCAGCAGCTAAAGACCGGGTACGACGATTGGACTCACTACCTACCCTGCGATCGCGCGCTGGCGGTGCCCTGTGCGTCGTCCGGTGAGCTGCTGCCCTACACGCGCGCCACCGCGCGCGCTGCCGGCTGGCAATGGCGAATCCCATTGCAGCACCGGATTGGCAATGGGCATGTGTACAGCAGCAAGTTCATGAGCGACGACGAGGCAACGGCGATATTGCTCGCGAATCTCGACGGTGCGCCGCTCGCCGCTCCGCGCCTGCTCAAATTCACAACGGGCGTACGCAAAAAACTCTGGAACAGGAATTGCGTCGCAATCGGCCTGGCCGGTGGATTCCTGGAGCCGCTGGAGTCAACGGCGATCCACCTTATCCAGAGTGCGATCGCGCGGTTGCTTACTTTTTTTCCTGATCGCGGCTTCAGCCAGATCGACGTCGACGAATACAACCGGCAGGCGCGCTTCGAATTCGAGAAGATCCGCGACTTCGTGATTCTGCACTACCATGCGACGACGCGCGACGATTCGGCCTTCTGGAATTACTGCCGCACGATGCCGATTCCGGAATCGCTTCAGCGGAAGCTTGACCTCTACCGCAGCCACGGCCGGATCTTCCGCGAAGGAATGGAATTGTTCGCTGAAGTTGGATGGCTCCAGGTGATGCATGGTCAGGGAATTCGCGCGAGTTCCCACCACCCGCTCGCTGAGCTCCCAAGCGACCAGGAACTGACGGAATTCCTCGGGAACATTCGCGATGTAATCGGCAAGTGCGTGGCCGTGATGCCCACTCACGCAGAATTTATCGCCAAGAATTGTGCGGCCGCGAGCGCTCAAGGGCAGCAATGAAACAAGGTCTGAGCGACTAGACTAACGGCCCGCCAGCGGAGATGTCGGCCTTGGGCAACGAAGCGGACTTCAGCCAGTTATTCAATCCACGCGCCAGCGTGAGCGTCCTGGAGTTTGAAGGCGGGCGCTTCTGCCTGGTCATCGACGATGCGCTGCGTGAACCCGAACGGTTGGTCCAGTACGCGGCCGCGAGTCGCGACAGCTTCCAGCCGGTGGACTTCAGCAAGTATCCAGGCATCTACCTGCATGCGCCTGAGGCCGTCGCGGCCGGGCTGACCGATTATTTCCAGCAGCGGCTGCGCGGGCGCTTCGATGCCCGCCGTTGCCTGGGCGCGCACATCCGCCTGTCATTGGTAACACTGCCGCCGGCCGCGCTGCGACCGCGCCAGTGGTTGTGCCACGTGGACAATGTCCTGTTGCCGCCGACGGAGAGCATGCCCGCTTCGGTGCTCTATTTATTCAAGGACGAGCAGCTGGGTGGCACTGGGTTCTATGTGCCCGCTCGCCCGGCCGCCGAGATCGCAGCGATGTTGAGCGCAGCCGACAGCCTGCCGGCCGAGGCATTCACGCAGCAGTTCGGTCTGCAGCCCGGATACATGCATGATTCGAACGCCTGGTTCCGCCGAATCGGCGGTGTCGCCCCACAATGGAACCGCCTGATCTTTTATGATGGCGGCATGCACCACGCGGCGGAGATCGCCCATCCTGAGCGGCTCAGCGCCGATCCTTCGGTCGGCCGGCTGACGCTCAATGGCTTCTACACCTGCCGTCGCCACCTGGCCTGAGCTCGTCAGCGCCGCTCCCATGGACCGCACTGCGATTCACCCGGCCAGCTGCTCGTAGGCCTCGACGTAGCGCTGGACCTGCTTCTTCCAGGAAAAA
>WNFM01258821.1_pt1 | contig 11769 bp, 11 predicted proteins | sample 5400271 | NCBI WGS metagenome assembly WNFM01 (sample SAMN13153352, study PRJNA577476) | soil metagenome | isolation source: 60 cm saprolite on Douglas fir-dominated hillslope | place: USA:California | collected 2013-09-17 | reverse complement strand
ATGCGAGACGCGAGGTTTTCCCGACGCGACATGCTCTGGGCAGCGGGCGCGCTCACCGCCGGTGCTGCTTTCGCAGAGCCGCTTAAAGCCGCTGCCGCCGAGCCCGGCGGAGTTAACCCGGAACCGAAATCCTGGGTGGATTCGGCGATGCCCGAGGTGACGCATCGGATGATCGAGACCAACGGCATCCGCTTGCATGTGGCCGAGCAGGGTGAAGGCCCGCTCGTCATCCTCTGCCACGGCTTTCCCGAGTGCTGGTATTCCTGGCGGCATCAGCTCGGGGCGCTGGCGAAGGCCGGGTTCCGCGCGGTGGCGCCCGATTTGCGTGGCTATGGGCGAAGCGACCGTCCCGAGGAGGTGGAGAAGTATACGATTCTCCACGACATCGGTGACATCGTCGGTCTCGTCGATGCTCTCGGCGCCAAGCAAGCGGTGATCGCCGGCCACGACATCGGCGCCGCGATAGCATGGCAAACGGCGCTGCTGCGCCCCGACCGCTTCCGCGCTGTTATCGCGCTCAGCCCGCCGTTCCGCTCGCGCGGGTTTGGCGACGCAGGACCGCCAACGACGCTCATGCCGCGGACCGAAAATGCGTTGTTCTACCAGCTCTTCTTCCAGAATCCCGCGGCGGAGGCGGGGCTCGGGCGCGACCTGCGTCTTACCTTCCGTTACCAGTTCTACACGTTGTCGGGCGACAGGCCGCCGTCGGCGGGCGTCGGAGGGCTTCCGCCCGGGATGATGCCTCGGAAGGGCGGCTTCCTGACCGATCCGCCGTCGCTGCCGGCTTGGGTCACGGAGTCCGACATCGACTTTTACGTCAAGGAATACACGCGGAGCGGATTCCATGGTCCGCTTGCCTGGTGGCGCAACATCGATCGCGGCTGGGAGTTGATGGCTCCCTTTGCCGGAGCAGCGGTGACCGTTCCCGCGCTGTACATGGCGGGCGATCGGGATTTTGTCGCCGCCGTTTTCTCCCAGGACGGCCCCCGGTCATGCTGCCGGGCTGTGGTCATTGGACCCAGCAGGAACGCGCTCCGGAGGTAAGCGCCGCCATCATAGACTTCCTTCGGAGCTTGTAGGCGTTGGTGCAAGTGCCCGTCGCCCGCGTAGCGGGCGCCTCGGGCCAGACAGTCGTCGGGCCATTTCTGTTGGAGCAAATACATGACCGCGCAATTGTTTCTGACCTATCTGGTTTTCGTCGTCGTGGCGGTGATCGGCGTTTCCGCTGCATATCTTCCGCGCCGGACGACATTTGCCATCATCGTGGGGCTTGCGATCTGGCTGGTTTATGTTGGCCTGTTCAGCTTCCTCGGCTACATGCGCGATACGTCGCTACGGCCGCCCGGCATCGTCTGGCTGGTTGGCCCCTTCGCTCTGTTCGTTATCGTGATGGCCCGCTCCAACATTGCGGCACGCGTAGCGGTCGCCATTCCGATCTGGCTGATCCTCGGCTTCGAGAGTTTCCGCATCGGCGTCGAACTCTTGATTCATCGCCTAACGTCGACATGTTCGTCGGCTTGTCGGCCCCGATCATCGCTTGGATCGCCACCAGGGGACGGCTTGGGTTGAGGCTCGCCATGGGCTGGAACGTGCTTGGGCTGCTGTCTCTCGCCAACGTCGCGGCAAGCTCCATGCTCACTGGCCCCTTGAAACTGATCAGCACCGAGGTGCCGAACGTGGCAATGGGGATGTTTCCTTACGCTTTCATTCCAGGCTTCCTGGCCCCTCTTGCCGTCACGTTTCACGTGCTCGCCATCCGTGCCATTGCAACCCTGCTCCGGGATACGCGCTCGCCTGCATCGGGGATCTCCACGTCGACGAGTTGAGAGGGGCCTGAACATCGTGGCGCTGCCTGCGCTGGTTGGACGAGACGCGGGAGCCGCGCCGGGTCATTTCGCCGACGGCGTCTGAGATGGTGATGTCCTCGACGTTGGCTCAGGTTGAGGCGTCGTCGGCGCCGCAGGTGCAGCCGCGACATACTGAACGCCGACGCCGATGATCACGCATCCGTTGCCGGCGGTTGGCATCAGAACGCGGTGTTCGCCAGCGTTGGTCCGGTACAGCGGAAGTCCCGCCAATTTTCCGATCACCGCAGATGACTTCAGGATGTCCCTTTCGACATCGATACACGGCCGGGCCGATGGAAACACCTGAATGGCGGTTGTGTCGCAACCGTTGGCGGAAGGGCTTGCCAAAATCACAGAGGCGGCGCGCGGCGCAGCCGGACTCTGGTAGGTCTCGATCACGATGGATTGAAACGCGTGCAGGCTGGGCGCGCCGGCATTCCAGATGGAAAAGGCGCTGTGGGGTGCATCGATCGCCGACGCCGATCCGCGCTCGACGGCGCTCGTGCATGGACCAAGACCGGCGTTTTTGGCGTGAAGGACAGGCTCCGGCTTTTCCGGCGGACTTAAATTCCCGACATCGGAAATGATCGGGATGGATGCGACGGGCGCCGTTGCCGGCGGCGCCGCTTTCTTCGCTGGCGCTTTTGGCTGCTGCGTCGGTACCGCCGTTCCGGGCGGTTGGGCAGGAATCGGCCTGGACCCGCTCTGGCCCGGGGGCCGTTCAGGCTGCGAGGGTGCTTGCGCAAATGCGCAGCCATGGGCCGGCCAAAGCAGGATCCCCACAGATACAGATCTCAACCGCCGGAGCACGGTATGACGCGACGCTATTGCCAAATCCCGATCTGCCCTTCGCGTTGCGCCCTCAGTTCCGTCGCTTCTAGTTCAGCGTAAACGAACTGGATACGACGCCGCCGTAAGCGTTCTGATCCGGCGATCCCGAGAAGGTGGCATTGACCCGCCAGCGGTCGGTTGCGGCGTAACCGATGCCGATGGCGAGGCCGGACGATCCCTTGAAGTTTCCATAGGCACCCGCCACCGACAGCTTGCCGGGCCGTTGATCGAATTGCAGGGCTCCCGCAGCCATTGCCAAAGCGATGCCAGCGCGCGCTTCGCGCAGATTGTCGGTGACCTGGCTCTGCAGGTTGCCGATCTGCCCCTGGAGGCCGCCCGTGATGCCGGCGAGCTGGCTGACATTGACGGCATCGGTCGGGTTGATTCCCGCGGCAACATTGGTGATGCGACGTTCGGTTCCCACAGCGCCGACCGACACGGTGTTGGCGGCGGAAGCGACCGAGCCGGCGCCGGTGGAATTGGCGGAATTGGCTTGCGCCCCGCTGCCAAGCGCAGTGGCATTGGCCGCATTGGCCTGGGCTTGAAAACCCAAGGCCGTCGCATTGGTTTGACCAGCGCCCGTGGTGCCGGCCTGCGCCTCACCGCCGATCGCCGTCGTCCTGGTATTCTGAAACGTATTGGCCCCGGGGCTATCACCCGCCGCGCTCTGCTCACCATAGGCTGTACTGTTGGTACCGGTCGCCGTGCTGACGGAGCCGGTCGCCGTACTGGACTCGCCGCTCGCCGTACTGTTGGTGCCTGTCGCCGTGCTGAAAAGGCCGCTCGCCGTGCTTTGTCGGCCGCTCGCCGTGCTGAAGGAGCCGGTCGCCTTGCTGTTGATTCCGGTCGCTGTGCTGTAGTCGCCGCTCGCCGTGCTTTGTTGACCGGTCGCGGTGCTGTTGGCGCCGCTCGCGGTGCTTTGTTGACCGGTCGCGGTGCTATTGATCCTCGTCGCCTTGCTGGAGGCGCCGGTCGCCGTGCTGTTGTCGCCGCTCGCCGCGCTGAACTCGCCGGTCGCGGTGCTGGCGGAGCCGCTCGCCGTGCTTTGGTAGCCGCTCGCCGTGCCGAAGTTGCCGCTCGCAGTGCTTAAAGCGCCGGTCGCCGTGCTGAACGGGCCGCTCGCTGTGGCACCGGTGCCGCAAGCGACAGAATTCGCCGCTGTCGCCGTGGCACCATCGGCGCTGCCCGTCCCCGCCTGGCCGCAGACGAATTGCGCGGCTGCGGGCGTCGGAGCAAACGCCAGGACGAATATGAAGAGCGCCGCGGCGGCGCCGGCGCGGGATTTAATCAGACGAAACATCGCTTCAGTGACCACACGAGGCATTTGCGCTCTCAGCTCCAAAACGCCAGCGATCCTGATCGATCGGCTGGACCAAATATGCGAGACGAATGGCAGCTGCTTGCTCCCGTTCATTCCACGCCGAGCGAAGGTGGAGCGAGATGGCGCGCTGCACATCAACCGTTCGGTTGAAGTCGAAGCGATGCCGGTCTTTGGCGGCCGCTTTTCTTTGGCCTGTTGCCAAGTTGCATCTCGGCGCATTCCAGTGTCTCGGACGCAGCGCAGCGCCTCTTCGGCGGTAAACTGCAGGGCCCAGACGCAAAATCGCGAAAACAACCCCATGCAAGGTAGAATGGGCCCGGGCTCGCAGCACGCGTGCTGCTTGCGCCCGGGGCACGAGAAGAAAAATAGTCCGTCGTCACGGCCAACCTATTCTCATCCCGCTGTAGAGCCTTATCGGTTCTGATTGAATCAGAACCGGGCTCTACTCTTTTGTTTTGACGCGTTTTCTTGACGCGAACCGGCTTCCACTTCGCTCGAAAACGCTCTAGCCGGCCCGTAGCAAGGCCGCTGCAACTAGCGGTCCCGTATCGTTTTCAGCGTCGTTGGGCCGGTCAAAATTGACCGGTGACCGTCACCCGCGGGCCGTGGGTGTAGCGATCCGACAGCAGGTTGGCGACGGCAGGATCTTGCTGGTTCTGCACGTTGATGAGGGCATCGAGACGATAGCTCGCGCCAACCTTGAGGTTCTGCGTCACCCAGTAGGAGATGCCGACCTGGATGTCCGCGCTGAACACCGTGGCGAAGCGCTGCGCATTCGTCGTGAAGACACCGCCTCCGCCGCCACCCAATGCCGCCAGGATGGCAGGTGAAAACGACGTTGTGGTCGTCGTGGTACTGGTCGAATTTTGTGTCCCGAACAGCACGGCGGCATCGCCCAGATAGTCGAGCGCCCAGTTGCCGGCGAACGGCACCGAACCCTGGATCCCGATCAGCGGACCGGCACCCAGGAAATTGTTTCGCGCATTCGTCACGGCCGAAGTCGAAGTGCTGACCGCACTGACCGCCGGGCTGCCCGGCAGGAACACGAACGGCGCCGCCAGATTGGCGAAATTGTTGATGGTATCTGCCGTATCCGTCCTGGCGACGAACTCCGCCACGCGGATACCGCCCTTCACCTGCAAGGCGTCTCGGCCGTTGCCGATCAAGTCGCGGCCGACGGCGAGGTCGGCCAGCCAGTGCGTTTCCTTGTAACCTGCGGAAACGTTCTCCGACCCGCCGAAAACGCCGACCCGCCCACCGCCCAGCAACGCCAGCAACGCCGGATCGACTGTTCCGGAGGTCGAAGCAGAACCGCCCGTCTTGCCGCCTTCGCCGTAGCGGAATTGACCGCTGACATGCCAGGGCGAACCGGCAATACGATAGTCGAAGCCGGTCGCGGCCTCCCAGCCCACCTTCGGCGTCAAATCGTAGTGGCGCGGAATCGTACCCGTACCCCCACCTATGCCACCGCCAAAGACGCCCAAACCTCCGAAACCGGTAAAGTCGATCAGGTTGAAGTCCTGGGAAACCGGATCACCGCCGCTCCAGATCGCGCCGCCCTCGGCCCAGATCCTGAATTGCCCGGGCGATTCGGGAGGTGGTGCCTTGTAGGCGACCGGCAGATCGGCCGCCATGGCTTCAAACACGCTCGGCTTGGCGTGCGTCGCAGGCGCAGCGGAAACCGATGCCGACGGCTGCGGCGCTGGCGCCGCCGACTTCAGGCTGGCGTTTCGCTGACGAAGAACCTTGTTCTCGCGGAGCGCCGCGTTCTCCTTGCGGATCGCGGCATTCTCCTTTTCCAGCACGGCCAGCCGGGCCGCACTATCGTCCGTCTGGCCGGCGAAAGCGCCGCTTGCCGGAACGAGCGCCAGGGCAACCATGAAGGGCGCCGCGGCGGTGCCGGCGCAGGATTTCATCAGATTGTACATCGCTTCAGTGACTACACGAGGCATTTGCGCTCTCCGCTCCAAAATGCCGGCCCGATCTTGATCGATCAGCCGGACCAAATATCCGGGAAACGAATGGCATCTCCCATTCATCCCAAGCCGAGCGAAGGTGGAAGGAGATGGCGCGCCGCACATCAACCGTTCGGTTGAAGTCGAAGCGATGCCGGTCTTTGGCGACCGCTTTTCTTTGGCCTGTTGCCAAATTGCATCCCGGAACTCATGCGCTGGTTCCGCTGCTCGAGCGCAGCCGAAACGCGCTGCCATCGCGAGCCTGACCACTTCAGCTGGGGCGATGCGCACAATTGCAAGCATGAAACCGCGCGGGCGCACGCCGCGACCATCATCCACCGTCTGGTATCCGCCGAGCTTAGGAGTCTGTGCGGCTTCAACCGGACGGCGGATGTGCCGTCGTTCGGTTTCAACTAATTCTCGGCCAGTCGATGTCAACAGGAGCGCGATGGATGCCGTCCGTATTGAAAGCTGCAACGCTGTGGATCTCCGCAATCCTCCGGCTCCCTGCGACATGGTGGCAACGCGCCCACTTCAGAGCGCAGTTGCGCGCAGATATCGCCGATGCAAGCGAGTTCCTCCATGATATCGGGATCAACTTGCACGGGGCGCAAGCCGAAGCGGCGCGGTTTTTCTGGGAGCCGGTCACGCTGACGTGCCGGCACTTGACCTCACCCGAAGCCGCGCCCCGGCTTGCGGTGGACCTGGATTTTCGATCGGACACGCGCGTCCGCTGGGCTGATATTGCGAAGGCGGCGGCCCTGAAGTCAAAACCCGATTTTGAAGTAGGCTGATCGGGATTCGACGTCGCCGAGTTGGATTCCGAACACTGCCTATCCGGTCTCGGCGGCAAGTTCCGGGAAACATAAGCAGGTCGATGGGCGAACGCCGGAAAATCGTCGAATCACCTCGACCGCTCGGCGCGATCGGGCAATCTCTTTGAAGGCTGGTATTACACCGGGAAAGTGAGCGACTTTGCGAGCCTTACCAGATCGACTTGGCGCCGACATCCGGTCTTTTCGAAGACATGAAAAAGGTGGCTTTTTACGGTGCTGACGGCAATGCCGAGCAACGCTGAAATAGCGGCCGATGTTTGTCCCTCGCAAATGAGCTCGAAGATACGAATCTCGGCCGGCGTCAGATCATATAGTTGGGTGAGAGCATCGTGAGGTAACTGCGGTGGCGCCGAGGCTGACGCCACGAATAGGACAGCGACGGCTCTCTGGATCAAGCCGGATCGCACCTGGCTGCGTCGTAACGGCAGAACGTGGATGACGAGAGGATCTCCACTGGCCCGAGGGATCGGGATGCCGATGCCTTTTTGGCCGAGTGCCGCCTCGTCCTTTGCTGCTTGTGCGACGGCCGATTGCAATGTGCTGGTGGTCGTCGTGGATTGAACGGTGATCCGCCCCTGTCGAACCATAATCGGATTACCCGCTGCGAGCATGGCCGTGGCAGCGGCGTTGGTGTGAACGATCGTCGAATTCTCGTCCACCAGTACGACGCCGACCGTCAAGGCCTCCACTGTCGCGGCGAATGTTGCGGCTTCAACCGTCTTCATGTCGAACAGATTGCTGATCGTTACGGCGCGGCGGATGTGAGGTGACAGCAGGCGCAAGCCGCTGACCTGCGCATTGCCAATGGCCCCGACTGACTGATGCTGACTGAATATCACATTTCCGACCATCGTCTTGTCGCGAACAAGGGTGACGCCAACCGCGTCGAACAAGCCCCTGGGCAGGGCCCACTCAAGGTAATAGCGATTGCCGAAGATTACCTCGCGCGGGACGGCCTGGGATTGAACGATCGGTTCTCCAAGCGGATATTGCTGAATGCGCTCGGCGCCGCCCCAGAGTTCGACGATATCAGCTCCATACTCGACCCCATTCTGAGCCATTTGGGCGGAGTCGGTTCCAGAGACTGCATTTACTCCGGCCCGCATGTTTGTGAGGCTAACTACTGAAAGCACGCCGGTGGCAAAGCCGAACTCCCCGCGAATTTCCTCCAGGACCCCGGTCCATCGTTCGGGCGTGATCACGCAATCATAGATCGCGCCGATGAGGTTTGAGATCCGTTCGACTGAAGTCTGTTGCATCGTGGGTTGCTCGCTTGAAATCGCTCGCGTCACTCGAAAGTCGGATTGGGAGCGGCAGCATCCACCGATGGCAGATGTCACAGCCTCGTAGCCAAAGGTGTTTATCACCTCGATTCCGCCACGCAACACGAATGCCGAACAAGAACTCTTGGCGGCTGCGATGATTTTCAGGGGTGCGGTATGTCCGTGCCTTTCCTTTGCAAGGTCGTGCCTTCTGCAAGGTCATGCCGGTTCCGAACCCGTTGACGTTATTGCATCCCGGCGCGTTTCCGGCGCTCAAGAATCAGACGCCATGGTGCTTAAAGACCTGGCAGGCAACCATGATCCGAGCAGTTGCACCTTCGCTTTTCCGTCATGCATGGCCCCAGCAATATTTTGCGATATTCGCGCAGGTTTAATTGCGGCAATGGTGATTGATCCTGTGCTATGCTGTCTTTGTAAGACGCGAATGGCAAATATGCATGCTCGATACGATGATGTGAGTTGGCCGTGAGATCTGAAGCCTCGACGCTTTCGGAGCTGATCGGCGATATCTACGACGCCGCACTTGATCCGACATTGTGGACGCGCGCGCTGGAGCATTCCTGCGCATTTGTGGGGGGCTCCTCGGCATTGCTTCACTGGCGCGACGTCGCCCGCGAAAGTGCGGCCGCGCTGCACCGGTTCAATGACGATCCGTACTACGCGAGGCTCTATTTCGAGAAATACTGGTCGATGAATCCGGTATTTCCGGCCGCGACATTCGTGGAGCCGGGAGTGATATACACGCCCAGCGAAATCGTTTCCCAAGCTGAACTCGTCGAGACGCGCTTTTACAAGGAATGGATGAAGCCCCAGGGGATCGTGGGCTGTGTTGCGACCAATCTTGAAAAAGGCGCGGCGAGTTCCACGGTGTTGACGATTCGAAGGAATGAGGGGCATGGGATGGTCGACGGCGAGATGAGACGCCGCGCCGCGCTTATCGTCCCTCATTTCCAGCGCGCGGCCTCGATCGGGCGCCTGTTCGATCAGGGCAAGGCGACCCAGGCGGTGCTCACCGAAACGCTCGAAAACGTCGAGGCCGGCCTATTTCTGGTCGGGCCGAATGGTCATATCGTCTTCGCCAACGCGCCCGGTCGATTGATCCTCGACGAAGGCACGCTGCTGCGCGGGAGGGGAAACTTGCTTGCGGCCGTGGCGCCCGAGGCACGCCGCATGCTTCGGGACACTTTCGTGGCAGCGGAAGGTGGCGACATGTCGGTCGGCCGGCGCGGCGTGTCGATCCCGCTTTCGACGTCCCCGCATGCCCGCTGGTTTGCGCATGTCCTGCCGCTGACGTCGGGCGACCGGCAGCGTACCGGCGCGCTCTATTCCGCCGTCGCGGCCGTGTTCGTCCGCAAGACCTCGCCGGCCGATCCGCCGCCGCTGGAGACGCTGGCAAAACTATACGGGCTCACGGCGAGCGAAGTCCGTGTGCTCGACGCTGTCATGAGGGTCAGTGGCATCAGGGCATTGGCGGATCTCCTGGGAATATCGCAGGCGACCGTCAAGACGCACCTCCACAATGTGTTCCGCAAAACCGGCACCAACAGGCAGAGCGAACTGGTGAAATTGATTGCCGGATTGGAGCCGCCCGCGGACTGATTCAGGCTGTCGCGAAACAAAGTGCCGCTCTCGAATTTCGATTGCTGCCTGATCAGCGTTTGCCGCGCGCCGTCGGCCGGGTGATACGAACCCGGCCATGAGTTCGCGGCAGGAACTGCGCGCCGCGTTCGGCCAGAAACTCCTGCATCGCGCGGGCCGGCGGCAGCAGGACCTTGTCCTTGCGTGAGAGCACGAACCATTGCCTGACGATGGGAAGACCCGCCACGTCGAGCGTCACCAGCCGGCGTTCGTCGAGTTCGGTCGCCACCGTGTGCGCGGAGATGAATGCAATGCCGAGCCCGGCGATAACCGCCTGCTTGATAGTTTCGTTGCTGCTCATCGCCATGCCGATGTTCGGGCGGACGCGGGCGGTCTCGAACAGTTGCTCCATCAGCCCGCGGGTGCCGGAGCCGGGCTCACGCATCAGGAAGGTTTCATCGGCGAGATCGCTCAAGGCGACGCGGGATTTTCGCGCCAGCCGGTGGCTGGTCGGCGCGATGATGACATGGGGATGGTCCCCGATCAGGCGGACATCCATGTCGATGTCGGCGGGCGGCCGGCCCATGATGGCGAAGTCGAGATCGTAACCGCGCAGCGCGTTGCCGATCTCCTGGCGGTTGCCGATGAAGAGCGAGACATCGACTTTCGGGTAGAGTTTTGAAAATCCGGAGATCATGAACGGCACGAAATATTTCGAGGTACTGACGGCGCCGATCGAGATCTTACCCGCGGTCTTGCCCGCCATCATTTCCAGCGAGGTTTCGCAATCCGCGATCGCAGCCTCGATGCGCTCGGTGAGCGCAAGCACCTCGCGCCCGGCGTCGGTCAGGAGCATGCCGTCACTGGTGCGCTGAATCAGCGGCAGGCCCGCCAGCGCCTGCAGATTGCGAATCTGCAGCGTCACCGCGGGCTGCGTCAGATGCAGTTTCCTGGCTGCCGCCGTTACCGAGCGATCGCGGTGAACGGCGGCCAGCGCGCGCAACTGGCGAAGGGTCAATTCCCGTAAAAACCGGCTCGCCATGGTCGCACCCTCTATAAGTAAAACTTTGCCTCGGCCAAAGATAAGAAAATTTCACTAATTTGGCAAACTGGGTTGTTGTTGGGGTGCGGACGGCCTGACGGCACGACGCTTTGGAATGGCCCCGCAGAGGGCAGCGACAGGGGAACGGCCATGGATGAACGCGTGACATTGCGTTCGCATCTCGATCGCCCGGGGGCGGAGACGCCCCACGGTGCCGCGGTCGCCGCCGTGATCGCGGGCATCGCCACCGCCTCGATCGACCTTGCCGACCTCATTGCCGACGGCCCGTTGGCCGGCATCACCGGCCGCCTCAGCGGCGTGAATGCCGACGGCGATGCGCAAAAGGACATCGACCTTGCCGCCGACGGGATGATGCGCCGCGCGCTGTCCGCAACCCCCGTCGCCGCCATTCTGTCGGAAGAGGCGGAGTTGCTCGAAGTCCTCGATGCCGCCGCACCGCTCTGCGTCGCAATCGATCCGCTGGATGGCTCCGCCAACCTCGAGAACAACATTTCGGTCGGAACCATCTTTTCGGTGCGCCCGCGCGGCAACGATGTGGTTTCCACGTTCTTCGAGCCCGGCACGGCGCAATGCGCCGCGGGTTTCGTAGTCTACGGCCCCCAGACCACGCTGGTGCTGGCGCATAACAAGTGCGTCGATATCTTCATTCTCGACCGCCGCGCGCGTGAATTCCTGTTGATCGCGCAGGGCGTCAGGATTGCGCCCAATACGCCGGAATTCGCCATCAACGCCTCGAACCGGCGGCACTGGCATGGGCCGGTGCGGACCTATATCGACGAATGCCTTGCCGGCACCAGCGGCGACGGCGGGGCCGATTTCAACATGCGCTGGATCGGCTCGCTGGTCGCGGAGTCGCTTCGCATTCTCGTTCGCGGCGGCGTGTTCCTTTATCCGGCCGACGCGCGCCCCGGATACCGCGAAGGACGGCTGCGGCTTTTGTACGAAGCCCATCCGATGGCGCTGGTGATGGAGTGGGCCGGAGGTTCCGCGACCACCGGCCGCCGCCGCATCCTCGAACTCTCGGCACGTACGCCGCACCAGCGCGTGCCGCTGAT
>WNFM01123608.1_pt1 | contig 11769 bp, 18 predicted proteins | sample 5400271 | NCBI WGS metagenome assembly WNFM01 (sample SAMN13153352, study PRJNA577476) | soil metagenome | isolation source: 60 cm saprolite on Douglas fir-dominated hillslope | place: USA:California | collected 2013-09-17 | reverse complement strand
CCGGGCACGACGCCCGTGGCCAAGCCCGAGGCGAACGTCCTCGACCCGACGCTGATGGGCACCGACGCCGATTACCAACTGGTGCGCGCGGTCGACCTGCTGCGGGGCGTGACGCTGTTCAAAAAGCTGGCGCAGCAGTAGAGCGCGTCGCCCCAGCGCGTGATCGCGGGCGGGCGCCTGCCGCCTCTCAACCCGTCATGGCCGGGCTTGGCCTGGCTTGGCCCTGCCATCCATGTCTTTTCCTGCCGGGTGCGGGCTCTCGCGGTTGCAAGCGCAACCGCTGACGCCCGCCAGCGATCGCGCGCAGCGCGACGCTAGAGATGGGTGATGACCGCCTTGGCCGCGTTGGTGATGCTGACGTCGGTGGCGTTTGAGCTGATCGCCTCGCTGTACCACTGATCGACCGCCTGCATCAGCACGACGCTGCCGCGCTTGCGCAAATCGGCGCCGACGATCGCCTCGAGCGAGCGCAGGCGGGCAAAGAACTTGCGCGTCGCCGCCTTGCGCCGCTCGTCCGTCGATGCCGGTGAGGCAGCGGGGCGGGCGGTAGCCGCGGCGGCGGGCCGGGCGGGGCTTGGCGGGAGCGGCCGCGGCGGCACGGCTTGAGCGGGCTTCGGCGGGGCGCCCTTGGCGGCCGCGGGCGCCGGTTTCTTGGCCGGTGCCGGCTTCTTGGCGGTGCCGGCTTTCTTTGCCGCGGGCTTCTTGGCCGGCGCGGATTTCTTGGTGGCGGCGATTCGCTTCGCCGCAGCGGAGCCGGCGGCCATGGATCTGGTGCCGGCTTTGCCGCCGCTCTTGTCCGTTGCTCGGTCGCGCAGTTTCATATGCGTCCTCCAAGAGGCTATCCGCCCGCAATAAAAGTGGAACCGGGACCCCGGTTGAGCAAGAGAAAAGCGCACAGGGGCCCCAGGCGCCGAGAACTTGCACGGCGCCGCATAGCCAAAGACGCCCTAACCACCCCGTTTGTTCCCACAATGTTCGCTGATTTCGCTGCTGCGCGGCAAAATAACGACGCCGTCCGGCCGCTCCACTATCGCCGACGCGCGCCATCTCTTGCCGCCGCGACTCGGGAACTGAGCCGGCCGCAAGGTTTCTCCGTGCGAGTCTGGCTCACGCCGCATCCGACGCGAGAACCGCCCCTCCCGCTCCCTGAACATGCGTCCCCCGAGCAGCCGCCTCTGGACGAACGGCCCGCGATGGGCCATCTCTTGGCGGAGGGAAAGCCGAAGACGGCACCATAACGTCGAACCACCGAGGCCGAGATGGACCGCGTCACCAGCATGACCGCCTTCGCCACTGTCGTGAACAGCGGCAGCTTCGCCGCCGCCGCGCATCGCCTCAGCATGTCGCCGGCGATGGTGACCAACCACGTCCGCTCGCTGGAGGAGCGGCTCGGCGCGCGCCTCCTCAACCGCACCACGCGCAAGCTCAGCCTGACCGAGGCCGGCAAGTCCTACTTCGACCAGTGCGCCCTGATCCTGGCGCAGATCGAGGCCGCCGATTCGAGCGTCAGCGAATTGCAGGCGGTGCCGCGCGGCACGCTGCATCTGAACGCGGCCAACGTCCTCTCGCATAGCGTGGCCCCGCTGATCAGCGCCTTCACGGCGGCCTATCCCGCGATCACCGTCGACCTCACCACCACCGACCGCATGGTCGATCTGGTCGAGGACGGCGTCGACGTCGCCATCCGCTTCAACCAGCCGCCCGATTCGAGCCTGATCGTGCGCCGTCTCGGCCAGCTCCGCATCATCCTCTGCGCCGCCCCTGATTATCTCGCGAAGCACGGCGCGCCGGCCGAGCCGAGCGATCTGTCGCGCCACAACTGCCTCGCCTATACCTACCGCGGCTTCGACAAGCTCGCGCGCGAGTGGCCGCTCACCGGCCCCGGCGGCCAGGTGACGGTGCCGGTCACCGGCAATCTGCAGAGCAACAGCATCGAGACCCTGCTCGGCGCCGCCTTCGAGGGCCGCGGCATCGCCATGGTGACGAGCTGCTCCGCCGTTGGCGCCTTCCGCTCGGGCCGCCTCGTCCAGGTGCTGCCGGAGTGGCATTCGGGCGAATACCCGATCATCGCGCTTTATCCGCACCGCCAGCACATCCCGGCCAAGGTGCGCAGCTTCCTCGATTTCGCCGGCAAGCACTTCGCCGCCAACCCGAGCTGCCCCGACATCACCGCGCCGGTCGAAGAGATGATGCAGCCCCAGCGTGTCGTGCCGCATGACGGCGTGGCGCCGGCCTTCATGAAGCCGCGGCGCGTGGCGATCTGACCGGCGGGATTTCGCGCGCTCGTGCAGCACACTAGAAAAGTGATGAAGCTGACGCCAATTTCAACTAGAATGAGGCAGTGAACCACAATCAGTTTCGATTGAGGGGTACTGCGATGGGTACTGCGCTATCTCCGCTCGACGACAAATTCCGCGACTGGCAGCGGCGCGCCGCGCGCTACCGGCAATTGTCGACCTTGCTTGGCGAGGATGAGACGGCGGGACGGCTGCGCATCCTCGCGCTGGAGATGGAACAGCGGCTCAGGACATTCCGACGGGCGGCTGCCGCGGCTCAGGCGCGGATGCTCGACAACGCCATCCTGCTCGCTGAGATCGACACGTTCCTGGCGCGCGCACGGGGAGCGAGCCAGCGGCTGCGACCGTTGGGGTTGAGCGCCGACGATCTGTGGGAAGAATCCCGGCTTTGCCGCGAAGAAGCCCAGGAATCCGAGGATGCCGCGACGCGCCAAGCCTTCGCTTCGCGGGCTCTCGCCCTGGCGGCGATCGGCGAGAAAATCGGCAGGGAGCACAGCGCCGACGCTGTGACGCGTCTGGTGGCCGCGTCACCCCCTGTCAGCGAGGCGCCGCTGCCGGAGCGGCGATAGCGGGTCGCTCGGCCCTGCCCTCACTCGGTCCCGCCCTCCCCCGGCGGGATTTTTCTTGTATCGTGGCCTGACGGAGAGCGCGCTCAAACGAGCCGGCGCCTTCCCCGACCGCACTCGGCAGAGAGGAGTAGGAACGGTGTCCGACCTCAAGAAATGGGAGACGATGAAGCGGAACGCCGAGCAAGCGCTCAAGCGGAACCTGCCGGAACGCGAAAGGCGGATCGAGCTGGCGAAGCTCAAGGACGCGATCCAACAAATCCGCCTGCTGAGCCAAAAAGGGGCGACAGCCGGCAAGTAGGCCGCCGACGATGGGTGGCAGGCGCGGTCGGCGGTTCGCAAGCCCAACCCGGCGCTGCGCCGGCGCGGCCCGCTTTGCCGATGGTTTCCGAGAACTGTCGCCAAACGGCCGCCTATTGCCTAAGGAAACGTGGTTAATCCTCCAGTCGCAATTTGCTCAAATCGAAAACGAAGCTTGATGCCTTTGCGGTTGTTCTAGGGTAGCTTCTCCCACGACTTGGCTTCTCGACAATAGACAGGGGATTGAGATCATGCGTGCATTTGCCGAAAAGCTTATTCGCGACGAGAGCGGCGCCACGGCGATCGAGTACGGTCTGATCGCGGCGCTGATCTCGGTGGTGATCATCAGTGCGGTGACCCTGGTTGGTAGCAACCTTAAGGGTGTCTTCAGCAGCATCGCCAACTCGCTCGCGGCCGCGTCGTAATTCCGGCTCGGGTGAGCGACTAGGAGCGCCCCGCTACGGCGGGGCGTTTCATTTTCTGCCGTCGTAGGCCCTCGACTCCGCCGTTCAAATCCGATCATTGATGGGTAACGCCCGAGGCGGTCGCCGAGCCGCTTTCGTCGTTCTTCTTGTGTTCTCGCGCGGCGAGCGCTACGCTCGGGCGATCCGTCAGGTGCTGTTCGACCCGAGAGTGGCTGCTCAAGGAGGGCGCATCCGTCATGGACATCGAGACAGCGGCGCGCCTCTGCGCGCTCGAGCTGCTGACGACGCAATTGATCTCGGAATTCCTGCGCGCGGTGCCGGAGCCGGAGAAGCAGGCGGCGTGGGCGCGCGAGCACCTGCACCGCCTCGCCGCGACGATGCCGGTCGAGAGCCACGGCTTCGACGAAGAGGCGCGCCTGCGCGTCATGACCAAGGACGGCGTCGCCCGCATCCTCGACGCCGCCTTGCTGCGCGCGCAGACGACGCCGCTGCGCCCGCCCTCCTGGGACAGCGGTCCGCCGGCGGGCTAAGCGCGCGGTCGTTGGGCGCGGTCGGTGCATCGGTTAGGATCGGCGCCAGCCAGCGACGCACCCATGCCGCCCTTCCGCCTCCACCCCGCGCGCTCAGCGGCGGACATCGCCCAGGCCGCGGCGCTCTTCCGCGACTACGCGGACGCGCTCGACGTCGATCTCTGCTTCCAGGGCTTCGACGAGGAGCTGGCGGCGCTGCCCGGGAAATATGCGCCACCAGCGGGCGAACTGCTGCTGGCTCGGGGTGCGGACGGCGCGGCGCTTGGCTGCGTGGCGCTGCGCCCGCTCGACGCGCCCGACATTTGCGAGATGAAGCGGCTCTATGTGCGCGACGCGGCGCGCGGGCGCGGCCTCGGCCAGGCGCTCGTCGCCGCGATCATCGCCGCGGCCGAGGCGCGCGGCTACGCCGAGATGCGGCTGGACAGCCTGCCCTCGATGACCGCGGCGCTCGCGCTCTATCGCCGTTTCGGCTTCGCCGAGATCGCCGCCTATTGCTTCAACCCCGTCCCCGGCACGCTCTACCTCGCGCGGCGCCTGGGGCCGCGACGGTAACGGAGCGCGTCGGCGCCGTGGAAGGCCCTCTCCTCGTCATGCGCGGCCACGGCCCGGTGTCGGGCCGGCCACCATCTTTTCCGTCGGCGATCGTCTATGCGACGCCGCGCAGCGTCATGCCGGCTCGGACCGCCACGATCAGCAGCCGGGAAAGCAGTTCCATGTCGGTTGGCATGCCTTGCCGCCGCACATCGAGCAGGAGCACGGCGCGAAGCGCGTCGCTGTCGTTCCAGACCTCGTGGACGTAGGTATCGTCCCACAGCAGGCATTCGCCGTCGGCGATGCGGTATTCCCGGTCCGCGATCTTCAGCACCGCGGCGGGCCTGCCATCGGCCGACCGCGGCATGGCAAGCCCGAGATAGAACCGGAGGACGCCGCGAAACGGGCCGCGGTGCGGCGGGATGTGCTTCCCCGGCGCCAGGAACGAGATCGACGCGGACAGCACCTCGGGGCTCGCGGCGACGAGCGCCGCGAGCCTCGGGCATTGCGCGATGTTGCGCGGAACCTTGGCGCCATAGGCCTTGAGGATGAGCATTCGCCAGTCGCGATGATCGTTGTCCGAGATCGCCGCCTGTTCCGGCATGATCTCATGGAACCGCGGCACCCGGCCGAGATCGGCCGCAACGTGCAGCGCCTCGTCGCGAATCTCCCGCCACGCCCCGACGAACTTCGCGGCGCCGGGAAAATTCATCTCCAGGTCCAACACCGGCGGCCCGACGATTCGCCGATCGTAGACGTACCTTGTGACATCGGCGGCACGGTCATAGAGGCTGCTCATCGCTCGTCTCCCGTGAGGCGTTGTTCGTCCATGCCACGCTATCCCCCCAAGGTTGGTCGGTGGCAAAGTTTTGTCCATTCTCGAAAAGCGTCTCTCATCGACAAGGGGAATAATCACAAGCTCAGCGATCAAACGATGTGTGCGCCGGATCACACTTCGGTATGCCAGCGGAATAATTGATTAGCGAAGCGACACGCTGCGATGTATGGTTGATATGGGAGCTCCCCAGCTGCAGAAATCCGGATGGTTGTTTGGCAGGCCTCGCTGCGAGGCTATCGCGAGGCTGCGTCCGGTTCTGCTCTGTCACTCTCACCTGAGGGAGCGAACCCATGGACATCAAGCGCGTGATGGTATCGAGCCTTGTCGGACTCGGCGTCTGGGCGGCGGCTGGCACGGCCTTCGCCGAGTGCGACGATCTCCCCAGCTGGTCGGAGCTGCGAGCGGCTCTCGTCCAGGCTGTGAAAGACGAATCGAGCGGTCTCGACTTCAACATGTGGGGCACGCTCGTCGATCGCGACGGCACCGTTTGCGTGGTCGCCTTCTCCGGCAACAACTTCACGGATCAGTGGCTTGGCAGCCGCGTCATCTCGGCCCAGAAGGCGAACACGGCCAACGATTTCAGCCTGAGCAGCCCGCTTCCGAGCACCGTCTTCCCGAACGGCCTGGCCTTGTCCACGGCCAATCTCTACTCGGCCGTGCAGCCCGGCGGGAGCCTTTACGGCCTGCAGCACAGCAATCCCGTCGACCCGACGGTCGCTTACGCCGGGAAAGCCGACAATCTCGGGGCGCCCAATGATCCCATGGTCGGCAAGCGTGTCGGCGGCGTGAACGTGTTCGGCGGCGGGCTCGCCCTCTATGTCAAGAAACAGAGCATCGGCGGCGTGGGCGTGAGCGGCGATACCTCCTGCGCCGACCACATGATCGCCTGGCGCCTGCGCCACAATTTGAACCTCGATCAGCTGAAAGGCGTGGGCGGCGTCTCCGGCGATCCGAATCGCCCGGACAACATCGTCTACGACATCACGCCCAACCCGAGCGGCGGCACCGGCAACAGCGCCGGCGGGTTCGGCCACCCCAAATGCATCAGAACGGGTGATCAAACGACGCTGCCAGCCGTCCGGTGACCGAGACCAATCGCGTTGCAGCGGAGATGCGGGGCAATGCCCCGCATCTTCCGCCCGCGCTCCGCGCCCAGGCTCTGCGCGTGCATCGCGAGGCGGTGCACCGATGGAGCTGTCGCGGCCTTCGCTCCATCGATCATGGCGCCAAAGCGTTACCTTCGGCGACTACCGGCGGCAATCGGAGACGCGGGGCACACAATCCCGCGGGCTTGTGGCGCTGGCTTCCGGTCGCCGCGTTCACCGGCCGCGGCCTTTGCCGGATGTTAGGCGCGTAGGGCCTCGCTTGCCACGCCTCGCTACGGGTGAGCCGTGAGCGCGTCGGCGGTCGCCTCGGTGATCGCCATGCCCGTGTAATGTTCGATCCAAAGGTATTGGCCGCGCGGCTCGACATCTGGCGGCACGGCGGCGCCGCGGGGACATTGTGGAACGGTTGCAGTAAGGGCAAATAGTACGTCCGATCCGCATGCCCTCTATAATGGAACCAGACCAGAGCCGGACCGGCAGTAAACCGTGCGCCGAAGTAAAGGCTTTTGTAATTCTCCTCGAGTATTATCGGTCTGAAGCATCAGGCTTCAATTTGGAGGCTCGGCGAATGCTGCCGACGACCGCGCAATCCCCCGCTTCCGGCGCCGCGACCGCAGCGACGGCAACGGTCCTCGTCGTCGAGGACGACGAGTCGATGCGAACCTTGCTGCGGCGCATGCTCGAGCGGACGGGCTTCGCCGTCGTGACCGCGATCAACGGCCGCGACGGGATGGAGCGCTTCCGCGAGCACCCGGTGGACATCGTGATCACCGACATGATCATGCCGGAGATCGACGGCGTCGAGCTGATCCAGGCCCTTCGCGGCAAGTGGCCCGACGTGCGGATCATCGCCATTTCCGGCATCGACTATCCTTATCTCCGCATGGCGCTCGGTTGCGGCGCCAAGGCGACGCTGCGGAAGCCCGTAGACGCTGCGCGGCTCGTCGAGACGGTTCAGCGCGTGCTCGCCGCCTGACGAGACGCGCTTGCACCGCCGCAAGCGCTGGATGCCATCTATATCAGGGTACCAGCGCCCATTGGCCGCCGCGCATCAGACAGATGTTGCCGCTCGCCCGAACGGCCTGGCCATCGATCATCACGGTCTGCTCGACCACGCGGCAGGGACGGCCCGCCGCATCCGTGTAGACCGCCTTGATGACCACGGTGTTCCTCGCATTGCGGCCCGCGGCGACGTGCGTGGCCACCGGGCTGGCGAGGAAGGCGCGGCCGACGAGCTCGGCGTCGGCCATGTCGCCGAGGCCGGCCGCCGCCACGATGGTCGCGCCGCCGGCGCCCGAGGCCCCGGTTCCGCCGCTTGCGGCGCCGGTCGCGCCGCCGGAAGCGCCGCCCGCGCCCGCGCCGCCACCGCCCGCCGCGCCACCAATGCCGGCACCGCTCCCGCCCGCAGCGGCGCCGGCGGGACCGGCGGCCGCGCTGCCCGCACCCGAGCCCAGGGCGCCCACGACGCCGCCGACCTTGGCCGCAGCGTTTCCGACCACGCCCGGGCCCGCCATGGCGCGAGAGAAAGGCGCTATCGGCAACGCCAGCGGCACCACCACAAGCAGCGCCGCGGCGCTCGTGGTCGTCATCTCTCGTATTGCGGGATGCAGCATTGTCTCGCCCTACCCAGGAGTGAGGCCAGCAATGCAAACCGCGAGCGAGGGAAACTGGTTCCAATGCTTCGGTTTGCTTCTGTCCGACCCCAATTTTCCATTCTGTCGGCGGCGGCGGCCGCGCGGCCCGTGCCCGCCTTGAACGCCGAGGCGATTTGCGACGTTGATCAAGGCACGGAGCGCAGGGCCGAGGCTGAGGGCCAGCCGACAACCAGGTGCGGAGGTAGGAAATGCAGACGGTCTTGGAAGATCGCCAGAGCATTGCCGACCTGATGACCGGGTGGATCCATCGGGATCTGGCGGAGTGGGATAAGCTGCGCGAGCTGTTTCATCCGGACGGCACCATCGAAGTAACCTGGTTTGAGGGTCTGGCGAGCGATTTTGTCGATGACTCGATGCGAATGGGCAAGTCGGATTTCCGTACCAAGCACTTCGTTGGCGCGCCGGTCGTGACCTTCAATGGTAACAAGGCCATTGTCGAGACCAATGCCGTTGTCATTGGTGAGCACGTGCGCCTCAATCTGGGCTGCAGTGCACATGCCCGTTTCTATGATCAGGTCGAGAAGCGTAATGGCGCATGGAAGATCGTGAAGCGCCAAACTATCTACGACTTTGGCTACTTTAACTTCCCTCAGGGTGTGGTTGAGATCGACCGCGAGCTCGTCAAGAAGTATCCGCGCGAATACGCGCCGCTCGCCTATCTCTTGGAAAAGAGTGGTTTTCCCGTGAAGCGCGTCTTTGCCACCAAAGGAAGCGATCTGGAAAAGACGATGAAGGCCAATGGCCAGGCATGGCTGGCGGCCTGACGCGGTTCGGCGCGGCGCGCGACCACCCGATGGGCCATTGCGATTGTTGCCTCGTCTGGTGCCCGCTGCCGGACTCGAACCGGCACGGCCTTGTGGGCCAAGGGATTTTAAGTCCCTTGCGTCTACCTGTTCCGCCAAGCGGGCACGGCACCGGATCGGCGCGCTCTAGATAACCCGGCCAAGTCCCCGCGTCACGCCTCGACCGGCGCGCCGCGCCCGCAATCTGCGGGTCACGCCCGCACCCGCCGCGCAATCGAAGCCGGGTCTTCTTCGGCGCGACCGTGCGCTGCGCCCGCGCCGACGGCTCCGAGAACACGGTGACGGTCGTCGGCGTCGATGAACTCGACGAGGGCGCCGGCCGCGTCAGTCGGGTTTCCCCGATTGCCGGGCGGGGTCGACGACCGCGGCCATCTCGATCCGCTTGGCGAGGAAGCGCGCGTGCCGGTCGATCTCGCGCAAGCGCTTCTTGCGATAAACGTAATCGCCATTTTCCGCAGCCGCTATAATATCGTTGTCCATGTCCGATCGTATGACGAAGCCGCCGCGCATCCTCAGGGTTGCCCTGGTCCTGGGCCCGTTATGGCTGGGCGTTCTGTCGGCGCCGGCGCCGAGTTCGGCGGAACAGCAGGATGCGCGTCTGAGGGTGCCGGGCATCGACGCCGCTTGTCGTGCGGACGCCGGTCAGCGGGCGCGCTCGGAGATGCGGTTGAAGTCGGTCGAATGGCTCGAGGGTTCGGTCGCGCCGGGCGCGGCGCGAGGCGACGCCCCGGCCATGAGGCGCGTCGAGATCGCCGGCCGCGCACGATCCGCCGGCGGATGGATAAGGCTGACGGCGAATTGCACCTACGCCGAAGGCCGGCCGGCCGCGATATCGGTCGATGCACAGCCGGCGCCGGCGCTCGACCTTTCCGGCATCGCCCGATTGCCGGAGCCGCCGAGGCAGCAGGAAGCGAATGCACAAACGTCGCCATCGTCGTCGTCCGGCTCCGCTTCGCCGGAGGCGGCCCCCGCCGCGCATCTCAAACCGAGCCTGACGGAAGTGCCGTTCGATCCGCTGACGGTCGGCAAGCGGCAGGATTTCCTCAAAGATCACCTGCTCGGCATCAAGCTCCAGACGCCGTTCTAGCGCCTGTGAGCGGCAGGGCGCGCGTCACGCCCGCGCCCGCCGCTTCCTGGCCGCGCGCGCCGGCTTCCTCGCCGGCGGCGTGTCGCCGGCGAGCGCGCGCTCGGCCGCCTCGGCGAGGAAGCGCGAGCGGTTGGCGCTCTTGCGGTCGATGCGCTGCAGCAAATCCTCGGGCAGCGTCACGTTGACGCGCAGCGCGCGCGAGGACGGCACCTCGACCGGCACCAGGATGCGCGCGGCCTCCTCGACATCAGGGTCGCGGGCGACGGCGTCCAGTTCACTGGCCGCCGGCACGGCCAAGCCGTCCTCGACCATGAGCTGGACGTGGCCGCGCAAGCCTTCGGCGGCATGGAGCGCCGCTTCCTGCAGCGTATCGCCGGCGCTGGCGAGGCCGGGCAGATCGGGGAAGAAGACGCTGTAGCCGGCGCGCGAATTGCCCTCGACGATGGCGGGAAAATAGATGGGGGACATGATCTCCTGCCTCACTTCCTGAGTGTCACGCCGGACTGTTTCTCGATGCTCTCGAGCGTGCCGAGCTTGATGTCCTTCGCCGGGTGAATGACGGTGACCAGGCCGGGCTTGGTCGGGTGGGCGAAGGGGTGGTGGCTGCCGGTGACCCGCTTCAGCCGCCACCATCCGCCTCGATCGCCCGGATGATGTCCCGGCTGCTCATCTGTGTAGATATACACACTCGGGCGTCGCGGTGGGGAAGTCGCGGCCAGGGGAACTGTGTAAAATGCCATCTGCCGGCCGTCCGGACTGCGGCATTGCCGCAGCTCTTCGCTTGATCTCTGTGCGGCAATGCCGCACAATGCTCTATGGTATCTACGCTCATTACCGTCGTCGAGACGGCCGCGTATCTGTCCAAGTCCGCAAAGCTGCTGAGCGATAAGGAGCGGAACGATGTGGTGGACGGGTTGGCCACCGATCCGGAACTGGGTGACCTGATTCGCGAGGGCGGAGGCCTGCGCAAGGTCCGATTCGGGATTGGCGGCCGGGGCAAGCGCGGCGGCGTCCGGGTGATCTACTACTACCACAGCCGGCGGCTTCCCGTGTTTCTCTTGGCCGTATTTGCCAAGAATGAGCGCAGCGACCTGACGCGGGATGAGGTTCACCAATTGGCGCGAGCCGTCAAGGCGATCGCAAAATCGTACGGAGCTTAAGACATGGCGAAGAAGGCTTTCACCGAGATCATGGCCGGCGTTCGGGACGCCGTTGCTTATGCGAAGGGCGATAAGGCGCGCGGCGTCAAGCGTGTGATCCGTATTCCCGATGACGTGGACGTGCGCGCGATCCGCTTGCGCTTCAAGCTGAGCCGGCCAAAATTCGCGGCGCGGTTCGGGCTCGACGTGCGTGCCCTCCAGGACTGGGAGCAAGGACGGCGTCACCCTGACCGGTCAACGCGCATCTTGCTCCGCGTCATCGAGAAAGAGCCGGCCGCCGTCGAGCGCGCACTCGGCAAATGACGATCGATCGCGATGGCGCTCGGCCTGCAACCGCGCCAGCCCGGCCGGCGTGATGTAGTTCGTGTCTTCCCGCGCCGCCACGGCAATGTCCTTGACGTCAGTGTGGCGCCCAGCCGACGGTCGCGATCCGCGTCTCGGGACTGCGCTTGAGATCCTCGGCGAGATGCG
>WNFM01339720.1_pt1 | contig 11770 bp, 8 predicted proteins | sample 5400271 | NCBI WGS metagenome assembly WNFM01 (sample SAMN13153352, study PRJNA577476) | soil metagenome | isolation source: 60 cm saprolite on Douglas fir-dominated hillslope | place: USA:California | collected 2013-09-17 | reverse complement strand
CGGCGGAGTCGCAGCCGGCTGCGGCGCGGGCGTGGTGGATGCCGTCGGGATGAGGGTCGCGCTCCGTGAGGCAGATGCATCGCGCCACCGGCTGGCCACTACGGCCGCTCCGGCCAGGCCGACAAGCAGCAACAGGATTACCGCAATAGTCAGTACGTTCGACTTCTTCGGCGGAGCGGCGATCGCGGGATTCGCGGCCGTCATGACCGTCGGCGCCACGAGCCCCGCACGCGCCACCGTCGGCGCGCTGGCTTGCGTGTACGGTGCCGTCGAGGCCTGACCGAGCTGCCCTTCCAGCGCGTGAGCCAGGTCGCCGGCGCTGTCGAACCGTTCCTCAGGCTTCTTGGCCATGGCACGGCGAATGATGGCCGCCATACCCGACGACAGGCCGGGGTTGAGCTGCTGAGGATCGATCGGCTCGTCGCGGATGAGCTTCGTCATCGTGTCGGTAACCGTCGTTCCTCGGAAGGGCAGACGTCCGGTGGCGGCTTCGTACAGGACCACGCCCAGCGAGAAGATGTCCGTGCGCGGGGCCAGCGACAGGCCTAAGGCCTGCTCCGGCGACATGTACTGGATCGTACCGACGATCATCCCCTGCTGGGTCATGAAGGTCGTCGGCGTGTCCGCCGCGGGCGCATCGGAGGTGACTCCGACCTGCTTGGCGATGCCGAAGTCGAGGACCTTCACCCGGCTGCCGCTGACCATGATGTTGTCGGGCTTGATGTCGCGATGGACGATGCCTTTCGCATGCGCCTCGGCCAGAGCATCAGCCACACCCCGTCCGATGCGGCAGATCTCCGCCTCGGCCATCGGCCCCCGTTTGATGAGCGCCGATAACGGCTGGCCCTCGACGAGCTCCATGACGATGAAGAGATGGTCGGTGTCCTGCTCGAATGAGTGGATGGTGGCAATGTTGGGGTGGTAGAGCTGGGCTGCCGTGCGCGCCTCGCGGCGCATGCGCGCGATGGCACTCGTATCCGAAGCCACCTGTGCAGGCAGAATCTTGATCGCCACCACCCGGCCGAGGCGCGTGTCCTCCGCCTTCCACACCTCGCCCATCCCACCCGCCCCGATCTGCTCGATCAATCGGTAGGGTCCGAGGTTGGTATCAGGTGCAACCATGTGCCCGACATTGTAGGACAGTCAGTCCTGACTAGCGCGGCAGCGCGAACGCTCGTCCGATCACGCTGGCATCGACGGAGCGGTCGAGGTACTCCCACACTGCCAGCGCGTCGGGGTGATCGGCGATCGCGGGAGCGGTCTTGCGCGTGGCGGGGTCGGCGATGATGAATCGCGCCCGGCGGTACCAATGCATCGCCTCCTCAGGATTGAGACGCAGCTCTTCGCGCACACAATGGATGAGGAGGTATTGCTCGACGGGGATGCCCGAGTCTTCCACCGCACGGAATGACGGAGCAAGCTGGCGGGCTCGGGCGCGGATGATCTTCAGCTTCAGCGCCAACGACTGCGCGTCGAGTACGGCGCGGCCGTTTTCACACAACTGCCCGATGGCCAGACGCATCAGTTCCGGCTTCTCGCCGATGAGCAACCCGGCGCGGTAGAGCGGCGGATCGACTGCCTTCATCGACCCCCACGCCACCGTCCCAGCCACTTCGACTGTGAGGTTCGCGTTCGGCACGGCAAAGCGCAGCACGCCGAGGTGCGACGCCTCGAGCGGAACAGGCGACTCGATCCGCGCGCCGCGGGCGGAGAGATCTTCGATTCCCACGGAAGCATCGTTCCACGACGCCTCGAGCGCGGGCGTCACGGTGAAACGATCACTCGAGCGCAGCTCTTCGATCCGTACCGAGCGGCCGGCGCTTTGCAATGACGCCAGCACACCCTGCACGGTCTCGGGGGAGCCGTAGGTACGAAGGCCGGATACCCACCGATTCTTCGTTCCCATCTCCAGCTGCGTCCAGACGAGCACCGCCTCGAGCGACACCGGAGGCGGCCGGCCCTCCACGGCGAGCCGTAACGCGGATTTCTGCCCCATTTCCAGAGGCACACCGTGTTTGATGCGCGCGCCCTTGGTCGAAATGTCACACACGGCCACCACCGACGACCCGAAGTGGCCCGACAGTTCGGGTTCCAGGAGGAAACGCTCGGCGGTACGCATGTTTCGTGTGGCAGCTTCGTACATGGCAGGCAGTAGGGCTGGCAGGAACTTATAGCACCGGAACCACCGGCCTTGTGAGCCAGGTCACCGGGAGACCGTTGTTAGCCGTTAGGTTGTTCGCTGTTAGTGGCTAGAAGGCCGGACGTGCACAACTCCAGCGTTGTGGCGACTAACAACTAACCACCAGCAACCAACAACTGCTCCATTGACAAAGCCAGAGCCCCGGCGTATCCCGAGCAAGCCATGCGCGAGTTCGACGTCATCACATTCGATTGTTATGGAACGCTCATCGACTGGCGGAGCGGCATTCGCGACGCGTTCGCTGCAGCCGCGTCGGAGCACGGTATCGAAGTCGACGGCGGCGCCCTGCTCGACGCCTACAACCGCTTCGAGCCGGAGGTGGAGCACGAGCGTTATCGCACGTACCGTGACGTACTCACCGAGACTGCAACGCGCGCGGCCGCCTCCGTTGGATGGTCCCTCGACTACGACCGCGCCGGTTTCCTTGCTGACAGCCTGCCGTCATGGCGGCCCTTCGAGGATACCAATGCCGCGCTCGAACAACTGGTCGCCGCGGGCCACGTGCTGGCCATCCTCTCGAACGTGGACGACGATCTCATCGCCGCTACGCGACAACAACTCACTGTCGACTTCACTTTTGTCATCACGGCGCAGCAGGTTCAGTCCTACAAACCGGGCCTGGCGCACTTCCTGGCCGCGCGCGACCGCGTCGGCGATGCGCGCTGGTTACACGCCGCCCAGAGCAACCTCCACGACATCGTCCCGACAAACTCCCTCGGCGTGTCCAACGCATGGATCAATCGGCTCGCCGAGCGCCCGCTTCCTGATGGAGAGCCGACGATCGAGTTCCCTGACATGGCGTCGTTCGCCAACGCCATGACTTAGTCGCGGCCAACGCCAGGGACCGTGCCGACGTCCTTGCCGCCTCAGAACTTCCACGACAGGCCGATGATCGGCCGGAACCCTGGATCCCAACTCGGCTGGGCGTTGGAGCTGAGCAACTGCCGCGCACCCAACTGAAGCCGGAGCCTCGGGCTGATGCGGAAGAACACGCCGGCGGCCGCCTCCGGGCCGAAGCGATTGTCGACAACCAGCGATCGCGGCGCGTGCAGGTAGTGCGCGCCGATTCCGATGTACGGTTGCCAACGTCCCTCCGTGTTGAAGTGATAGCGGACGTCGAAGTCGATCGGCGTCGTGTGCTCCAGACCGCCCAACCGGCCAATGACCACACCGTTCCCGTCATAGAGCAGCGCGTGCGTTTGGTACTGCTCGCGAGAGACACTCAACTCGTACGAGAGGTTCCCGGTCTGCCAGTAGCTGAGTGCCAGACCGCCCCCACCGGTGTGATGCGACGAGACCCCGCTCCCACCCTCATAGCCAATGTCGCTGAGAAAGAACGACAATTGGCGCGTGCCCGGCTCCTCCGCGAGGAGTGGGAACGCCACGGCAAACACCATTGACAACCCCAGCGACACAGCAGGACTGATCGACTTGCGCATGGGAACCTCCGCAAGGTTTGACGCACCACAGCCTGCGAAGGTTCCGTCCGGCTTGAAAGAATTAAAGCCGTTCGACGATCATCGCTGCGGCCTCGCCGCCGCCGATACAGATGGCCGCCATGCCGCGCGCGACGTTGCGCTGCTCCATGGCGTGCAGTAGCGTGACCAGGAGGCGCGCGCCGCTGGCACCGATGGGATGACCTAGAGCGACCGCGCCTCCGTGCACGTTCATCTTCTCGTGCGGGATCTTGACGTCGGCCATCGCTGCCATGGCAACGGCGGCAAATGCCTCATTCACTTCGAAGAGGTCGATATCGCCGACGGTCATATTGGCGCGGCGGAGGACGATGTCGATTGCCTTCGCCGGCGCGGTGGTGAACCACTCCGGCTCCTGTGCCGCCGTCGCCTGAGCGATGATGCGCGCCATCGGCTTCAGGCCGTGCTGCTGCGCGTAGTCGGCGGACGTGACCACGAGGGCAGCCGCGCCGTCGTTGATCTTCGACGAGTTGGCAGCCGTCACGCTGCCGTCCTTCTGAAAGGCCGGCTTCAGCGTTCCCATCTTCTCGAGCGGGGCCGCGAACGGCTCCTCGTCATCGACGATGATCGACTTCCCCTTCTTCCCATCCATCTCGACGATGGCGATCTCTTTCTTGAACTTGCCTGTCCTCACGGCATCCTGTGCGCGGCGATACGACTCCCGTGAAAAGTCATCCTGCGCCTCACGCGAGAACTGATACTTCGCGACGCAGGTCTCAGCGCAATTGCCCATGTGCTTGTCGCCATACGGGTCCCACAGGCCGTCATGGATCATGACGTCGACCATCCTGCCTGGTCCCATGCGGTAGCCCGTTCGTGCCTGCGGCAGCGCATAGGGCGCATTCGACATCGATTCCATCCCACCGGCGACCGCGAGGTCGTATTCACCGCAGCGAATGTCGTTCGCCGCGTACATCACGGCTTTGAGGCCCGAGCCGCAGACCTTATTGACAGTGACCGCCCCGGCCGAGACCGGGATGCCCGCTCCAATGCCTGCCTGCCGCGCGGGCGCCTGACCGACGGCTGCCTGCAGGACGTTGCCCATGATGACCTGCTCGACCTGCTCGGGCTTCACGCCGGAGTTGGCAAGCGCGCACTTGATGGCGATCGATCCGAGCTTGGGAGCGGAGAGCGACGCCAGAGTGCCTAGGAACGAGCCGATCGGCGTCCGAGCGCCTCCGAGGATCACGATGTCTTTCATGGAACCTCCTAACAACATTCGCTATTCAACATTTCGTGCCCGCTCCTTCGCGAAGAGATCCACGACGATCTCCGGCTTTCGGTGCCCCAGTTGTGCACCCGTGTAGCGAGCCTCGTAGTGCATGCCGAGGCGCTGTACGACCCGCTTGGAAGGCTCGTTGCCGGGGTCGATGATCGCCACCACGCGAGACCGGCCGACGGTGTCCAGCACATGTCGCATGCCTGCGCCTCCAGCCTCGGTCGCATATCCCCGCCCCCACACCTCGCGTGCCAGCCACCAGCCGATCTCCAGATCCTTGCCCATCGGCTGTGTACCGGCGATGCCGACCAGACGCCCGCTGGCCTTCTCGATCAACGCGCCCATGCAGAGGTCGTGTTGCGCGAGCTGTCGCTCCTGTCCAGAGAGTACGTGAGTGCCGTGAAGTCGGGGCGATCTTCGCGTGTCCAGGGGCGCATGACGAGCCGCTCGGTCTCGAGTCGAAACATGGCGCGTCAGGATAATGCGAAACTATTCGCCATGCTGAGATGGCTGCTCGTTCTCTCCGTGCTGGTCTCTGCGCCCTTCGCCAGCGGGCAAAAGCCCGACCTCATGAAGGAGCCCACCCTCTATGTCGTCGGCTACGCGCACCTCGATACCCAGTGGCGCTGGGAGTACCCCCAGACCATCAGCGAGTTTCTGCCGAACACCATGCGCGACAATTTCGCGCTCTTCGCGAAGTATCCACACTACGTCTTCAACTTCAGCGGCGCGAACCGCTACCGGATGATGAAGGAGTACTACCCCGCCGACTTCAAACGGCTGCAGGACTACGTGCGCGCCGGCCGCTGGTTCCCCTCCGGCTCGTCGATTGAGGAAGGCGACGTCAACTCCCCATCGGCTGAGTCGATCATCCGCCAGATCCTCTACGGCACACACTTCTTCCGGCGTGAGCTCGGGCGAACCAGCGCCGAGTACATGCTGCCGGACTGTTTCGGCTTCCCTGCCTCGCTTCCCAGCATCCTCGCCCACATGGGAATCCGCGGCTTCTCCACGCAGAAACTCACATGGGGCTCGAACGCGCCGGTGGGCGGCGAAGGGTCGCCTGAGCGCACGCCGCGTGGCACGCCGTTCAACGTCGGCATCTGGGAAGGGCCGGACGGTAGCAGCGTCATCGCAGCGTTCAACCCCGGCAGTTATGGCGGCGAAGTGCGCTACGACCTGTCGCGCAGCGACCCGGAAAACAAGGGTCGCGGCTACGTCGACTGGCCCGCCCGCGTGGCGCGCAACGGGGAGACGAGTGGGCTCTTCACCGACTACCACTACTACGGCACAGGCGACGTGGGCGGAGCGCCGGGCGAGTCATCCGTCGCTCAGTTGGAGAGCATCGTAACGAAGAATGATGGACCGCTGCACGTCGTCTCGGCCACTGCGGAGCAGATGTTCCTCGACATCAACGCGAGCCAGGCCGCGCGCCTGCCGCGGTATCGGGGTGACCTCGAGCTCACGAATCACTCGGCCGGCTCGCTCACCTCGCAGGCCATGCAGAAACGCTGGAACCATGACAACGAGCTCCTCGCCGATGCCGCTGAGAAAGCCGCCGTCGGCGCGATGTGGCTCGGCGGACGACCCTATCCGCAGCAGCGTCTGAACGACGCCTGGACACTCGTGATGGGCGGACAGTTCCACGACATCGCCGCCGGGACGGCAACGCCTCGCGCCTATCAATACTCCTGGAACGACAACGTAATCGCCATGAACCAATTCACGGGCGTCCTCACCACCGCGATCGGGACGATGGCTTCGACGCTCGACACCCGCACAGAAGGAACGGCCGTCGTCGTCTACAACCCGCTGAACATTCCTCGGACCGACGTGGTCGAGGCAGCGCTCGACTTCCCCGCCGACGCGCCCACCGGAATCCGCGTGCTGGGACCTGATGGCGCCTCCGTGCCCGCCCAGCGCAGCGGACGAACGGTTCTCTTCCTGGCCCACGTGCCGCCAACCGGCGTCGTCGTCTACGACGTCCGCCCCGCCGCCTTGACGAAGGCGATTTCCGAGCTGAAGGTCAGCGAGACAGGACTCGAGAATGCCCGCTATCGCGTCACCATCGACCCGGACGGCGATATCGGCAGCATCTTCGACAAGAGACTCGACAAAGAGCTGCTCTCGTCCCCGATGCGCTTGGCCTTCGAGACCGAGAACCCGCACGACTGGCCGGCCTGGAACATGGATTGGGACGACCAGCAGAAGCCACCACGCGGCTACGTGCAGGGACCGGCACGCATCCGCGTCGTCGAGCGTGGACCGGCGCGAGTTGCCGTCGAGGTCGCGCGTGAGTCCGAAGGCTCGCGGTTCGAACAGACAATCCGCCTCAGCGCCGGCGATGGCGGTAACCGCATCGAGATCGCCAACGCCATCGACTGGAAGACCTCCGCCGCCGCGCTCAAGGCGACGTTCCCTCTGAGGGCCGCCAACCCATATGCCACCTACAACTGGGAGGTCGGCACAATCGAGCGCGGCAACGACACCGACAAGCAGTTCGAGGTGCCGTCGCACGAGTGGATCGACCTCACGGACACCACCGGTGCGTACGGCGTCACCGTCCTCACCGGCGCCAAGTACGGCTCCGACAAGCCCGACGACGCGACGCTCCGGCTCACGCTCCTCTACACGCCGGGTCTCGGCAGCGGCAACGGCCAGTCGTACAGCGATCAGACCTCTCAGGATTGGGGTCACCACGAATTCGTTTACGGCCTCGCCGCTCACGCCGGCGACTGGCGCCATGACGGAACGGATTGGCAGGCACTGCGCATCAGCCAACCGCTCCTCGCCTTCACCACGCCGAAGCACGCCGGCATTCACGGCAACAGGAGCCTCTCCCTGATGACGGTGAACAACCCCCGCGTGAGGGTGCTGGCGCTCAAGAAGGCGGAAGAGAGCAACGAGGTCATCGTCCGCATCGTGGAGCTCGATGGTAAGCCGGCGGGCAAGGTGCGGATCTCATTCGACCAACGGCTGCTGGAGGCGCGCGAGGTCAACGGCCAGGAACTGCCCATCGGTGAAGCGCACGTCGATGGGGACACACTCATCACGTCGCTCAAGCCATACGAGATCCGCTCGTTTGCACTCGACTTCGCACGCGCCAAAACCTTGCCTGCTTCGCACCGCGCGCAGCAACTCGAACTGGCGTTCGACCGGACCGTGGCCACGCACGACGGCGAGGCGTCGCACGGTGGGTTCGACGATCACGGCCGGAGCCTCGCCGCGGAGATGCTTCCGACGGAGATCTCCTACGGTGATATCCGATTCCACCTGACCACGGGCGCCGTGACTGCTCGCGGTCAGACAATCGACCTCCCGAGCGCACGCTTCCCGCGCCTGTACCTCCTCGCCGCGTCCGCCGATGGCGATCAGCGAGCGACCTTTCGCGTCGTTGATCGCCGTACGGGTGGCAACTTGCCGGCCGCCGATCGCGCGGCTGACCGCAAGGTCGACCTCGACATCCAGTCCTGGACCGGCAACATCGGTCAGTGGGACACGCGCCTCTGGCAGCAGCGCGAGGAGATTCTGCCTCCGCGCCCTGACGCCCCGCTCAACGCGCCGCAGCGCAAGCGAACTGCCACTGTCTTCGCCGGCCTCACGCCCGGCTTCGTCAAGCCGGCGCCGGTAGCCTGGTTTGCCTCACACACTCACACAGCCGAGGGCAGAAATGAGCCCTACAACTACTCGTACCTGTTCGCGTACGGCATCGACATCCCGCCGAACGTCGGATCGCTGGTCCTGCCGAACAACGACAAGATCCGCATCCTTGCTATCACGCTGTCAGACGAGGGGCCGTCCGTTGTGGCGTTGCGTTGACCTCACTCCGCGCCGAACCACCCCTTCTCGCGTGCCTCCGCCAGGCGGCCTTCCAGGTAGCCCCACAGTGCCGGGCAGCCGGCCTTGATGGGTGGGGCGATCCGCCGCACCACTCGTTCGTGGCTGATCCCGTTTTCACGCCAGCTCTGTCCACCGCTCGCCAGATTGAGGAGGACGGGCATGGCTCGGTCCGCGACATGGGCAAAGCGCGCCTCGGCGGTTTCCGCCCCTTCGAACTCCTGCCACAGCGCCAGGAAGGGGGCTCCCTGTGACTCGGGGAGGATGCCGAAAATACGCGTCACGGCGGCCAACTCCGCAGCCTTGCGCTCTTCCCATCCCCCTTCGGTGTAGACCATCGTGTCTCCCGTGTCGATCTCGCCGATGTCATGGACGAGTAACATCGCCACCACGTGACTGACGTCGATCGACTCTTCGGCGTACGGCGCCAGGGAAGCCGCCAGCAGCGCAATCTGCCAGCTATGCTCGGCCGAGTTCTCGTAGCGCTCGAGGCCGAGCGGTCGCGTCTTCCGTGTAACGCCTTTGAGCTTGTCCAACTCCAGAACGAAGTCGATGATCCGTTGCATCTTCGCGAATCCCCCGTTTCGAACAGTCCGACCAACCTGCCCTGTACCATGCCTGAGCCCATCTGTCACAATTGCACGCAGTTGAAAAATGTAGCATCGGCGACGGGCCCAGACGCTCCGGAATGGCTCCCGCGCCGGCGACTGCGCCGAGGAGAACGTCTGGTCAGTGCCGCGGTGGCATCCCGACAGGAGTGTCGCAACGTTGACCGGATCTTCTCCATGGGACTCAATAGGACTGCGACCGGCCCCGCTCCGGACTTAGAATCGCCGTCTACAGGGTGTGATCGTGGCGGACGGAATTAACCAACAAGTTGAAGCTGCGCTCTATGACGTGCAGCGTTACCTTCAGGACGAGATCCCGCCGCTCAACGCCGCGGACGCCATCGCTATCCTGATGGCTCAACCGCCCGAGCTCTTCATGCAACAGGTCGGCGCCTGGGCGATCGATCAGGCCCGGATCCAGTCCGTCCCCGTATCCGACCTGCTATTCCATGCATTGAAGAAGGTCTTCATCACGGGAGAGCTCAAGCTTCTCGATCGCGAGGCGGTGGCCAACTATCTCGATCGCGTGACCGGACCCGCCCTCCGCCTCTGCCCTCAGGAGGACCGCGATCTCCTTCGTACTAACGTCACAGCTATGCGCGTGTCGCGCAACATCGCCATGACACGCGAGACTCCGCTGGGTGGGGTGCGCATGCCGACCATGGCTGGCCGCACAGCCGTTCCGACCGAGGAGGCGCAGACTGCCCGGCGCTTCTCCCTCATCGTCGACCAGTTGAAACGGCAGATGGACAGCGCCGGCGGCGGCGCACAGGCCGCACCAGCGGATTCAGGCGCGCTCGCGCAACTTCTGACCATGGCGGCGTCGCGCTCGCAGAGCAGCGAGCAGCTCAACAGCTATCTGGAGCAGATCAAGCCGCTGACGGGAGGCAAGGAAGGCAACATCTTCGTCATTCTCGGTGGAGCGCTGCCATCGTGGGACCTTCCCGACTTGGCGTCGGGCGGGCGCCGGCCCCCCGCTCAGGTCGATGCCATGGAGCGACTCATTGACCTCGCCGAGGATCCGGCCGTCGCCATGCAGCGGTTTCGCGATCTCGTCCACGCGGCCGTGCAGAAGTTCAACGAGGGCTCGCTCGCCGCCACAGTCTGGATGCTCGACGTGGCCCAGGACAGCATCACGGAAAAGAAACTCGACCCGGTGGCGGTGGACCGCATTCGTGCCGAGGCCGCCGACGCCATCGCCTCCGTGCAATTGCGGAAGTACTCCGAGACGAAGAGCAAGCACGCCGCGCTGCGGATCGCCCTGGAGTTCTTTCCGAAGCTCCGGCTCGATCCCCTCCTGCAGCAGCTCCGCGGCGAGCCGCGCGCCGACCGCCGGCGCACGCTCCTCGGCCTGCTCGAGGCCTACGGCACCTCCGGCAGACAGCACGCAGTCGACGATCTCGAGCGGGAGCTGCCGCGCGCCGATCTCGACACGTACTATCTCCGCAATCTCATCTTTCTGCTGCACCGCATCCCGCGCGAAGGGGAGGACGACGTCGACCGCGAACTGGCGGCGCTCACGAAGGCAACCGCGCGTGGCCAGAACATCTACGTCATCAAGGAAGCGGCGACCGCCATCGGCCAGATCAAACGCGAGGACTCCGTCAAGCTCCTGACGATGCGACTCGCCGAATTTGAAGCCTTGCTGCTGCGCAGCGATAGCTCGCTCTATCCGGCGACGGAGATGCAGAAGCTGCTGGATCGGTTCATCGCCGGCCTCGCACGAATCGGAACACCCGCTGCACTACTGACGATCGCGCGCCATGGGATGAAGGCCAATCCCCTGCTGGGCGACACACGGGCGCGGCTGAGCGCACTCTCGCAACACGATCTGTCATTCGACGAGGCCACCGTCGCGATCCTGCTCAAGGCCCTGCGCGACGAGATCCCGGGCAAACTGCTGGGACGCCTGCTCCCGAAGCGGCAGGATTCGACCGTGCGTCTCATCGAGTCGCTCTCCGGTACACGCTCCGACGCCGCGGCCGAGTTGTTCCGCGACATCGCCCAGCGCTTCCCGGACCAGGAAGTCGGTCAGGCCGCGGCGCAGGCTCTGGAGAAGTACTCACCCGCGAGGCAGGGCGCGGCCGCCGAGAGCGCCCCGACGCTCGCCGGAGAACTGGAGTTCTTCGGCCTGCCCTCGGTCATGCAGTCACTGGGAGACATGGGCGCTTCCGGCATGCTCACCCTTCGTACAAAAGGCGGCGAGGCGGCGGCCAAGCTCGTCGTCCTCGACGGGCAGTTCCTCAACGCCCAGACCGGGCAGATACGCGGGGCCGAGGCGCTCTACGAGATGCTCGAGCGGCCGATTGCCGGCACGTTCGCATTCGTCCCACAGCCGCCCGAGAAGCTAAAGACCGCTCTCGAGCCGCGATCGATCATGGCCCTGCTCCTCGAAGGCGTTCGCCGTCATGACGAGCTGCAGCGGATCGTC
>WNFM01250183.1_pt1 | contig 11771 bp, 12 predicted proteins | sample 5400271 | NCBI WGS metagenome assembly WNFM01 (sample SAMN13153352, study PRJNA577476) | soil metagenome | isolation source: 60 cm saprolite on Douglas fir-dominated hillslope | place: USA:California | collected 2013-09-17 | reverse complement strand
CCGGCTCACGCTGACCAGGGGCGTGAAGATCACCAGCGGCATGGACCCGCGGCTGAACCAGTCCGGGCCGACCCTGATCGTGCTGGCCGAGCACAAGCCCCCGGTCTATGACCCGTCCGGGATCACCTTGATCACCTCCAGCGTGCGGCGCGCCGCGCCGGACAGCCTCGACCCCAAGATCCATCACAACAACCTCCTGACCTCGATCCTCGCCAAGATCGAGGCCAACGCCGCCGGGGCTGACGACGCGCTGATGCTCGACCACCGGGGCTTCGTGGCGGAGACCAACGCGACCAACATCTTCCTGGTGACCGGGGGCGTGCTGGGGACGCCGTCAGCGGCAGCCTGCCCCGAGGGGATCACCAGGGGAGTCGTGCTTGAGCTCGCCGCCGGGGCCGGCATCAAGCTCGCGGTCGGCGACTACTCGCTGACTCAGCTCCACACGGCCGACGAGCTGTTCGTGACCGGCACCATGGGCGGGATCGCGCCGGTGATCTCGCTCGACGGACGGCAGGTCGGGGACGGCTCTCCCGGCCCGGTCACGCTCCGGCTGACCATGCTGCTGGCGGAGCTGACCGCGAGCACCGGCACGCCGGTCACGTGAGCCCCGGGCTGCAACGTGCCCCGGCCTGCAACGTGACGCGCGCTGCAGTGTGCCCGGCCTTCTACGTGCCGCGGGCTGCAACCGTGCCGCGGGCTGCAAACGTGACGCGGGCTGCCCGCGCCGGCACACGCGCACCTGCGCGCCCCAGCGCATGCCGCCCCGGTACCACTGCCCGATGGCGGCGGACCATGGCGGAGAATGGGCGAATGACTGAGGCGCGCAAGGTACCCGCGGTCACGCTGCCCGGCGGCGCGGCCATGCCGATGGTCGGATTCGGCACCTGGCCGATGCACGCGCATCAGGCGTGCGAGGCGGTGCTCCGGGCGCTGCAGGCCGGCTACCGCCACGTCGACACCGCGACCATGTACGCGAATGAGGCCGAGGTGGGCCACGCGCTGCGCGACAGCGGCCTGCCGCGGCAGGAGGTCTTCCTGACCACGAAGCTGCGCGCGAGCGACGCCGGGCGGGAGCGTAATGTCCTCTCCTCCTCGCTGCGCGCTCTCGGCACGGACTACGTTGACCTGTGGCTGGTGCACTGGCCGCCGCGCGCGATGAAGAGCGTGTCGGTGTGGCGGGAGTTCCTGGCCCTCCGCGACGAGGGCCTGGCCCGCGCGGTGGGAGTGAGCAACTACTCGCTCCGGCAGGTCGACGAGCTTGTCGAGGCCACGGGCGAGGCCCCGGCGGTCAACCAGATCCACTGGAGCCCGCGGCGCTACGACGCCGGCCTGCTGCAGGGGCTGCACCAGCGGGGCGTCGTGGTCGAGGGCTACAGCCCGCTGAAGGACACCAACCTGCGCGACCCCGTTCTGGCCGGCATCGCCGCGGCGCACGGCGTGACGCCCGCCCAGGTGGTTCTGCGATGGCACCTGGAACACGAGATCGTGGTCATCCCGAAGTCAGCCGACCCCGGGCGGATCGCGGCCAACCTGGACCTGTTCGGCTTCTCGCTCGAGCCCGCGGAGGTAGCGAGAATCGACGGCCTGTCGGCAGGCTGACTCGGCCCCGCGGTGGGTGATCAAACTGGCGGCAGGCCAGAGCCCGGCTGCACAGGCTTCCTGCCGTCGCGGGACGGATTCGCGTTCACGAACTCGTGGCCGCAAGCCCCAGCCGTCGAGATCCCCACCCGGCTCGGCACCCTCGGCATCGGCAACGCGGCCCGCGGCCTCTGCGGCGGCATGGTCTTCGCGGCCCTCGACTACTGGCAAGCCGGAGTCAGCCCGCCCACGGTTCAGCCCGCGCCAGGCTCGCCGCTGTACCGGTACGTGGTCCGCCGCCTGATCGAGTCCTGGCGCATCCCGCGCGGGGTCGCCCGCTACTACCAGTGGATGAGCCTGCCCGACGGCGACCTCAAGGTCTATGCCCGCGGCCGCCGCTTGCTCACCCGGCGCGGCGTGGCGTGGCGCACGATCGCGGCGGAATGGCCGCGGATCAGGGCCAGCCTCGACCACGGCATCCCGGCCGCCCTCGGGCTGGTGACCGTGGCCTCGGCGAACCCGCTGCACCTTGGCCACAACCACCAGGCCCTGGCCTTCGGCTACGCGCTGTCGGGCAGCGAGGTCACCGTGCGGGTGTATGACCCGAACTCGGGCCAGAACGACAGCGTCGGCATCTCGTTCGACGCCTCATCACCTGCGCACGCCACAACGTTCAGGCACAACCTGAACCTGGCCCGGCCCGTGCGCGGCTTCTTTCATGCCGCCTACTCCCCCGCCGTCCCGCCGGCGCTCTGAGACACAATGAACGGCCGGCGTAGAGTGCGGGTAGCCCGTTACGCCCGGAGGGATGCACCGTGCCCGAGCAAGTCGCCAAAGGCGATCTGATCGACGATTTCGAATTGCCCGATGAGACGGGCACGCCGCGCAAACTCAGTGACTTCCTGGCCAGCGGGCCGGTGGTGCTGTTTTTCTATCCGGCGGCAATGACCCGGGGATGCACGATGGAAAGCTGCCATTTCCGCGATCTGGCCAAGGAGTTCGCCGCGGCCGGCGCCACGCGGGTCGGCATCAGCCGGGACAGCGTGAGCAAGCAGCAGCAGTTCGCTGACAAGCACGGCTTCGGCTACCCGCTCCTCTCCGACGCCGACGGGAAGATCGCCCGCCGGTTCGGCGTGCGCCGGGCGCTGGCGCTCGGGCCGCTGGTCACCAAGCGCATGACGTTCGTCATCGGGACCGACCGGCGCATCCTTGACGTCATTCATAACGAGGTCAGCATGGGCGCCCACGCCGACCGCGCGCTGGATGTCCTCAAGGAAAACGCGGCCGCCTAGCCGCGCCCGGCGTGCCCGGTGAACGCGGCCACGTCGTCGTTCCTGCGCAGCCTGATGAACGTCAGGTGCGCGTTCTCCGGATCCGCCTGCGCGCCGGAGTATCTTTCCCGAACGACACGGTGGCGCGTCCAGGCCCACGCGATGACCGACTTGGCGGGATCGGCCCGGAAGATGCTGGTCCAATCCTCGCGGTTGCCGTTCCACAACTCGGCGCGCGAAATGGCGCGACGCAGCGTCCGCCAGATGATCCGCCGCATGACCTGGCGCCGCGGCGGGTCCAGCCAGACGACGGTGTCGGCACGCCGCCAGACGAGATCCTGCACGGAGCTGTAGTTGCCGTCGACCACCCACCGGTCGCCCGCCACGTACTCGGCCACGCGGGCCCGGAACTCCTCCGTCGGCAGCGGCTGCCAGCCGGCCTGGTGGAAGACCGCGTCCAGCTCCAGATGTGGCGCGGCGAGGCGGCGGCCGAGCTCCGCCGCCACCGTCGTCTTGCCCGATCCGCTGTTGCCGACCACCGAGACCCGCTTCACCCGGCAAGTATCGGGCAGCCCGGGCTCGGCCCCGGCCTGCCGGGCAGGCTCACGGACGCGGACGCTCCCTCGCCGTCCGGCGGGGGCGGCGAGGGAGCGTCACGGCGGTGCTGGTCAGTGTGCCTGCCCGGCGTGCCGCACGATGCCGGACTCGAGCACGGCGAACTCGCCGGTGACCTGGCCCTTCCTGATGTGTATGGTCGGGCCCGACGCGACCCCGTTGTTGACGACCGCGGGCAGGTTTCGCGACCGGTAGGCGACGTCCCTCCTGCCCATGAAGGCGTAGGTCCTGGGATTGATTACGAGCTCCTGCTTGAGGTAGCCCTCCTGGTACGTGTAGAAGGCCACGCCGGTCTGGCCCGCGAAGTCGGCGACCCGCGGATCGAAATGCACCGCGCGATCACTGGCCAGGACCGCATAGAGGCTCGCGCGCAGTTTGAGCGGCAGCACAACGTTCTCCATCAGGGCCTCGATCGCATTGAAGATCCCGATGTTCCCCGAGCCGATCACGTAGTTCTGCGCCTTGAGGCCGGCCTCGATGACGGCGGTCAGCTTCGCCGGGCTTGAGGGCAGCGAGTCGAGATATGGATAGCTGATATTGGGCCAGCCGCCGGGAGTGGGAGCCACGGCGCCGGCCGGCAGCAGCGACGAGAAGACGAGCTTGCCGTGCTGGAGGTAGGCCTGCTGGCGGCCGTCGACCCGGTTCCAGGACTGCTGGACCGCCCGCCCGTCCGGTGGCCCGAACAGCATCCCGCCCTCGCCCGCGGAGGACGTGGCCGCCAGGGTCTTGGTATAGATCCACTCATCGGGCTTCGGGTCGAGGGCCGGCGCCGCGGCCGCGGCCCGGGTGGCGTAGGCGACCAGTTGCGCCGCGGTGACCGCCGGCCCGGGAACAGGAGCGGACTTCGGACGGTGTGAGCCGGCGGCCGTCGGCAACCGGTGCGCAAGCTGGTTCTGGACGACGGCCACGGCAGTGAGTGCCGCAGCGGCGGCCGCGGTGACTGCGGCGACCGTCACGACCCGGCGCATGTACCCGCGCTTCCCGCCTGCCGCGCCCGCCCCTGTCCCGCGAGCCGAGCGCGGTCCGCGGGGTCTGCTCCTTCCGCCGGCAACGCCGCTGGCCGCGGCGATCTCGGCCGCCAGGCAACGCTCCGGGCCGACCAAGTCGACCCCGGCCGGGAGGTCTTCCCGCAGCCGCGCGACCAGACCGAGTTCATCCATGACCCTGCTCCTGTCCATCGACGATGCTGGTGGGATTGATGCCGCCGAGCGAGGCCCGCAGCCGGACCCGGGCCCGGTTCATGCGGGACCTGACCGTTCCCTCCGGAACGCCCAGCGCCTCGGCCACCTGGTCGTACGTCAGATCCGCCCAGGTGATGAGCAGCAGGACGTCGCGCTGGCCGGGATCGAGCGAGGCGACCGCCGCGGCCACGGCCCGGCTGGCCGCGTCGGCGGCCATCCGGGCATCCGCCCTCTCGGTAAAGCACTCGGCGACCGGGTCGGTGCCGGTCCGTTCCAGGGCTCGCAGTTCGCGGACCTCGTCACGGTGGTGCCTTCGGATCAGGTTGCCCGCGATCCCGTACAGCCAGGGACGTGCGTCAGGCCTGGTCACGTCGTAGCCGCCGCGCTGCCGGAAGGCCGCCAGGAACGTCTCGGCGACGATGTCCTCGGCCGGGCCCGGGCCGAGGCGGCGGGAGGCGTACCGGGCGATGTCGCCCGCGTGGCGCCGAAACAGCAGGGCGAACAGGTCGGGTTCGAAGCGGGATCGGGCAATGACCTCCCCGTCGGGCGTATCCCCGGTGATCTCAGGGGGCGCGGCGACCGCCGGATGTGCTTGCTTCATGCGGTGACCCTTCGACGTCGTGGTGACACCTGTTGTTGCCCGGGCGCAGCCGGGTAGGTCCCGTTGGCTGATCGATGCGCACACGCGCCCGGGAATGACGCCCTGACGAGGCCCCGCAGCCGGTGCTCGATCACGTCGCCGGCCCGCTGCTGTCGCCCTGGCGACATCAGCGCGCCGGCGATGCTGGTGGCCGGCGATGCCGGAAGCCGGCGATGTCTGGTCAGCGACCGGATGATGCCCAGCGGCGGAGCATCCCGATGCGGGCCCGGATCTGCTCCGCGGTGGCCTCGGGCAGCGGCGGCCCGCCACAGGCGCGGCGCAGCTCCGCGTGGATCACGCCGTGCGGCTGGCCGGTGCGGTGATGCCACGCCGCGATCAGGCCGTTCAGTTCCTTGCGCAAGGCCGCGAGCGTCTCCCGGGCCGGACGGGGCGAGGAGCCCGACACCGGTACGGAGGCCGCCGATGCCGCACCGGCCGACGCGGGCGAGGCGGCCGATGCCGCACCAGAACGCTTCCTGAGCTGGTCGGCCTGGCGCTTGCGCAGCAGCAGAGCCACCTGCTCCGGCTCGAGCAGCCCGGGCAGGCCCAGGAAGTCGTCCTCCTCCGCGGACGCGCCGAACTCACCCCCGTCGTAGAGCACCCGGTCGAAGTGCGCCGACGCCCCCAGGGCGGTGAACGGCGCCTCGCCGAGCTCGTCGGGGGTGTCCCGCTGGCGCTGCGCCTCGGCGAGCTCGCGCTCCGGATCGTCGTCGGGGCGGCGCAGCACGTGGTCGCGTTCGGCCTCTAGCTCCGCGGCGTAGCCGAGCAGGACCGGAACTGACGGCAGGAACACCGAGGCGGTCTCGCCGCGCCGCCGGGCCCGCACGAACCGCCCCACGGCCTGCGCGAAGAACAGGGCCGTGCTCACGCTGGTCGCGAACACCCCGACCGCCAGCCGCGGGATGTCCACGCCCTCCGAGACCATGCGCACGGCGACCATCCACCGGTCATCGGACGAAGCGAAGGCGGCGATCTTCCTGCTGGCCGAGGGGTCGTCGGAGAGTACTATCACCGGGCGGGCCCCGGTCACCCGGCGCAGCAGCGCCGCGTAGGCGCGCGCGTCAGCATGATCGCCGGCGATCACCAGGCCGGCCGCGTCCGGCATGCCCCGGCGCACTTCGGTGAGCCGCCGGTCTGCGACCTCGATCACCCGGGCCACCCACTCTCCCTGAGGGTCGAGCGCGGTCCGCCAGGCTTGCGCGAGCTGCTCGGACGTCATCGGCGCGCCGAGGGTAGCCGCGATCTCGTCGCCGGCCCGGGTCCGCCAGCGCATCTCACCCGAGTAAGCGAGGAAGATCACGGGGCGGACGATCCCGTCGCCGAGCGCCGGGCCGTACCCGTAGACGTAATCGGACGTGCTTCGCCTGGCGCCTTCCGGCTCCTCGACGTAGGTGACGAACGGGATCGGGTTCGCGTCGCTGCGAAAAGGGGTGCCGGTCAGCCCCAGCCTGCGGCGCGCTGGCTCGAAGGACTCCCGTACCGCCTCGCCCCAGGAGAGCGCGTCGCCCGCGTGATGAATCTCATCGAAGATCACCAGCGTGCGCCGGTTCTCGGTGCGCTGCCGATGCAGCGCGGGATGAGCCGCCACCTGTGCGTAGGTCACCGCCACGGCGGTGAAGTCGGCCGACACCCGCCCCTGGGCGTTGCGGTAGCCGGAGTCCATCGAGATCCCGAGGCGGTGCGCCGCCTCCGCCCACTGGTGCTTCAGGTGCTCGGTCGGCGTGACCACGGTGACCGCCGCGATCTCGCGGCGCGCGAGCAATTCGGCCGCGATCGTCAGCGCGAAGGCCGTTTTTCCCGCTCCGGGGGTCGCGACCAGCAGAAAGTCGCGCCTCGGCACCCGGAAGTACTCCAGGCACGCTTCCTTCTGCCAGCTTCGCAGGGAGAACAGGAGATCCCGCCGGAGCGGGGTGCCGGGGTGCGGGGCGGCAGGGTGCGGTGCGGCGGGGTGCGCAGCGCCAGGATGGCGCGCCTTATCGTCGTCAGCGGAAGCGGGGGTGCTCACAGGGCCGAAACGCTACCAGCCGCGGCGCCGGTGACCACGCATGCCACGGCGGCTCTGCAGGTCTCCCTCCCGCCCGCCCGACCTAAATGGCTTGGCCCGGGCGACCCAGGTCCCGATACTGGCCGGGATGCTGACGAAGGTGACGTTCCGGCTCGCCGGGTACGACGCAGGGCTGACCGCCGCGGCCGTGACCCGTCGGCTTGGCCTGCAGCCCGCCAGCGCGTTCGAGGCAGACACCCCGGTCAGCCGCCGCAAGGCGCCGCGCACCCGCGGCTATTCGCTGTGGCTGATCAGCTCGAGCCCGAACGTCGAGCCCGACGTCGGGCTCGACGTGCACTTGCGCCGGCTGCTGGCCATCCTGGAGCCGGTCACCGCGGCCCTATGGGAGCTGGCGCACGCGGGGTACGAGGCGAACTGGTACTGCTTCGCGGCCTCGCACGCCACTGAGCATGCCATCGAGCTCGACCGGCCGATCCTGCAGCGGCTGCTCGCGCTCCCCGGCGACCTTTGGCTCGACGTCTGCGGCGACGGGGCGGACGATCCCTGACTGCGCCGGTGCTTATCCGCGCCTCCGGCACGATGCTTATCCGCGCGCCTCCGGCACGATGCTCATCCGCGCGCCTCCGGCACGATGCTCATCCGCGCGCCTCCGGCACGATGCTCATCCGCGCGCCTCCGGCACGATGCTTATCCGCGCGCCTCCGGCACGGTGCTCATCCGCGCGCCTCCGGCACGATGCTTATCCGCGCGCCTCCGGCACGGTACTCATCCGCGCGCCTCCGGCACGGTACTCATCCGCGCCCCTCCGGCACGACGCCCTGTAGCCTTCCGTCGCGTGACGGAACTCGTGCTCGCCTCGGCGTCGCCGGCCCGGCTCGCGCTGCTGCGCAGCGCCGGGCTCAACCCGAAGGTCGTCGTCAGCGGGGTCGACGAGAGCGCGATCACGGCCGACACTCCCGCGGCCCTCGTCGAGGTCCTCGCCCAGGCCAAGGCCGACGCGGTCGCGACGGAGCTCGACCGGGAGCTGGTGATCGGCTGCGACTCCATGCTCGACCTGGATGGCCGTGCGCTGGGCAAGCCGAAGTCAGCGGACGAGGCGACCGCCTGGTGGCGGGAAATGCGGGGCCGGACCGGAACGCTCCTCACCGGGCACTGCCTGGTCGACGCGGCGACCCGCCGCCGGGCCGCCGCGGTCGCCGCCACCCTGGTGCGCTTCGGTGAGCCGTCCGACGACGACATCTCCGCTTACGTCGCCTCCGGCGAGCCGATGCGCGTGGCGGGAGGGTTCACGCTCGGCGGGCGGGGCGGCTGGTTCGTCGACGAGATCGACGGTGATCACGGCAACGTGGTCGGCATCTCGCTACCGCTGCTGCGCCGCCTGCTCGCCGAGCTCGGCGTGGCCGTTACGACGCTGTGGACCTGACAGACCGGAGGGTACGAACGGCTGACCGGCTATGACTTCGGGCCCGGCCATCCGCTGGCGCCGGTCCGGGTCGAGCTGACGATCGAGCTGGCCCGCGCGTTCGGCCTGCTCGCCGAGCCCGGGGTAACGGTCGAGCAGCCGGTTCCCGCCACCGACGCGGAACTCGAGCTCGTGCACGACCCCCGCTACATCGAGGCGGTACGCCTGGCGGGCGGGACGGGGCCGGGCAGGCCGGGGCCGGGCGGGCCGGGGCCGCGCGGGCCGCAGCCGGGCGGGCCGGGGCCGGGCGGGCCGCAGCTGGGCGCCCCGTTGCTCCGCTTCGGCCTCGGCACCCCGGATGACCCGGTGTTCCCCGGCATGCACGACGCGTCGGCGCTGGTGGCCGGCGCCACGCTGGCCGCCGCTCGCGCGGTCTGGACCGGCGGGGCGCAGCACGGCGCGAACATCGCGGGCGGGCTGCACCACGCGATGCGCGGCAACGCGAGCGGGTTCTGCGTCTACAACGACCCGGCGATCGCGATCGCGTGGCTGCTCGAGGCCGGCGCGGAGCGGATCGCCTACATTGACATCGACGTGCATCACGGCGACGGCGTCCAGGCCGCGTTCTACGCCGATCCGCGGGTGCTGACGATCAGCATGCACCAGAGCCCGGCGAGCCTGTTCCCCGGCACGGGATGGCCGTCCGAGACGGGCGGGCCGGGGGCGCAGGGATCAGCGGTGAACGTGGCGCTGCCCGCCGGGACCAGGGACGCCGGCTGGCTACGCGCCTTTCATGCCGTGGTGCCCCCGCTGGTGCGCGCGTTCCGGCCGACCGTCCTGGTCAGCCAGCACGGCTGCGACACCCACTGGATGGACCCGCTCGCCAACCTGGAGCTGACCATCGACGCGCAGCGCGCCGCGCACGCCGCGATCCACGAACTCGCCCACGAGGCCGCGGGCGGGCGCTGGCTCCTCACCGGAGGCGGCGGCTACGAGCTGCTCCTGGTCGTTCCGAGAACCTGGACGCATCTGCTCGCGGAGGCGGCCGGCCATCCGGTCGATCCGGGGGCACGGATTCCGGCCGCCTGGCGGGATTACGCGACCCGGCGCATCGGCCGCGAGGCACCGGAGCTCATGACCGAGGAAGCCCAGCCGCAGTACGCCAGCTTCGAGTCCGGATACGACCCCGCGGAGCCCGTTGACCAGGCCATCTTGGCCACCCGACGGGCCGTCTTCCCCGAGCACGGGCTGATGCCCGAGCCCTGACCGCTCCGATTCCTGAGCCGCCCGGAGGCCCGACGCAGCACGGACTGCGGACGCAGTCGCCGCCGCGCGCGCCCCGCAGGCCGGCGGGTGGCCGGCCTTGCCGAGCGGGTGCACGATGGTCATATCAGAGCAGCGGGAGGTGCGCGGCAGTGGCCAGTACGGGCGGTGCAGGAGGTAAGGGCGGTAGCGGCAGTAAGAGCGCCAAGAGTGGCAACGGAGGCAAGGGCGGCAGCGGCAGTAAGGGCGCCAAGGGTGGCAGCGGAGGCAAGGACGGTGCGGCGAAGCGGGGGGCCGAGCCCGAAGCGGCGCAGCGGACGGCGGAACCGGAAGCCGCGGTGCAGCCGGAAGCCGCGGTGCAGGCAGCCACGAAGCGGCTGCCGAAGAAGTTGTACGAGAACGAGCTGTACCGGCTGCAGGCAGACCTGATGAAGGTCCAGGAGTGGGTGCGGTCGGAACGGGCCCGGATCGTGGTGATCTTCGAGGGACGTGACGCGGCCGGCAAGGGGGGCACGATCCAGCGGGTCGCCCAGTACCTCAATCCCCGCGTCGTCCAGATCGTCGCGCTGCCCGCGCCGACCGAGCGGGAGCAGGCCCAGTGGTATTTCCAGCGCTACGTCGACCACCTGCCGACCGCGGGCCAGGTGGTGCTGTTCGACCGCAGCTGGTACAACCGCGCCGGCGTCGAGCACGTCATGGGGTTCTGCACCAAGGAGGAATACCACCGGTTCCTGCACCAGTGCCCCATCTTCGAGCGGCTGCTGGTCGAGGACGGCATCCTGCTGCGGAAGTACTGGTTCTCGGTCAGCGACGACGAGCAGGAGCGCCGGTTCCAGGCGCGGCTCTCCGATCCGATGCGGCGCTGGAAGCTCTCCCCCATGGACCTGCAGTCGATCTCGCGGTGGGAGGACTACTCCCGGGCCAAGGACGAGATGTTCGTGCACACCGATATCCCGGAGGCCCCGTGGTACGTCGTGGAGAGCGAGGACAAGCGGCGGGCCCGGATCAACATGATGTCCCACTTGCTGTCCACCCTCCCCTACCACGATGTGCAGCTGGCCCCGATACAACTGCCGCCGCGCCCGCCGTCCCAGGGGTACGTGCGGGCACCTCGGGAAATGCAGACCTACGTGCCCGACCACGCCGCCACGCTGACGTGAGCGTCAGGCACAGCATCGCCAGCGCCAGCGGAAAGCTGGAGAATGCCTGAGTGAAGATTCGAACCTCGATTCCGCTGATCATGCTGCTGTGCGCTCTCAGCACGAGCATCGCCGCATGCGGCAGCAGCGGCTCAAGCTCAAGCTCGACGCCTGGTTCGTCGCCCAGTTCCCCGACGGCTACCTCGGCCCCGGCCAGCGCTTCCGCGTCGCCGTCGGCAGCGGCCGGCGGCTCCGCTGTTGCCGAGATCACCGCCAACTGGACGGCGTTCTTCGATCCGAAGACTCCGGTCGCCAAGCGGGTCAGCGTGCTCCAGAACGGCCAGCTGTTCACCTCGGCGATCCAGGCCTCGGCGAACTTCCCCGGGGCGTCCACGGCTAGCGCCAAGGTGACGAAGGTGACGGTCATCTCGGCGACCCAGGCCAAGGTGATCTACACGATCCTGCTGGCCGGCACGCCCGTGCTGTCGAACCAGTCGGGTGTCGCAGTGCTGGTGGGCGGCACCTGGAAGGTGGGCGACGCCAGCTTCTGCAGCCTGCTGACCCTGGAGAACAGCGGGAAGGCGCCCGCCGTCTGCAAGTCGGTGGCCTAGCCAGGTGGTCAGCTCGGTCGGCGTGCCGGAGCAGGCGCCTACGGCACGCCATGGAGGCCGCCCGGT
>WNFM01224957.1_pt3 | contig 11773 bp, 16 predicted proteins | sample 5400271 | NCBI WGS metagenome assembly WNFM01 (sample SAMN13153352, study PRJNA577476) | soil metagenome | isolation source: 60 cm saprolite on Douglas fir-dominated hillslope | place: USA:California | collected 2013-09-17 | reverse complement strand
CGGTGTCTATTTCGGAACCACCGGCGGGCAAATTTATGGGTCGGCCGACAATGGCGACACTTGGAACTCCATTGTGCGGGATCTCCCGGCGGTTTTGTCGGTCGAAGTTCAGACTTTGCCATGATCATCCGAGTGGCGCTCCCTTATCACCTGCGCACGCTGGCGCGCGTGGACGGCGATGTGCAACTTGAAGTAGAGGAACCAAGCACGCTGGGATCGGTTCTCGACGCACTCGAAGCGCGATATCCGGTGCTTCGCGGAGCCATCCGCGACCGCACCACGTTACGCCGTCGCCCGTTCGTCAGATTCTACGCATGCAAAGAAGATCTTTCGCATGAACCGCCCGAGACTCCGTTGCCGGGCGAAGTCATATCTGGCGTTGAACCGTTGCTTGTTATTGGCGCAATGGCGGGCGGCTGAGCAGGGCCTAGATTCTCCGAGAAAGACCCACAGCTTTCGACCCCGAGGCCTTCGGAGCTTGTTGTTGGGTCGGAAAGACAAGGTCAAAGACATCCGGACACTCTTTTCGGAGCCCATCGAGCAACGAGCAATCAAAGTCTCGGATGATCAACGGGCTCATCTGTCGTACTGGCGTAGAACCCAATGAAATCTCCGACGGTGCGGGTCCGCCCGGAATAATGATTTCGTAGACTTTGTGGTTACCGGCATTCTTTAAGGTAACCTGGCCATTCGGCGTCTGCGGCAGAGCCTCGAGAGCTGCTAAATCGGCGCGTACTTCCGAGGACGCAGCCTCGAAAAGGAAGAGACCGCCAATGGTTAGAGAGGTTGCTGACGCCAGGGTAAGGCGAAGCAGTCGACCCTGCAAAACGCGTCTAAGAAGATATGCGCACGCGAAGAACAAGATCGCCGTAAACGCAAGAGCAGTTATCCAACGAAGCGCCGTCAGGTGATGAAGAAAGAGAAAGGTATAAAGTGGATTGGTGTTCATGGGCTGAAAAAAGCATGTTCTACCGTTCCAGATCGGCCGGCACGATCACTGAGAGAAACCCCGCGGCTAATGAATAACCGCCTTTGGCTATACCGACCATTGTATTTATGGCAGTTCTATGGGTTCTACTTCCGGATCACTCAGAGGGGGTTGAGGAATCTAAAGACTCAAGATGTGACGACTAGGAAAAACCAAGCAAATCGAGAGAGGACATGAAGAATAATGTCCATAATCATTTGACGCGCACGGCTCGGTTGCCCTGGAATTCGTTTCCATCAACAGAAAATGGATAGTTTGCAGCGATCATTGAATTTCCAGAGAGGTGATTTTGTCGTGGGCGAGCATGAACATGAAGTCGAGCTCGACCGGGCTCCCGGGGAAGTCACCCGTCAACCGGGCGCGGAGTTTCACGGTGTTCTCACTCACCGAAGCATGGAGTACAGTCTTTTTCATGAGGCTTGAGGCTAGAGCAGCTCTTCCTTCTCCATCTCGGCGCGCAGGATGGGCGGTAAGGCATGGGTCCGACCTACGATGATCACTGCGTCGCCTTCGCACAGCGATTCCTCGAGAAAGCCGCTTCGCAGGACATTGCCATCGGCTCGCTGGATGGCCAGAACGAGTAAATTTCCTTCGGCGAGATCCTGCAACTCCTGGACCTTTTTACCAACGAGAAATGTGTTTCGATGCAGGCGCAGTTCATCAATTTCCACACCGAGCCGCTTAAGTTCCTCGCCAACAATTCCCCGACTATCACCGAGGAATTTCATCGTCGCGGGGCGCGTGATGATGTGCGCGATGCGCGAACCGCCAATGGCGGCAGGCAAAACGACTTCGTTCGCACCAGCCTGAAGGAGCTTTTTCTCGGTGCTAGGCTGCTCGCCTCGGGCGATAATCAGAAGGTTGCGGTTCAGATTCCGAGCGGTCAACGTGATGAAAACATTTAACGTATCCTGCGGGAGGACCGTCGCCAACACTTGCGCGCGTTCGGCCCCGGCGCGGATCAACGTTTCTTCCTCGGTGGCGCTTCCTTTCACAAAAAGGTAACCCGCTGCCTCGGCCATGGCTAAGCGGTCATCGCCAATATCGACGACGACAAACGGAAACCCGTTTGCGGCGAGATCGTGCGCAAGAATTTGTCCGATCCGGCCGTAGCCACAAATGATCGCGTGCCGGCTGATGCCTTCGACCTGACGACTCTTTTTGAGCTCTCCAATGACTTTCACAATTTCTCCTTCTGTAATGAAACGAATGATTTCACCGATGACGAAAACGACGGCGCTGGTGCCGCCAATAATAACCAGCATTGTAAAAATTTTCTGCCAAGCATTGATCAGTGGATGAACTTCGCCGAAACCGACGCCGAACATCGTGATCACCACCATGTAAACGGAATCAATCAACGACCAACCAAACGTCAGATAACCCACAACTGAGACGACAAAAACAGCGAGCAAATAAAGCAAGCTTCGCTGAAGCTTTCGAAAGATCCCGAAATTGAAGGGCGCGGGCATAAACGAACGGTGGGGGTACCAAGCAGCTTGTATGCTGAGCCCGTTGTCTAGGCCAGTGGAAAACCGGATGCCAAGGAAATAAAGTGCTTCAATGATTCATAACAACCCTTAAATCCTCTTTCCTCGCCGAAATCCTGATTAGTGAGGCTTATTGCTCACGCGGCCAATGGACTTCGAAATTGCATGGGACTCCGCGAACACGCATCATGGATGCAAAACCCCACAGGTGGGGAATAATTGAAGTTCGGCAAATTCGAAGGAGACGCAATGGCCGGCGCTTACGTGCATGGTTACGACCCAAGAGAAAACCTGCGGCTGCAAGATCAAGCATCTACGCTCGTGGAGCTATTGCATTCGGATACGGCCTACCCGGCAGGAAGCAGCGTTTTGGAGGTTGGGTGCGGGGTCGGCGCGCAAACGATCACCTTGGCAGCCAATAGTCCGACGGCGTTCATTACTTCCCTCGATGTGTCAGAAGCATCGGTCGCCGAAACCAGAAAGGTTGTCCAGGCGGCAGGCATCAGGAATGTGACCGTGCGCCAGGGAGACATCTTCCATTTACCGTTTCCGGCTGCGTCATTCGATCATGTCTTCCTATGCTTCGTCCTTGAACACCTGGCCCGACCCGTTGAAGCGCTGAGAGCGCTTAAATACATCTTGAAGCCCGGTGGAACCATCACCGTGATTGAAGGCGATCATGGCTCCGCTTACTTCTATCCGGACAGCGATTTTGCGCGCCAGGCTGTTCGTTGCCAAGTGGAATTGCAGGCAAGAGCGGGCGGGAATGCGTTGATCGGACGAGCGCTTTACCCGTTGCTCAGGGAAGCTGGTTTCAGCGAAGTTCATGTCTCGCCGCGAATGGTCTATGTCGATTCCAGCAAGCCCGATCTGGTCGAGGGATTCACAAAGAATACTTTTACCGCAATGATCGATGGTATTCGGAAGCCTTCCCTTGAATCGGGGATGATGAGCGAAGCCGACTTTGATAAGGGCATCGCCGATTTGTACCGCACTGCAGAAGCCGACGGCGTTTTTTGCTACACGTTTTTTAAGGCAGGTGCGGTTAACAATTCCCAGGCCGAGCTACCGTCGAAGCGAATGACAAATACCAAATAGCAGAAAGCAGTTAACGCCTCGACGTGCCTGGTTGCAGGCCCGAGAAGAAAAGAGGAATCGAGTCTGGACGAACAGCGCCGTCGAAGACAAAAGCACTAACAAAACTCCGCTTCACTCTATGTTCTATATACCAATCATAGCCGCCAGCACGCGGCGAGATCGCCAAACTGTCAAAGTCGCACGATTCGTTTTGGCCCGATGGCAACAATGGCCCGGTGTTCAAACCGAATTGCTCGATCTGCTCGAGTACAATCTTCCCATCATGGAAGAACGATTACATCGCCGTGACGATCCGCCACCGCGCTTGCAGGAGTTCGGCGACAAGATCGGGCGCGCCGATTCACTGATCATCGTGACGCCCGAATACAACAACGGCTAACCTGGCGTGCTCAAAAATGCGCTCGATTACCTGCTGCCCGAATACGAGCGAAAGCCCATTGGCATTGTAACGGTTTCGGCGGGCGGCTTTGGTGGCATCAATTGCCTGGCGCAACTCCGATTGGTGACGCTTGGGATGGGTGCCTTTCCGATTCCGGCCAGTCTGCCTGTCTCTCGCGTGCGCGACAGTTTCAACGAGGACGGCACTCCGAATGATGCTGGCTACGAAAAGCGGGCTGCTGATTTCTTAGGTGAGGTCATGTGGTTCACCGAGGCGATCGCAGACCGGAAGGCGAAGGCGAAATGATGACTGATCGATCAGCCTCTATCCTTCGATTTCAGCTCGGCCAGCAACTTTTCATAGCGCGAATCTTTCCGAAGCGGTTCCCAGTACGGGGCCCGCTTCAATTCGCCGTAGGAGATAACAACTATTGATATTTTTGTCAGACTACTCAACGTGGCGAAGGCCAGGTCGAGCTCATTGGTCCACGCGTAAACGACGGCTAGATTGGCCACGACGCCCGGGCCAATCAAGACGTCCCCGGGTTTGTACCCGTTAAACCGCCCGAAACCGCAGTCGCCATCGCTACGTTCGCGACTAAACGATGATCGATCATTTCCGCAGCGAAAAGTCCGGAAACCCCGGCCGAACCAGGAGTCAGGAGTGGTCTTCCTACAGGTAATTCGACACGGCTCGATCGAGTAGTGAGAAATCATCCGTTGTAGCCATAGAATTGCGGGCATTATTTCCGCAAGTTGAGGGCGTGAATTTGAACGCCCGGGGCTTCGCGCGAGGGGTAGCATGCCAGAGCGCGGATAATAGCCCGAGTCGGATGCGAGAACCGGCACCCCTCTCATGAAGCCCCGGCAACACGACCAGGACGGCCACCAGCCGCGAAAGATCGCAGCGCGGCAAGCCGCAACCAAAGTGATTGGTGAGAAGTGAGAAGTGAGAGGTGGCTGGAGATTCGCCGACTTGTCCGACAGAGGGAGAATCCTCGCAAAAAGCAAGAATCGGAACCAGTGTAGTACAGAGAAATTCCCACTTGGTTTCCTTTGGCGCTTGCATTTCCGCCTTTGCGGCTAGACGTGAGATTTTCTAGCTTCGACCTGAGCTGAACGGTTCCTCTGTTGTCTCTGTGAGCTCCTGTCAAAAAGATCTTTGCGCCCTTTTGTGAAAATCAAAATCCGTCTTTGCGACTTTGCGACTTGGCGTGAGATTTGTCGGAAGCGATGGAACTGCGTGCGCTTGGAAAAACGGGGTTGGAAGTCTCTCCGATCGGGCTGGGGTTGGCGGCGCTGGGCCGGCCCGGGTACATCAATATTGGCCATGGCCAAGACCTGGCAGGTCAGTGTGATGAAGCGGCGATGGAGGAACATGCGCATGCGGTGTTGCAGGCAGCTTACGATCACGGAGTACGGTATTTTGATGTCGCACGGTCCTATGGGCTGGGTGAAAAGTTTCTGGGTAGCTGGTTGGAAGCGCAACGGTTTGATCGAAGTGTAACGGTCGGATCGAAATGGGGTTACACCTACACCGCAAACTGGAAAGTTCACGCTGACTCGCACGAGGTAAAAGATCACTCGCTGCCGGTGTTACGACGGCAATGGGCTGAGAGTAGATCGCTATTGAAGAATTCCCTTCACATCTACCAGATCCATTCTGCATCGGCAGAGAGCGGCGTACTGGAAAACGCGGAGGTATTGGATGAGCTAGCCCGGTTGAAATCAACCGGAGTGCGGATCGGTCTTTCTTTGACTGGTCCCGGCCAAGCCAAGTCGTTGGGCAAGGCGATGGAGATTCAAATCGATGGCGTGGCGCTGTTTGAAACGGTTCAGGCTACCTGGAATTTGTTGGAACAGTCTGCGGGTCCGGCGCTTTTGGCAGCGTCTCGTACGGGTCTGGGGGTTCTGATCAAGGAAGCCCTGGCCAACGGGCGATTGACCGAGCGCAACACCAATCCGGAATTTCGCTCAAAGCTCGCCGCCCTAAAGCGGGAAGCAACCAAGCTCGAGACAACCGTGGACGCCGTGGCACTGGCCGTGTGTCTCGCCCAGCCGTTCGCGGATGTGGTGCTGAGTGGGGCTACGACCGTAGCGCAATTGCAATCGAACTTGCGCGCGACAGCTCTGAAGCTGAGCGAGGCATCCCGACATTGCCTGTCCGCTTTCGCCGAACCGCCGGAGACGTATTGGGCAACGCGAAAGACATTAGCATGGAACTGAGGGGCGAAGAGTAAATAGCCGATAGCCAATAGCCGATGAGTCGGGAACGCATTTTCGATTTCTTCTCCGGAAATGTACGGCGCCGAACCGTGCTTTCCAAGCTGGTTCCGCTTATCCTCATTTTCTACTTTGGCACACTGATCCTCGCCGTTTGCGTCTTCCCAGGAAACTATGACTGGCGTTCCAGCGTCATTTCGAATCTTCTTTCTCCTCGTCATAATCCCGAGTTTCATTGGCTCGCATCGCTTGGTCTTTCGTTAACTGGACTGCTCTCAATCCCGTTTGGCGGCTATATTGGCCACCGGTTACGTCCGGCTTCTCGGCTAGGAGCAAACATCGGTATGGCCTTCTTCATCGGCGGGTTTGTTGCCTTGATTCTCGCGTCGATAATCATTACGCGCCGTTCTCACCCAATCGTAGGAATACTAGGGATCCACGAAATACTCGCACGCTCGTCTGCTATCGGGCTGGGTGTCGGGATAATTTGTTTCCACTGGTGCGCCTGGCGAGGCTCCCTCGCTCCCTCGATCGATCGGAAGCTTTGCCCCCGAAGTCTGGTTTTCTCGTGGACTATTTTGACGTTACTCGCGTTGCTGGCCGTAACCGGCTGCGTCTGCTCCGTTTTGATCCCAAAGATCGCTGTTCCAGGATTATCATCGCTTTACCAGCCCCTGAGGCATTCGCCTTTCTGGCACTTGGCCTTTTGGGAGTGGATCGGCTCAGTAGCGGTCTTCCTGTTTTTGATTAGCGCTGCATTGTTCTTGCCTAAGGAAAGAATCTAAAATCTAGAAGCTGGAATTTAGAATATTTCGAACCCGAGGTTACGTTTTCGTAGTGTCGTTTTTGGTTTTTTCGGGCGGATATCTGCCCGAAGGAAATTCGCGGGATAAATAATTCGGCGGCGTCCCCGATTCAAAGAGGCTTCAGGCCTTTCTCGATCTGGGCCCGGCGCGGCTCGAGAAACGGGGGTAGTGCCAGGCGTTCACCCAGAGTTTCGGCCGGCTCATCGGTGGCAAAACCTGGGCCTTCGGTAGCCAGTTCGAATAAAATGCCGTTCGGTTCTCGAAAATAAAGACTCCGGAAATAGAAGCGGTCAATCCTTCCGCTGTTCGGGATACCGTACTCATCGAGCCGATCGGCCCACGCGTCGTATCGGTCGTCCGGTATCCGAAAGGCGACGTGATGGACGCCGCCCGCTCCAGTCTGACCAATCGGCAGTTCCGGGCGTAGCCGAACATGCAGCTCGGCGCCGGGACCGCCCTGGCCGATCTCGTAGACATGAACCACCCCATCCGCTGATTCCGGGAACTGACGGACCGACCGCATTCCGAGCAGCTCGGTGAGTATCTCGACGGTTTTCGGCATCGTCGGTACCGTGATTTCCACCGGCCCGAGCCCATGAATCTGGTGTTCGGCTGGTACCGGGCTCTTTTCATACGGCGCGCCGTGGGCGAGATCCTCTACCAACATTAATCGCTGACCTTCAAGATCCTCAAAGAGGAGCGAAGCGCGGCCGGCGCGCTCAACGATCTCCCCAACGTTCTCGGCCGGCGCTTCCAGATGTTTTTTCCACCATTCGAGTGATGTGCGATTCGCGACCCGGAGGGCCGTCCTGGTGATCATCCGATTACCGAGACGGCGCGGCGCGATGGCAGCCCAATCGAAGAAGGTCAAATCCGTGCCCGGCGAACCATTGGCGTCGGCATAAAACAGGTGATAGGCCGAGACATCATCCTGGTTCACGGTTTTTTTCACTAACCGCATACCCAGAACCTGGGTATAAAAACGCAGGTTATCCGAGGCCCGAGCGGTAATGGCAGTTACATGATGAATACCGAGCAGTGGCAAACTCATACCGGAGAAGTATCTCACGCTAAGACCTGCTCGCAATGCCTCCGCCTTGCTTCTCGCAAGAAACGGGTCGTCGCCACCGTCGCTAAGCAGTGCCTCGAGCTGACTAGCCCAAGCTAATGTCCTTAGGAGTCTGAAACTTTGCTACCTTTGCTTCCTTTGGCGGCTTCATTTTCCGCCTTTGCGGCTAGACGTGAGATCTTCTTGCTTCGGCCAGAGCTGAACAGTTCCTCTGTTGTCTCTGTGAGCCCCTGTTAAAAAGATCTCTGCGCCCCTTTGTAAAAATCAACATCCGTCTTTGTGTCTTTGCGACTTGGCATGAGGTTCCCGAGCGTTTAGCTCGCGCGGGCCCAATTTTTTTGAAGATGGCGGTCCAATGTTCGGGCGGCGCTCAAGCCTCGCCGGAGTCAACCGATAGAAAAGAAAATCCCGATGAAAATGGCGACCGAAGCAATCGAAACGATGTACCAAACGCATTCCGTGACTATTTGGCCGATAACAGCCTACGTAGGGAAGCGAGTGCAGACGAAGGGCTTTGGTCTCTCTATTGATGGCAGGCGATTGCCCGTGTTTTGCCCCAACTACGACAGCGCTCTAAAATACGCTCGCGCCCGGATCGACGAGTAAGTTCTATGGCACTCGGTAGAACGGATCAGGTAATAGAAATTTCTTTTCTGCGAGACCACCGCGCAAGTCGGAGGGCTGATCGCCCATATTGGCGATGATGGTGTAACCCTTCCGTTCGATCTGCATGCGCACCGGTGTCTTAAAATCGGCGGCGGAAGCGTAATGTGCGCCGTCCGGCACCATGTAGAGGCGGGTATAGCCTTCGTAACCCGCTTTGCATAAATTGCGCTCGGTTGCTGCCCGCTGCGATTCCGGACGGCCGGTGATAAAGAACACGGCGACATTCGCAGAGCGTGCGGTGCGAAATACCTGCAGCGTCGGCTTAATCGCCGGATCACGCCCAAGCTGATCCCAGGCCGCCCAACCGCAGGGTGCGCCGGAACCAGGGTTGCACGGACCTGCGATGGGCCGGCCGAAATCATCCAGCTTGATGATTTCCCAGTTCGACAGCGCGGTCTCGTCAATGTCGAGTACCAACGCGGGGCGGTGAGCGGTAGCGGCGCGCTCGCCTATCCAACGGGCTGCCTGGTTGGCGACTATCGCCAGGTCGCGGTCATAGGCGCCGGAATGGTGATAGGCGCGCGCCGCGATCCCGGCGTCACCGACATTGGCTGGTTGCGTCGTAACCGTGATAAATGTGGAATGCTGCGATGCGGCACAGGAGGCGAGCAGCGGAAGCACGAGCGGGGCGAAGCGGGTAAACATCGCACTCTTTCGGAGCGTCCCGGAGTTTCGATTATTTATCGTAGGACTGGAGTGATGGTTAGCGATTCAACACCGATGCAGGCAGAATTAACAGAATCCGACAACGGGGAACAGCGTTTTTCGATCTTTGGGACAACCCCAGGGCGAAGCGCATTACAAATGACAGATTACAAATGACAAATAGCAAAAAGTAGAAGGAATAAGGGAACGGGGATAGCGGCTGCGGCTAAACATTTCAACATCGCTAGCACGGTCTTGAGTTCCGAAAGATCCGGATCAATCTCGAAATATTTCTCAAAGAGGCCGGGGGTGAGATTCTAGCTACTCAGCGAATTAAAAATGAATGTGCGTGATATTTAAGGTTTCGGGATTCAAACGGATGGGATCAGCGGAACCGGAGACAAGTTCGTTATACAAGCTTTTTACCGCGGCCGATTCGGCGCCATCAGCTATTTCGATGTTCACCTGGAAGTTTTCCGAGAAGTTCAGAAATATTCCTCCGCGCGGACTCGCCTCAATCCGGAGTAATTGACTCAAGGGGACGTACGCGATCTTTTCTTCTCTAGACGTAATTTCGAAAAATCTTTCGTTCACGCGTAGCACTGTATCGATGCGCGGCGGATTGGGAAGAGAGCAAAGATCGGTCGAAGCGAACGACAGATGACAAATAGCTAAGAGCAGAATACAGAATCAAGAATTTAGCGATACTACTAACCCACTTCATCACGTTAGTCTTCACGGTGTTGCGCCCTTGACCACTGCGATCAGTAGGAAAGTGGGTCGACGGCGATCGTCTTTACAATCGGGTTGCTGGCTCAGCGTCTGCGGCGACGGCTCGGGTTCTGAGAGCTTGGAAATGCGAAAACCGGAATCGATCAGTGTGTTGACGTAAGTCGCAACGGTTCGGTGATATTTGACGACGTTGTCAGCCAACCATTGGGTATGCCGTGGACCTTCCTGCTGGTAGTTGTCCACCGGCCAATGCAGTCGTTCACCCTTGGGCCCATAACACCATTGTTGCGCCGCGAGCGCTGCGAACATCGGATGCTCGACCGAAAATACAAACGTGCCCCAGGCAACAAGGCACCAGCGTACCTTTTGACAGACTAGATCGAAGCGCTCGACATAGTGCAGTGCGAGCGAACTGGTCACCACATCGAATTCGCCGGCTGGAAAATCGATGTTCTCGATCGCGCACCGGCGATATTCGATCCCTGGATCAACAGTAATTGCCCTGGCCTGCGCGAGCATTTTCTGCGAAAGGTCCACGCCAACAACCGACCGAGCTTTCTGCTGTCGCGCGTACCGGCAATGCCAGCCAAAGCCGCAACCAAGATCGAGCAAACGTTTATCGCAAAGATCGGGAAGCAACGCGCGAAAAGCGTACCATTCCTGCGCGTTGTCCAGCCCACCGACCGAGCGCGGCATCCGACTGTACTTGGCGAAAAACTCGGGTTCGTCGTATTTATTTTGCTTCATGGAAGGGTCGATAAACTAAGGTCCTGGTAGCGTCAGACAACTAGGGTCAGATCCAAACTCTCTTTCAACATGATTTGTGAAGCCGTTGAAGCAGAGATTAGAACCGCCGGCGCCAATCTGAGGCCGTTTTTCCTACGGAACTAGCGATGTTTGCAACAGGTCGCTATGGCTTAGCGGTATGCATCCGTTGTACATTGCAGGCTGGTCGTTCATGCTCTCGTTCTGTTGCGCCGGTCCCGCCATGGCCGAAGATCCGATCATTGTTCATTACTCGGATCCCAGCCTGGCAAGACTGGAAAAACAGCTCGGAGTTAAGGCGGCTCAGCGGGATCGTTTCGAGGACATCGTCGTCAAATATCGTGATCCGATCAACAACAGCGCGGCAGGCAATGGAAATGAAGGCGATACGCGGCCATCGGGTGACCAGGGACAAAAGCACGGACGCGGCCGAAAGAGTAGTACGGGGATTTTCGGTGGCGGTCGACGAAATATTTCGCGTCAAGAAGAGGATGAGTTGGCGACGATTCTAACGCCAGAACAGATTAAGCAATTCGAGGAGCTCAACGGCAAGAAGGCCAAAGGGCGGGCCGGAGCGAATGACAAATGACCGTCGCAAGGCATGACAGATTGCCAGAGGCAGAATTCGGAATCTAGAATTTAGGAGTCAGGTTTTATTGATGCCCTATTCACAGATTGGTGACCGGTACGCCGATATGCCCCCACGCCGGAACGCCAATTCGCGGTGCGTTTCGTTGTAGCTGCTGGTAGTCGGCGACATCGAGCACCTGATTGTGCAAACGCCGCAGGGTGCTTCGATGGCCGACGCTGACCAGGGTGGGCCGCCAGGGTGCAGTGAGCAATCGATTATAAAGACCCGCTTCGCTCGGTTCGTCGAGGGCGGATGTCGCTTCATCGAGGAAAAGGAAATCTG